>NPID01000369.1_pt1 | contig 114964 bp, 102 predicted proteins | sample 8637491 | NCBI WGS metagenome assembly NPID01 (sample SAMN07420843, study PRJNA396082) | bioreactor metagenome | isolation source: sample BA6 brine-fed electro-methanogenic bioreactor BA | place: Japan: Kochi | collected 2016-06-14
GGTGGCGCTCATGGTGGATCTGGTGGAGATGGCGAATCTGATGGTGGTAATCCTGCTCCTAATGGTGGTACATTCTACGGTAACCAAAGAATTCCTCTAACTCTAGGCTCTGGTGGTGGTAAATCTGGTCCTGGTACTGACGGTGGTTCTGGTGGTGGGGCTATTGCTATTAGAGCTAGACAAGGCCATGTAGCTCTTTTTGGTGATATTAATGTTAGTGGTACTAATGGTCTTGTTGCTTCTCCTGGCGGTGGTGGTGGTGCTGGTGGTTCTATTCTTGTTGAAGCTGATACTTGTCTCATCTCTGGTGATCTGATCGCTGAAGGTGGTGATGGGGGAGATGACTCCTTTGATGGTGGCGGCGGTGGTGGTGGTAGAATATCTATCCTTTATACCACTGGTCCTTGTGATGTCTTAGGCACTACTACTGTTCTTGAAGGTACTTCTGCTGGCGGTCAAGTTGGTCAGGTTGGTACCTTCCCTGGTACTTTGATCTTACCTAGTGCTCCTTCTGTCAGAGATCAATACAAGACTGATGGTTTAACCAATATTCCTGTTGGCGGTGTTACCCAGGAACAAGATGTTGTTCTTAAAGCTTCACTCTTTGACCCTGGTGCCATCCCTGGTGATGGTAAAAACCTTGTTGCTGAGTTTGAAGTTGTTCAGAAAGATGATAGCTTCGATTCTCCTGTTCTTGGCATTGGTATTACTACTTCTTCTCCTATCTACTTTGAAGGTGGTTCTCCTGTTGTTGTTTCTGCTACTATTGATAGTTTAATTCCTGGTGAAAGTTACAAATGGCAGGTTAGAGTTAAAAATGTTGATGAAGGAGTTAGTAGTGAATGGGTTGATTTCGGTAGTAACCCTATTACCAGTGCTGACTTCATTGTCGGCACTACAGAAGATCTTAATATTGAAGTTGATAAAACTACTGTTGATGTAGGTGAACCTATCACACTAACTGTTCAAGCTCTTGATGGTACTCCTGCTATTGATCCTAATTATGCTGGTACTGTTACCTTTAGTTCTACTTCTCCTACTGCTGTTCTTCCTTCCAACTATACATACGGTGTAGCTGATGCTGGTGAACATGTGTTTCCGGATGGTCTTGTATTCACTGAGGCTGGTATTTATACAGTTACTGTTGATGATGTCATTAACCCATCATTATCTGATACTTCTACTGATATCACTGTCATAGGTCCATCACCAACTCCTACTCCTACTGGCTCGGGTACTGTTACCCCAACTCCTGAAGGTGAGAGTTGTACTGAGAATCCTTACCAAGCTAAATGTCAGGTAAACCTCGAAATTACTAGTTATACGGCTGATCCTGATACTAATTCTGTTCAGATATGTTGGACAACCAATATCGATGCTATTGGTTACATCCAATACGGTCTTATCGACGAAAACGGTGTAGGACAATATACTGACTCATCGGATTATACTAGTAATTATGATACTAATCAGTGTATTATCATCAACAACCTGGAACTTGAAAGTGCTTATGCTTTCAAAATTAATGCTACTGCCCAATCTGGTAAAACTGACAGTGTTGAAGATACATTTGCTACTACTGGTGGTACTGTTCCTACTGAGGTAGTAATTACGGATTGTATCGTTTACGATCCTACTTCATATTCCTTTAACTCGGATCATGAAGCTATTCTTAGATATACTACTGAAAACAATGCTAGTTGTACACTTTCTTATGGACACGATCTTTACAACCTTCCTTTTGATTTCAGATCTGAGAGTAGAGGGACTATTCATAATGGTCTAATTGATCTTACTAACTTAAATGGTATAGACGATATTATCTTTCAGATTAAGTGTAATGTAGAGCAGGAAGATTCTGAAGAAACTAAACTGTGTAGTATTAATGGTTCTATTCCTATCAATGCTTACAGACCTTACTATCCTTATTCACAAGTCAGCTTCTTAGATAGAGTTAGAGATGCTTCTGCTACTGCTGTTCCTGTTATGCTAACGACCGTCGCTGTGGCTACCAGTCTCTTTAACCTCTTCATGTATCCTAGATTCATTCTCTACGCTCTAGGATGGCTTAGAGATCGAAAAAAGAAGAATACTTGGGGTATTGTATATGATGGTAAGAAACCTATTCCTTTCGCTACTGTTAGACTCTATGATTCTAACAACAAGTTCCTTAAACAAAAGATTACTAATATGGAAGGTAAGTATGGCTTCACTGTAAGTAATGGTGAGTACAAACTTGTTGTTGAGCATCCTGAGTACAAAAAATATACTTCTGATATTACTGTAGAGGAGAAAGAGGATAGAGTTGCCCAGAACATTAAACTAAGTAAAGATAAAGTTACCAAACAGAAAGACTGGAGATCTGACCTTAGAGAGAACTTAAGAGTAATCAACAGAATCATTGTTTATACAGGATTCGCTTTCTCTGTTATCGCTCTTATCATTGCTCCTGTACTATTCAATATCTTAATCGTAGCTCTATACATACTACAGTTCATTATCTTACAGATATGGAAGGCACCTAGAAACTGGGGATACGTGTACAACAGTGAAACTATGGCTAGGGTTAGTGGTGCATTTGTGAGGGTTTATGATAGTAAGAGCAAGATCCTGCTTGATGTACAGATGACAGATGAAGAAGGTAGGTATGGATTCTTACTTGGAAAAGGTAAGTATCTCCTTTCTGTTGATGCTGACGATTTTAGCTTCCCTTCGAAGAAATACAAATCTGAGAATATTGTTGAATCAAAGTCAAAAAAGCAGTATATCTCAGTTGCAGTAAGAGGTAGAGAGACCTTGAAACAAGCAATTGCTGTTGATCCCGGGGCAGACAAAAAGACCACATCTATAAATAAAAAAGGTAAAAAAACAACGCCTTTCGGCAGTTAAGGATCTAAAAAAACATAGGTAGAATAGGGGAGTATAAAACAAATTTTATATTATCCCCTATTTCTTTTTTAAGGGGTGATATTTCTGATGCGATTTTTCAGCGAATTTATCCGAAGAATGAACATAACGTGTGGTTGTTTGTAGAGATTCATGACCAAGTAGATGCTGGATAGCAGCTGGATTAGCGCCATTTTCGGCCAAATATGTAGCAAAACCATGTCTCAAACTGTGCGGAGTTGTAGGTATCAATATGCCTAACTTTTTTCTGTATTTATGTATCATATCCTGAATATAGCGCGAAGAAAGTCTAACTAGATCATCATCTTCTTCATACCTACGTGTACCTTTATAAGGTATGAACAGTGCTGGATATTCATCCTTACGTTCTCTAAGATAACTATTTAAATGCAATATGGCTCTATCTGTTAGATATACATACCGTTGTTTTTTACCTTTACCAAGTATATACAACCGTGAATCCAAGATTTCCCCAGTTGCACTTATTTTTAAATGTGATTTATCGAGATTAACTAACTCAGAGATACGCATACCAGTTGAAAACAACAATTCTAAAACAGCTCGGTTTCGAAGCTTAATCATTTTTTTTGTTTCAAATATTTCCGGAGATTCGATCAGAGAAACTAATTCATCGAAGTCAGCAACTTGTTTTTCTTTCTTTGTAGTTTTTATAAATTTTATTGCATTGGGAGCAAGAGGTACTTCGTAGTCGATGTCGATCAAAAATGCCAAAAATGACCTGATTGCTGACAATACACGATTTATACTACGACTATCGAGTCCACTATCTTTACTTTTACCGTTTCTAGACCCCTTAGAGCTCGATTTCTTGCCATGTCTTATCTGTTCTACATTTTCAGGAGAACCAGTAGTTTTATACTTGTCTATATCCAGTAAATGCTGCCCGGTCCTCAAGTAACCCTTAAATTTATCTACAAGTAACTTATCTATCCCTTTAAACTTGACCGAATTGGCTCCAAGGAATAATTCAAGAAGTCCCAGATCTCTTCGATAATTATCTACAGTATGCATGCTGTAATTATTATTGATAAGACTTAAAAAGAAATCCTCTTTATGTGGCAAAATATCTGTTTTGATTGTTTTCAAAGCTTTATTCGTCATCTCACTAGAATTATAAAATATTAATAGCTACTACTCAAAATTCTCGTATATACCTATCTAATCTAACAAAACAGAGTCTTACTAACTTCATATCCTCTCAAATAACGAAATTTAATAGGGGAGACCATGACAAAGAATGGCTCCCAGAAGGAACATCCGAAGGTTAGTGAAATTACCATAACAAAGAGAATAAATACCTAAAAGATAATATTTTTAAATAGAATAAATATGAATATGCATGATTATCAAAGACTTACGAAAGTTGTATCTCCCCCGGCTCATTCTACTACTTACTGCGCATAAGGGTGATTATACGCAATAATATATTAACCTAAATATAACATATCTCCTCTCAAGAGTACAACTAAAAATAAGTAAACTTAATATAAGAATAAATTCCTCTACACAAATAATTATTATCGCTCCTTTAATCTAAAATCTCCCAAGGCCTCTTACTCCCTCACCTTCATCCTATAGTTATCCACAATTATTACATAACATTTATATCCCATAGCTTTATCCTATAGTTTCTACTACTTATACAAAATTTTTATACTACCCCCCTACTCTCGGCTGGTATATATGGAAATTAAACTAAGGGACCGTTGATTCCCCAAGAAGAAATTAATAGTAACACTGTGAATACAAATAGTAAAAGAAGCCCATACTCAATCCAAACCATACGACTGATTCGATCCCGAACTTCAAGAGCAAGTCCCAATGTAATGTAAAGCAGTATCAAAAGAACAAAGGTAATATAAGTTACATCTATGGGCCAGATGGCGAGTATCAAATATGCAAAACTTATTAGGAAGCTTATACTGGATGCAACCAGCATTCGCTTCCCTACCCTTAATCTTATTGTCCAAAGTGTTGAGTTTACTACAAAAAACGTAATGCTAAATAATAAAATAATTTGGATTATTAAATTTACTGCATTACTGACTATCATTAGATATAAAAGATAGACCAGAATCATGTTCAAAATATAATATGCTGCCCTACCCGCCTGGCCCAAAGGTATATCTTGTAGGTAAGCTACATTAATAATATTCGCGGTAAGAAAAATAATGTAAATGAAAAAAGCGAAAAATAATCCTGAAATAAATACAAATGAAATTATACCGAGCTGCCCGAAGATAGTACTTACAATAAGCTCCATAAATAGTGAGAAAACAAGGGCGCCCAATGCTGGAAACCCAAGTATTGTAAGAAATCTTTCCCCGCTAACGTTAAATTCAGCGACCCAAAACATCAATAGTATCGCTTGGACTGCTAGAACTAAAGGATTGACAAAATCAACCGAAATATCATCACCTGCCCCAAGGAAAAAAGAGATGTTTACTCTTTGAAAAAGTAAATAACTAATAGTTAATATCAAAACTGATATCAAAATCTTCTGTCTAGTCGGAATTTTTAGAATTCTTTTCATTCGATATACCTAATTCCTAAATGATTATAAGCAAGCTCGGTAGCCATCCTACCACGAGGACTTCTCGTTATGAATCCCTCACGCAAAAGATAGGGCTCATAAACCTCTTCTACGGTTGACAGGTCCTCATCTATAGAAGCAGCAAGAGTAGAAAGTCCAACCGGACCTCCTTTAAATTTTTCTACTAAAGCTGATAATAATCTTCTATCTGTTATATCCAATCCACGGCTATCTACTTGAAGTAATTCTAATGCAGACTCAGCTTCATTTAATGTAATAACTGCATCGTTGTTTACTTCTGCATAATCTCTCACACGTTTTAATAGTCTTTCAGCGATTCTCGGAGTTCTCCGAGCTCGCTGTGCAATAAGCAGGGCTGCATCTTGGTCAATTTTTGTATCCAGTACATTAGCCTTACTAAGAATCAAATCTGTTATCTCTTCATGTGAATAATAATCAAGTCGTAGATCAATTCCGAAACGACTTCGCAGAGGAGCACTAAGCATACTTATCCTGGTCGTGGCCCCAACAATGGTAAAACTCGATAGATCAAGCCTCAAAGTTCTCGCGCTGGGGCCTTTCCCCAAAACTATATCTATAGATTTGTCTTCCATAGCAGGATAAAGAATTTCTTCTATAGTTTTTCTCAATCTATGAATTTCATCAATAAAAAGAATTCCTTTTTCATCAATATTCGTAAGGATAGCAGCCAAATCTCCCTGTCTTTCGATTGCTGGTCCCGAAGTAGTATAGATAGGGACTCCCATCTCGTTGGCGAGTACATTTGAAAGAGTAGTTTTACCTAGACCAGGAGGACCATGAAAAAGTATATGATCCAAAGCTTCTCCTCTGCTCTTCGCTGCATCAATCATCATCTTTAGAGTTCTTTTTTCTTTTTTACATCCTATAACCTCCCTCAGAGCTGTTGGTCGTAAGGATTTTTCGTTTCTCTCCTCTTCTCCATTAGAAATCGCTGCAGGGTCTATGATTCTATTTTGATTTAAATTATCCATATAACAAAATCCGAAACATAAAAATTTTTACTCAATATTGTTATTGTTTTTATAGTATTATTAGTGTCCCCAATTAAAATAAATCTTCACACAATGATCAACCTAGTTATTGTAATGTTATTCACCTAGACCTTAATATAGACAATACTTTACGAATAACCGACTCAGCATCTTCCTCCCCCTCAAATTCTATTTGCTTAAGTGCTCTATCGAGCTCAACTTTCCTATATCCCAGACTTGATAAAGCGTCGATAACATCTAGATAAATTTCTTTAGAAATATTAGTGCTTTTTATGTTCAACGTTTTCCCATCAAACAAATTCAACTTGCCCTTTAGCTCAAGTATAATTTTTTTAGCAGTTTTTGCTCCTATTCCCTTTGCTTTTAATGAGTCCACATCCTCACTTCCTATAGCTGCAATAACTATATCATATCCCTTTTCATTAATTAGAGACATGGCAGATTTAGGACCAATTCCAGAAACCTGGATCAACATCTCAAATAACTCTAGTATTGTAGAATCCTTAAACCCATACAAACTAATCTCATTTTCACGAACATGTGTATAAATAAAAAACTCAACCTTTTCTCCCTGCTTAACTCCAAGGCTACCAATATGAACTTTATATCCTACTGAATCAGCAAGGACAATAACATTCCCTTCTTTCAAACTATGTATCTCTCCTTTTAAATAACCGATCATTCGAATAAAGATGTTTAAAAAATAAATACTAACCCAAAATATTATAAATCAAAACCACCTAAGATACAGTATTAAGATGACAGATAGAAACGGCAATGGCATCGGCGACATCATCTGGCTTTGGTATTTTCTTTAGACCGAGTATCGTTTGAACCATAAGCTGAACCTGTTTTTTTTCTGCTCGTCCATATCCAGTAACAGCCTGCTTCACCTGTAAAGGTGTATAGTCAAACACTGAGAGTTCTTTCCTTGCACCAGCTAGCAAGACTACACCTCTTGCTTGACCTACTTTTATTACAGTTTTTTGATTCTTAAAATAAAAGAGGTCTTCTACGGCCATGTCGCTTGGTTTATATTTCTCAATTATCTTTGTCAACTCTTCAAAAATAATCCTAAGGCGATCATGCATAGGATACTTACTGTCAGTTTGAATTGCTCCATAATCGAAAACAATATACTTACTCCTATTCACCTCATCCTTTGCTAGTACTGCCCATCCTGTAATCGCAGTACCAATGTCTATACCAAGAACCTTCTTCATAAATATACTATTAGTGGCAAAATTTAAGAACTATCATTTTAACATTTTTTACATATTTACTATAATTATCTATCTATTCAACATATAATAATTTGGAATCTTCATATAGAAAAACCAAAACAACTATCACGCCTTGGCAGACGTATTCAAAACTATTTGAATTTATTTTTAGATATAAATGGCTATACTCATCTGCCGTCTTAGCAATGATAGTAGGAGGAGGAATGGGAAAGGTGATCCCTTCTATCTATGCTTACGTGATAGATAATTTGACTGAAAATTTATTCCAAAAAGCAGTAAGTTTTGCGATCTTAATCTTAGTGATAAAACTCTCAGGAGATTTAATCAGGATAATTGGTCAATTTATAAATGACTTAGTCTTATTCAAAGTTGTACCCGACGCCCGAATTGAATTCATATATCGGTTACAACAAATGGACTATAAATATCATACAAATAAATCCTCAGGATCACTTATAAGTGTTGCCAGAAGAGGAGAAAATGCTATTTTCACATTATTAATTGAGATTAATAATTTCACACTTGATTTAGTTGTAGGTATTATCGTTTCGATTGTTTCAAGCTATTTTATAAACAGGTCTCTGGCTACACCTCTACTTCTCATGGCAGTTTTCACTGTATCTGCAGGTCTTATTCTCGTCAAAATGAATGTTAAAAGACGAAGAATCGCAAACTATCAAGACGACCGTATATCTGGGCTAACAGTAGATAATTTGATTGGATTCGAAACGGTAAAACTATTTGCTCAAGAAAAATGGGAGAGGTCTCGCTTTAGAAAAGTATATGTAGATTGGAAAAAGGCTTATTTCAGATACGGAATGAGCTTCTACTATATCGACCTTGCTGCCTATTTGATCGGAAGTATCGGTCTTTTTTCTACAATAATTATTGGAATCCACTTAATACAAAATAAATTACTTACTATTGGTGAGTTTACTGCCGTTATGGTTTACGTTTTCTACCTTATTAGAGACCTACATACCCTGATAGAAAAAATGCGAAGTCTGTTTAAATCTTATACTGATATTTCGAGTTATATGGAGATAATGTATCTTAAGCCAACTATATTAACATCCAAGAATACAAAACCCCTCAAAAAATGCATTGGGAAGATAGAATTTCAAAATGTATCTTTCATGTACAACTCAGATAAAGAAATCATACATTCTCTCAATTTTACAATTAACCCCAAGGAAACTGTAGCATTAGTAGGCCCCTCTGGCGGAGGAAAAACAACAATAACAAAACTACTCTTGAGATTTTATGATGTTTCAGAAGGTCAGATCAAAATTGATGGTATCGATATAAAAGAAATCGATCCAATAACCCTCAGAAAAAACATAGGACTGGTACCACAAGAACCGATTCTATTCAATGATACATTAGCTTATAATATATCCTATCCTAAACCAGGAACGGACATGGAAACAATAATTGAGGCAAGTAAAAAGGCGAACTTACATACATTTATAGATAGTCTCCATGATAAGTACAATACCGTAGTCGGAGAAAGGGGGATTAAACTGTCTGGGGGACAAAAACAGAGGGTTGCGATTGCGCGAGCCTTGATAGCAAATACTCCGATAGTAATTTTCGATGAGGCAACAAGCCAGCTCGATTCCGAAAATGAAAAACATATAAAAGATGCATTTTTAACACTTAAAAAAGATAAAACAACGATTATAATCGCCCATAGACTTTCAACCGTTATGGACGCTGATAGAGTCCTAGTAATTGAGGATGGACACCTAATTGAAATAGGAAATCATCAGGACTTACTAGAAAAGAAAGGCGTTTATAATAAACTTTGGCGACTACAAACCGAAGGATTTATCGAATAATTATCCTTTCACATCACTCCAAACAGCATCTACGTCATCATGCTCTTCAAGTTTTTCAATAAACTCCTCTACTCTCTTTCTGCCTGCCTCATCCAAGTTTTTCTGGGTCTTTGCTACCTTGATAAGTTCTGCAGAGAGTACCTCAATTCCCAAATCATGCAGCTGCTTATCTACATTCACCAAAGATTCGCGTGTTGTAACTACTTCCAGCACATCAAATAAATTCCCATCTTCATCCTCTGAACTCGAATCTACGATATCTTCAACGCCTTCGACTTCCATTATCTCCATAATTAAATTTTCTTTATCAACAGGAATATATACATCTTCTGCGCCATATTTTTCGGCCTTCTTAAGTTTAGCTGGTTTTAAAACAACTAGCCCTTTTTCTTCAAATTGCCAAGATACACTTCCAGAACCTGCCATCTTCCCTCCTGCGGTCTCTACGAGATTTTTTACTTCAGATATGGTTCTATTTGTATTATCTGTCGAGCAATCGATTATAAGCGCTGAGGACTGTGGACCAAAAGCCTCATATGAAATTCTAGTAATTTCACCTCCTTCTATCTCTCCAGTTCCTTTCTTGATTGCTCTATCAATATTATTACCTGGCATATTTGCCGCTTTTGCCTTATCGACAGCCAATCTCAAAGCAAAATTCATGTCAGGATCACCGCCACCCTCGTTTGCAGCAATTGTTATTGCCTTTGCTAGTTTAGTGAAAGCTGCTCCTCTTTTTGCATCATTTGCTCCTTTCTGATGCTTAATTTTTGACCATTTTGAATGTCCTGACATATTTATAAACTATAAAAATTTTAAACCGATTAATTATACATTATCTGTAAATAAACAAACAAAACATATCTATCATTCTTCAAAATCCGCAATTATTATAACCAGATCTCCAATATGTCTATAAGGATATTCATCCTCAACAACCTCGATATCATGTGAAAAGACAGCTTTAACCTCCTTTATAGTTTCTTGATAATAATCAGGATTTTTGACATAAATATAATTTGCATCATAGAAATTTGAGGTGTTTCCTACCCTAACTACTCGACATCCAGCATTTTCCAGCAGTCTGGACCGTGAACTAGCTAATCCAGGAACATTTGTAGCGTTCAAAATCTCAATCTTAGCCTGTTCGAGACGAACACCTGGATTATCAAATATAGCACTCAGATCTCTATCTATATTCTCATATACAGGAACCCATTTTTCTACTTCATCCCCAGCACCATTAATATTTAAAACGTCATCTCTTGTATATGCTATCTTTATTTGATCCGACCTCAGCTCTCTAAGAAAAAGGAATAGGTGAATCAACTCCTTTTTACTTAAATTCGTTTGAATACTAGACATTAGCACTTCAGTTCTAGGCTGTAGTGCGAAAAATGTTGTAACCCTAGCCATATCCTTGATTATATCCCTAGCAAGTTTTACAAGCCTTTCAAGACTCTCGTCCTCACCATCAGTATCGGAAGCTAAATAATTATATAAATCACCACTAGATAATTCCCTATTTCCACTTTGGATATAACCAAAATCTGAATCCTCAATCGTTTCGGGAATCTCAACTTCAGGTGTAGGTATATTAGAAAAGATATTCATAGCCCCTTGGTTATCTACTACTACATATCTATCGATCTTTATTCCCAACAATTGCTCAACAGAGCTTATTGTATAACTTAGACCTTTATCCGATTCCCCTGCTAGTATATATGAATTTTTTATACTATCCGAGACACTAATGCTTAAATCAGATATGAATTTTGTATTTGTCGCAAAAATCCCAAGTTTTTTGGGATCAGGATTTATATGTAATATCAAAACTCTATCCACAAAGGTATGCCCGGTATCTTTTTTATCAAGTCCAATAACAGCAATGTTCAATCTATCATTACCATTCCATGGTTTTACAATCTCTATCTTGGAATCTGGGAATTCTGGAATATCCAGTTTTACAAAAAAAACTATATTATCTATTAAATAAATAAAAAACAACACTATTAGCACAGCAGAACCTAGAGTGATAGCAACCCTATACTTCTTTACTACAAAAGCATTATTCGAGTCTTTTGATCCATCATGACCCTTTAAAAAAGATCTCTTTTTTTTACCGCCAGATCTCTTTTTGCCTAGTATCCTAACCGCATGATTTTTTATGTTAGTTAATTTTTGTGTCAGTGAGAACTTCATCTAAATTTGAAAATAAATCGAAAAATTCTTTTGGTACTGGAGCTTGTATAACTTTGTTTGTAGAACCCAAAGCAGTTATCTCAATTCTCCAAGAGTGTAACATAAGCCTACTACAATCTAATTTCCCATAAATTTTATCTCCACAAACAGGGATTCCTAAGGATGATAAATGCACTCTTATTTGGTGAGTCCTCCCTGTTCTAAGATCAGCCAATATTAAGTGATGTTTTCCTTTAGATAGTAAATGAGAAAACACTGTATGTGCATGTTTCCCGCCGTTTTGTACAACTGAAAATTTCTGTCTATCTTTAGGGTTCCTCCCCATATAATTCTGCAACTCATACCTCTGATTACCAGCTAGTTCCAATGGTAATATATCTGCCTTCACAACAGCTAAATAATATTTCTTCACATTTCTTTCTGCAAATTGCTTAGAATAGTACCATAGAGCCTTATTCGTCTTTGCTACTAGTATCAACCCAGAAGTATCTTTATCCAATCGATGAATCAAGCCCGACCTTACTCGTTCACCAACATTTTTTATATTCTTATACCGATAAACAAGGGCATTAACCAAAGTATTCCTAAAGTTGCCAGTTGCAGGGTGGACAACCATTCCAGAAGGTTTGTTTATTACAACCAAATCATCATCCTCATAAACGATATCAAGCTCAATATCTTGGGGAATTATCTCTGGGGGAGATTCTTTTTCGAACTGAAGCTGAATTTCGTCACTATCTTTGACTCGATAATTCGCTTTAAACATTACATCTCCGTTTACCAATACATTATCGTCAGAGATTTGAGTTTTTATAAAACTACGAGTCAGATCGTTATTCTTATCGGCAAGAAATAGGTCGAGCCTCATACCTGCTTCCGATTCATCTACTGTAAATTTTCTTTTCATAAAAAATTATCCCTAAAATTAAACCAATTATGCTTATAGTTATTATTATATCTGCAAAATTAAAACTAGGAAAATACAAAATAGAAATATAGTCCACAACACCTCCCCTGACAAGCCTATCGAGAATATTTGAACAACTTGCAGCTACTAATGATACCAGAATGTAACGTAAGGGTGATCGCCAAGTGAACTCAAAGAACAATGCAATTAAAGCTACAATCGTTATGAGAGATGAAAAAATCATGGCTGGAAAATTATTACCTGAAAGTATCCCCCAGCTAAACCCAGTATTTATATGATAAGTAAAGTAACGGATGACAACTATCTTAAGCAACTGATCAGTTATAAAGATAACTAACGGAATAATGATTAATATTATCGAGTGGCGGGTTAATATTTTCATCCCCTAAAAATCCTCCTGAACACCGCAAAAACGCCTCGTCTTTCAGACTCGATATCGGTTAACACCTTCTGTTTAATTAACTCATTTCCTTCAACCAGGGTAGTTTTTTCAGTAGATACTTTATTGTTGACTCTCTTTTCACTCTTCTTAATGACAGCGAAAACAGCAGTAACAATTCCCCAAATAATTATCCCTCCGGATATAAGCAAATGTAACTCTCTATTATTTACAAAACTAGAGTTGCTGAATAACAATGTACCTAATATTCCGTTTATTATTAAATACAATGCTGTCACGAGCCCTTTTCTACTCTTCAAAAAATAAATGGCTATAATAAACATTGCCCCAATGACAAACGCACCTATCTCGATAAGAGGAATATTTAATCGATGCTCACCTATCTGATCGATATACAGATCAAGCCCCCCAGAATCATTCCCGTAATACAATTCTAAAAGAATGGCCGTAAATGATAAAACTAGCTGTACTGGAATTACAGCTAAAATAATACTATCAGTAAAAAAAGCGAGGTCAATCTTTCTATTTGAACTTAGATAAACCAACAAACCTCCGATTAATATGCCTATAGGGACCAACCACAATATTAAATTACCGTCTAGTATATTAATTACCTCCCAGGGTAAAACTCTTTCAAAAAAAATTTCTTCTCCAGTGTCTCTTACCGGAAGGAAAGCCCAATTATATTCAGAATAAACACTCCATCGATCAATCACAGAAAGGAGGCGTGAGAAGACCATACCAGCAAAAAAAAGCAAAACAGAGAGGTCAAAAATTACAAAGGTTTTTATCCTTTTCTTAAATGTAAAATACAAAAAAAAGGAAAATATCAAAAAAGAAACAAAAACGCCACCTAAAAAAACGGGAACATTTATACCAATTATCTCTACAAATTCTACATTCATTATGCGATCTTTCTAAATTTTACCAAAATAATAGTGTATATTAGAATACCAATGGTAAGTACAGTTGTAGCACGAGGTAATCCTAGACTACTGTCTGCCAAAAGACCCACAAACATGGCAGGTATGGTTGCAATAGCTTGATTAATTGCAAACCACACTCCAAATACTCTACCCCGATAATCTCTTCTCGTATCTTCATGAATTAGAGTTTGTGCTGGAATTATTAATAATGGAAAACCAAAACCAATTAATGTTAACGCAATAAATGAGCTAATTTTAATAATGGATTCTATTTTTTCTTGCGTAAAAACTTCAGCTGCCACTAAATCTACTTGGTTGTACCTTAAAAATGTTAATGCAGTAAAAATCACAAAAGCTACTGCAGCCATAAACATCCCGTTACTTATTATTGCAACCCTTTTATTATTTTTCGCAACAGAATTGAGATAATAAATACTTGTTGCCACACCGATGATTAATGGAATCATAGTTGAAAAGCCTACATCTGTTGCATCAATTCCAAGAAGAAAGTTTGCAAGTTTAAATATTATTGTAACGATTATGAATAAAACTGATGTGATAAGAAAGTTATGGACCATTGCGAAGCGTTGTACTTTCCCAGCCCATATGTATTTTAGCCCTTCTACAACTGACTTGAAGAAATCTACAACAACCTCTAGAAACTTACCAAATGTTATCTTCGTCTCTCGTTTTGGAACTCTTATGAAAGGTATTACAACCCCACCAATAAGAAACATAGAACCCAACGCAGTAAAAGCATTTCGTTCTCCAAACAGTTTAATAAACGGGCCAGCCCCCAAAACACCAACCAGATAGGTAGAATAATTGGTGAGATTGAAAATCGAGTTCGCAAACATTATATTTTTCTTCTTTACAATATCCGGAATAACTGAGGCTTGTGATGGCATATATACTTGAGTTACACCAGATTTAAGAAAAATTATAATATAAGCAACAGTAGCAACTTGCCAGCCAGTGAAAACCACAAATATCATTGCCAGGATGAATCTAACTATAGTAGTTATAAACATTATAGTCTTTCTGTTGAACCAGTCCGCCATAACTCCAGCGAAAATCGAAAAGAATAAACCTGGCATATTTGTGAAAAAAAGAATCAGCGCAACACCAAATGCAGAGTCCTCGTAGTTACTCCCCAAACCTTCAGTATTAGAAATTATAGCTACTGCTATACCAAATATTCCCGCTGCTAAGGATGTCATTAATTGTGAAAACCAAAGTAGCAAAAAATCTCGGTCTTGAAGAGGAGATTCAGGGTCCCAAGCAGCTACAGAAACAGAAGTAATCTTTCTAAAAATCTCTTTCATTCAGTTATCAAAACATAATAATCAAAAATTTTGCCTCAAATTCTAGCACAAAGATACTCCTTTTTCACGGGAGATTCAATTTCAAAGATATTGCTCTACATTAACCTGAAAATTATTCTTTAACCTTTTTTCATCTTCAACCGGAGTTATTATAGACATTAGTATATTATCTTTTCGTAATAATCTCGACCAAATCTCTAGAACCTGATCTTTTGTTACTTTTCGGTATTTTTCCATAGCTTCTTCAGGCGAGAGAACCTCATCATTAAGAAGTTGCTGAAGACCATGCCAAAGAGCAATATCATCGCTACTTTCTAGCTCAGTAACAAGATTTCCCAAAATGTAATTTTTGGCTCTATCTAAATCCTCGTCTTCAAAGTCACCTCTACGAAATGATGCTAATTCTTTCAAAACTGCTTCAATCGCAAGATCCAAACGCTTCGTATCAACCCCCATACTTACATCCCATGCACCAGTTTCTGCATAACCTGAGTGACTAGCACGAATATAGTACGCCAACCCATATTTCTCTCTAATTGACTGGAATAACAAGGAACCAAAACCTTTCCCAAGTATTACCTTACCTACCTCCAAAGCAAATCTCTTCTCTGAAAACCGTTCTATCCCAATCCCCCCAAGTACGACATGGCTTTGTTCAACAGGTTTACTAATTAAATTAATTTTAGGCTTCAAATTTTTGGCCTCAAAAATTTCGAAGCTAGACTCTTCTCCTCTTTTTATATCTGAAAAATAACTTTGTATTACTGATTTTGTTTTTGACTTTGATACACCTCCACCAACAGCGATAAGCATATTAGTTGAAGTATAAAATTTCTCAGTGAAATCGATAATGTTTTTCCTGTCGAGTTTAGATACACTCTCAACTGTTCCTGCTATATTTCTGCCCAAAGGATTTCCGACAAAAAGTTGCTCCATAAACATATCAGATACCTTGTACATGGGGATGTCCTCATACATCCTGATCTCCTCTATAATTACCCCTCTCTCCTTCTCTACCTCCTTGGAAGGAAAAACTGAATTATTTATAAGATCAGAAAGTATTTCAACTGCTTTTTCGAAATTCTCTTTGGGAACTTTTATATAATAGCCAGTGTAATCATAGGATGTGAAGGCATTGGATGAACCTCCAATACTTTCAATTGCCATACCTACAGCTTTGCTGGAGGGTAAATTCTTCGTACCCTTGAAAAAATTATGTTCTACGAAATGTGCTATACCTGATACTGTTAACTCTTCATGTCTTGATCCAGCATTTACAAGAACCATTATCGCGACACTCTTACTCCCTTCATCAACGACGTTAACTAGGTCAATCCCATTATCCAATGTATATATAGAACAATCCATTTATCAAAAATTCATAAAAATTAACTATTTTTTCTTCTTACTCCTATTTTTTTTCTTTCCTTTCTTTTTATTTTCTACCTCAATACTTTCCTCTTCTTTTTTGGTTTCTTGGTCCTTTACATCATCCTTTTTCTTCTGGGCTTTTTTTACTCCTTTTCCCACCTTAGAAGATACTTCTGTAACCGTCTTTTTTACTCCACCTGCGAATTGACTAAAATAATTATTTATCTTTTTATGAATCTTTATACTTCCAATAGGCCTTTTAGGCTTCTCATCCTCCAAAATTTGTCTTGCTAATTCCTCCCTGTCAATCAGCCTAAATCTCTCATCTTCTTTATCCCAACCTATCTCAATATTCATATCGGGACTCTTGTTTGTATCTCGAAGTTTCTTTGGATTTATCCTAAGCTCGAAACTCATCTCAATTCCCTGTTTACCCATGAAATTCACAATAGGTACATTTACACCACCAGCCTCCCAGTCATCAAAATCCTCGAATGTGATATCAGGCCTGATCGCGAAATAAAATATTAACATTGGAAAATTGAGTAACAACACTAAAAGTGCGAAAAGAAATGCTGTTACCTGACTGTCATATCTCTTGAGTGCATCAAAATATACCCAAATCGATATGACGAACCAAAGTGCAAATAAATAAATGAGTAAACCAATTCCTATAGTCTGGAATGGTATCTCTTCGTTGAGCTGTAAAAAGTCAACGATAAAATCTGCTAGACCTTGCATATAAATTAGCTTTCAAAAGTAATCTATTTCTTGGGATTGAAAAATACTAGAAAATGATAACAAATTATCGAGTTTTGGAAAATAGATGTTTAAGAATTTTTACCAATTTGAAGAAAATCATATTTTGAATATAATAATATGGCAGATCTATTGAGAAATATAAACAATGCCTGAAAGAAGTAACTCTATAGAACAGTTTGTGACTATTAATCATTCCATTGAGGGCTGCTGTCCTTTTATTACAATTAAGAGCAATTCAACTTTAGAAGCAGTTGAATATGCAGCCGACATTCTTAAAGCGAGAGAATTCTCACCTGAAGAAACCATTCTTGTACTTTACGACATAGATGAAGTATTAAATTATCCAACCCATCATATACCGAGACTTAGAGATCCCTCAATCAGAGAGTCAGAACAGATGTGGTTATTAGAAATCGATACAGATCTTCTGGATCTTTCAATCAGAACAATTGATCAATCAACCTCTGCTTGCATAACCCCCGTTGTTCTAACTGATCGGGTTCAAGAATACCAGATTCTCGAAGACTTCAATTTAAAAAGATTTAGAGAGGGACTTGGGAAAACTCTCGCAAAATTTGCAGTCGGACTCATAAACCCTCGTCCTCTGTGTTCAATCCCGAAAAGAATGCTGGGAGGAACTATTCAAACTATTATCCCCCCTGCCTATTGGATTGGAATGAATTCTATGGCCAAGTTAGTGGGTAGGCCGGTAAAATTTGACTGGTATAGACAAATCCAAGAGTCAGATGGCTATTTGGATGGAGCAAGACCTTTTACTTTCTCAGATTCTCAAGGGATACTGGAAGTTACTGATCAACAAACTGAATCAAAATGTAGCCCGCTTACGGTCATCACAAATGCAAGAAAAACCCTGACCGGAGCAATCTTGGCGGGCGGTTTTGAAGATGGGAGCCTACATAGATCAGATGATGAACTTCTTCGGCAAATAATCATACAACTCTCCCCTTCCGCTTTCATATTTTTTGATGGCAAAGGTCAAAGCCACAAATCTACTATACAACTGGCCAATTCCCTCCAATCTCCTACAGAGTTTATTTATTGCGATATAGATGTGACAAAATCATAAAATACGCAGAATTACCTGGTATAAAATGGTGATATATCTTATTTTCTGTTATACTCCAAGTATCGCTTCGTGAACGTTGAAAACAAAATCAGTAAAGTAAAAGGAGAAGGTAAAGAAATGCTAAAAAGGCTCGTAAATAAGTGGAAAGACTGGAAAAATCCACAACGCGGACAGGCAATTGTTCTCATTGCCATATTAAGTATCGGTCTAATTGCTGCTATGGGATTAGCTATCGATAGTGGTCGGTTATTTTTCCTTCACCGCGATCTTCAAAACTCAGCGGACGCAGGTGCCTTGGCTGCTGCCCAGGCAATCTGTAAAGGAAATAACCCTGTGCAAGCCGCAGAAGCACTAGCAGCCGCTAATGGCTTCGTTCAGGGAGAGCCTTACTATAATGATGCAGACGAGTTTATCTCGGTCGACGTCAACATTACCGACGATCCCCTGTATCGAAACCATTTCCCTGAGGTGAAAATCACAGCCGGTATCCCAGCAGCATTTATTGGGATAGTATATACCGGTCCGCTAAAGGCAACTGGTCGTGCCGTTGGCTTCTGCCAGAGACTCGATGATATCATCATCTCTGCCGCATCTGAAGTTTGCGATATCCCATTCTCTGCGACCGGGGATCTCGATTTGGCAGGCAGCGTGTACAGCGGCGGAAATATCTCCATCTCGGCAACCGGATCGATCAACGGTTTCGTTATCGGCGAGGGCGAAATTGCCATCGACGGCGGTATCGCACTTGTTCCCGATGAGGGGAATCCTAAGTCGTTTGATGTCCCAACGGAAGCCACTCCACCGTATATCCTGGCGGATTTCGCGCCTACGAGCAGTTATGTGATCAATGCTCAGAATGCAGGGGTCTATTACCACCACGACAAAGATTGGGTCGTGGATTCAAGTGTAATACCATGGGGACTCCACTACGTCGTAGGGGACGTCATCATCACTGGATCGTGGTCGGCGGAGAGCTATTTGACAATCGTCGCGACGGGAAGTATCTACGTTGAGGCGAACGGCCAAGTTGTCGAGCCGTACATCCTGGGGCCAAATAATGCCCTTCTGTTTTACTCCGACGCCAAGACCGATTGCGGTGCAGCGGCGGTCACACTCAATTTAACGAACGCCACCTTCGCGGGCGGCATTGTAGCACCGCAGGGCGGCATTAACATCACAAGCGATACTTCAACGACTGGGCGATTGTTCGGTCAAGAAGTAAACATCAGCGGAACGTCGATTCAAATCAGCGATCCGGATCATTTGGAGCCGGTCGTGAAGTTGATTGGCTTCGCCGAATAAAAAGAGCATAGAAGCTCTCAGGAAAAAATCTAGAAGGTTGAGTCAATTGACTCACCACCTGTAGATTCATTGAATAACAAGAAATTATCTGATTCAATCGAATCCAGTATACCCCTGGCCTAGCTGGGGGTATTGTTTATAAAAAACCAACGAATTTTACCCAGAAATGATATCTTTTTGTTATTTATTCTAAAAGGAAATTGTTTAGTAACGGTAATTACCTCATTTGTTGAGTTCACCCTGAGCTTGACGAAGGGAAGCCAAGTAATACCTGACGAAGAATTTATCCTGAGCTTGTCGAAGGATGGTGCCGACAGAGGGAATCGAACCCTCACGCGGTTTAACCCGCACTGGATTTTGAGTCCAGCGTGTCTACCAGTTCCACCACATCGGCTAATTCATATTTTCAACTAACAAACAAAAAAGCCAATAAGCTTAAAAGCTCATAAGCATTTCTGTAGCAATAATTATATCATAGCTATTATCAAGGAAAAAGACTACCCTTTTGCTTTCCCGCCTTCCATACCTCTTCTCTGCTGATACATCTTCATCTGATTTTGCATCATTGCTTTTTGCGCTGCGAACTTAGTCAAGACCTGAGCTTTCTGAGCTTTAAACTTCGTATCTACCTCTTTTTTCTGTTCTTTCATATTTGCAGAAATCCCTGACATCTGTTCCCTTTTCTGTTTTTCGGCCAAGCGGATAGCCATATCAATCTGTGACAAAGCGGAACGTAGTTGCTCGATTTGCGATTTTATACGTTTTCTTGCTTCCTTGGCTCTAGGATCATCGATATCCGGAATTTTTTCACGCTGTGCTTCAAGTTGTTTTATTTGATTTGAAATGCTACTTCTCCTCTCCTTATATCTAGCGACCTGCTGATCAACAGATTCTTTAACCTTAGTCTTAGTTTTTGACTCCTGTGCGCCAATACTAGACATAACCTCAGTTCTCTTTTGCTCGATCTCACCTACAGCAGATTTCTCCGCGGATTTCAAAGCTCCCATTCCACCGCCAGGTACACCCATTCCCATAGAAAAAATTTAAAAAAGTAATTAGTTCCCGAGATACTCAGCTCTAAATTCGATTAGAACCTGCATAATTTGCTCCTCCAGATCTGGAATATTATCTACAAGGAAATTCATCATGTCATCCTGAGATTTACCAGTTTGGATCATTTCATCAAACTTTTTTTTCTGTTCCTCATTTAATTGTGGTTCGAAATATTCTACAAGCTTATCTCCAAACTCAAAATATAATTTATCAGACTCTGAATTTAATACTTCAATAGCTACATCGTCTCCCATCTTTTCTTGAACGAGCTGCATCATAAAACTCAAAACATTCTGATCTTTTGACTGATAAGTACTTTGCTGTTGATTTTGATCATCCATATAATTGGATATAAAAGCTTAAATATTAAAATTCGAAACATCTTATTTTATAACAAAAATTGACAATTCAGCAATTGTAAAGTAAATTTATATTAAAATTATGTTGCACTTAATTTTTGACAGAAAATTATTTACTGTTTTTATTAGCCTTTTGGGATTAGGGTTTGTATTGCTTGGTACCATAGTCTTAGCTAATGGCTACCAGAAAAAACCTCAAACAACAGCATCAGTAAAAGCAATTGATACTGATTCTCTTACAGTTACTACTATAGTAAGACCCGAAGTAATCCAATTTAAACTCCACCCAGAAAAAAGAATTCCTCGCACAAATAACTGGGACACTTATGTAGAATTTGAAATTCAAGAATGTGGAACCCTGCAAAACGTACTAAATTTCTCAAATGTTGAAACAAATAACATCGGGGATGGAGTTGTCTATATCCCAGCATCAGAATTTTTGTTGAATAAAGCATACGCTTTCAAACTGAAGGCATACTCTCATCTTGCAAAACAGATGGGATGCTACCCGGTCACAACAGCAGGAACAGTCATTGATTTTACCCCAGAAGGAGATGTACTTGCAGGAGATGCATCCGTGGTATCTGATAATTACGTGAATTCACTAGATCTCTCGAATACCGTAAGACAACTTTTCTCTGCGGATTATAAAAATGATTTAAATCAAGATGGAGAGGTAAACTCACTCGATTTATCAAATGAGGTTTATAATCTATTTGTCTTCGGTGATTAGTGTTTCTTATCCAAGGCTCGATATCTAGCCTGCTCTCGTACAAAGTACAATTCAACCTTTCCTGTTGGACCATTTCTATGTTTTGCCACTATCAAATCAGCAATTCCTGGCCTATCAGTATCAGGATCATATAACTCTTCACGGTGGATAAACATTACAATATCAGCGTCCTGCTCTATCGAACCCGATTCTCTAAGATCTGATAATTGTGGAACTCCACCAGTACGCTGCTCAACCGCACGACTTAACTGCGAAAGTGCTATAAGCGGCACATCAAGTTCACGGGCTAATCCTTTCAAAAATCTAGATATTTCAGATACCTCCTGGGTTCTACTTTCTTTATTCCTACCTTCCATAAGCTGAAGATAGTCAACCATTATCACATCCAAACCTCGCTCCGCTTTGAGTCTTCTAGCTTTAGTTCTCATCTCCATAATATTTATACCTGGAGTATCGTCGATATAAAGATTTGATTCAGATAATATTCCCATAGCATCTGCTAGTCGAGAAAAAGACTCCTCTGGAAGTTTTCCCATTCTTAGTTCCCATAATCCAACACCAACCTCCATAGATAGAAGTCTATCCATAAGCTGCAAATTGGACATTTCTAGAGAAAAAAAACCGACATTTTTCTTTTCAACAGTAGCCATATGCCTAGCAATATCCAACGCCAGAGCTGTTTTACCCACCGAAGGTCTAGCAGCAAGGATTACCAAGTCAGAATTTTGAAATCCGCCCAAAATATTATCTAACGGTTTGAATCCAGTAGGCGTACCTCTAAGTTTATCTGGATTTTCATTAAGATCCTCTGCCCTTTCATACGTTTCCTCAAGTAATTTTGCTACATGAACAAAATCTCTTTCAATACTGTCCTCAGTAATATCAAAAAGTTTTTGCTCAGCTTCATCCATAACGACATCTACTTCTTTTGATTCATCGAACCCTAGTTCAGATATCTTGGAACCCAATGTTATCATTTTCCTCCTTATGCACGTCTCTTTTACAATTTTTCCATATTCCTCAATATTAGCGGACGATGGCACAAGTGATACCAATTCAGATATATAAGCAGCACCACCAACTCTTGGTAATTGCTTATTCTTTTTCAATAAGTTTGTAACAGTCAGAACATCGATAGGGCTATTTTTTTCAAACAACTTCATGCAACACTCATAAATCACTCCATGCTTTGAATCATAAAAGTGCTCTGGAAACAGGAAGTTAGATACCTGAATTATCGAATCAGGATCAATAAGTATAGATCCAAGAACGGATCTTTCTGCATCAATATTTTGCGGAGGTAGTTTTATATTCGCCATATGTGAGTGTAATTATACATTATGTTGTCTAAAACTCTGAATATTCATAAACTCTATCAAGTATCACTTTATATTTAGGATGATCCTCCTCCAAGGGTTTGGGCTGTAGCCAGACGCACGCAGAAGATTCGTTGATTGAATCGACTTCATCATAGGACATATTTCCAGCTAAAACATCATAAGCTAGGTTGTTAGCTCCATAATGATAGCCACATGTAAGAATCGGTACTAATTCAAAATTAATTAATTCTCCATCATAAAAATTCAAATTCATATAAATAGCCTCTCTTGTAGGATCTGTATGTGTTTGGTCAAAAATCAGATTTCCCATACTGTACATGATAAGTTTACCATCATAAATCTCGAAATTCTGAACCCAGTGTGGATGTGATGCGATGACAAGGTCTGCCCCAGCATCTATCAACAGGTGTGCCAACTCCTGCTGATGTTCCGTAGCATAATTAGTATATTCAACGCCCCAGCTCATATAAACAATAACTTTATCAGCCAAATCTTTAGCTTTAGATATATCATTTCTAACTTTATTTTCATCAATAACTACACCCCCGGCACTTATCATACTAAACCTGTTCTCGCCAGGTGAATCTTCTCCGGCCCAATAAAAGGTAGCAATATCATCAGCTGCCAAAAAAGCATAATTTATACCGTTCACCTCAGTAATCACCGGAGATGATGCAAGAGAAAGATTATCTCCTGCACCAAAAAATCTTAAATCATTTGTGGTTAATAGTTCCCTAGTTCTATACTCGGCCTCTATCCCACCATCTCCAATATGATTTCCAGCCAACGAAAATAGATCAAATCCAACATTTTTTAACTGAGGGATAAGTTTTTCATCACCGACAAATGATGTACATCTCGGACATGGCACAGGATCTCCATGATAAGAGTGCTCCAACAAAGCTACCGCTAAGTCCGCAGAACTGATGTCGTCTTTGATTCGATCAAAAAGAAACTCAAAATTATCATCTCCTCTCTGCAGCCACATGAGATCAACTCCTCTACCAGTAATTATCTCCCCTCCTGCAAAAAAACGTGTATATCTTTCTGGATTCCAGTTAGAGATAGTAATATCTCCAGAACTTGTACCATCACTCGGAAGGCTTATAATTCTCTCTATCTTACTTACAAGGGGATAAGAATCTAGAGAAAAATCTTTAGAAAATACATCAACCCCTTCTACCTGGAGCACCTTAAATCTAATATCCAATAAGTCAATTGGTAAAATCGCTATAGTATTATCATCACTTTCATTAATATATGTAGATAAATCTTCGATTGACTGAGTCCAAACCTCAACATCAACCCCATCTGGGAATAGTGAAACGACCTCTTCTTGATAATCATCCAATATAAAAAGTTTTCTTTTGGATAGTTCTAAAAAGCTAATAACTTTCTCATAACTTTTTAATTTAGTTACGGGTACAAACACAGTTTGTGCTATTTCTTTTGATGTTACTGAACCAGAGGAAGAAGTTGTAGAGTCGGTCGTTAAAGTTGAATCCTTTTGCCTTTTAAGCACATAACTTACTCCAGTTACTACAAGGAGTATCAAAACAAGTATTATAGAATATATAGTTTTCCTACTTTTGAGCATATATTTTATTGAAATATTTAGCTTAGTTTTACTAACTCAAGCTGATAATCATCACTAGAGAAATTTTCGGCTTTCACTTTTATTTTTTTCTCTTCAGAAACATTTTTTACACCTAGTTCCTTAGCTATCTGCGAAACATCCTCCTCTTTCATATTCATTGGAATAACAAGCTGTGGATCAATCTCGGCTATGAGATCCATTTTTTGTTTATAGTCACCATTCAAATCATAAATTAGAACATCGATGATGCCTATCTTCTCAACTAATTTTTTTGTTAATTTTGTTACTGTGCTTGAAAAAATAGCAATTCTAACCTCATCAGCATTTATTACAAAAATATCTAAATTTTCTTCCTTTTCTAGATCTGAAGGGATTGCCATTATCCACGCCTCCTTAGTTTCATACTCTCCAGGACTAACTATAGAAAAACAATTGTCAACTTCTGCCAACAAGGTAATATCAGGAGCAAGTTTGTTTAACTTAGATTCTTTTAAGTTATTTGCATAGGCAATTATATGAGCATCTCGGGTTTTTATACTAATTGACCTTTCACCAATTTTTTTAATTTCCATTAAAAATTCTTAAAAAATAGAAGAGTTCATTATATACAAACAATAAGTGATTTGTAAGGGAACAGAGATAATATATCATTTTTCCCAACAAGATTTCCAGTACCTATATAGCCAATGTTACCAAAACAACACTTTGTCACTCCAGTGTACTAAAGTGTCGTTATTTGCATATCAATAGGTCGTTTATATGGACAACTTGGCACCCGAGTGAAGTTATAGTTTTTGATATAATATCTATGAAAATACTTGCCGATATCAAAATTGGCTGTTATAATCTAATCTGTTTAAAACCTATGAAAAAGAATTTACACCCAAAATTAAACAATGTCGTTTTCGTTGATATCACAACCGGCGAAGAATATGTTACAAAATCAACAGCATCGTCTGAGCAGACAAAGAAAATTGATGGTGTAGATCATTATGTAATACAAGTACAGGTTTCTTCTTCATCTCATCCATTCTATACAGGAAAACACAGAATTGTTGATACAGAGAACCTAGTAAAGAAATTTGAGAAAAAGACAAAGAAAGCCCAGACCCTTTCAGAAAAATTAGCCAAGAGCAAAAAGAAACGAAACGAAAGAAAACAAAAAACCACCTCTATCAAAGAAGAGCAATCCCTAACACTCAAGGACATGCTCAAACAAATGCAATAACAAACCTCTTTAATAATTTTTCCTTAACGAAGAAATTCTTCTATGGATAACACAGATAAATACCAAAATATCCTTAATCAATACGAAACTGTCAACAAAGAACTTCAATCACCAGACATAACTAATGATTCAAATAAACTCCAACAACTTTCTATTGAATTAAGTGAATTGTCTCCAGTTGTGGAAAAAATTAAAGAACTCAATAAAAAACTAGAAAATTTAAAAAATACCAAAGAACTGATCGAAACCGAGTCTAATGAGGAACTTCTAGAGCTAGCAAATCTCGAACTGGATGATATCCAAGAAGAAATAGATTCTCTTAACAATGAGATTGAGGCAATGCTCAAAGAGACTGACCCAAACGACAAAAGGAATGCTATTGTTGAAATCCGTGCAGGTACAGGTGGTGAAGAGGCTGCTTTATTTGCTTCAGATTTGTTTCGAATGTACACCAAATACGCCGAAAGCCAGGGATGGAGCCTAGAATTGTTAAATAGCCACTACACTGGCAACGGAGGTTTTAAAGAAGTAGTATTCCTAATCAGTGGTAAGGGAGTATATGGAAAATTAAAATACGAAAGCGGTGTTCACAGAGTCCAGAGAGTACCCACAACAGAAAGTTCAGGAAGAATTCATACATCCGCCGCTTCAGTAGTAATACTTCCCGAAATAGACGATGTTGATATTGAAATTGACCCGTCAGAAATTAAAGTAGATGTTTATCGTGCAGGAGGCCCTGGAGGACAGAGTGTAAACACAACAGATTCTGCAGTAAGACTCACTCATATTCCTACAGGAGTAGTAGTAACATGCCAAGACGAGAAGTCCCAGCATAAAAACAAAGCTAGGGCAATGTCTATCCTAAAGAGCAAACTTTACGAAATCGAACAAGAAAAACAATCAGCAGAAGCATCAGACCTCAGACAGTCTTCAATAAGAGGTGGTGATCGATCAGTAAAGATTAGAACCTACAACTTCCCAGAAAGCAGAGTAACGGATCATAGAATAAAAAAAACATGGCATAACCTAAGTGGCATACTTGATGGAAATCTTGATGACGTCATCCAAGAAGTCACAACAGGCCTAGAAAATGAAAGTTAAAGATATCCTCAATAAAAAATACTATTTCCTTGACTCACAGCAAGAACTACCAAAACTCGATCTCGAGATACTAATCTCACATAGCATAAAAAAAGATCGGGTATTCGTACTATCAAATCAGGATTACGAGTTTTCAAATGATGAACTAAATCTACTCAATAAGCATATCGAAAGACGAAAAAATTATAAGCCAATAGCCTACGTAATAGGGAAAAAAGAATTCTATGGGTATGATTTTTTCATAAATAAGCATACATTAATCCCAAGGCCGGAAACAGAGTTACTTATAGATGAGACGTTAAAAGTAATCAAAAAAATCAAATCACCAGAAATACAAATTTTAGAAATTGGCACCGGAAGTGGATGCATCCCAATTTCAATAGTACTTGAATCAGCCCAATTATACCCAAATAAAGAAATCGTAGTAGATACTATAGACATTTCGAAAGAGGCACTTAAGGTAGCCCAAAAAAACATCAACGCATACCACTTAAGTAACAACATTAACACTTTTAACCTCAATGTTTGTGCCAAGAACTTTACTCAAAAACTCCCCCACCCCACATATGACATCATAATTAGCAACCCCCCATATATTCCAAGTAATGATATAAATGGTTTACAACCTGATGTGAAAGATTTTGAACCGATAAAAGCACTAGATGGAGGCAAAGACGGATTGAAATTCTATAAATGTACAATAGAAAATACAAAAAAATTTAATGCAGATAGTACTATTTATCTATTTGAATTACATTCTGGATTTAGCAAAGAAAATATTAAATCACTAACAAACCTCACAAAGAAACGAAACAGAATAATTAAGGACCTTGCCTCTAAACAAAGAATATTAATTCTGACTAAATAGCCACATATTTAAGTTGAAACCCTCACCATATTTATTATTATCTTTCTCAGAATTACCAATATACAGATAAAAAACCTATACTAGCTTACAACAAAATAATAGTTATCATTTTCCATTACTCATTCAGCCCCCTCTGTCCAATCTCTACATTCAAAGTCATCTGCTCTCGATTTCTGATAACCACGACCTCGACTTCCTGCCCAATCTCTGATTCCTGAATCAGATTAAATAAAGAATCTTGTTCTAAATCTTTTCCATTAAACTGAACAATAATGTCACCTTCTTCAACACCACCTGCCTCCGCGGGACTACCCTCTAAAACTCCTACTATTTGAGCACCAATTATTCTTTGATTATCAATAAATACAAGCCTTTGTCTATACTCAACACCAAGGAATGGAATCCTAAAATCACCATATTCGTTTAACTCATCAATCCTCAGCTTCACCCTATTAATTGGAAGAGCAAATGATAAATTATCCGCCCCTTGAATAGTAGCAAAATTTACACCAATTACCTCTCCTCTTGAGTTTAGTAGTGGGCCACCAGAATTTCCTGGATTTACTGCTGCATCTGTCTGAATAACGTCTTCAAATGTTTCCAAACTGGAATTGAAAAAACCATTATTACCAACTTCTACTTCACGGTTTAATCCAGAGATAATTCCCTGGGTTACAGTTCCTTTTAACTCACCCAAGGAGTTGCCAATTGCAATTACCGTCTGCCCTACCCTAAGATTATCGGAATCACCTAATGGAAGTGCAGGAAGATCAGATTTATCAATTTTGATAATTGCGATATCATTTATCTGATCCCTATAAATTCTTTCAACAGCAATCGCCTGATCACTATCTTTCAAAACCACAAAGAGATCTTGATCATCCTGGGCTGCTGATACAACATGTTGATTTGTCACTATTAGACCATTTTCGGAAACTATAAATCCAGTACCTATTATTTGATCCTCGCTATACATATCACCTGCAATACCAATTCCTACCACCGATGAACTTGAGTCTTCAACTACCTGTGTTACTACTTTCTCCAAATCTGTAACTTGAACATCACCATTATTATCCAAAACATTATATTTGTATTCACCACTACCTTCCTGTTTTACCTGAGCCTGACATTTTACTTTTCTTGCTATATAAGAATCGCTTTCTACCACTCCACAGGTCCATTTTTTACCATAACCTGCAAGCCAGACAAAGCTTATAGCAGAGCAGCATAAAAAAAGAACTGCTAAAAAAGTACTTATACATCCGAGCATATATTTGCGCTTTGCTTTTCTATCTGAAGATTTTGCATTCGGGATATTTGCATTATCTTTCTTCTCCATTTACAAAAAAAGTAAAAAATACGAATAGTTCGCAAAATATTCTATAACAAAAATTCAAAACCGTTCAAGAGAAATTGCACATTACCCTACCAGGCAATAATATAGAGAGATAGGCCACTTAGGTTTATTCTAGAACTCTTCCCAGGCTCTGTCCATCTGAGGATCCAGGCCTTGTTCAAAATCTTCAGTTGTAAGATCAACCTCAATATCAGGCTGAATAGGAGAATCAGGAGATACCTGATCACCAGAAGGTTTGAGCCACCTTCGAAATACAATATGCATAGTTGAATTATCTGAAAGTGTCACAACTGTTTGTTCTACTCCTTTTCCTACAGTAGGCATACCTATTATTGTCGCTGCATCATTGTCTTGTAATGCACCAGCTAAAATCTCAGATGCTGAAGCACTTCCTTCGTTTACTAAAACAACAATCTTCTTATCTTTTAACCTTCCATCCCTTGTTGCCTTAAACTCCCTCCTAACTCCGTTCTTCTCTTCCTCCATCATTATTAGATCACCTGTACTTAAAAATTCTTCACTTACATATTTAACTAGCTCTACCAATCCACCTGGATTATTTCTTAAATCAAGAATTACTCCATGAGCTCCACTAGCAACAATTTCACTAACTATACCATCCCACTGATTTTTAAACTCTTGAGAATTAGTCTCATTAAATTTATACATTTTAATATGACCTACACCATCCTTTATCTCTACAAGCTTAACATTATCAATATCAATAGAATCTCTTGTTATATCAAAACTAAGTTCTTCCTGATCCTTTGGCCGAAAAATCTTAATATTAACAGAAGTACCCTTTGGGCCCTTTATCAATTCTGCAACCTCATAAGAGCCTTTCCCACTTACATCCTGGCCATCTACTTCCAAAATAACATCTCCAGGCATAAGGCCAGCTTTCTGAGCTGGGAAATCATCAATAGGAGTATCTACTATTGTATATTCACCGTTGTAACGCAAGAAAGCTCCAATGCCCTCAAATTTACCTCCACTAGATTCCAAATAATCTGATGTCTCTTTTGGGGAAAGGAATTGTGTATAAGGATCATCCAAAGAAGCTACCAATCCTTCTATCGCTCCATATAACATCTCCTGCCTATCGAAATCTGATTCAATATAATTCTCTTCAAGTTTTCGCCATGCCTCCCAAAGTATATCTACATTTACACCCACCCCATCTCCTGAAAAATCTCCATAAAGATATTGATTTTTCTTATCTGATAAATCGTTTCTTATTACATTTACCTTTCCCAGTAAATAACCAGAGGCAAATGTTAATAGAAAAATTATGAGAATTAATAGATATCGAAAATATTTATTTAAATGGGGATCATTCATCACTATATTTTATTAAGTTAAATTGAGCAACATCTAACACCCTACCATTTGATAGTTTAAAAATTTGAGAATCTTCATCATTATAAATTAATTTACCACTTAAATTCCAATCATCTATCGTGAATATCTTGCACTCGACATTCTGATGATAAGGGGCTTTCAAAGCACCGAATTTACCCTCTTCTTCTATTGTTGTTAATCTTCTAAGATAAGGATCTATAATAATAAACTTTCCAGAGTTTAAATTCAAAAATTTTCTTTGCTCTTTTGTATATGGTGCATCCCCAAAACCATTAACCAATACAATATTAAACATCTTTAAATATCGCTTATCTTTACCAACTAAACCATCAAATTCCGAGTAGTTCACACTCGGTAATATAATTGTACGAGGTTGGATAGTATTGATCTCATCAAGCACATATGATAGTTCAGACGAATCTCGAATCCATACTGCGCTATAGGAATTTACAGTTCTTCCTTTTTCAAACTTCTCTAATCTTGCAAGATTTTTTTCGCCGAAAACAAATATACAATTTAACTTATACCCATAATACTGGTAATACGAAATATCCCTTGTAATATCAGCTTTCTTTTTATAATAATAATCCTTCCTTTCAAACTTCTTTTTTCTTTCCAATAATAGCCACCCTGCACTTCTATCAATTAAGGCTACTCGACCGGACGTTAGAGCCTTTGTATATTTATTATGTTTCGTAATCCCAGTCTTCTCTTGGAAGAGAGTGTCACCTTCTTCAACATACTCACCTTCTATTACCCTTACTGAAAGCTCTCTTTGATCATGTTTTGAATGCATATCATAGTAATCGAACTCTTTATATGAATCTTTTTGTGAACCGTCTATCAAATCATCCGCAATCTCTATATGACGCAAAAGCTCATCAGTTATAGGCAAAGCAAGATAATCACCCAAAACATTATTATTTAATTGGTACCAGTTTATAAACTTTTCGTATTTTAAAAATTGCTCTCTTTTATCCCTGGATATAACACACAATAAAGTATTTTCGTAATTGTTTGCATAATTTTCTATACTATAACAACCCTCAATCGTAAAGATATTTTGAACATCTTCCACTATATACACCTCCTTTTTAGTTCCCGCTGTATCTACAATTACCTTATTCCTATCTACAAACAAAACAGAGATATCTGCCAAAAAGTTTTCGCTATTTAAGTACATTAAGATTTCGTTTGCCTCATCAATTCCCCCTACTAAATCCTTCCAGATATCATAAATGTCGAAGCTATATTTATAGACGTTGGGATAATACTTATTGATGCCGTAGATAAAACCTGTCTTATCAAAAAAACCTACTTTCAACCATTCACTATTCACTATCAACCTAGAGATGCTTGCAAGATTCAATCTTTTAGAAACATATACACCAAATGCATATCCAAGCAAAAAACTAACGTGTTGCTCATGGCTATTTTGTGGAATAGGAATATAACTTGTAAGGAAATTCAACAATTTTGACTCTGAAAGACTCCCCCCGGGCATCTTTGCTAATATTTCTCTTAAAAAATCTTTTTGCATTATACCTAGGGTTTCTCTATGAACAATATCGCCATCGGTATAGTAGATCTCTTCTTCATCCACGAGCAGTAAACCAGCCTTCTCATACCTTAACCTCCTGGTGATATCAACAAAGTTATTTTTTATTGTTTCTTTCTTTTGTAAAGAATGAGTGTTAACCCCAGCTATATCTACTTTTTGATTGGAAACTAATAGAATATTAGAATCCTCTTTTCTTAGGGGTACTAAACTTAAAAATTGATTGATCTGATCTGCAAGATTTATGTCTAGTGATAAGCGTGAGTAATACTTATGGATAGATCTATATCCTTGACCTTCGTTAAACTGCATGTGGTTTGCAAACAAAAATGACCTTCCACAACTTATTATTAGAAGGTCATCTCTTTGCATTCAGGGCAGTTTAACTTATAGATTTAGAGTAATTCGTTAGTTGGTAGAAGTGCCATATATCTAGCTCTTTTAATCTCTCTAGAAAGTTTTCTTTGACATTTCTGGCAAACTCCAGTCCTTTCAGATTGTAAGATTCTTCCCCTTGTCGTTATGTATTTTTTCAAAGTATATACATCCTTATAATTGATTTGAGAAGAATCCTTTCCAAAAGGACACTTTAAATTACCGAAATATTGCTTCTTTTTTTTCTTTTTACGTCTTTTAGCCATTTAAAACAATTTTAAAATAAATCTTCCCCATCTTCTACATCAGCGGGGATATCTTCGCTTTCATTTTCTGCTGGTTCTTCTTGTTGTGAGCCTTCTTCCTCTGTAGCCTCTTCAACACCGACACCCTTCTTACCTTTTGCATCCAAAAGCTTCATATCACTCAACTTTACCTCAACTCTATAATGCCTTGTGCCATTTTCATCATCCCAGGTTCTTGTTCTTAATTCTCCCTCAAGATAAACTAACATACCTGTTGAGAGTATTTGCGCACAAATTTCACCTAGTTTGTTCCAAGCAACTATGTTATGGAACTCTGTTCTTTCCTGAAGATTACCCTGAGAATCCTTCCAAGTTGAATTTGTAGCAACGCCGAAAGTACAAACAACACTTTGTTTCTCTCCCACATTTCTGATAACTGGATCTCTTGTAAGATTACCAATTAACATTACTTTATTTAACGATCTTGATGTTGACATATCTTTTACTTAAAAAACAAATAAATTAAAAATAAAATTCATTAAATCAAAACTTCACATCATAAACAACAACATAAAAACTTATATACCAGGTTCTTTTTTTACATTAACAATTAAAAAATTGATTCGTTTATTGATTGTCTTTTCTGATTAATATAAACCTAATAATATCATTGAACAGCTTAATTTCTTCATTCATCTCTTTGACCTTCGAGGGATCAAGCTCTAAATCATAAACGATATAGTACCCTTCTTCATGATTATCAATTTTGTAAGCTAAGTGTCTTTTGCCCCAAACATCAGTATCCTTGATACTTCCCTTCATCTTCTTTATTAATGTTTCCAATCTCTTCTCAATACCAGATCTAATATCTTCAGGCAGTAGTGGTTTCAAAATTACCATCAACTCATATTCTTTATTCATATCGCTAGCAAATAAAATTAATTAACTTAAATGAAACATTCCGATAATACCATAACTAAAGAAAACACTCAATGTGTTTCTGGTTTTTGCCTAGTAATATCAGAGTAAGAAATGATACTATGAGAACACTTTTTTTTCAATACTTCAATCTCATGCCCCATGTTTGAAAACGATGATATCTCCATCGTCAACAATATATTCTTTTCCTTCTAACCTTACCCTACCTCTTGATTTGGCTTTTTCCCAACCCCCAAAATCTCTATAATCGTTAAAAGATACAACTTCTGCTGCGATAAACTTATCTTTAAAATCATTATGAATAGCAGCACCCGCTTCACGAACTGTGGACCCTTTTTTTATTGTCCATGCCCTCACCTCTTTAGGACCAGCCGTAAAAAAAGAAATCAAGCCTAATATTTTATACGATAATCTGCTTAATTTGGATAACCCAGATTCCTCCATCCCCAATTCCCTACAGTATTCCAACCTCTCCTCCTCGTCCAACATAATAATCTCGCTTTCAATCTTCACATCCAGTAAAATAACATTATCGTCACTAGAAAGACCAAGCTCGACCTTCAAATCAAACTTATCTTGATCGATATCTGTTGTGTTTATTAGGTATATAACCGGTTTGTCAGTCAATAAGAATAATTCTCTTCTAAATTTAACCAACTCTTCGTTATTGTCATTGGATTCAAATGTATTTGCTAGCTTACCAGATTCAAGATGAAGCTTAATTTTATTTAAAAAATCGACAATTACTTCTAATTTTTCATCAGTTCTCGCTTGTCTCTGAATTTTTTCAAGTTTATTTTCAATTGCTTCAAGATCAGATAATATTAACTCCATATTAATAGTCTCAATGTCAGAAGCAGGGTTAATCTCATTATTTACATGTAGAATATTATCATTTTTAAACTGCCTAACAACGTGAACAATTGCATCAACCTCTCTTATATGACCCAAAAATTTATTACCTAATCCTTCTCCTTTATGCGCACCAGAAATTAATCCAGCAATATCAACAAACTCTATAACTGCAGGAAGAATTCTTTCAGGATTCTCAACACTGGCAAGAAATTCAAGTCTTTCGTCGGCCACGGGAACAATCCCAACATTCGGATCTATCGTACAAAATGGATAGTTCTCGGAGGGGACGTCATTTTTTGTTAACGCATTGAAAAGCGTTGATTTACCTACGTTAGGCAGGCCAACTATTCCTAAAGATAACTTCATTTGAATTATTTAAACGGATGTATTATATCCTAATCGAAAGATAATTGGGAAGTAGAAATCTATTCAATAGTAATAACGTCCTCACTCTCCCATACCTTTTTACCAAGATTCATACGTGAGTCTGATGTAGCATATATAGTTACTAATTTTTCACCTTTTTTAACTTCATCACCATTTATATGATGAAAGTAAACACCAGCTTCTTTAATCCTCGGATTACCGAGGGATTTACATACTTTAAATACTTTTTTATTATCAATATGTGTAATCTTACCATCCTTCTCCGCAACTATCTCATGTGTCACCCCCCCTAACTCTAAGTCGTCTGATTTAATATCTGCATTTCCTCCCTGCCTCTTAATTATCTCTTTTAACTTATTGTAAGCTTCTCCATTTTCGATTTTTTGTTGAGCTGCATCAAAGCCTTTTCCTTCCTCAACAACCCCACATAATTCTAATAACTTTCCAGCCATCTCAACCGCATCGTGTTCTAGCTGCAGAGATCTTTCAGGATGCCGTTCATACACCCTTAGAAATTCTCGACATTCTAAAGATGGACCCACTGCAAATCCATCTATACCGGTAACATGCCTCTTGTGAACAAGTACATTAATCCCAAACTCTTTACAAACCTTTTCAAACGTATTCTTTACTTTGTCAAATTCTTCTTCTGTAATCTTTGCACTTTCCCCAACAGGAACATCAAAAATAACATGGTTCACTCCTTGTGCTATCTTCTTTGCAACAATACTTGATACGAACTTATCTATAGACTCCATACCTAGTGGCTTCTGTACTTCAATTATTTCATCATCAGCAGGGGCAAGCGCTAGACCTCCTCCCCAAACCATGAAAACGTTACTATCTATCATCATCTCCTCTAGCTGCTCTTTGCTGAATGACATAGGCATTATAACTTCAAGCATGTCTGTTGTAGCACTGGCACTAGTTACTGCCCTAGTTGATGTATTCGGAACCTTCAAACCTTCAAAACTAGAAACAATAGGAATTACAATAGGAGTTACACCTTTACCTGCCACTCCACCAATGGAATGTTTATCAGCCGTAATACCATCAAATTTCAATATATCACCTGTTTCAGCCAACGCTTTTGTCATTAACAAAATCTCATCCTGATTGAAACCTGGACTATAACCAGCTGCAGCAAAATAAGTAGTGAGAATTTCATTCAACTTACCATTTGATATATCTTTCATAATGCTGTAGAAATCCTCATAATCCAAAACTTCGCCTCTCAATTTTTTCCTTATAGACTTTATTGCATGTGATTGTTCAGAAAAATTTACCTCAATCGCAATACCAAAGTATAATTTGTACTTTTCCCAAACATCTTCATAAACGCCTATCTCACCTGCGCTGACCAATGTATCGGTAGTGTCAACAGTCAATATTATGGGGGAATTCTGTCCTTTCCATATTACTTCAACGCTATCTCCAGCTCGAACTCCATACTCTAACGCATCCTCTTCATTAATTAAGCATGCTAGTTCATCGCCAGAAGTAATGTCTAGTTTTCTAGAAGAAAGATAAAATGACACAGGGCAATCTTTTAAAAAATTAAGTGCATCTAATTATCTTATTATCTGTTATAAAAATTTGCAAACAAATTCTTTAAATCCAAGGATAGATTTCTTTAGCTTTAGAAAGCAACTCTTTTGATCTCAACAAACCAGCTTCAGTTATGTAACCAGTTATTAAATCTGGAGGAATCCATTCAAAAGCAGGATTAATTATCTTCAAGTTTTCTGGAGCCTCCTCCCACACTTCTGAAGCTTCACGCATTTCAACTTCAGGCAATGACTCATCTCTTTCTGGATCAAGTTTTAGTAAGCTTGTAGCAACATAAAAATCGTCATTGCCATTCTTTGCAGCTAGCGCCATCTGATAACTTCCTACTTTGTTTATAACTATACCATTCCTAAGTAACTCATCCGTTCCTATAATTATCGCTTCCACAGGGAGATATCTATCATCAACAATGAAACTACTTGCAACAGAATCTACTACCATTGTCACATCTATTCCGGCTTCAACCAATTCTTTACTGGTTAATCTCCCCTGATATTTTGGACGAGTTTCAGTAGAAACAATTTTCAAATCCTTGTTGTTTTTGGATAATTCGACCAAAATAGCAGTCGAGGTTGAACTGTGACAATGTGTCAAAATAACATTATATTTATGCAAATTTTCAGCACCGACCTCTCTTATCTTAATCTTCGACTTTTTAATCAACTCCCCGTATTCATCAATAAGTGTATCAATATCGGCACCAGCTTTAAGCATATGTTTTATATACTTAACAGCATTTCTAGCCATGGGCTCATTTAACCTTGTATTCGCCAACCTTTCACCAACCCTCAAAACCTCCTCTATACTGCCACCACCATTGAAAGCAATTTTCATCCCCCTGACTGTTGACATTGCCACATTCGTTGCACCTTGAATCTTTATCGAGGAGATATCAGATTCCAGCTCTTTAATTTCTTCTAAGTAATTTCCCATAAAAGTCAAATTTAAGATAAATTAATTAAAGCTCTACACTACTATACAGTTCAGGAATACTTACCTCAAATTTTTTATCCTCTAATTGATCTGCGAATGCGGTACTCCTATCTATTTCCGAATGGGTCAGAAAGACTTTTTTGAGCCTATCACTTTCTTTATCCCTCAACCAATCAAGTAGATCATCATTACCAGCATGAGCAGAAAAGCCTTTTAGATCGACTATCTCAGCCCTCACCTTCACCTTCTTCCCATTTACATAAACCATTTTCTTTCCCGAAATAATATCTCTCCCAAGAGTACCTTCCGCCTGATATCCCACAAATATTACCTTAACATTATTTTTCTTCAAACCACGACTGAGATGATTCATTATCCTACCACCTTCACACATGCCTCCCCCAGCCAGCACAATCCGCTGCCCACCCCTCAAAATTTTCAATGATTGTAAATTATCTTTCACTATTCTTAAATTGTCAAAAAAGAATATCCCAGAAGGATCTCTTTCTACTAAAGAATTAGCGGAATAATCGCCATTTTCGGCTGATAAATATGTTGTGTACAACTCAGTTACAGAAACAGAAAGAGGACCATCCAAAAATACTTGAACATCTTTATTAATTTGCTTGCCTCGTAGCGCATCTTTAATATTTAAAACAATTTCCTGTGAACGATGCAGGGCAAAGACCGGGATAATAACATTACCATAACCCTTGACCGTTTCATTTATCTCATCGATCAAATTCTTTATTGAAACTTCCCTACTTTCATGCACTTGCCCTCCGTACAAAGACTCCATAACGATATAATCCACATCCTCTTCAAGGTATTCATAGCTCTCAATAAGCGATTGCTCCCTTCTTCCAATATCCCCGCTAAAAACTATTCGCTTGCCCTCTAACTCAACCAGAATAGATGCTGCGCCTAAGATATGCCCAGCACGAATGAATTTAAAGTTAGTCTCTCCCTCCTTGTTCCATTCACCCAGATTAACCCCTTTACAGGAATCTAATATTGGATAAACATCATCCGTATCATAAAGAAATTGTATTGGTTTACTCGAATACTTATTGCTTCGAGATCTAGGTTTCTCAAGTCTTTTTTTTGCATATTCTTGAATCTTTGCTGAATCTAGAAGTAGTGGCTCGATAATTTCAATCGTAGGATATGTCGTATAAACCTTACCATGAAATCCTTCTCTAGCAAGCTTTGGTAACAACCCTGAATGATCTATATGTGCATGCGTAAGTAAAACAAAATCAATCTCTCTTGGATTAAATTTAAATTGAGAATTTAATCCCTCATCTTCTTCCCCCTGAAACATACCGCAATCAACCAAAAATTTAGTTGAGCCTGATTCAACTAAATAGCACGATCCGGTAACTACTCTTGCTGCCCCTTGGAATGAAATTCTCATAACTTCTTATAATCTTTGTTAACAATTAATATACGAATCAGCTAACAATACCCATTTGATAAACACAAACACGCATGTGTTGTCTATCACTCCTCATTCAACAATCTATTCTTATAAAAATATTTTATAAATTCTAACCATACAGGTTTTCTCAAAATCCTAATCAAATAGAAACCATTCCTGCTGTTATCAATCATCCTGATAGACTGATAGTCAGTCCCTCGGAAAAACCTTTACGACGATATCCCTCAAAATATCATTTCTGTTTTTTTCAGGATCCTCAGTTACTACTTCAAGTAAATATCCCAAAATCTTTTTGAATTTCGGCCCAGGCTGGTACCCCATCTCTTGTAAATCTGCACCACTAATGTCCAAATCTGTTATCTTCAATGCCATATCCTTTTTCAAAACTTCAGATACTCTTTCTTGGAATACGTCGATTTCCTTAGTACTAAATGTCGATTTAGGATTGGATGTGGCATCAGCTATCCTTAGTTTTATAAGATTTTCCAACTCTTCAACCCCACCGATATTACGGATAAATCTTCGTATTGCGCTATCAGACCATCCATGTTGGACCCTACCTTCTTCAACAATAGAATCAAGCTCCTCAACTGCATACTCCTTCCTCCAATCTCCGGAGGGGTAATAAAACATATGCCACCTAACTAGATTTTTAGTTTTTTTAATCTCCTCGTTTGAGAAACGTAGTCTCTTCATTATCTCTGCAGCCATATCAGACCCGACTCTATCATGTCCATAAAAATGAATACCTGATTCGTCCTCAGTTTGTGTCTCTATCTTACCAATGTCGTGAAATAGTGCCGACCATTTAATTTCATCTTCAGCCAGGTCCAAGGTTTTCAAACTATGGTCAAATAAATTATCAGCATGATATTCTGGCTGGTAAACATCTTTAGCCTTCACCAACTCTGGGATGTAAAGTTCTAGAATTCCGGACTCTTCGAGCAATCTAAATCCAACTGAAGGCTTTGGAGAATTCATCACTATTTTTTCTAATTCTTCCCTCACTCTTTCTATAGACACCATTTTTGTAATATGCAAGGTCTTTGGTATAGCATTAAATGTCGTGGTTTCTACTTCAAACCCCAATACTGATGCCAACCTGCAAGCACGAATAGTTCTGAGACCATCCTCTTCGAATCGTTCGAATGGATCGCCAACAGCTCGTATCACACCGTTCTCTAGATCCGTTTTCCCTTCGAATAGATCCATCAACGCATGATCACCATCTTCCTCAGGATTATCCAAATTGATTGCCATCGCATTTATTGTGAAATCACGTCTCGAAAGATCAGCATCAATAGTTTTGGAAAATTCTACCTTTGCTGGCCATCTGCCTCCAAAATAATCACTCTCACTTCTATAAGTAGTAACCTCAACATCAAAACGCTCCCCCTCACCATCCTCTACAACAACTACTATAGTTCCAAACTTAGCTCCAGTTGCTACAGATTTTGGAAATAGATTTTGGATCTGCTCTGGTCTTGCATTTGTCGCAATATCGAAATCCTTTGGCTTCTTTCCAATTAATAAATCTCTAACTGAACCACCAACTAGATAAGCTTCATAACCATTTGATATAAGTTTGTCACTTACGCGAAAAACATAATCAGGTAAAATTTTTATGATTTCTTTAAGATCTATAATCGTATTTTTCTTCATTTCGCAAGGTAATTTAATATTATGAGCACAATAAACAACGCACTGCTAATTAGTCGGGTTTTCTTTATAAGATAGCGCCTATACGGCTTCTATAACCTGGCCATCATCAGTATCTAATACATTTAATTTATATTTATTTCTCAGTTTATCCCTTATCTCATCAGACTTGTCCCAGTCTTTTCCTTCTCTCGCAGCCTCTCGTTTTTCTAACAGCACCTTCACTTCTGGAGTATAATGAGCTTCAACATTAACGGCCTCCTTAGATAACTCAAGCCCCAAAACTCTATCAAAGTCTAATAATGTCGCATATTTTTCCCCATCAGGTAAATCTGATTTTGTAACCTCCCAGACAACAGCTAATGCCTTAGGAATATTAAAATCATCTTCAAGGGTCTCTTTGAATTTAATTTTATATTCTTCATCCACAGGCGAACCATCCTCTTTACTTAAAGAAGAAACGAATTTTCGCAATTTATTATATGCAATTTTCGCTGCATCCAATGCTTCAAATGTAAAATTCTGCTTTGATCTATAATGTGCCTGGAGTAAGAAGTACCTAAATACAAGTGGATCATATCCCTTCTCAATCAAGTTATCTAAAGTATATACATTACCAAGGGACTTAGACATCTTCCCACCATCTATAAGCAACATCTCATGATGAAGCCAGTAATTTACGTACTTTACTCCATTAGCTGATTCACTCTGAGCAATCTCATTAGTATGGTGAACTGGAATGTGTTCAACTCCTCCCATATGAATATCTAGGGTATCACCCAAGGTATCCTTGGCCATAACTGAACATTCAATATGCCACCCAGGGAACCCTGCTTTTGCAGGTTGTTCTATCCCCTTAAATTCATAGTCCCACGTTTGCAAAGCATTCTCATGTACTCCTGTTTTGAAAAACCAAATCGAAAAATCATATGGATTCTTCTTTCCATAATCATCCTCTGATCCATGACCAGCCCCCATCCTATTTTTGGATAGATCCTGCTTATTTAAGTCGTTATAGGAATCAAATTTATCTACATCGAAATAAATAGCTTTGTCGGTTGAGTAGGCATATCCCTTGTCTAAAAGTGCTTGTACCATATCCGCCATCTGTATGACATATTTCGTAGCAATTGTCTCATTATCTGGCTCAAGTACATTTAATTTTTTCAAATCAGAATGATAAATATCTGAATATTTCTTCGCTATCTCATCAGGAGATAGACCTTCTCTTTTGGAGCCCTTCTCCATCTTATCTTCGCCTTCATCATCATCACTAACCAAATGACCGACATCAGTTATATTTCGAGTGTAATTAACCTCGTAGCCTAAATATTCAAGTGATCTTCTAATCAAATCTCCACGAACTGCTGATGAAAGATTGCCAATATGCTGATGTGAATATACAGTTGGTCCACACTGGTAAAAACGAATTTTACCTTCCTCTATTGGTTTAAATTCTTCAAGTTTTCTTCCTAAAGTATTGTAAATTTTGAGCATAGATTCCTATTAAAAACTATCTCATATCTAAAATATTATCCCTAAAATCGCTGCCGCAGCGATAATAGTCCAAACTACATTCAGAACTGCTGGTTGGTAAGCTTTCTTTTTTAAAGAGATATAAACAATTCCAATTGCTCCCGTACCGTTTAATAATTGATAGATAAGACTATTAGCATCAATAACACCGAAGCTCAATAAGGCATAGGCGCCAACAATAGCAACGGTGCCATACCAACCAATTAGTTCTTCTACTAATTTTTTGTACTTCATAATAAAAAGGATGTTTATATAAAACTAAAGTAATTTTTCATAATTTTCAAGAATTCTTCATAATTCTTATACTGATGTGCATCAATGCCTAAATTTTTAGCTGCGTTAATATTTTTCTCACTATCATCCCAAAATATAACCTCTTCGGGTTCTGCTTCAATTTCATTAAGAAAATGATTATAGAATTTATAATCCGGCTTTTTAGCGCCTATATAACAGGAGGAAAAGAACTTATCAAAACATTTATCGAGGCCCATATCAAATCTTATATGTTCAGTTCTATATCTTTCTTGATTTGTACCTGCATAGACCTTATATCCCTTTTCTCGAATAGCCTCAATTATCTCTAAAAACCTTGTATCCATCTCTGATTCAGATTTAAACCAAAATTCTAAAACATCCTCCACTGTGCCAAACCAGCCCCACTCTTTAAGATAAGGTTCAATAATCTCTTTCAAATCAGCTTTGCCAATCAAGGCCTTTTGAAACTCTTCTCCTTTTATAAATCCAACAATAGAATCTAGGGGAATATTATACTTTCTAGAAAATTGCACACTGAACAATTCTCTAGAAGGGCAAATTATTACTTCATTAAGATCGAAAAGTAGTACTTTTTTCATATAATAATATAGTTAATTAAAACTCCCCTCTTCCTTCCAAGGCTCTTTGCAAGGTAACATCATCAGCGTACTCTAAATCCGCTCCTGTGGGTAACCCCCGTGCAAGACGAGTAATGGTAATATCTCTACCAATTTGATCAACCATTTTTTTTATATATAATGCCGTTGATTCTCCTTCCAGATTTGGATTAGTAGCAATTATCAACTCTTCGATATCGAGCTTCTTCAACCTCTCGATGAGCTCATCTATGCGTAACTCTTCAGGGCCTATACCGTTTATTGGAGATATGAGGCCACCAAGCACATGGTAAACACCTTTAAACTGTCCCATTCTCTCAAAAGCCACTACATCGAGAGGATCTTCAACCACCATTATCTGTGTTTGAGATCTGTCGTTAGCTAAACAGATAGAACATATTTCACTATCAGAATAATTAAAACAATTGGTGCAGACTTTAACCTCTGTTTTGATCCTTTTTAAATTATCAGAAAGTTTATTTGCAAAGTTATCTGGTGCCCTTAAGAAGAAGTATGCAAGTCTCGCTGCACTACGCGGACCAATACCAGGCAGATCCTCAAAATTTTCTATTAAGTTTTGGACTACCTTTGGTAACGTTGACACGAATTGTTATGTTAATGATATGGTTATTCTAACCTAAATACAGAGTTGATTAACCACTATGTCTCTACAGATTAGACTACAATAGTACTTAACCCAGCATAGACTTCATCTTATCTAGATCAAGATCTTTCATCATTTCCTTCTGTAATGACTTTTGTGCATTCTTTACGGCTTCTTTGATGGATCTGATAAGCACATCTTTTTTTTCAAGTTCCATCATCTCATCTTCGATAAAAATATCCTGAACTTCTTGAGTTCCATCAATAATAACTTCTACTTTGTCGTTATCTGATAAACCAGAAATTTTGATAGCCTTCATTTTTTTCTGCATCTCTCTTGCCTCTTTTTGCATCTTCCAGAGATCTCTTGCTTGCCCAAATGGATTTGCCATAATTATATGAACTAAAATGTAAATTACGAATCGATATTATACACTACTCACTTGAAAATATTTCTTCAACAACATCAGTATTAGAATCTTCCTGGAAATCGTCCTCTTTTTGCTTTGTTTTCAATTTTTCGTCGATAATACACTCAAAGGTCAATGGTGTAGAGAAAAGCTCTTCTGTCACCTGCCCAATTGCATCTCGTGATCTTTTTTGTTCAATCCTCTGTTTATGAAATTTATATCCAACTCGAACGATCAAAACATCACCTTCTAACCTTTCTGGGGCACTTTTTGAAAGAAACGCAACTAAATGATGGTTAAAGGGTCTTATCTTCTCTATTAATGCATTCCATTTACTAGAGACCTCTTCATATGATACTTGGCCTGCATATACCTCTTTTTTTTCTGTAGCAATCTCCTTTGGTTTTCCGTCTTCCTCAATAACTGGTACTTTTTTATTCACCGAGCTTGAATCTTTGCCTGAAGAATCAAATTTTTTCTCATTCTTCTCTTTCACCCCATGTGCCTCCTGAACCTCAAATGAACTATCACCTCCGAGTCTGTCGATTATCTTGCTTACGGCTATTTCTAGGGGGAGTAGATCTATTGGGGAAAACCTAATCTGAGAATTTGCTTCAAGTAAAGTAGTTATAATAAATACTATATCTCTTAGATTAAATTCTCCCTTAGCAGATACTGTCTTAAGTATCAGTTTCTGCCTGTACGCCTCTATAAGCTGTTCTATAAAATATTTGATATTAACTCCAGACTTATTTAACTCCTCCAAAATCTGAAATGCCCTACTGCTATCTTTATCCAATAACGCATTGCCCAACTCCTTGATACTATCATTGCTTGCTATTCCAAGAATAGCTTCTAAATCTTCAGCGGTATATTCTTTTATATCTGACGAGGATCCAAGAACTTTCTCGAGAACAGATTCAGTATCGCGGAAACTACCTTTACCCAACTTCACAAGCAAATTCAAAGCAGAATCATCTAAGTTCTTTTTCTCCGACCTTAAAATAAACTTAATTTTCTTCTTAATCTCATCATCTGAGGCTAATTTAAAGTCAAATCTCTGAGTCCTAGAAATTATAGTAATTGGCATTCTTTCAACCTCAGTTGTCGCAAGAATAAAAATAACATGTGAGGGTGGTTCTTCTAGCGTTTTCAAAAGCGCATTAAAGGCCTCTTTAGTCAACATGTGTACCTCGTCAATAATATACACCTTGTACTTCAAAGAGGACGGAGCAAAATTTACTTTTTGCCTTAACTCTCTGACTTCTTCAATACCCCGATTTGAAGCAGCATCGATTTCAATTACATCTAAAGCACTGTTATTATCAATTGACTTACATGCATCACACTGATTACAAGGATTTCCATCTTTTCTATTTTGACAATTTACAGCCTTCGCCAGTATTCTTGCACTTGAAGTTTTTCCTGTACCCCTTGGCCCAGAAAATAGATATGCATGCGCAATAGAATCATTCTCAATTGAATGAACTAAGGATCTTTTAATATGTTCCTGGCCAAACAATTCATCGAAATTTGATGACCTATATTTTCTATAAATAACTTGGGACATTGACAAAAAATAATAAATCTTGCTTACAAGAGATGAAAAAATATTATAACAAGTGGAGAGTTAAATATGAATCAAAATAAAAAAAATCCGCAAATTTGCGGATTTTTCTATAATTTAGTTAGCGTTCCTTCTTTTTGCCCTTCTCCTTCTTCTCTTCATCTTTTCCCACTGTTTCTTAGCTTCATGTTTCTCTTCAGTCGGTTTAATTCTATATCTTCTAGTTTGAAGAACATTGGGGATATCTTCCCTATTTGCCTCACGCCAAAGCATCTTCAATGCTTGATCAATCGGCATATCATCATTTACTATAACTGGCATTTAAAATCACCTCCTGATTCTTTCTTGTTGTAGTGAATACTACATTAACCAATAAAAATATTAAACTTACTGAGTAAGCTTGTTTGTATTATAACATAACTTTAAAAAATCCGACTAAGAATGACTTGCCAAAAATCTTTCAATAAAGCAACAACACCGAGAATAACGATAAACCCGAAACCAAGTTTCCCAAGAATATCCTGCCATTTTTCTGGCAGCGGTTTACCTCTTACCTTTTCTATCAATAATAATACAAACTGCCCCCCATCTATCATAGGTATTGGCAGCATATTCATGAAAGCCAACGTAGCACTTACAAGCCCTGATAAATTAATGATGTTATTAAAATCATTAATTGAAACAAGGTCATAAACTACTTCTCCAATCTTAATTGGGGTTGCAATGCTTTGGCTCAGCTGCTCGCTATCACCTTCGAACGCCCTTTTTATGATGACACCAAGACCCTTTGCCTGATAAAGAGTTATATTATATGTGTGAGCGATCCCAGAAAATACTTTGTTATCTGAATAGTCAATAATAAAAAACTCTGGCGAATCAACAGCACTAGCGATCTCATCCGCCACAAAAACTCCCATTTTAACCTTTCCATTATCGTCTTTTTCGCCCAACTCTACAGTAAATGACTCTCTTTCACCAGTATTTGTATCTACCAAAACAGAAACTATTTCATTTGCAAGTCCTGATAGAACGTCAGTCAGTTCATCAGTATCAGAGATAACCTGGTCATTAACCGAGATAATATAACCTTCTTCCGGCAAATCTGATTTAATGGCGGGGGTATCTTCTCTCTCCTCATCTACCCAGTAATAAGGATGCGTTTCATCACCTTCATCCCAATAAGGTACATATGCTGAACTTAGGGGATAGATGCCCAACTTTGCATCATTATCTATTCCTGGAGCAGGAACTTCAACTGTATAATTGTGTTTATCTAGGTCAATTCCCAAAATCTCAACAGAAACTTCTTTTCCAATATTTTCATTTAAAATACTTTGCAACTGTTCTCTAGTTCCTATCTCATCATCATTTATAGACACCAAAAATCCAGTCTCTGGAACTTCATATTCTTTTAATACACTATTTTCATCTAAGGAATAATAGAAAAGATACTCATTCTGCACAGCTCCTTTAAAATCAAAATTGGTAATATTCAGAATTGGCTCAGGTTTAAAACCAACAATTATCAAATATAAGTAAAAAATAACAAATGCAGTTAAGATATTTGCAAAAACTCCCGCCAATACAATTGTCATCTTTTGCCAAATTTTTTTACTAACATAACTTCGGGGATCATCCTTGAGTTTTTGGTCTTGTTTAAAGCTAGCAGCATCTTCATCTCCATGCATTAAAACATAACCTCCAAGAGGGATTAAATTAACCTTATACTCAGTTTCACCAAATTTTTTCCCAATTATTTTCGGTCCAAAACCAAACGCATACTCTTTCACCCAAACTCCATTGAGTTTAGCGGCTATAAAGTGGCCAGTTTCGTGGATAAAAACTAGAAAACCAAATATAAATACAAGCAATATAATCGCTACAAAAAGAGTCATTTTCGAGAATAAAAATATTAAATCTGCATTAATTCTTGTTCTTTCGCCTGTCCAATCTCTTCCACTTTGTCATTCATATCATCAACTATATCTTGAAGTTGCTTCTCCAATCTTTTAACCTCATCTTCTGAGAGCCCTTCTTGTTTTCCCAGGTCAACAAGAAAATCTTTCCTTCTCTGTCTAATTGAAATCCTAGCCTCCTCAGCTTTCTGCTTTACTAGCTTAACGTACTCCTCCCTTCTTTCTGTAGTCATTGGTGGTATTGGCAATCTAATTAAATCACCATCAACAGAAGGCGTTATACCAATATCTGAGGATTGAATTGCCTTGACGATTTCTTGGACAAGAGATTTGTCCCAAGGTTGAACAGTAAGCAAAGTAGGATCTGCTACATTTATATTAGCTAACTGCTCTACAGGCATTTGAGAATTATACGCATTTACTTTTATCCCTTTTACTAAGTCTGGGTTGGCTCTACCTGCCCGAACCTTTTGCAAACTTTCCTGCAAAAAACTTACAGCTTCCTGCATCGACTTTTCAGCATCTTGTATAGTTAACATTGTAAAGAATCTAAAAAATGAATTAATTCTACACAATATAACTCATTAGAGATCAATGCCGCAACTTGTTGCTCCTTTTGCTATTTGAAACCTAACAAAACGACTAATCTCTAATTTCTCACCAATTGCTGCAATTGCGTCATTTATCACATCTTTTACTTTCTTCGAATCATCCTTAACATAAACCTGTTCCATAAGTACAACTTCTTCATAATATTTTGCAAGCTTCCCCTCCAGAATCTTCTCTTGCACATTCTCAGGTTTACCTTCTATATCTTTCTGGTAAACTTGTTTCTCCTTTTCTAAGATATCCACTGGGATATCTTCGATAGAAACATAAAGAGGATCAGAAGCGGCAATATGTACTGCAATATCATGTGCAAGCTCTGTAAAGTCTTCGCTTCTCGAAGCGAAATCTGTTTCACTATTTACCTCAACTAGAACACCGATACTTTTATCACTATGTATATAGTGGCCAATTACACCGTTATCAGCAGACCTGCCTGCTCTACTAGCTGATTTTGCTATGCCTTTTTCTCTTAAGTAGAGTATGGCTTTTTCTACATCTCCACTTGAGTGCTCTAGTGCTTCCTTAACTTGATGTATTCCTACTCCCGTCCTCTTTCTTAGTTCCTTTATTTGATCTAAATTTGTAGCCATCATTTTTAGTTAATAATTATTACTAAGTAATCTTATTTTAGCGCAGAAATTATCTCTTCAGCAGCCTTTTCCCCAACCCCTGAGATATCAGTAAGCTCTTCTTTTTTCATCTCTTTTAAGTCGGAAACCTTTACACTTGCCTTCTTAAGTGCTGACAGCGTTCTTTTTGAAACCTTCAACTCATCTAGTTTTGCCTCTTTCTTTTCCTTTTTTTGCTTTTTCTTAGTCTCTACTTTTGGCTTCTCTGACTCTTTTTTTGCAGTAACTTTCTCTTCTTCTTTCCCCTCTGTCTTCTTCTCTACTTTTTCTTCTGTTTTAGCGGTTATTTCCTTTATCTCATCAGTATTTTCATCTTGTGAATCTCTAATTATCTTAACCTCGAACTTTGAATAATCTTTATTATCATGAACAACTCCCTTTCCTTCGTTACCCTGTTTTACAGCTTGGGAAAATAGCCCAATTAACATTCTCAACGATTTTACTGCGTCATCATTTGCCGGAATTGGATAATTGATACCTTCAGGATCGCAATTTGTATCTACAATTGCGATCACAGGAACTCCCATTGCCTTAGCTTCACGTACTGCATTCTTTTCATAGTTCGGATCTACAACTACTATAGCTCTTGGTTTTCTATCCATTGTCTTTACCCCTCTATACAATCTGTCTAATCTTTCCCATTCCTTCTTCATTTTTGTAATCTCATACTTAGTCCTTCCCTCAACTCCTTCTTCGAAATCCTCTTCAAGCCTTTGCAACTTTTTCAAACTTCTACTAATCATTTTGAAATTAGTAAAAAGTCCTCCCGGCCATCTATGAATTACATAGTATGCGCCTGCTTTCTCAGCTTCATCCTTAATTATGTCAGCAGCTTGTCTCTTTGTCCCCACAAAAAGAATTCTCCCCTTCTGAGAAGCTGTCACTAGAAATTTTAATGACTGTTCTAATAAAGGTAATGTTTGTGATAAATCAATAATATGGATATCCCCTCTCTTATCATAGATATATTTTCCCATTTTAGGATTCCATCTTTTGGACTGATGTCCAAATTGTGCGCCAGTTTTGAGAAATTCGCTCATCGAAGGAATTTCGAAAGATAATTTTACAGCACTGGGCATCTTGGGCATAGAAGTTTTTTTGGTCTTAGAGACCATTTTATCGGTATTTTCCATTTTACCTCCTTTTTTATCCTCCACCCGAAACGTTTAGTAAAAATAATACTAAACCAAAGGATTTATATAAATTTAAAACTCGGGTGTGTGTATTTGTGAGGCAGTATTATAACATAAAAGGAAATATTAGAAAGTGTTTTTCCGTAATTTTTAGATAACAAAACTGCAGGGGATTTGTACAAATTTTTACAGAGGCCTTATTCTTCTTTTTTTGAAGTGTTTTTTTTGACCTTTATGATATCCTTTACCTTAGGATAATCAGGATGTGCCCAAAATTCTCCGAACCTTCCTCTCTTCAACAAATAATCTTTACCATCGTCTGTTTTTGGAGGTTCGCCATAAACTTCTTTAAATTTTTCTGGCAATAACTTAAGTGATTTGATGTCTTTAACTTTTGGATAATCTGGATGTGCCCAGAATTCTCCGTATCTACCTTTTTTCAGAAGGTAATCCTTGCCATCTTCTGTTTTAGGTGCAGGCTCATATGTTGCCAAAAACTCTTTTGATTTTGCCTTCGCTTGAATATCCTCCTTGGTTTCACCATCTAATGATTTCATTCCTTTACATTTTGGGAACTTAGAACAACTAAGAAATACACCATATCTACCCAACTTTTGAACCATTTTCGATCCACACTCTGGACATTTTTCATCGCTCTTACCGACAATAACAAACTCTTCTTTTGAAATATTCTTCTCCCCCTTCTCAATATCCTTTATAAAAGGCCCATAAAATTCGCCTATCACCTTAACCCAATCTTTTTTTCCAGCGGCAACCTCATCTAAACTCTCTTCCATCTCAGCTGTAAAACCAACATCAACAATATCTTTAAAATACTTTACTAATAATTTATCTACAACCCGTCCTGTTGTTGTAGGAATAAGATAACGTCCTTCCTTCTCTACATATTTCCTAGAAATTATAGTTGAAAGAATACTTGCATACGTCGATGGTCTTCCTACCTCGAATTTTTCAAGGGTTTTAATAAGAGTTGCTTCTGTATAGCGAGCAGGAGGTTTTGTGAATCTCTGTTCACCTAATAGTAATCGTGGATAAAGTGTTTGACCCTTTTCCATCTCTGGAAGAATATTTTCTGCAACTTTCTCTGGATAGACCTTTAGGAAGCCATCAAATATAATCCTCTGTCCAGTTGCTGTAAAAGTATATTTCTGTATATCCACTCCAATATTTATACTTTCTAATTTTGCAGGAGCCATCTGTGTAGCAATTGTCCTTGCTCGTATAAGATCATATAACTTCTTGTACTCCTCCTTCAGCTTAAGCTCATTTGAATTCTTATCAATTTTTGTAACTCTTATCGCTTCATGAGCTTCCTGTGCATTTTTTGATTTTGTCTTAAAAGTAACATCCTTAGTATTTAAATATTTTTGTCCATGTTCTTTCTCAATATAATTTCGAATCATCTTCCTAATTTGCGGGGCAATATGAAGCGAATCCGTTCTCATATAAGTAATGTGTCCTGCTTCATATAGTTTCTGAGCAATACTCATAGTTTTTTTGGCACTATAACCAAACTTATTTGCCGCAGTTTGTTGCAAAGTACTTGTAATGAATGGTGGTCGTGCATAACGAAACGCATCCTTTATATCATATTCTGAAATTTCCCAACTTTTTCCCCGAACCTCCTCAATTATTTTTTCAACCTCACTTCTTGTTTTTACTGATGGTTTTTTCCCAGATATCTTGGATAGCTCAAATTTGATAGATTTGAAATCATAATCCTCGTCATCATTTAGTTTATATTTCACATTTAATTTTTTCTCTTTTGTATCTACATCACCAAACACAAGCCAATATTCTTCCGCCTTAAATTTCTCAATCTCCTCTTCTCGTTCAACTATCAGACGTACAGCCACGGATTGGACCCTCCCAGCAGAAAGGCCGTATCTAATTTTTTTCCAAATTAATGGCGATAATTTATAACCAACAAGTCTGTCTAGAATTCTCCTTGCCTGTTGTGCATCTACTAGGTCAATATCAATTTCACGAGGATTCTTTATGGCATCCTCAATTGCTTCCTTTGTAATCGATGTAAAAACGATTCTTTTAATATCCTTATCCTTACTAACTTTCTTACCATTTTTATTTATAACTTTTAATCTCTGGGCGACATGCCAGCCTATTGCTTCTCCCTCTCTATCAGGATCTGACGCAATCACAAGTGTGTCAGCATCTTTGAAGGCATCTTTTAACTCCTTCATTACCTTTCTCTTAGTAATTACATATTTAGGAGAATACTTTTTATCAATATCAACTCCGAGCTCTTTTTTAGGCAAATCAACAAAATGCCCCATAGAGGCTTTCACTCTATAATCTTTTCCCAAATATTTACTTATCGTTTTAACTTTTGCTGGCGATTCTACTATTACTAATTTCTTCATGTTTTTATCATAACGGCATTGTATAGTATTACATAATACTTTGGGATGTCAAAATTTTATCAACAAACTAGAGTATATCTTCCATTCTCATCTGAAACAACTCCTTTGATTTCGAGATTGGTTATGTCACCTGCAAGTTGCGGAAGAGAACAATTCAGCTTAGATGCAATTTCGTCAATAGTTACCAATGGATAATTTCTTATGACATCAACGATTCCCTTCTCTTTTGAATTTAATATCGCACTTCTTGTGTTCATAATTTCATGATCTAAGTTGTAACCAAGTTCAACAAGAATATCGTCCGTCATTTCAACTAACTTGGCTTTTTGAATCTTTATTAATTTATTACAGCCTTTACTGTTTTTTTGATCGATCCGTCCAGGAAAGGCAAAAACTTCACGATTATAATCAAATGCTAAATGAGCTGTAATTAAAGCCCCGCTTCTCTCGGGAGCTTCGATAACCACTGTTGATTTACTCAGTCCAGCGAGTATTCTATTTCTCATAGGAAAATGTCCAGGAACAAGCTCACTTCCTGGGAAATTCTCTGAAATAACTAAACCATTAGCCAAAATTGATTCATAAACTCTAATATTTGATTTCGGCGATGGAGAATCTACACTTCCCGCAGTTACAGCAATAGTATTTCCTCCATACTCCAGTGCGTATTTATGTGCCAACTTATCAACACCAAAAGCTAAACCACTCGTTATCGTAAATCCATTTTTGACTAACTCTTTAATCAGCTTCTTCATTATCAAGTCAGAATAACTTGTATTCATTCTTGTACCTACAACCGTTATCGAGCTGTTTAAAATATTTATATCCGCATCTCCTTTTACATAAATCACTGGCGGAGGATCAGATATCTCAGAGAGTAATTGCGGATAATCATTGTCTCCAAGACAATAGTAACGTATATCATTTTTATTTAAATACTCAACCTCTTCTAAAATCTTTTTTACGTCTCTATTACGTATGATGTTATCAGGTATGTGGGGAGATAAAATTTTGAACAGTTCGACAGAATCTTTCTGCCAGAAGGATTCTGCTGAACCAAGTAATTTTATAATTCCACTATATTTTTTGAGTCCTATACCATTCAATCTCGCCAATCCAAATTTATATTCTTTTTCAGTAAGCATGAGTTTGTTTTACAAATAAACAAAATTATTTCACGACTTCACTGAAAAAACATTGTGTCGGAATACAAATTTTGAGTAAAAAAGTTGGATTTAAACTAGATAGACTCTAAAAAGCTTTTTATAACATCAACAGCACCTTCTCCCCAGCCACCATGTGCAATATTTACAACATAAGAATACCGCCTGCCATCATGCTCAAAAATACCCATAACCCATGCATGCGGTTCATTGTAAAGAATACCATTTATTTGAACAGGCGCTGTCGCTGTACCTGTTTTACCAGTAACATAATTTTTCAATCCAGCTAGTTTACGTAGAGTGCCATCACTATCTGTGACTGCACGACGCATAGCAGTTTGAATTATGTTTATAGTCTGAGATGAAATGGGAACTGTATCAACAACTTCTACTCCGTATTCTTTCACTACTTCACCGCCTTGATTATTTATAGAATGAACAATTTGGGGTTTCAAAACCTTTCCGCCATTTTCTATAGATGCCATAACTACAGCCATTTGCAAAGGAGTAGCCGCGACCATACCCTGCCCTACAACCGTATTGCAGATATCGCCTAAATACCACGGCTCATTATATAATTTAAATTTAAGCTCTGGGCTAGCCATGCTACCCGAACTCTCCCCAGGAATATCAATTCCTGTAGCACGCCCAATACCAAATCTATCTGTATATGACTTAAGAGTATCGATTCCGTCTCTCTCCCGAGTAAGTTCTAATCCCACATTACAAAAATAGATATTACTTGAAAGAGAAAGTGCTCTATAAATATCTACTTCTCCAAGTCGTCTAAACAATGATTCACAAAATTCTATACCACCAGGTAAATCCATACAGGCATCTGAATAATATGTACTTGTATCATTTATCACCCCTTCTTCTAAGCCTGCCGCTGCAGTTATCACTTTGAAAATGGAGCCAGTAGGTAGCGCCATTCCTATAGATCTATCCAGTAATGGAGTTCTCGGATTTGCCAAAATTGATGCATATTCTTCTTGAGTTACTCTTGATGAAAAAATATTTAGATCAACAGTCGGATAGCTTACTAAAGTTCTGACCTCGCCTGTCTGAGTATCCATGACTACAAACGCACCACCAAGACCGTTCACACTATCAGTTTTTTGAGATAAAAGTTCATATCCAAGTTCCTGCCAACTACTATCTATATTCAAGGTTATGTTGTAACCAGGCTCTGCGTTATGTGGTATATACTTACTAATCTCGCCGCTACCAATGCTACGTTCAATCACTTCAACCCCATCCTTGCCTCGAAGGTAATTATCAAATATTTTTTCTACACCTGTTTTACCAACCCTTGAGTGTTCATCAATAATCTCATTCAAATCTTCTGAAGAAGCATCTCCAATATAGCCAACTATATTTGTATATATATGTGAATTCCTATAAGCTCGATTATTTTCAGGAACTAAATAAATACCATCGATATCAACTAATTCATCCAGAAGTGATAAATAGTCATTATGATTTAGATCTTGTAAAATTGTAATCCTCGAAGAATCTTTCCCCTGAACTATCAATTCATCTAAATAATTCTCGTCGAGATTAAGTATTTGTGCTAAAAGAAAGTTTTCTCCCTGACTATACTCATTAGTATCGATAAATAAATTGTATCTGAGCGTGTTATAGACGAGTTTCCTGTTATTTATGTCGAGAATTATCCCTCTAGGAGCCCGTAAAATATCCTCATCTTTATAATTTTGATTGGCCGCAAGTAGATAATTCTTTCCATTTATTATCTGCAAAGAAAAAAGATTGAATAATATGTAAACAAAAACAGAGCAAACTAATATTGCGATAAGTAGGAAAGTTAATTTATTTAACTTATTTTCAGATAACTCAGAAGAGATAAAATCTACTATCTTATTATTATTTTGAGATTTCAATTTCATAATAACTTTGAAGAACTTCTTAGCGGTACCAACTTTGAAAGGAAGAAAAATGAAATTATGGATAATCCTACTGCGAAAAGATTAATAACCTCGAAGCTGGATCCCTGAAAAGTTCTGAATGTAATATAGATAATCTGCGTTAAAAAAATCCCAAAAAGAGCTATCACATCATTATCTTCTCTTCGGATAAATTGAAATCTTTCTGATAACACAAATATGCTTATCACTGCAATTGCAAACGAGACATTCATGGTCCCAATGACCTCAAATGTCATTATCTCGTAGATAAAAGAGGTCACCATCAATACAAAATAAGCAACATCTAGTCTTTTTATATATACAAAAAACCAAGAAACTATAAATATACAATTGAAATATAAAAATACAGCAGCCCCTGTAAATAACTGTACAAATATTAATATTATAATTGATAGATATGCTATAACTATTCTATTCATCAGATTTGATAACAAACAATCTATATATATTCCCAACCTCCAATTCATTCTCTATTCTTGCTACTTTAGTTGGATTCGTCGAATCCGTAACAATCTCTCTTACTTTACCAATATAAAGCCCAAAGGGGATACCTTTTGTAAAAGATCCTTCGGTTACAAAGATATCTCCTACCTGTAAATTATCTGTCGATAAAATGTCCTTTACCTCTAATAATCCACTATATTTCCCCTTAAGGACTCCTTTCGCTTTTGTATCAATACTAACAACACTTATTAAAGTATCGTCACTTGAAATTGATTGCACCTTGGAATAATTTGAACCTGTCTCAACTATAGTCCCCACTAAATATCGTCCAAGAACTACTACATCTCCAGTTGAAATACCATCAAGAGTACCCTTGTTTAAGTAAAAATAATCATCCGGATTCAATTCCGATCTCAATACTATAGCTGGGATAAGCTCATTTTCATTATCAAAATCTAAAATATCATTCTGCAAAATATACTCAACTGAATCCAATTTCAACTCTAAATCTAATATTGTCTCATTCAAGGAAAGCACTTCTTCCCCTAGTCGCCTTTTTTCCTCTCTTAAAGTCTGCGCATTGTCCAGCAATAAATCTACTTTTGAAAACCAATCAAATTTTTCGCGTTGTGCTTCAATGAAAGAATAGGTATTGTCAACATAAAAATTTTCCAATGGAGCAAACAATCCCATAATTCCCAATATGAAAATAATTACTGACAAAATACTCCCGATTATTAATGTATTTAAATTGATAGTAGGATTATTATTCATAAAAAGTTTAAATCAAATTCTCTAAATCTATCTCAACGCGGTCTAGAAGCGAGATTGAATCGAGGAGTTTTTCCGTACCTCTAGCAACTGCATTCACTGGTTCTGGATCTATGTTGACTGGTAATTTCAATCTTTCACTAAAGTATTTATCTAACCCAGGAAGATTCGCACCACCCCCTGTTATAACAATTCCCCTATCAAGCATATCGGCTAGTAACTCAGGTGGAGTTTTTTCTATGGCCTCTTTGATATTTTCAGTAATTCTATCCAGAACCTTTACCAAAGCTTCCATAATCTCTAGGTTAGTTATTTCTATAGTTTTAGGTAAGCCACTTAATAAATCCCTCCCTTTCAGAATTCTCTTTTGTTCTTTCCTTTGAGGAATTGCACAACCTATCTCTTTCTTGACATCTTCCGCCATTTTCTCGCCTATCTGGAGGTTATACTTATATTTTGCATAGTTTACAATTTCTTCGTCCATCTCATCTCCTGCCACGCGAATTGTGTTGTCTATAACTATCCCCCCCAAGGCGATCACTGCTATATCAGTAGTTCCACCACCTATATCAACGATCATACTTCCGAAAGGTTCTTCTATAGGCAGCCCCGCCCCAATTGCTGCTGACATAGGTTCCTCAATTACATATACTTTCCTAGCCCCTGCGGATCTAGCAGATTCAACTACTGCCCTCGCCTCAACCTCTGTAGCAGATGAAGGAATTCCAACGACCACACGTGGTCGAGGAATTTTGAATGAGTGTGAAAATTCGTTATTAACCTTATTAATAAAATAACGAACCATAGCTTCTGTCGAGTCAAAATCAGAAATCACACCATCCCGCAATGGTCTTACAGCTACAATTCCCGAGGGTGTTCTCCCTATCATTTTTCTTGCTTCTACACCTACAGCCAGAACCTGTTTTGTCCTTTTATTTATAGCAACAACCGAAGGTTCATTGTAAACTATCCCCCTTCCCTTCAAGGCAACCTTTATAGACGAAGTACCTAAATCTATACCGATATCATGAGTAATTTTAGAAAGAATTGGTTCCAATATGGACATTATTATATCGCACCTTAAATGAATAGGATTGCCTACATTGTAGTTTATTCTATGGGGATTAGTCTAGTGATAAATTGGAGATTTATATTTACATATTGATAAAGCAAACTCACTTTCTGCTCACCAATAAATTTTGTTAAGAATTTCTCAATTTTTTATAACACTTCATACAAACATCTAACTTCAACTTTCTTCCATCCTCATCTTCAATTACTATTTTTCTCAAATTTGGCTTCCATGATCTCTTTGTATTGGGAGCTTTGTATCGCCATACACCACCACCGCCAGATGAACCTCTTTTATGTTTCTTGTTACCACCGAAAGTGGTCTGTTTTTCACAAATTGCACAGAACCTTGCCATAATTTAATCGTAATTAACTTGTAGATATTATAACATAACAGCTACAATTTCAACGATGTGAATTGAGTTATCCCATAAATTTTTGTTATACTATAACTACCCTACAAGGTGTACTAAGTGTATTAATTGAACCTACACTTTACCGTATGGGAGTTCAAAATCTTCGTAAGGTCATCGTATTTTACGACTGAGAACACCCACTTGTTGTTGCGGTTTTCAATTATTACTTAGTCATACTGTAGGGTATTTTATATCTATTTTTACTTTTCTAAATAGATTTATTCTTGTATAATTGCCTGTAGTTCTTTATACCAATAGGTAAAGCGTCATTTTGCCTACATAAAAAGCATAATCCAAGGGCTGGGATAGCTCAGCTGGTTAGAGCAACTGTTTTGTAAACAGTAGGTCGCGAGTTCGAATCTCGCTCCCAGCTCCATTACGTGCAAAAATTTCTCCTAGAAATTTTTTGACGTAATGAGAGCCCCGTATACCGAACAAAGAGAGGTTGTTCGGGGCCCCAATTTTAAGTTAAGGTAAGGCATACAGAATTTAGATAATCATATTCTGCAAGGGTGGCAGAGCGGTCAAATGCATCGGACTGTAAATCCGACGTCGTGAGACTACGGGGGTTCGAATCCCTCCCCTTGCATTTCTATTAAAATTAGTAACCGGTGCTTGCACTGAGTGAGTAAAACGAATCGAAGTGCTGAAGTAGCTCAGTTGGTTAGAGCATTCCCATGGTAAGGGAAAGGTCATGAGTTCGACTCTCATCTTCAGCTCCATTACGTGCAAAGAATTCTTTATGTATTCATCATTTCTAATATGAAGCTGAGAAACGCAATCCTCTATACAAATGACATCCATGTATCAAAAAACTTCTACCTAGAATTAGGATTTGAAATCCAAGAGGATTTTGGTAAATTTATATCATTCAAAACAGATGATGACGGAGTTACATTTGCAATCAACCTAGCAGATGAACCAACAAAAGTACCAGGTAAACAAACAATAATTTTTACAGTTTCTAATATTAGAGAACATTTCAAGCTGATACAAGAAATGAGAATAACTATTCACAAAGAGCTATATAAAGCTCCTTTTGGATGGACATTCTCTTTCAGGGATCCTGATGGTAATAAGATAGAATATGTAGAGATGAATTAAGTGCGAATCAAATACTCATGCAAATCAAAAGCTTAATTTCCCGCCTTATCCCCAAAAGTGATTCCTCCATCTATTTTTTTATCCCACCTTTATAAATCCCCATAAAAATAATATAATCAAATCCATACTTAACTCGCAGAATCTTTTATTTAATACTTAAAACTTTTTACTTATTCAAATGTATATCGAAGGCCGAAATGCGATATTAGAAAGTCTCCGCTCTAAAAGAGAGTTTAAGAGACTATTGGTTCAGGATAAGATTAACAAAGATCCAAAAGTCAGGAGAATAATATCAAAAGCAAAAAACAGAGGCATTTATATCAAATACGTACCAAAAAAAGAACTGGACCATATGAGCGTGACCGGGACGCACCAAGGATTCATAGGCATAGTAGAGCGAAAAGAGAGCTTGAGCTTAAATAAATTTATTGATCAATCTTTAGATAATGGCAAAAATCCTTTCTTGATTTATATAAGAGAAGCCCTTTATGAGTATAACGTCGGAGCTATAATCCGCACAGCCGAATGCGCAGGAGTAGATGGTGTTATATTACCACCTAAATTAAAAATGTCAGCAGAAATAATTAGAGCTTCAACTGGTGCTACAGAACATATAAATATATTTAATGAAAGTCTTTTCAACTCCATAAAAATATGTAAAAATGCAGGGATTAAAACTGCAGGGATTGAAGTTTCTGGCGACAAGTATTATTATGAGAGGGATCTGACAGGAAGCTTGCTCCTCATAATTGGTGGAGAAGATAGACCTTTGAGTATGGAAATTCAAAAAAAATGTGATATAATCGTGAAGATTCCACTAAAAGGCAGAATTAATTCCCTCAATATGAGCGTAGCTGCCAGTATTGTCATTTATGATAAGGTCAGGCAGGAATCCTTAAATAAATAAGAATTATATTTTTGAATACTATTTAAAGATGGCAAAAAAAGGAAACAGACAACTAATAAAACTTGTAAACCCAGAAACAGGTACATTCTATATAACAACAAAGAATAGAATAAATACTAACGAAAAGTTGGAGTTAAAAAAGTTTGATAAGAAAACGAGAAAGCACGTCAAATTCGTAGAAAAAAAGGTTAAATAAGTACTTTTAAATAATAATTAGAACCGGAGCTTAAGAGATTCTCTTACCGAGCGGATGTCGGTTAATTGGTAAACCACGGGTCTCCAAAACCCGCACTCTCGGTTCGAGCCCGAGCATCCGTGCCAGTGTTTAAATAGTAAAAAGTATTTGGCAAATAAACGATTAACTCTTAAAGAAAGTTTTGCGAGGAGTTTATCCTGAGCAGCGAACCTAGTGAGCTGACGAAGGAAGCATCCGTGCCAATATTTAGAAAGTAATAAGTATTTGGCAAATAAACGGTTAACTCTCAAAGAAAGCTTTGCGAGGAGTTTATCCTGGGCAGCAAACGTAGTGAGCTGACGAAGGAGGCATTGTGTGAGTATCCAAATACGACAGTTAAAAAAATGAGTACAATTTTAAATATACCAAAAACTATAATAAACTTTTTCAGATCAATCATTGAGGAATTGAAGTATGTACAATGGTTGAGCTGGAAAGAGACAGTTAGAATGACAACACTAGTCATCACAGTCACGGTGATTATAGGATTTGTCCTAGCTGTGTCAGATAAATTACTAAATTTTACAGTATCTAAACTATTAACAATTGTTAGATAAATGGCTACTAAGAAAAATGTAAAAGCAAAGTGGTACATATTAAATACCTATTCAGGTCATGAGAAAAAGGTAGCTAATCTTATAAAACAGAGAGTTGCTGCAAATGATTTGGAGGATTACGTACCTGAAGTCGTTGTTCCTATACAGGAAAAAATTGTGGTAAATCAGGGCAAGAAAAAAACAGTTGAGGAGAAAATTTTTCCTGGCTATGTACTAATCAGGATGGAAATAAATGATGAGACATGGCGAATTGTAAGGAACACAGAAGGTGTAACCGGATTTGTCGGGACTTCTAAGAAGCCTACCCCATTAAATGAAAAAGAAGTGAAAGGTATAATGGCATTTATGGATGTCAAACAACCAGCCTATCGACCTTCGTTTTCAGTTGGCGATCCAGTTAAAGTACTGGATGGACCTTTCAAAGATTTTGTTGGTAGTATCTCTGAGATCAATGAAGATAAAGGACAGGTAAAGGTTCTTCTATCAATATTCGGAAGAGAAACACCAATTGTTTTAGATTTTCTACAAGTTAACAGATTATAAAATGGCTAAAAAAGCAATAAAAACAACAATGAAATTACAAATTGATGCCGGCAAGGCCACCCCTGCCCCACCAATTGGACCCGCATTAAGTCAACATGGTGTAAATATCCAAGACTTTTGTACAAGATTCAACGATATGACAAAAGACAGAATGGGAGATGTAATTCCATGTATTTTAACTATCTATGATGATAGAACTTTTTCTATTGAACTTAAAACACCTCCTGTTGCATCTCTGATCAAAAAAGCAATAGGTCTCAAAAAAGGTTCAGCTACTCCAAATACAGAAGTTGTGGGGAAAATCTCAAAAAGTAAAGTTAGAGAAATAGCAGAAGAGAAATTGGTAGATCTAAATACCAAAAATGTCGAGTCTGCAATGAAAATTGTAGAGGGGACTGCAAAAAGTTTAGGTGTAGAAGTTACAAATTAATATAAATTATATTTAAGAAACCGGCTAACATGAGTAGAACAAAGAAATATCAAGAAGCTCTCAAAAAAATCGACAAAAATATGAATTACTCTCTAGATGAGGCAGTAAACTTAGTCAAGGAGGTTTCGTATTCAAAATTCGATGGAAGTGTTGAGCTACAAATAACCCTAAATCTAAAAGAAAAACAGAAAAAAGAATCTATTAAAGGTACAGTTACATATCCTAATGTAATCGGCGATGTATCAAGAGTAGCAGTAATTGCAGAGGCAAGCGATCAAAAAGAAGCAAAAGCTGCAGGAGCAGATGAAGTCGGGCTTGATGACTTAATTGAGAAGATTGAAAAAGGATGGATGGAATTTGATGTATTAATTGCCACCCCAGAAACTATGCCCAAAGTAGCGAAACTAGGTAAATTCATAGGGAAACAAGGACTTATGCCGAACCCAAAAAGTGGTACTGTAACTAGCGATGTACAAAAAGCAGTTAAAAGTTTCAAGGCAGGCAAAACTTCCTATAAAATGATCGAAGGTGGTATCTTTCAGGTAAAGGTTGGAAAAATTAGTATGGAAGAAGGCAAAATAAAAGAAAATATTATTGCTTTCATAAAATCACTAAACTCAGAGGTGAAAAAATTAGGAGAAAATATATACAAACAAGTTAAGATTGCGCCTTCAATGGGACCTTCTATAAAACTAGATGTAAATTCTCTCTTGGAAGAAGTTAAGTAAAATTGACTAAAAGTCCGTACTTTGGTATTATTACGGCTCACATAAAATTTAACTAAACAACGTCAGAGACAGCAGGCGAAAAAATAAGTCCTGCCTAGACAGAAGTTTTTAGCAATATAAACTACCTTTGTCTCTAACGGTAGTTTTTTTATTGAATTAAATATAAACTAACAAATATGGCTAAAACAAAGGAACAAAAAAAAGAGCTTGTACAAAAATACAAGGATCAGATAACTTCAGCAAAGGCTGTTTACATCGTTGAATCAGAGGGAATTAGCTCAAATGAGGCCAATGAGCTCAAAAAACAACTCTATGACCTAAACTCCACATACGCGATAATTAAGAACAGGCTATTTTCTATTGCGATGAAAGAGTCTGGAGTTGATGCTGCAGACTATTATGAGAAAGGACAACACGCAGCTATATTTGCTGATGAAGATGCCATAAGTGAAGCAGCAAAAATAATTTTTGAATTCTTGGAAGAGAAAAAAGAGCTAGGTATAAAAGGTGGCTTACTAGATAATGAACATCTTACCAAGGATCAAGTTGAGTCTTTGGCAAAACTACCTGGCAGAGAAGCACTTCTTGGCCAGCTAGTCGGAACTTTGAATGCTCCTATCGCTGGTTTTGTAAGAGCTTTAAACGGTAATATCAGCGGATTAGCTATCGCCCTTAATGCGATAAAAGAACAAAAAGAATAATTTATTTATATTTTATTTAAAATAATTTATTAATTTACTAATAATGACAGACGAAAAAAAGACTGTAGAAGTAAAAGGAGATGCGAAAAAGATACTCGACATGGTAGAAAAAATGAGTGTCTTGGAACTATCTGAACTAGTCAAAGCACTAGAAGATAAGTTCGGTGTCTCAGCAGCAGCTCCAGTTGCAGTTGCAGCAGCAGCTCCAGCAGCAGATGCAGGCGCAGCAGAGGAAGAAAAATCAACTTTCGATGTAGTTCTTGCTGAAGCAGGTGGAAACAAAATTGCTGTTATAAAAGCAGTCAAATCAATTACAGGTCTGGGTCTGAAAGAAGCAAAGGATCTTGTAGAAGGTGCACCAAAAACCGTAAAAGAAGGTGTAGGTAAAGAAGATGCTGAAACTATGAAGAAAGATTTAGAGGAAGCTGGTGCTAAAGTAGAACTAAAATAAGTCACTACTTAAAAATTAAGAACTCCCTTTTTCAAGGGAGTTCTTCTTTTATGCATTAGATGCTTCCTGGATTGGGATAATTTCTGTATAATTTTCTAGTTAACTCGAGTTACGAAATAACAATTTGTAACTATGATGGGATAACTCGCCACTTGCCATATATCATATTTTATATGCCAAGTTGAAACGTTGTAAAAATACTAATGTATTTTTACCTAACGACGTTTTGGGGGACTAATGCGCAGGTCGCATAAGATATATACTTTTTAGAAATTGTAATCAAGATGAGACAGTTAATCGATTATCTACTAGATAACAGCACTGTACCAGAAGAGATGATTATTCTTCTCCTTACTCTTCCAGTTATTGTGACATTGATAGGTATAGCTAGATACTACATAGGAATTAAGACCTTTAGCCTTTATGCCCCTATTCTACTTTCTACAGGTTTCTATATAATTGCATACAACTATACCGGAGAAGATAGCTCAAAAGTTATCGCGGGACTCTTGTACGGACTTTTATTTATATTTATATCAATATCGGCTTCAATAGTTGTTCATACCTTATTCAAAAGAATAAGAATGCACTATTTCCCAAAAACTAGCCTTATTATAAGTACTGTAGCAATTATTGTATTTATGAGTTTAGTAATACTTCAGTATTTAAACATTCTAGAATTAACAGACGTGAGTATGATTGGGCTGATTCTAATCACTGTAGTTTCCGAACTTTTTTTGAATAAATTTGTAAAGAAAAGTTTTTCTGTATCAATTAAACTAACCTCAGAAACTATAATCCTTTCAACACTCTGCTACCTAATGATAATTCTAGAACCCTTTCAAAGGATTTTATTGAACTATCCTGAAATAGTACTTGCAGCAATACCGATAAATTATTTGGTTGGTAGATATACAGGCCTCAGAATAATGGAATACTTCAGATTTCAAGATATTATGAGTAAACAGGAACAAAAAGAATGAACCTTTTCGACATATTCAAAAACCGAAAAAAGGTACTTGGAATGAATGAGAGAAACCTTCTCTATATCAAAGGATACAATAAACCTAAGTATCGAAAAATTGCAGACGATAAATATCTTACAAAAAAAATTCTTGCAAAACATGATATTCCTACACCAAAACTATTAGGTTTCATAAAAGACTATAACGACTATGATAAATTTGACTGGAACTCTCTACCTGACAGCTTCGTTATCAAACCTGTAAGAGGTATCGAAGGAGCAGGTATTGAAATCTTTTATAACAGAGATAAAAACGGAAACTGGATTAAAGCTGATAAAAGCAAGTTTTCGCTCAAAGACATACAATCCCTGGCTTCAGATATACTCGATGGAAGGTTCACACCCTATGCAGATCCCGATTCTGTCATTTTCGAAGAAAGAGTGAAACCACATAAAGCATTTAAATATTATACCTACAAGGGGACTCCAGATGTACGAATAATAGTATTCAACAAGATCCCCGTTATGGCTTATTTAAGGCTTCCCACTAGGGAATCAAAGGGGAAAGCCAACCTCGCACAAGGTGCAATCGGGAGTGGGATAGATATGTCCAATGGTAGAACAACTACTTCAGTGTTCGGAAAAGACAGAGGAGGAAGAGGTACAATTATAAAATTTGTACCTGGCACAAAATTAAGCTTGAGTGGATTAAGAGTCCCATATTGGAATAAGATGATGGAAGTAGCGGTCCAAGCTCAGGAGGTCACTAACCTAGGTTTTTTGGCAGTAGATTTTCTAATTGATAGAGATCAAGGCCCATTAATTGTAGAACTTACTGCAAGACCAGGGCTATCAATACAAATTGCTAATCAAGATGGACTTAGATGGAGATTAAAAAAGGCAAAGGGGATCAAAGTAAAATCAGTTTCACAAGGGGTCAGACTAGCAAAGGATCTATTTGGTGGAGAAATAGAAGAATCTATAGAAACGATCTCTGGGAAAGAGCTGATTGGCATCTATGAAGATATAACGATTTATGGGCTTAATGGAAAAGAAGAGGAAACAAAGGCAAAAATTGATACTGGAGCGGATTCAACATCAATAGATAAAAAAATCGCAAAAAAACTTGGTTACCAAGATGTAGTCGATTTAATTGATAACTTGGATATTCCAGAAGATTTAGATAGACCTACAGGACTTAAGTTGCTTGAAAAGTTCAAAAACGATTACATTGGAAAATATGAATATCTCGAGGCTTTCGATCTGATAAAATCAAGTCATGGATTTAGCATAAGGCCTTATGTAAAAGTAAAGTTAAAGCTGGGCGATTTGATCTTTGAAACAAAAGCTAACCTTTATGACAGGGAGCACCTTAGTTACAAAATCATTGTAGGAAGGAAATCACTCGGACAATTTCTAATCGAACCAAGTAGAAAAAAATTCCAAAAGGAATAGTTCTTTTATTTAAGACTTCTTTTTATCTCTTCCAAGTTTTCTAGTCCTTTAGCTACTCCTCTAACAACTGCTTTAAATGGGTCATCTGCTATTAGAAATGGCACTCCGAGTGCCTGGCTAAATAATTCGTCTATTCCCTCCAGATTTGCTGTTCCTCCAGAGAGAACAATACCATAATCAATAATATCCGATGATAGCTCCGGTGGTGTTTTCTCCAATACCTCCTTTATACTTAGAATTATTTTATTTAAGACTTCTTGAAGTGGCTTTACCAAGTCATTAGTGGTAAGTTGAATGTTAGTTGGTAAACCAGAAGTGACAGATCGACCTCGAACCTCCATTTTGTGCGGATTCTCTAGTTCAATAGCACTCCCGATCTCCATCTTAATCTTTTCAGCCATTTGTTCTCCAATTAGTAAACTATATTTTTTTCGAATATAGTTAATTAAAGAATTATTCAACTCATCACCTGCTGTTCTTTCGGATCGCGCAATGACTATACCATTTAAAGTAAGAATAGCAATTTCCGAAGTCCCCCCTCCCATATTCACTATCATATTGCCTGAAGATTTATGTATCGGCATTTCTGCACCAAGTGCTGCTGCAATTGGCTCTGGAATCATATATACCCTACCCGCTCCAGCCGATGTTAGTGCATCAATAAGCGCCCTTTCCTCTACTGTAGTTATCCCCGCTGGAACACTAACCATCACTTCCGGGCGAAAAATTCGGGATCTACCCAAAGCTTTTTCCATTAATTTCTTCAGATAAGCCTCAGTCAGTTTATAGTAAGCTATTACACCATGTTGCATCGGCCTTCTGGCAACTATATTTCCTGGAACTTTGCCTAACATATCCTTAGCTTCATTCCCAATAGCGAGAACTTTTTTATCCTCGATTGAATAAGCAACAACAGTGGGTTCGTTTAGGATTATACCCTTACCTTGAAGATAAACAAGGGAATTTGCTGTACCCAAATCTATTGCTATTTTTTTTCCTATCATTTTGCGCTAGAATATTGAATAATTTGTGCTATACTTAACCACTTTTTGACATCTGAAACAAATTCAATGAAAAAAAACTCAAGAAAAAATGTGATTAAAAATATAATACTAGTATCCTCGATAGTTGTGTTTTTTGCAATACTATTAGCTATTGCCATAATTATAGCACAGGGAAAAAAGGTTACCCCGGGGGGACTGGTTGATACATCCATCATTCGGCTCAATACAATCCCGGAAGACGTAACTGCCTATATTGATGGTAAAAAAGTAAATAGAATTGAAAATAGATTAGAAGGAATAGAAACAGGAGAAGTCACACTTAAGCTTGAACGAAATGGGTATTCAAGCTGGGAGAAAACTATAACCTTAGAACCAGGAGTCGTAAAAGATGTCTATGCACAACTCTATCCTACTGACCTACAGTTTGAGCAAATAACAAATACAGAGGTAGATAAGTTATTCTTCCCCGAAGATGTAGGATATTTATTTTATACAGTTCTAAATTCTGAAATAGATACAGAGAATGGTATGTGGAAATATAAGTTAACTAAAAATTTACTAGATTTTGGAACAACATCCCCTTCAAAAATAACCTCATTTGAAACTGAACTCATTAATAAATTAAGAAGTGGAAATTATGATATCTCCGTTTCGCCTGACAGCAATAGGTTCATAGTGAATTTAACTGATAGCAAAGAATTATTACTCTTTGATGCAAACAACGATACACCTTATATAGACTTAGTGGTAGAACTTGGATACTACCCCCAAGAGTTCAATTGGTTTAAAAACTCAGACTCCCTAGTGATAAAAAACAATAGTGTTCTATTTGAGTACAATATCCCATCAAAAGAATCAACCCTAATTTCTTATACTCCTGAAAACGATCCAGTTTATGGGATAAACACAGACATAATCTATCATTTGAGACCAGACTCGAACGAAATTCACAAATACTTGAATAAAGTTAGCGTAACATTAGAACTACCAACAAAATTTATAATTAATGAGCCAGTAAACCAAATCATAACCCTGAGAAATGATCCGGATGTGTTAATAGTTAAAGACAATAGTGGATTAAACTATATAGATATAGATAAAGACTTCTTTCATAATCTTAGTACCAACGGGGAAGTTGTATCCGTATCTAACAACGGGCTGTCAATAATGTACAATTCCGGAGGGTCGCTATACGTATTTACTCTAGAAGAAACTCCAAGTGGAAAATCTTATAAAACAAACACAAACATTATTGAATTGGTCCAGGACGACATCGCTACAATATATTTTTCAAACAACAGCACAAACATTATAGCTCTAATCGTTGGTGAGGATGACACTAGGACTTTGTGGTTAATGGATTACGATGGTCAGAATCCTCGAAAAATTGTAAGCGAACAAACAATATCAGGACTAAGTTCACAGATAACAAATGATGGAACCTCAATGTACTTGCTATTGGAAGATGGAAATGAAAGTGAAAATACAAAAGCAAAAAAGAACGTGTACAAATTAAGTCTAGAAGCCAAATAATAAAATCTGATATAATCACCTATTAAAAACGCGCTTGTAGCTTCTATCTACTCCAGATGTGAGATAATTCTACTTCAGGATTCGATAGACAAGCAGCTGGATACCTGCCTACCGACTGCGTTAGCAAGTCAGGCAGGGAGCAACGCTGCGTTGCATGTTGATCTTTATAAATACGAAAACTACTGAAAATTATAAATATTATGCGCTTGTAGCTCAGCTGGATAGAGCAACGCACTCCTAACGCGTAGGTCGGGGGTTCAAATCCCTCCAAGCGCATATACTTTCAATACAGAGACTAAGAAATTAAGAGCTCTATTTTCTCAACTAAACTTGAAGTTAACTCATCTTGATAGGGATCATCTATGATAATCCAGTCATTTTCCTTTGCTACGTCAGTTAACTTTTTATCATTATTACCTATCACAATAGCCAGATCAGCCAGTTCAAGAAAAGCCAAATCAGCCTCATTATCCCCCACTCCAATAACTTTTTCATATTTGTTCTTTTGATTCTTTACTCTATCTACCAACTTTGATTTATCAGGATGAGATACAAGAGTAGATACAATTTTGGAAGTAAAATTACCATCTACAGTCTCATACTCCGTAGTTTTTATCTTCACAAATCCTAATTCATCCATCAAATAATACAATGACTCAAAAGATGAGCCGGAAATTGAAGCATGTTCTGAGCCTTGAGAATTCAAAAATTGATAAAGTTTGAAGGAAGCTGGGTATAATTTCTTTATATTTTTCTTCCAAAAATTCTTAGAGAGTTGAAGAATTTCATACAAATTCTTGTTGTAAATATACCGACCATAAATCTCATAAACACCTTTGGCAAAATCCTCATAGCTTATTTTCTGAGATTTGTATTCTTCCTTCTTATTCAAAATTTCTTCCGTAAAACCTTTCTCAAATTTCTCAATTTCTTGTAAATAAATCCCGAAATCTATGATCGCATAACCATCATAAAGCGTCTTATCTACATCCCAAATTGTAAGTAATTTCTTTTTCATACTAAACCAATAGCCAACAGCTAAAACCTAAAATCCCAACTAAAATTTCCCATACATCCCCATAGGCTTCTGTACATTCACTTGGTAGTCGAAAACCTCTCCTTTCCCAAACCAAAGCTCAATCTCTGCTTCTGCTTCTTCAACGTCTCCTGAAGCATGAACAAGATTATAAAAAGGTCGCATTTGGTCATTGGCAAGATCTGCATTATCCCATGAAAAATCGCCGCGAATTGTACCTGGTTCCGCCGTAATTGGATTTGTAGAGCCAACTAACTTACGTCCTATCCGAACTGCTTCTGGACCTTCCCAAACCATTGCAAGAACAGGACCAGCTGTCAGGTATTCCACATTCCATTGCTTAATCATAGCCCCAATCTGGATTGGATCTGAAGTGCCGAGGCGGTCAATAGGGTCAATTCCCTTCTCTTCATACTCGGTAAGAGTTCTCTTGCCAACCTTTTCTTTCCATTCGTCTGAATCAGGATAATGAGCTTGTCCCATATCTTCTGTAGCAGCAATAAACTCCAACCCAATTAATTTGAGCCCTACTCTTTCAAATCTTTTCATAATCTCTCCGATAAGACCTCTCTGTACTCCATCATGCTTAACGATAATTAAAGTCTTTTGTGTTTTCATTTTAAATAATAATAAATATAAAACAAAAGCTAACAAACTCTAGCTAATAGCCACAAGCCAATAGCTAACAACTAATAATTAATACGCATCAAACATCCCTACATAATCGGTTCTCTCATAGTCACTCAAATCTTTAAACTTATCTCCAAACCAGTGAACGATTTCTCTTTTAGCTTCGTCAGGCGCGTCAGAGATATGTATCATATTTTTGAACACAACCCTTCCAGATTTCACTGCAAACTGAGGAGTATCAAATCCAAAATCACCCCTTACAGAGCCGACATCAGCTACTGTAGGGTCTGTTTTCCCAACTAATTTTCGGACGACTTTTACTGCATGATTTCCTTCCCAAACCATAAGTACAACTGGACCTTCTGTAATATAACTAACTAAGCCATCATAAATTTTATTACCAATTTCGAGTAAGTCAGTCGTCCCCATATCCTCCATCATTGCAGCCTCATCACCGCCATAATTATCGTAAGTTTTTTGCCCCATACCGCGCAGCCATTCCTCGGTTCCTGGATAATTACCTCTAGCCTGCTCCTCTGATGGCCAAATCATTCTGGAGGCAACTAGTTTTAAACCGATCCTTTCAAATCTTGAAAAAATCTCACCAACTAATCCTCTCCTGATACCATCAGGCTTGATCATTACAAAGGTTTGTTCTATAGATGAAATACTTTTTGACATAGATAAAATTAATATCTTAAATTATTTTATAATTTCTTTCTGTTTTAAAACTTCCAAAATGCTGTCTCTAACTTCCTCGACACTGCCATTTCCATCGACTATATCCCAGTCGCAGTATATATCTTCGTCAACCATTTTTTTGAATATCTGGCGAAGTTTCTCCTGTTTCTCAATACTTTCTTCGAACATATCCGGTCCCTCATCATGACCTTCCTCTTTGTTTTTACGTTCAATTGCTATCTTCGGATCAACATCAAGAAATATTGTCAGGTCTGGCTTTGGTATTTCGAAGTCCTCCCCGTATTCAAGGAGCTTCTCCAAAGGCACCTGCTGCATAAGCAGCGACTGATAAGCTATGGTCGTAGTGAAATATCCATCAGCAATAAAAAGATTTCCCTCTCGGGAAACAAATGGTTCAATATTGTGAGCGTATCTGGTCTTTTCAAGAAGAAATGAAAGAATCCATGAAGGACCGTTCATTTTCGTCTCTTTCTGAAGGGCTGGATGGATTACCGTTTCATAGAATGCATCATGAATTGGAAATTCTACTCCTTTGACCTCTATACCGTATTCCTTATCTAGAAAATCACTAACTTCAATTCTCTGTCTTCCTTTTCCACCTCCATCGATTGATTCTAAAACTATAAACATAGGGCTATATTTAACAATTTAGAAGAACCTCTACTCCATCCACTTCGTTTACGAATAATGAAATTTTAGAGTATATGAGATTGGTCGTATTGTAATATACATAGACCTAAAAAACAATAAAAGTTAACTAGGCAGAGACTACATACTATACCCACACTCGAACAATATCCTATTCTGCCCAACCAACTCCAGCAGCTTCGTAATCTTGAAATGGTAAAACAATCAACAAAAATCAAAGAACCCAAATCCAAAAAGCAGAGGTCAATAAAAACAAAATAGAAGAGACAATAATCCCATTTGAAACTAACCTTTTATTTAATCCATAAATATCCGCAACCGTGAGTGAAAAAACAGCAACAGGCATCGATGACTGAATCACTGATACTTCAGCTAGATTTTGTTCTAGCGATATAAGGTGGAATACTACTAGGTATGTGAATACCGGGATAAATAGAAGTTTTAAACTAGAGGTCAAAAGACTAAGTCGAATTTCTCTAAAATCAATATTATACGAAACAAAAATACCCAGGGTTACAAGCCCCATCGCAGTTATCCCTTTACTCAGGTTATCTAAAGTATCAAAAATAAGCCCAGGAACTGGTATCTCAAAAAGTAAAAATATCAGACCCAAAAAAGTCGCAATCACTATTGGATTCTTCAAAAACTCACGAACCTCAGCCAAAAAATCAAGCTTCTTCTCACTATCTAAACTAATCAGTAAAAATCCAACCAAATCGACTACGGCAAAGACCATAACGGAATAAATAATACCGAGATTCAAATGTTCTTGCCCAAAGACATTGAGAAGTATTGGAAACCCAAAAAAGACTACATTACCACTTACTGAAGAAAATAAAATTCCCCCTCTAGATTTATGCGACTCAACGAACACGCGTAAAAACACATAAATTAACAGATACGAAATAATCGAAATAGCAATATTCACAATTATAAATTTGGGATAAAGGGATAGTTCCTCTTTATTTGTGCCTATTAGTGAAATAAAAACTACAGAAGGAATAGCAATATAAAAAAGAAATGTATTAAAAGTTTTAACAGATTCCTCTCCCAGCAACTTCAACCTACCAACAACAAACCCAACGATAACGATAAGAAAGAGCGATGCCAAAACTGATAGCTGTTCCATCAAATATATGTAATAAGTTAACTAGCCTAAATTGCTGCCGCCATTTACACCTATAATCTCACCATTTATATATGATGCATCTTCTGATGCCAAAAATCCCACGACTTTTGCGATATCTTCAGGCTGACCGACACGTCCACTTGGATTTGCCTCGGCTGCAGCTTCAAAGTCTTTTTCGTCTAGAATGTTTCTAGTTAACCCTGTTTCTGTAAGTCCAGGGGCTACACAGTTTACTCGAATCTTATACGGAGCAAATTCCAAAGCACAACACTGAGTAAATTTCATAACTCCAGCCTGTGCAGGACCATACGCACCAATCGTCTTAATCGTTTTCTCTTTACCCATCCTAGAAGAGATATTTACAATACAGGGAGATTCAGACCTTTTGAGCAATGGAAGTGCAAACTTAGTAACCGACATCTTGGCAGTCAATATAATGTCAATAATGTAACGCATCTCCTCCATACTAAATTCTTCAATCAACATTGCATGATCGAAACCGGCGTTATTAACTACTAGATCTAATTTATCGGTGAACTCTGATATAGATCTAAACATATCTTCTACCTCAGAATCCTTTGTAAGGTCAGCCTGCACTATATGAACCTCAACACCTTTAGCTTTAATCTCTTCACTGGCTTCCATAGCCTCAGACTCACTCTTATTGTAGTGAATGATAATATCGAAACCATTCGTCGCAAGTTCATTTGCGATAGCTCTCCCTATCCCCTTACTCGATCCAGTAACTAGAGCAATTTTGTTACCCATATTTGTAATGATAATAGTTATTCTTACATTAACTCTTATAGCACTATCTGGAATTTACTACAAATATATTCTCATGTTTGAATAAATTTGTTAAAATGGTGTCTATAATGACGGACAAGTTGGACATAAAATCAATTCTCAAAAATTTCGACCTTACCACTAAAGAAGCAAAGGTTTATAAGTCGCTCCTCAATAATGGAACTACTTCAATCTTAGAACTAAGTAGGCAGACTAAAGACCCCAGAACAACTATATACAGAATTGCAGAGACCCTGGTAAATAAAAACTTCGCTGAATGGGTTGTAGAAGGCCACGGGAAAAAAATAAGGCCAGTGACACCCGATAGACTTGAGCACTTAATAGAGGATAAAAAGCTTGAGCTTGAGAAAAGTGAGTTAGCTCTAAGTTCTCTAAAGGAGCTATATGCAAAATTACCAGTAAAAGGACTACCACAGACCCAGATTCGCTACTATAAAGGAATCTCGGGGATGAAACAGCTACTATGGAATACACTTGATGCAAAAAGGGAAACAGTTGGTTACTCAGTTTATAGCCGTCATAAACTTATTGGCAAAGCTTTTCATATCAAATTTATCCTTGAATTTAAAAGACGAGGCCTCAAAGACAGGGTTATCGTAAATGAAGAAACTGCACCTAGGGCTATCAAAACTTTCGAAGAAAATCTTACCCAAAAACAAGTTCAGCCTGTACGGGTAATTCCTGATCTGGAAATTTCTGGCGACACCTACATTTATAATAATATCTATGCAGTTAACTTCTGGGAAGGTGGAGAGGTTATCGGGGTAGAGATAGAAAACCCGGAGATAGCGAAAATTCAGAAAAGTATTTTTGAAAAGCTTTGGAAAGCTGGTACCTTACTTAGAGACTTTAAAGGCTAATAATAAATTTCTTCTCCATCACTTTCCACTTTTATAGTACCCAACTCATCGGTTCTCAAGACATCAATATTTTGCGACTTGAGTATTTTCAAAACTTCATCATGCGGATGCCCAAATTTATTATCTTCCCCTGCAGAAATTACTGCAACTTCTGGGGACAATCTTTGAACGAATTTTGAAGATGTGCTAGTTTTACTTCCATGATGTCCAACTTTCAACAAATTAGCACGCAACCAAGAATCGTTGTCTAGCAATAGATCTTCGTATTTTTGAGACAGATCTCCACCGAAAAAGAATCGAGTATTTCCATAAATTAGTTCAAAGGCAATTGAAGCGTCATTTACATCTGAAGTCTCTAAATTCGTTTCATTTTCTGGCCAAAGCGTGTTAATAAAAACACAGCACCCTACCCTATAATTATTTTCCGAAAACCCATCAAGCACTTCAATTTCTTGAAATTGAACCTGATTTTCAAACTCACTAAACGCGTAACTATTATGTATCACACCGGGATACATAATATGTTCAATATCGTAATAACGCAATAGTTCCGGATATCCACCCACATGATCTAAATCAGGATGGGTTAAAACCGCAAGATCGATGGTTCGATCCCAAAACGGAACTATTATGTCAACCTGAGACAATGTATCACTATCGGGGCCGCCATCCACAAGAATTCGATAATTGTCTGGAGTAACTATCAAAATACTATCTCCTTGACCGATATCCAAAAAATAAATCTCAAGCTCTCTACTTGAGATCGAGTTATAACTTATCCAGAAAAATCCATTTAGTAGCAATAATATAACAAAAATTTTTCTAGAATTTTCTCTGTAAAACTTCCTTAGCATTTTGTTCTAAAGCAAAAATAATTAGGATTGAAATTAACACGATAATAAATCCTGACGAAATTTTTCCAAACTCTAAGTGCCCATAGCCAAGTTTTCCAAAGTAATTGATGATAGAGATCATATACTGAAGTGGTAGGTATGTGATAAACCCAAAGTTCAAAAACCTAAATGGAAGTAAGCAAAAATAAACAAATCCCAGAAACATAATCAATGGAACTATTGGTAAAACCAATACATTTACCAAGGGAGAAATAATTGATAACTTGCCGAAGTTAAATAGGATTATTGGACTTGTGCTAATCATCGCTGAAAGTGTTGGCGATAACTCTGATCTAATAAATTCTGGAATCTGATTGAGTAACTTATCAAAATAATCTGAATAAAAAATCAAACCAAGTGTCGAAACAAAAGAAAGCTGAAAACTCAGGGATTTATATGCGATCGGATTAATATAAATCAAAATGGCGGCAGTAAGAGGTAAAAATGATACGAGTCCTCCTCGACGACCGATGCTAAGTGATATTAGATATGCAAACCCCATGATCCCAGCACGCATCGCTGGTAGATTATCTAATCCGACGATTAATAAGAACAAGGTCAAAAATAGACTAGATAACATCAAAGTTAACTTCCTCGGAATAAATCCAGCTAACCTCAAAATTATCGCAAGAAGAACTGTAACGTTGTAACCGGAAACAGCAATTATATGTGTAGTTCCAGTAAGAGATAAATTCTCATCGAAAAAACTTGGCATATTTTCTTTGCTGCCAATCTCAATCCCAAGGAGTAAAGAAGCATGGGGTTGGGGTAGATCCTTTTTTACTAAATAAGATAATTTTTGCTTATAATTTGATAGCAATTTTATGATATTTGTATTATCTACCTCCTCGATCTTCCTACTTGTAAATGGCTTAGATACGATATAAATATTTGAAGTTCTGAGATATTCTTTATAGTCGAAATCGTCAAAATTTTCGGGTTCCTCAAGCTCACCACACAGCTCTAGAATATCGCCGAGATAGTATTCTGGGTATCTAGGAAGCGTATATAACACTAAACCAGAAGCCTCTACATTATCAATTGAAGTTACATCAACAACAGCCTTGATGCTACTCGCTCTATAATCTGGTTGGTATTTGATGGACCCCACAGCACAAACTTCTTGCCCCAACCTGTTAACAACATGTTCTTCCTTTAAACTAAAGTATGAACTATATCGCATTACACCTATTGTAAAAGCGAAAAAGAAACACAAGAATAGAATTCCTTTTTTCCAACTCCTCTTTTTGGTAAATAGAAAAACTGCAGTTGACCCAAAGAATAAAATCAAAAAACTAATAGGCAACCTCGAATACTCCTTCCAAACACATCCCGAAATAAATCCAATAGAAGATGTGAAAAGAGGATAATTGAAACATTCCGAAATTATTCTCAGATAAACATTTACTCTTTTCGCTATCATAGGGTGATGTTATCCCTTATCTTTTCAAGCGTAGCTGGACCTATACCTGATACTTTGAGGAGATCTTCTATACTTGCATATGGACGTCCATCTATAATTTTTTGTGCAGTTGAAGGGCCTATTCCACTTAAGGACTCTAATTCTTCTTTTGATGCATTATTCAAACTAACTGCTACATTAGATGACTCTATTACTCCTCCACCTCCTTCACCTTGATTACACGAAGCATGTTCTCCAATACCAGGAATATAAACTTTTTGCTGATCTCCCAGACGTTCTGATAAGTTCATACACTTCTGAATATATTCCATGTCAGCACCATCACTAAAACCACCACTTTCTTCTACCAGAGTCAAAACAGTATCCCCACGAGATATCTCATATACGCCAGGCTTTTCCACTTGTCCCTCGATATCTGCGAAAGCTAGAAAATCCTCATCGTATGGAAGAGCATTAATATTCTCTTCTGAAACAGCCAACACTCCATTATCCCTTGGTGAGATGCTTGTAACTACAAATAACACCAACCCAACAACCCCGATAACTAATAGTAAAATATTCATGAATAAACTATATTCATCAAAATACTTAGCCACTATTTTAATGGCGTTTTTCATCTTCACTTTATTAAAAGCTAAAATACTACATCAAAGGATTTAGGATTTATTTTTAGAGAGTATAAATTTTTACTGAAGTTACAATAACGTCAGAACTAGGTCTTGGATACTGATCCCCTTCCACTTCAATCGACTCGATCTCTTCTCTTATTTTATCCAACACCTCAAAACCTTCAACTACCTCGCCTATAACTGTATGTCGCCCTCGAAGATACTCGAGTCTTGGGTCAGCATCATCCCCAATAACGAAAAAATATTGGCTACCCGCTGAGTTTGTAGCCCCCTTGGCATTCGCCATAACCAAGGAATATTTCTCCATTCTTTTGGAAGCGACATCAGGATCGGAAGAAAATCCCTCAATAGAAAGTTCGTCTCTTTTAGATTTGGGAAAATCCAAACTATCCCAATTTATTTCGTCATTGATAGTATAACCAGGATTACCCATACTATCATTATCAGGATCATCATCCAGTACTGCCCTGCTACCACCTTGAATCAACAAATCCTCAACAATTCTAAACATTTTCAACTCATCATAATAATTTCTCTGGGCTAGAAAAACAAAATTATTTACATTATTTGGTGCCCCACTTTCAAAAAGGTCAACTTTGAAGTTACCATAATTTGTAGAGAATTCAGCCTGATAATCATCTGTTGTGTCAATTGTAAACGCAGGTGGTGACTCAAATGTAGCTGGCACTTCAGATGATTCCCCACCCCTTCCAAAAAGAGATCTTTCTCCATCGAGAAAATAAAAACCAGCCCACAGAAGGATGAAAAATAGAAATAAAATTCCTACTATATAAATCCAAAACTCACGGTTTTCTTTAAATATATCCATCTAAACTACAAAATTAATAATTTTGTTCTTAACAAAAATAACGTTCTTAGCTTCTGATAAATTATATTTCTCGTATCTCTTATCAGAGTAAATTAAACTCTTTACAGAATCTTGATCAGAATCTTTTCCTGTTTCGATTATACCGCGCATCTTTCCATTTATCTGAACCACTATTTTAACCACATCTGTTATCAAAAGTTTAGGATCAAATGACGGCCACGACTGAGAATGCACACTATTCTCAACTGACCACTCCCAGTCTCCATCCAACACAAAATTTAGTGTTTCCCATAACTCTTCTGCTATATGTGGAGCAAGTGGAGCCAGAAGCAATGCGAAACTCTTCAAAATATCTATTGTTTGCTCTTTGTCAAAGTTCTGCTCATTCTCTTTGTACCAATTCACTAACTCCATAAGTTTTGCAACAGCAGTGTTGAATCTAAGATTCTCCAAATCCTCGCCTACTCCTTTGATAGTTTGGTGCAGTTTACTCATATTATCAACTCCTGCACCAAAGTCTATGTGTTGCAATACAAATTTTTGATAAATATCCCAAATTTTATTTACAAATTTTTGCATCCCTTTCATACCTGTATCTCTCCAATCACCCCCTTGATCAAATGGTCCCAAGAATCTCAAGTACATTCTCACTGCATCAGCACCGAATTTATCAAAATATTCATCTGGGTTGATAACATTTCCTCTGGACTTGCTCATCTTTGAACCATCTTTGGTAATTAAGCCATGTCCATAAAATGTTTTGAATGGTTCTTCAAAATCTAAATAACCTAAATCATTCATAACCATCGTTATGAATCTAGCATACAAAAGATGTAGTACTGTATGTTCTTTGCCTCCGATATAATAATCAACTGGCAACCATCTATTCGTACGTTGCTCCATCCATTTTTCAATTATCTCTAATTTAACCTTAGAAATAGGCTCATCCTTTTTAGGACCAGTAGAAATCAAGTGAACCAACAGTCCAGGATCTACAATCCTAACTCTTGTCCCCTTATAATTTATTTTATGACCTAGATACATCTCTGAATAAGGAAGTATACTTTCCTTAAGATCTTTATATCCTAAGTCTATAGTTATATCGTCTTTTCTTAATACATATTTCGTGCCGTCATCGGCATCAAACTCATAACCTTTGTTAGTCAATAATTTCATAGCCTCTTTTGCATATTCTTGTTTTGGAAATGCAAAATCAAAATCATTTAGCGGCTTGAAATATCCACCATTCATCATAGTAACAGCCATAGAGCCGTTCACTATTGGATACAACCCTTCTTTCTCGAATAATTCGTAAAGTTCGAAAAACTCTTTATCTAGCTCTGGGTTATCAAATCCTACTTCGCCTTTAATTTCTGATTTGGAAACAAATCCAAAAGGATTTTTTTCATCTTCGGTGAAAGGATATCTCAAGAAGTACCAACTTGAATCAACAAAAGGATCAGATACATCTGTTTCTCTTTTCGCCTCAGCTCCACAGTGTGGACATTTTGTATTTACAAAATTCCCTTGCTTTTCCAAAGGGCCTTTGCCACTGCCATCAGGAAGTATATCTTCGAATTCCTCTATTTCAGGTAATAATACTGGTAAATCTTTTTCCTCTACAGGCCACCAGCCAGGCATCTCACCTGGGTAATAACCTTCTCCCTTACCCTTGCACTTTTCACAGTGAATCATCGGAATAGGTGGTCCCCAATAACGTTGTCTAGAAATAACCCAATCCCTAAGTCTGTAAGTTGTTTCTGATTTGCCAAGTACTTTTTCTTCTAGATATTGATTAATCTTATCAATGGACACCTTCTTTTCAAGACCATCTAAGAATTGCGAATTAATAGTAGTTCCTGGACCTGTATAACAGAACTTATAATTTCCTTTATCCAACTTCCATATTGTTGAATCTATAGATTTGAACTCATCTTCATTTTCGACAATTTCAGACTTAGTAATTACTCCTTTATACTTACCGTCCACCTCAGCAAAACCATCTTCTGTCAATTCTTCTTGAACTATTGAAACTAATTTGTCAATTTTCTCCTCAGTAGCTACAGCGGCATAATGTTCTAAATCAAGTTCCTTAACAAAAATATCTTCAGCTGATAGCAATTCTGAGAATTTATCCGATACTAAATCTTTCCTTACTACTGAATGCAATTCATTGTCAAAATCTATTACTTTAATAATTGGCAATCCATATTTTCTAGCAAACTCAAAATCTCTCTCATCGTGTGCCGGAACTCCCATGATTGCGCCAGTTCCGTAATTAATAAGAACATAATCCGCAACGAAAATTGGTAATTCTTCTCCTGTTAATGGATTTTTTGCAATAATTCCCTCAATTTTTATACCAGATTTATCCTTATTTAAATCAGTCCTTTCAAGATCACTTTTCATCTTAGCTTCTTTTACATAATTTTCAATTTCTTTTGAATTTTGAATTTTGGATTTGGAATTTATCAAAAGGGGGTGTTCAGGTGCAATTACCATAAATGTCGCGCCAAAAATTGTATCTGGTCTAGTTGTGAAAACTTCCAGCTTTGAATCTATAGATTCTCCTCCCACTTCAATATCAAAATTCACTGATGCCCCTCTACTTCTCCCAATCCAATTCTCTTGTCCGATTTTCACATCGCTGTCCCAATCAAGCCAACTTAAATTATCAAGTAATCTATCTGCATAATCAGTAATCTTAAAAAACCACTGTTCAAGATCCCGCTTCGTCACTTCTGTCTTACACCTTTCACATCTATGCTCTTCAACCTGCTCATTGGAAAGAACTGTTTTGCAATTCGGACACCAGTTAACAGCCTGCTTTTTTCTATATGCTAAACCCGCTTTAAATAATTGTAAGAATAACCATTGTGTCCATTTATAATAATTTGGTTTATAAGTCTCTACTGTTCTACTCCAGTCATACATATTTCCAGTTCTTCGCATTTGTTCATAAAAATGCTCTTCCGTCCTCTTGGATACGTCCCGAATGTGTTCTCCTATTTTTATTGCAAAATTTTCACTATGGATACCAAACCCATCGAGACCAATAGGCTCGAAAACGTCTCTACCTTTCATCTTATTGAAACGCCCAAAAGTATCTACACCGCTAAATGTATAAACAGACCCAATATGTAGTCCTTCCGCAGACGGATATGGAAACATCATAAGGTTGAAAAATGGATTTTCTGCTGAATCCATGTCCAATTCATTTATCTTCGACGAGTTCCACCTACTCTGCCATTTTTCTTCTAAATGTTTATGATCGTACGACATTTATATTGAATAATAATTAGTCTTTCTGTAGTGTAAATAACATAACGCTTGGTACTTTGTCCATAGTGTTTTGAAGAGGAGTAGTATCGATCTGTCCTCCTCCAATAAATTTTGGTTCTTCCATATCAATTACCTCAAAACCATTCTCTACAAATTTCTTGACATACCAACTAACTGACCTAGAGAAATATGTAAGGTCAACCTCTTCAGACTCAAGTCTAAGTACCTGTTCTACAAAATAATCATCAAAGCCTTGAATACTAAAACCTGAAGCTTCTGCAAGGTACTGAGATAATATCAAATAAAATGGATGTAAAATAGATACATATAATTTTGCATCACTCGTTAGAGATTCTGACAAATTTCTTAATAAGTCATCCACCTCGTTAACAAACATGATTACAAGCTCCAATACGACTACATCATACTTAGTTAAAACATCAATTCTCCCATCGATGAAATCATGTAGAAGAAAATTTATATTTGGATACTTTGATCTGGCCAAGTCCAAAATCGCATTTGAAATATCGACACCCAAGACATCTGCGCCTCGATCTTTGAGTTTAAATGTAAAATCACCATTTCCACAGCCGAGATCCATGACCTTTTTACCTTCAACTTCACCAATTTCACTCAACAATATATTATCAAGATAATTTCTACTTAAAGAAACGAATGGGTCTTTATTATTTTCTGAAGGATTTGCGATATCCTCCCATTCTTTTTTTATTTTGCTTTTCATAAGTTTAGTATCCTTTTAGAACTGGAATTATATTAACAATTTTATCAAATAATATGAAACTTGACCTCAAAATGATGTAAAATAATAACTTATTATCATTCAATCAATGGACATTTTCAAAACAATTTTAGATCTATTCCTTCACCTAGACGAACACCTCATAGAAATCGTGAACAATTACGGAATCTGGACATATGGTCTTATTTTTCTTGTCATATTTATGGAAACTGGTTTCGTAGTCACTCCATTCCTTCCTGGGGACTCTCTTCTATTTGCTGCAGGTACATTAGCAGGAGTCGGTTCTCTAAATATCGTAACCCTTTATATCTTAATTCTAGTTGCCGCAATAATCGGAGATACAGTTAACTACTGGATAGGTCATTATATTGGTCCAAAAGCCTTTAATATGAACAACAGACTTATGAAAAAAGAGTATCTTGAAAAGGCGCAAGATTTTTATGATAAACATGGAGGAAAAGCCATTGTGATAGCAAGATTTATGCCTATTGTGAGAACTTTCGCTCCGTTCGTAGCTGGAATAGGAAAAATGGACTATCCTAAATTTATAAGTTATAACATCTTAGGAGGTTTTCTATGGGTAACTTTTTTCACTTTCGCTGGATACTTCTTCGGTAATATTCCTTTTGTAAAAGACAACTTCCACTACGCAGTCTTTTTGATAATTATAATCTCAGTAATACCAATTGTTATTGAATTTATGAAAACTCGCAGCGAAGGTAAGTCTGAAAAGAAAGACTAAGCGAGAGCATCTCCCCGCTTACGAACCAAGTATTTGCAACAATATTTGTAGGTTAAAAATATCTCGTGATATACTATTTAAACAATGCAGACAAATTCTCTCTCTAAGTACAAATATCTTTTCTGGGAGTACGATATCAATGATATCGATCTTGATAAACACAGAGCTCTGGTAATTGAACGTTTACTTGAAAAAGGAAGTTTCGAATCAATAAAATGGCTATTTTCATATTATGAAGTATCGGATATCAGAAATGTTTTAAATAATCATAAAAATATTTCGCCAAAAACAACTTCCTTCTGGCAAAATTACTTCAAATTGAATGGATAATAAGCTTTATCTAAATACCCTTCCAACTCATTCTCAAGAACTGCTAGTGTCATTAATGGATATGACAACTTTCAATGACTTTTATTTAGTCGGGGGAACTGCACTTGCTCTTCAGATCGGTCATAGAATTTCAGTTGACCTTGACCTATTTACAAACAAAGAGTTTTCTTCAAACATTATTGAATCAATTAAAAATGATGTAAAAATTCTCTCTTTAAGTGATAATTCGATTGAGATAGTCAAAAATGATACAAAGCTCTTCTTTTTCTACTTCAATTTTAAAAAATACAAAGAGCTCAAGACCATCGGTAACATAAGGCTTGCCGACCCTGTAGATATCGGACTTATGAAATTACTTGCTCTACAGGGGAGGACTTCTCGTAAAGACATGATCGACTTATATTTTTTAGACAAAAAAATTATCGAATTGGAAGAACTTCTCAAGATATTCGAAACCCACTATCCCAAAGAAAGTTTCAATAGTTACAGCAGCCTCAAAACATTATTTGATATGAATGAATTCATAAATCAACCGATGCCCAAGATGATTGAAGAAGCAGAATGGGATGAAGTGGTTGATACTGTTACAGAGAAGGTTGCACGACATATAAAAAATTTAGTTGGGTAACTCCAAATCATAAACCTCAATAGCTGGTTCTTCATAAGGATGGACTTCTCGTACAGCTTTCACAACTGCATCTATAAATTTATCCTCGCACTGCATTTCTATTCTATCTTCTGGTTCTTTCGAGATCTCCCCAACTTTGCCGACAAAAGGATTAGCTCCTTCTTCAGGATTAAATGTCCCCTCGCCTCTTAACACAAAAGCGCATCTAGAATACAATCCTTGTTTCCCGGCACCTGCCTTTGACATAGTATCGATTATTTTCTCTGTAAATTGTGGAGGGGTAAATACAACTATTTTTTTCATTTCAGGATAATTATTATGATAATTAACTGATATTCTGATGAGGAGGTTTGTCGATACCCCTACAAACAGCAATGATCAAAACATCAGAAATTAATTTTTATCAGAATTACAACTATAGTCAACTCTCTCTTCAGCATATTTAACGCGTTGTGGAGTCTACGGGAATCGAACCCGTAACCTTTACTATGCCATAGTAACGCTCTAGCCGATTGAGCTAAGACCCCTATACGATTATTAAATAATGCAACTCATTTTCTTAGTTGCATAACCAGCTGCCTGTGTGCCTCTGGCACAAGCTACAGCCCCCCCTTTACACCCACTGATTATACCTTGTGATTAGTCTTTTTGAAAAGAACCTGCATGATTTCTTTGAATTCGGGCTTCCTATCATACATCAACGCCCCTAAATCATACATTTTCACTGCTAACCAAAATGCCACAAATACATAGATCCCGACAGATACAATTCCAAAAATTAATTCAATATTTCCAATTGCTCCTAACGAGTTTCTAAACATCAATATTAATGGAGCTGTAAGCGGAAAGAAAGATAATATTCTAGCAAGAATGCCACTGGGTTCAGTTATCAAAAATGTAACCAAGTACAGAGGAAATATCGCCAAAATGATAAATACCGAAGACAACCCCCTACTATCTTTGTAACTTGTACTTATTCCCCCAACTCCAACCATAATCGCTGCAAATAAAAGAAATCCTGTAATTGTGAAATAAAAATTGAGAGGTATAAGATACCAATCAATACTTGATAGGTCAATGGATGAAAGATCGATATCTATTTGATTTGTAGCAAAATAAAAGCTTATTGCGCCGAAAAATAGCCAAATAAATAATTGTAAAAATACCACTCCAGATAATCCGACTACCTTGCCATATATCAAAGACTCTTTCTTGATTGTAGAAAGTATAAGCTCTATCATTCTGTTCTCCTTCTCTTCAGAAACACTTTGCAAAAGAAAAGAAGAAGAGATGAAAACCGAAAAGAAGAATACTATTGCAGAAACAACAGGAATGATAAACTTCTCATAACTTGAGCTCAAGACTTCACCTGATTCGTCATAAATCACTTGTTCAGCAGAAAAATCCTCAACAATAAGTAGTTGTGTCGAAGCATCATCTACCTGAGATAACCCCGTACTCTTCAAAATATTTTTCCCCAAATCCGCAAGAGAGCCACCTCCCATAATATTGGATTTATCCTCAAGTTTATATACTTCAAATTCCTTTGAGTCCAATAAGTTCGAGGGATAGTAAATTATTCCGTTTATTTCACCAGACTTTACCTGTTCAATAGCAAATTCCAAGTCTGTACCAATATTGAAGTCCGGTAAATTCTGTTCAACGTATTCTCTAGTTATCAACGCAGTTTCATCGATAATAGTAATATTGGTTAGGCTTTCAGTCATATCCTCCAAGAGTTTCTCGCTTTGCACCCCGCTATATCCCGAAAGAAAAGTAACAATCCCCATGAATATTGGCATAAATAAAGTCACCAGCCAAAAACTCGGGCTCTTAACAGTCTGAACAAATTCATATTTTGCAACAATTAAATAACTTCTAAACCTCTTCATTGTTTACACGTATAAATATATCATTTAAACTCGGGTAATCGACCTTATAATCATACAATACCAAATCTTTCTGCACTAATAGATTCAATATTTCCTGAGGATTAACTCCTTTTTTCGGCATAAGTTCGGCTGTCTTTCCCTGAATTCTACTCCTATAAAAACTAGTCTCAGGTTCCAAATTGCCATCAAACTCTATATGTATATTATCCTTCCCAAAAGACTTTCTTACCTCGCCTACTTTCCCATATACTTTTCTTTTACCTTCTTTGATAATAACTATCTTATCAGCCATTTTTTGTGCCTCATCAATAACATGGGTGCTATAAAGAATTGTCGTACCTTCTGTCCTCAACTCTTTAAACATATCGATGAATAGCTGTCTATTAATTGCATCGAGTCCTTTAAATGGTTCATCCAAAATCAATATTTCAGGCTTATGTATTATTGCCAAGCCAATTTGAACTTTCTGCTGCATCCCTGAACTAAGCTTATTTACCTTCTTGTCTCGATGCTCCCACAAACTTACTTTGGTCAGATACTCTCTGATAAGGTTCTCTCTCTCCCCATCCAACCCCCTTAATTCAAGAAAATAGTTAAAAAGCTCAATTACCTTAGCTCTTGAGTAGAGACCTCTTTCTTCTGGCAGGTATCCTATGAATTTATTTAAATCGCTATTATACTTCTCTCCTTTAATCAAAAGCTCGCCCTTATCTGGCTTATAAATATCAAGCAAACAACGAATAGTAGTCGTTTTCCCTGAACCGTTACTACCCAAGAAAGCACATATCTCTCCCGGAGCTACTTCAAAAGAAAGATCACTAACCGCCTTTTGCTTCCCAAATTTTTTTGTTAAATTTTTTATTGAGATTGTGGATTGCATTGTCTAAAGCACATATACTATAAATGAGAAGGGGTAATCATGTCAATGATAAAAATATCAGCGGGTAACGTTTATTATTATTCCTAATTCAGAATAATCTGCTTTCACGGTCACCCTAGACGCAGAGGTACGCTTAATCGAATAACCGGTTCCATTTTTACTTTCATTTTGAGGATCCTCGGGTAATTGATCGATATAATTCGACTCTACGAGAATAGAAAGATCAAGCAATCCAGTACAGTCACCAGCCCCAGTCTTACAAATTTCCTTAAATTCATTAGTAATTTGGTCAGGAACATTACCTTGATTATCAATTGTGAATTGATATACAGCATCTGTGATGTTTCGCCCATCCAAACTTCTGCGTGCGTTACGAATCTCCGGCATTCTCTCTTGGATACCCACTACTTTATAGAATACAAGGAGGAGAAATATAATCACTAATAGATAGAAAGCATATTTGATACCCTTATAAACATATCTCATGAGTATTTGTAGAAAACTATTTTTCTCCTTTTTCATCTTTTTTCTTTGATTTAGATTTTGATTTCGCTTTCTTTCTAATTTCGGATACAGGAAGCTCAACGAAGAATGTCGTTCCCTTACCCTCTTTCGATTTAAACCAAACTTTTCCTTTTGAGTGATCTACTATCGACTTGACTATGTAAAGTCCAAGCCCTGTTCCGGTTGTATCAGATTTTTTGACATTATCTGCTCTGAACAGCTTGGTAAAAATCTTAGGCTGCTGTTTCTCTGGAATCCCCATACCTGTATCAGATACTTTGATTAGTATCTTATCTTTCTTCCTCGAATCTTTAGGTTTTTCGATAGTTATCTCAATTTTAACCTCTCCACCTATTGGAGTGTATTTTACAGAATTACTCATAAGGTTCATGATTACTATATGCATCAATCTTTTATCGGAATTGATTACGGGAATTCCCTTGTGGTAATCTTCAATAACTTTTTGCTTCTTTGTCATAATCTGAGGTCTAAGTTCTGCCAGTACATTTTTCGCGACCTCCTTCAGATCAACAGGCTCAGATTTCATAGTAAGGGTTCCCATCTCAATTCTGGAAACACTCAAAAGAGCATCTACAAGTTCTACCATCCTTCTATTCGCCTCCTCCACCTCTTTGAGGTATTCCTCCTGATCTTTATTGAATTTACCTGCATCTCCACTCAGCAATATTTCAACATACCACCTAATTGTCGATAATGGTGTACGTAGCTGATGTGAAGCAAGGGATACAAATTCACTCTTCGCTCTATCTATCTCTTTGGCCTTTGTAATGTCTCTTTCGAGTCCAACATAGTATCTAACAGTTCCTTCATAGTCTGTTATAGGCGAAATACTAATCGCAGCGTCATATTTTTCACCATTCTTCCTTTTATTAACCAATTCCCCCTCAAAAGATTTATTTTTAGTTATTGTATCCCACATCTTTTTATAAAACTCTGCCTCCATCAAGCCACCCCATAAATCTCCTGGCGTTTTACCCAACATATTTTCCTTCTTATATCCTGTGATTTTTTCAGCGGCATCATTTGCATAGATGATTTTGCCCTTAGGATCAGTTATGACTATATGGTCTGAGGTACTATCAACAGCCAACTTGAATTTCTGAAGATCATCTGCACGTTGGCCTGACACAGCCTTCTCTACCTCCAAATCCTCCATAACATTAAGCATTGCAGATTTTGTTGACTCCAACACTTCATTTTTCTTTTCCATTTCTTCTATCTTCTTGGCCAAATCAGACGTTTTATCTTGAACTTTATTTTCCAAATTCTCCTGATTATCCCTTAGTTTAGCGGTCAAACTCTTGAATATTTTAGCCAATGTGCCAACTTCATCATCTGAAGAAACAGCTATTACATGATCTACATTACCCGATTCGATAATTTTCAGATCTTTAGTAAGGCGTTTTATTGAAGAGGTTATAACTCCACCTACTAGATAGGAGAAAAACAATATAAAAATGATAAAAATGATAAATGCAACAGCTGTATTAACTATCACTACTGAAGAAGATTCCTCGAACTCAGCAACCTCTTTTTGTATTACCAAACACAAATCCGCGTCCTTTAAGTACCCATAAGTTCCTACAGACTCCTTGTCTCTATAGTTCTCAAAGGTATATAAATTCTCACTTAATACATATGTGCCATCGTGCTGTATCTTACCCTCACCTTGAAAACAACTAGTTAAGAAAGGAATTTCTACCTTATTTGCTAAAATCTCATTCTGAGTAAACCTCAAGGGGCTGACAACTTGATTTTCTCTGTTAACTATATACAACTCACCAGAATCACCTCTCCACACACTGCTAGATAAATTATCATAGATTTCATTTAACTTGAAATGTACAATTACCGCGCCTATTACACCAGAACTTCCCTCTACCCTACCGATCAAGTCAATCCCCCAATCATCTCCTCTAATGTTATGCACATTTTCAAGTACAAACTTATTTGAAAAAAGAATGTCTGTTACAGATTCATCTGTATAATCGGGGAGATTGTCTGAAAGTGTACTTATGAGTATATTGCCAGTTTGATCAATAAGTATAACCTCTTCAACCTCCTCAAATAATCCTTTTGTCGTGTTGAACTTATCCTTGATGGACTCAACATTTGAAGTATCCTCTATTCCTAAGTCCCTATTCTCAACATAAGAACTTACCTCCTCATCGCTTGCTAAAAATATGGCAATATCTTTAAACCGATTTAGTTCCTGTGTGATTTCGTGAGAGCCATTCTCCAAAACACTATTGAGACTATTCGTTTCTGTTTCATATACTACCTGGTTAGTTAGTCGATAGTTTACATATGCACCAGCGGCGGTAAAGGCCGTTATTAAGATTGTAAATATTAAAAAAATTTTGGATCTAATACTCATTTATGGGCAGCTTACAACGATAATCTTATCTTAAATATTTGTAAGAAGTATATATCATTTTAGACTAAATTCACACATAAAAAAACCCCGCGAAATAAATCCCGGGGTTTAGTTATAATAATGTTTTCAACAACACTATCTTGTTACTTGGATGGTAGCACCTCTTTCAGCATCTGGCGCAAAAACGGTTACTCTACCACTACCAGTCTCTGCGATGTCGTACCCAGTACCCTCTGCACTGCCTCCGCTAGGATCTACAGGCATTGATACCAAGTAAACCTCGTTATTAGTTAGTACTGATAGATCAATTAGACCAGTACATGTCCCACCAGTTCTACAGATCTCTGTCTGTGATGTGGTGATTGCAGTAGGAAGATTACCATTATTGTCTAGAGAGTATTGGTAAACGCCATTAAGAATTGTGTTTACATCAACGTTTCTCTGAGCATTTCTGGTCTCTGCCAACTGTTTTCCTGGGTTAATTGCCAGGATAACAATACCTGCAAGAATAGCAATAGCAGCTACAACAAGCAGGATTTCTAATAGGGTGAATCCTGATTCGGATTTAGTCCCTCTTAGGAGTTTCCTCATAATGCTTTGTAAATAAAATATAAAATATTGTATTTTCTACAATAATATAAGGTATTAAATATAGTATCTTTTGTCAAGAGAGATAATGCATTTGTGTCAGTTATTGATTATTTCAATAGTCTCCTACTTCTTGCCACGAATAAATCGTTACATCAGGACTTACCTGATCAATCGTAATATAATTTTTCCTGATAGAATTATTAGAATTGCCTGATGTTTTTACAATTAATTGAGATGTACTTAACGCTCCGGACAAAAACAACCCCCTAATCTCCCCTTCAGATAATTCGCGGGACCATATCCCAACATCATCAATTGAACCATTCCATGCTGCTGTACCTGCCGAATCTTTCGCTCCCCTGCCAACAAACACCCTAGTTGCACCTGTTATAAAACCAGCAACACCTGAATAATTAGCTGAAGGAATATCCAGATCACCATTTATATATAATTTCAGTGGCTCTCCGCTTCTCCATGTCAGAGCTATATGCTGCCAGCCCGTTGTCTGAACATTGGAAGAACTTTCTAATTGTTGCTCTTGAGTTCCACTGCCTGTATCAACTGTAATACCTGTCTTTATGCAATTTGTGCAACCACCATTAATACCTGATTGATCATAACGAATAGCCAGGACATTATCCTGTTCATCTGGATCTTTTGTTATGAAAAACCCCCTATCAGAATTTGTTTCGTTGGATTTGATCCACATTGCTACAGTAAATTCAGTCAGACCATTAATATAATTCTCACCATCATCATCTAATAGATTATCATCAACCCCATCAAAATTAACTGCAGTATCATGATATCCAGATGCACCAGATGTTGGGCAAGAACCTCCTGAGCATATGAAGCTATTAGAATTTCCGGAAAAATCTGTAAACGTTGTAGCTCCAGCACTTTCATCTAGATTCAGTCCCACTGTCATATTGACCCCATAAGGTTCCTCTATGGTATAACTGCATGTGCCGTTCGTTAAATTAAGAAGTCCGTTACCTCTAAACGAGGAGTTTAATTCCAAAACAGTCAAAGCTTCATCTGCGCAAGTATCTGCATAAGATCTCGCGAGTATTGAATTTTGATATGATAAAGCAGTCTGGGCATTAGTTACACTTAATATGAGAAGTGTAACACCTATGGTAAGCCCCATAGCACCTACAATTAAAACGCCCATTAATGTTATATATCCTTTTTCAGTCTTCATTTATTTATCTCCTAATACTTGCTGTACTATAAAAAGTTTTCGAATAGTTGTATTCATTTCGGCCACTTGGATTTATATGATCCAAAGTGAACTCGATTCTTATCACGGACTCAGAGTTATCTCTTGTTAAATTTGTAAATACCAAGTTAGTTACAATCGTCTGATTTGAGTTCAGATATGAAGTAGAACCTGCCCCTTCCGATAGTTCTAAATTTCCAGAAGATAAACTATACACAGCGGGATCTTTCAATGGGTTGTACAAATCCAAAGACAAAGAACTAGCTGAATTGCCCACCGTAGGAGATATTACAGCTTCAGAATTTCTAATTTTTTGATTTATCTCCTGCATTATTTGAAGTCCTTGTTGTTCGACTTCATTTACAACCTGATTCTTGATTCTCGAGGTAGTAATAAGTTGCAAAAACAAAGCAACTGCCGTAAGCATGATGGCCGATATAGAGATATAAAGTAGCATCTCAATAAGAGTCACACCACTTTTTTCAGATAATAGTTTTCTAATATTCCTATTCATACTATTTATATTTTATTCTAATTGCCTCAAGAATTGGAGAGTCAACTCCATCTCCAGTAAGTATAAATCTATATTGAACCCACTGATTGTCATTCAAATCTATTGGAATAATCTCTCCTTCATTGATCGAAAAATAAGTTCCAATACCAGAGCTTCCCAACCAGTCTGTCCATGTGCCTGGACTTCCACCACTATCTACTGCACTTCTTACCTGAAACAATACTTCACATGCTGGAGTGCACGATGGAATATTATCTTCCCAGCCAATTGAAACAAAATTACTTGATTTTCCTGTATCGAAAGCAGAAGAGGTCAGAGTTCCGTCTGTAACATATCCACTACCTATACCTTCTGCATAGTCAAATAAGTCTGAAAATGCGATAAAACCAAAGGTCTCCCCCGTATGATTTCTATCAGTATCTCCTACGATATCCTCCTCTGAATGCATGCCTACCTGGGTTTGCGATTCATTACATTTAACACTCCAACCACCATCACCACCATCCATTTCTAACTGAGTTACTAAGACTACAGGCGCACTAGAATAACTATTCTGATAATTAAAATTATAACAGCCATTATTGTGTCCTTGTACACTATCACTAGTTCTATAAGTTTCGAAATCTGTTCCACTGAAAGAACCTGTCTGATTCATTTCTATAGCAATCCAACCAATGGTCTCAGTACCATGAGAGCTAGTTGCTTCTGCACCATTCAGAGCTATACGCATCCCATCAGTATCGGGTGGATTATTTTGTGAATTATCCCTGCTTACATATGTTGCTATCCAATTTGAGTCATTATTCGACATTACCTGATGGAGAACAATCGGATCTGTAGAGAAACTTTGGTTAAAAGACACATTATCATAAGACCAACTACCTTTCGATCCTACTGTATTTGTATCGTACCTATCTGCCTCGACCTTCACACTATCTATTTGCCACATTCCCCTCTCAATCACAAAATACGTTATCTCATCTACACTTAGATTAAAGCCGCTTGGACTTTGCAACTTAACATCAAAGCTATCAATTGCAATATTATCTATCCTCGTTGAAGCTGGATAGGTATTAGCGCTTTCATAATAACTTGTAACAACTATTGGATCTACATATTGGTTTTGTAACGATACCGTAACCCAGTTTTCATCGGTACTCACAGTTCCAGCCTCCATCTTTAGTCCGTTGCTCAAACAGCTTACTGACACTTCATCTAGCTGAACTAATTGAGATCCATCACTTTCCAAAAATGCTTTGAACATTATCTCTCCATTTGACGCATCGAAATACCAAAGATTATCGCTAATATCACTGGCTATATTATAATCGTTCGCTCCAGCTGTACTCCAGTTAACGCCATCCCAGTAGTACCATGTAGTTCCCCCATCATCCGAAATCTGATAATAAATTTCACCGCCATTTTTTGTAGCCGTCTCACTGAATGCTGACCATGCCCCCAAATTTGAGGGAGTATAGGCACTCACTGGATTAATAGTCGGTCTATCTATTGGGTAGCTTGAGGTTGCTTTCGACCAGTTAAGTTCTACATTATCCCATCCACCAATTAAATATCGATAATTATTTCCTGGACCATTTCCAGTATCGAGATATACCCCTATTTTAAGGTAATAGGTGCCAGCAGATGTAATCTCGGAAGTTACATCTATACCGGATGCGTTGAACCAACTTTGAGTAGGTTCTGAGCCATTTACCATATAAGACCAAACTGCATCACCAGTACTCGAAGGCTCACCTGAAAACGTATCTATGAATACATAAAATCCACCTACATCATAGGCCATCTGCATTGTGTTGTAATAAACCATATAATCGAGATCAATAGTAACTGAATCTGGATTATCTTCGGTAACTGTAAAAGCTTGCTCCCAATATCCTCCAACAGACTGATTGTCTCGAAGTCGAAGGTAATTATATGCCCACCAGGACGGATTGCCCAGAGAGCTGCTTCTGTTATTAGTAACATAATCTTGACTACTATAATCCCAATCCCCAGATGACCATGGTGAGCCGGTATCAAAACCTGGATCTGTAGTACTTCCTGTTACATTACCTGACTGAGGCAACAATTGTGCTAAGCTGGAGGTTACCTCAATCTTTCCAGTATCATAAGAATAATTTGCGGGTGTATCAAATGCCCAGGTATAATCAGAACATCCTGAAGAGATTGCCTTTAACTTAACCTGCCCGGCTGTAGATACATCAATATTTCCATCATCACTCGAATAACTTGTTTCATCTGCCCATACTGACTGACCTGATCCACCACTCCAGTCCGTTTGTTCCCAGTCAGAGGTAGTCCAATTTGTAATATACATACTATCCTGAACAGTGCTAAAAAATCCGGGACGGCTTTCCCAGCTGACAGTAACTATTACTTGCTTTGTATTCACATCTGTATAATCACCAGGGCACCCAACAATCTGATCACTACTATTTCTACATACATCTACAAACTGAAGCTCTCTCGAAAACTTGTCAATTGACTCGCTACTTCCTTCTCCGAGTAGCTCCCATACCCCTGATGAATTATCCAACCCAGTCTCAGAAAAAACAATCTCATTCCACGAATCGGCTTTTATTGATCGAACAGCTTCCATAGCACCATTTAGGAGCAACAAAGCCCTAGTTCTTTCTCCATTTATTCGAGCACTTTGCTGAATGTATATTACTGCACCAACGAGTCCTGTCACTACTAATACAAAAATGCTGCTTGCAAGCAGAACCTCGACCAAACTAAATCCTTTTTTGTTATTTCCTTTTTCACTCAAAAACATAGTTCTATTTATTTTCTTATTTATATTTTATACGAATTTCTTCCAGAGAGGGAGAATTATTTCCATCTCCAGTCAACTCTGCTTTGTATTGTATCCATTGATTCCCATTCAAAGCTTCCGGAATAATAGACCCTGAATAAAGGGTAAAATATGTCCCAATTCCATTCGGTCCGTACCAATCCGTCCAGCTGCCTGGAGAACCAAAGTTGTCTGGCGCGCACCTAATTTGAAGTTTAATACTACATATCGGACAAGAAGGTATCGCCATCTGACTCCATTCTAAACTCGCAAAATTACTTACCCTAGAGGTGTTGTAAGCAGATGAATATACAGTTCCCATTGAAGAACCACCTCCCGACCCCCCTGATTTATTTACTGTTACTGATTTTATCTCAGGCGAATACGAAGAATTATCTGTCTGTAAATACATTCTATATTGGAAATACCTATTGTTCGGAACATTTGTAAGTGTCAGTTCTGGAAGTGCTGCAGATGTATTATTTAATTCCGAATAATAAGTACCCGCGGTACCATCTGGGCCAATAAATGTAGCTCCAGTACATGAAGGATTATTACATGATCTGACTTGGATATTTAACCGTAAAGCGCCTCTCAAATAACGTTCCTGAATCTCTATAGGTGATAGAGCTCGATTGTAAATCGCTACTTCATCTATAACTCCATTAAAATATCGATCCCCTGACGTTCTTCGCCCTATATTTACATTGCTTGTATTGGGAACGATTGTACCCGACAAGTTGTTCGTCCCATCAAGGTTACCGTTAACAAAAATTCTAATTGTACTACCGTTATAGACTCCTACTACATGATACCAAACACCCTGTACTGGCGATGTACCACCAATAATATAAGTCCTTGCTGAGGTTGTCTGAAGTGCAAATTCAAACGCAGAATTGTTTGAGCTATGTTGAATCTGATATCCATTATCGCTATTCTTATCTATGATCTGTGCCCAACCATTTCCACTTGAAGGAACTATATTCCATTTAACCCAAGCCTCTAGTGTAATCTCGCTTGTTGGATTTAATGATGTACTATTCGGAATGTCGATATAGTTTGTACTGCCATTAAATTGTATAGCTGTATTGTATCTACCACCAGCACCGTATGTTGCTCCTTGATTCGCCCCATTGTTCGATTGTCCAGAAGAATCCAATAAAGTACCTGAACTTTCGTTTAGATGCATTAACAAAACATTACCATTCATATTTAGATTCCCCGAATCATATCCGCTATCTGTCCCTCCATTGTTTGGTAGCTCTTTCTGATAAGGTGATTTTGGCGCCCAACCAAAGTTAGTCCAGGTTGTGGAACTTCTTGCGTCTTTGACAGAAGATGTATATTGACCCAAACCAGCAGTTTTACCAGCAGGCGTTAGGTCAACCCATCCATTTACATTCCATTGCGTGTTACTATGCACCCCAGCGTTAAACTCAGCCGCGGTGTCATCTACAAATCCATCAAAAGATGAGGAACACTCTATGGTTATGCTATCAAGTTGAACAAGCTGAGTACCGTTACTCTCCAAAAATGCTTTAAATCTAATTTTCTTTGCTGTGGCAATAAAGAAGCTTATATTACTATTCACTGTGGAGGCATCATTATAGTTATTTGATCCTGCAGTTCCCCATGCAGACCCATCCCAGTAATTCCAAGTAACTCCATCATCGTCTGAAAGTTGATAATAAATCTGTCCACCGTTCTTATTTGCGATTTCATTGAAAGAGGTCCATGCCCCTACTGAGTTATTTTGATACGAACTGTTCGGATTTATCGAGGGTCGATCAGCAGGATATTGCGTCAGGTTAATAGATAAAGTTGAGATATATCCATCACTTCCGTTGCCAGAATAAGCAACAGCAAAAATATTTCCTGTAACATGAATGAGATCCGGCTCAGTACCATTTGAAGTATCATATTCATAGGTATCAATAAGAGGCATTTGAATTGTACCGCTATCCTGGATAATAACAGTACTAATATACCCATCATTCCCAGAACCCTGATACACTATGCCAAATAGTTTATTATCAAGTTTCCTTATCTCAGGATAATATGTATAAACTGAATCAAAAGTTTGTGTATCTATCGAGCTATTACTTATAACACCATTGCTTTGAATTTGAAACGTAGATAAATAACCTTGATTGGAAGAAGTCGCCCTATACACGACCACATATATATCATTGACTACATTTATAATCTCGCTATCATATGCATCATCATTGATAAACTCCAGGCTGTCAATAATCGAGTTTGTTATAACTCCGGCTGTTGAAATATTCAGGGTAACAACAAACCCATCATTCCCGCTCCCGGTATATGTGATAGCATAAACAGTACCAGAAATGTTAATTATATCCGGATAAGATCCATTATCCGTATCAAATTCATATGTATCAGTAACGGAATTTCCAATTGCACCAGCTGCATTAATTGACATTGTAGAGACAAATCCATCATTGCCAGACCCCATGTATGCAACTGCAAACATTCCGTCTCCCACCTTTATTATTTTAGGATAATAACCGTTTGAAGTATCAAACTCCAATGAATCAATAGTTGAATTTGAAATTTGCCCGCTAGAGTCAATACTCACGGTCCGAACAAAACCATCATTTCCACTACCTCTATAAGCTATTGCATAGATATCGCCACTAACATGTACAACTGACGGCTCATATCCACTTGAAGTATCGAATTCTAGATAATCGATCCTTGAATTTGAGATGTTACCATCTGGAAGTATCTCCATAGTATTTATAAAACCATCATTTCCAGAACCTCTATACGCTACAGCAAATATGTTACCTGAGATATGAATGATGAAATGATCTCTTCCATCAGAAGTATCAAACTCCAAAGAGTCTATAAGGCTTTTGTTTATAGTACCATTTGGCACCAATTTCAAACTTGCATTGCTACTTACAACTTCTATTTTATTTGTATCATAAGTATAATTCCCGGGAGTATCGAATCCCCAAGTAATTGGTTGGCAGGAGCCTACCTTGATCTCTCCAGGTGTGCTAAAATCCAGTGATCCTGTGTTCGAATCAAATCTTGCAGGATCAGACCAAATTGACTGCCCCGCTCCTCCACTCCAATCCGTTTGGGTCCATTCCTCAGTCATCCAGTTCGTGATATACATTGTGTCTGAAATTCCAGTAATCACCCCTGGACGTGCCTGCCAGTTAACAGTTATCATTACCTGTTTTGTATCAACATCCAAATAAGCACCAGGGCACCCAACAATCTGGTCACTACTATCTCGACACACATCCATTAATTCTATTTTTCTTGTGAACTTGTCTATAGTTTCAGTGCTTCCTTCTCCAATGAAATTCCATTCACCTCCAGATTGTTCCAACCCAGACTGATTTAGGACTATTTCATTCCAGGAATCAGATCTTATCGAACGCATAGCTTCCATCGCCTCATCCAATAATAAAATTGCCCTAGTCCTGTCACCGTTTACCCTCGAACTTTGCTGTGCATAAATTATAGCTCCAATAAGACTGGTCACAACCAATACAAATATACTGGAGGCAAGTAGAACCTCAATTAAACTGAAACCAGATTTGATAAACAGCTTCTTTCTATCCAAAACCATTTATACTAATAATTTAAAACACCTTTTGCACTTATTGTAATATCTTTTGTTTGGCCATTTTTGGCACTAATGGTAATTGTACCAGTCAGGTTGGGGTTACCCGTTACCTTCTCAAAAACAATCTCGTTAATTCCCGAAATTATTACGGAGCCAGGTAAAAAATAATCCTCATCTTTCGTAGTATTTCTTGAGACGTATGACTCTCCCTGGAATATTGTGACTGTGTTCCCCGAAACATATACACCCCACTTACTGTCATCCTGAGCGGTTCTGGATAATACTTGTGCACGTTTCAAAGTTCCAACTATAGTATCGCTTGCGACTGAAGAATCACTTCTTAGCAGAAAATTATAATAAACTACTGCTGAGAAACCGGCAATTAGAGCAATTAGGGAAACAGTAAGTAGAATCTCAATTAAACTGACCCCTTCTTTTGAAAATAATTTTTGTTTATTCAAATCGACCCAACATAATAATAAGAATCATTCGGCAGGTGTTTTTTGCTCTATGACTTGATTATTTGAAGGTGGGGTTGCCGAAGTTTCCTGATCCAGGCCTCCAATCAATCCATAAATAGGCATGATAACTGCCATAGCAACAAAAACTACACCTACCCATACAACTATTAGCAAGATTGGCTCCATAATTATAGTTAAATTCTTGGAGGTCGTATCTAGCTTGTTTTCATAAATATGCCCCACTTTTGCCAAAGCCTCGATGAAGTTTCCCGACTTTTCAGAAGAGATAATCATCTGAATAACAGGCACCGGGAGAAGATAAGTCGTTCTATTGTACATCTTAAATACTTGTGAAAAGGAATCCCCTTTATCGATATTATCTGCCATAAATTTATAGAAATCTTTATACACCTTAAAGGAAGCTGCCTTACTCAATGATCGAAGTGAGTCAACAACAGGGATTCCTGAACTTACGAGTGTAGAGAGTATGAATCCAAACCGGGCCAACTCTGTCTCCTGAATCAAATTCTTGACGCCAGGAAAACTCAAAATTATTTTCTGTCCGATAAACTTTGTCTTTTTATAAGAAAAAAGAAGATAGCCGAGAGCAAAAACAACTGCTATCGCAACAGGAAAAAATATGACCCCATAAGCTTCAACAAAATCTCCTATCCAAATTAGAAGTTTTGTTGTAAATGGTAGTTTCAGGTTTAGATTATCAAACACACTCGAAAGACGAGGAAGTATAAACCATGTTATTCCAATAGCAATCGCAATAGTCAATCCCATGACAATGGCAGGATAAGTCATGGCTAATCTCAACTTCGACTGAAATATCCTTTCCTTTTGTTGCTGTTCTGCTATTACTTCCAAACTTTCAGGGAGACTTCCACTTTGCTCCCCGATTTTAATTAAAGAAATAATATGGTCAGGAAGAAGCTTCGAATTCTCAAGAGATTTCGAAACAGAAATTCCAGCAGTAATATCATCCTCAATGTCGTCTATTATTCCAAGTAACTTCTGGGATTTTATTTCTTGTTTTATGGCTGTAATAGCACTATAAATGCTCATTCCAGAAGTTATGAGCATTGCAAAATTCTCGATGAAATATTCTTTTTCCTTAGAATACCCGAAGTCTGTAAAGAGACGAATTTTACGACGTTTTTTCTTTATAACATCGCCATTATTTAAAGCTTCATTTATTCCATTTTGGGCAGAATCATCTTTCATTGTTTTGGTTTGTTTTAGATAACTGGAGCGACTCTCATCAGCTCTTCAATGGTAGTAACACCGCTTTTTACTTTCTCCATACCATCGTCAAACATGGATTTTGAGCCTTCCTTCTTAGCTAAAGCCCATACCTCCTGTGATGAAGGATTAGTCAAAATTAATTCCTCTAGAGCCTTACTTACCTCAATTATTTCGAAAACTCCCGTTCTTCCTTTAAAACCAACACCACCACAACTCTCGCAACCCTTACCTTTATACAAAGTTTCAGATTTACTGGTGAAATATGATTTTGCTGAAGGATATTTCTTGTGTAGCTCAGTCTTGGTAACGTTGTAACTCACCCTGCAATTTTCACAGATTTTTCGGACAAGCCTCTGAGCAATTATTATCTCAAGTGTTGAGGCCAATAGAAAAGGCTCTATCGCCATATCCAACAACCTTGGTATTGAAGTGGAAGAGTCATTCGCGTGGAAGGTTGACAACAACAAATGTCCTGTCAAGGCTGCATTAACTGCGATCTCCGCAGTTTCTTCGTCACGAATTTCACCAACAAGAATAATATCCGGGTCTTGTCTTACTATAGACCTTAATCCCTTAGCAAACGTGAGGTTAGTATCGGGATTTACCTGTATATGATTTACACCTGAAATTCTGTATTCTACTGGATCTTCGATAGTAGTTACATTTACTTCAGCCCTATTGAGAATTTTCAATAATGAATAAAGCGACGTTGTTTTACCAGAGCCAGTAGGGCCAGTGACAAGAATCATACCAAAAGGTTTTCTTGACGCATTAAATATCTTTTCCTGATCGTCTTTAGCTAAACCGAGGTTGTCTAAATTAAAACCGCTTACATACTGTGATAGTACACGTATAGTAATCTTTTCCCCATCTACGACAGGCGCAACCGAGACTCTCATATCTACCATAGTATCTTCTTTTTTATACCTGATAGAACCATCCTGAGCAGAAAAATGCTCATCGATTCTAAGCCTAGCAAGAACCTTCACCCTATTAAGAATATTTTCATAATAATTTTTTTCTAACTTACCCACTATCTGCATTACTCCATCGACTCTAAATCTCAAAATAACCTGCTCTGCTTGCGGTTCGAAATGAATATCAGACGCTTTTCGAGCAAGCGCGTCCTCTACTATCTCATCAAAAAGTTCTGGAGCAGCCTTTTTCTCCTCACTAATTATTTTTGAAAACCTTGCCTCCAGTGGCTTAACATAATGGATAAACAATGCTTCAATATCTTCCGGCAAAGCATATGCAAGAGTAATTTTTTTCTTTGGAAACAAAGATTTCAGTTCTGATTTCAAACCTTCCTGCAATGGGTTATCAGTTGCCACAACCACCTCTTTGTCAGTATCTTTGTAAACCGCAGCATAATAATTTTTTGCGATCTCCTCTGGGATTAGAAGTACTTGTTTGCTTGAAGGTATTACGGAATTCAAATCGGCATAAGAAGTTTTGTATTGCTCCGCTAGAGCCTGGCCTATCAGATCTTTGGTAATTAGACCTTGCTTCAACAGATACTCTTCTATCGAGGTATTATTATCCTTCGCATAAGTTTCAGCTGCTGCGATATCTTCTTGTGTAACGTAACTCCCTTTAAGCAAGATGTCTTTCAGGGCAGTGGACTTGTCAGACATAGTTTTTTCTTATTAATATTTTATTTTGCAACCATTGATTTTACCAGCTGTACGATTTCAGCCAAACTCGTATCTGATTTCACAAAATAATTTTTAATTCCAAATTCTTTTGCCTTTTTGATATCTTCGTCCTGGCCTAAATTGGATGCCACAACAACAGGAACTTTTATATTTTTTTCTTGCATATTCTTCAAAACTGAAAATCCATCCATAACCGGCATAACTAGGTCTAAAAGCATAAAATCTATCTTGTCGTCTTGAAGAATATTAATCGCTTCCTCTCCGTTGTTCGCTATAACCACCTCAAAACCTTCGGACTTCAATTTCAACTCAAGTGCTCTTGCGATAGGTTTTTCATCTTCTGCTATTAGAATTTTTTTAGATTTTTCTGACATAAAAGTGAATTAAAGACATAAACGTCTAATTGTTTTTAATTATAAAGAATATGTATTATCAAATCAATTTGTTTTTGAGATTTATTAGCCATTTATAGAAGATTCGCAAACAATAATTATTCCGCTTCTATAATTTCATATAATTCATAGGATCCACTACTGAGCCATTATACCTAACCTCGAAGTGAAGATGCGTCCCAGTACAATTACCAGTACATCCCATGTACAATATTCTCTGTCCCGCCTTAATTGTTTGCCCCCTTGATACAGCAAATTCACCATTTCCGTGATAATAATAAGAAACAAAACCATTATGATGATCTACCTGAACATAAAAGCCCTGCCCATATGAACCCCATTCAGCATGAACTACCGTACCATCTGCTGTTGCATTTATCCAACATCCACCAGCTTTTGCCATATCAACACCCGTATGCCATGGCAGCAGCCCCCGAGAAATATAATACCCTGGACAATACAGTAGAGGGTTTACAAAAGTCCCCGGCGCAACCTCAATTCCAGGATCTGCAAATCGTACATAAGTACCAGACGTTGAAGCAGTAACACTCTTTTTTATAATCTTAATTGCATTTGGAATAAATATTCTTTGGCCCTCTGCAAGAGTGTAATCTGGAGGTTCTAATTGATTCAATTCAATAATATCGAAAGCATTGGCATTTTGAATTGAACTTGAATTTACTATAGATTCGACTGTATCACCACTTTTTACCTCATAAAGAACTCCATCCAACCCCGGAATAGACAACTCCTGATCAATTCTCAACCTATCGCTATATAGATTATTCGCCCATTTTATTGTCGCAGTAGATACACCATACTGAGCTGCTATGCTATCAAGTGTTTCGTCCCTTTTAACTATATGCTTATACTCCGGCCAGTTTTTTTCATATGGATTTGAAGCAGTAATCGTTTCTGTAGTACCTGCTTGATACAAAGTGTCACTGTTCCCAACTACACCTGAAGCAAGAACCAAGCCTTGCCTCCCACTTTCTCCATCCAAAATATTTATCCTACTAGTAATTCCAACGAGAAGACTAACAAGAGTTATAGAGAAAACTACTATATGAAAAAATGTTCTATACAAGGAACTTCTACCCCAATACATCCTTTGAACTGACCAGTTCTTTAGAGTACCCAGAATACCCCCCAAGCTTAAGAATCCTGCATAGAGAAAAAGAAAAAATTGGCGACTTCTGATCCTTAGGTATCTAGAAAGGTCAAGGATATAAGAGATGAGTATAAACTTATCCGAATCGTCTTCATTTCTTTCTGCCAGCTGCGAAAGAATTATTTTATTATCTACTGATTCATCCACAGTTTTCTGCTTAAAATCTACCTTCAACGAAAAATATGAACTTCATTCTATCAAATCATAAAAAAAATCTCTACGAACAGCGTAAAAAACATTGTTTGTAGAGATTTTTATAATTTTTACATATTCTCGTGCAGAGTTGCCAAGAACTCCTTATTATTTTTCGTTTTCTTTAATCTTTCTAACAAAATCTCTGTGGCCTCATCATCACTTAGAGCATCCAACATTCTTCGGACCCTCCAAGACTGAGCCAAAACATCCTTTGCAAGTAGCTTATCTTCATTTCTTGTGCTTGAGGATTTTACGTCAATAGCAGGATAAAATCTTCTTTGGGCCAACTTCCTATCCAATTTCAATTCCATATTTCCAGTTCCTTTAAACTCTTCAAATATGACCTCATCCATTCTACTGCCAGTTTCAACAAGAGCAGTAGCTATAACAGTCAAACTCCCCCCATTTTCAAGATTTCTGGCTGCACCAAAAAATTTCTTTGGAGGATAAAGAGCCACAGGATCAAAACCTCCTGACAATGTTCTACCTGATGGCGGAGCTGTTATATTGTAGGCCCTAGCCAATCTGGTAAGAGAGTCCATCAAAATTACCACGTCGTTCCCAAGCTCAACTAATCTTTGTGCTCTAGCAAGAGCCATCTCCGCTACTTTGGTATGATTCTCAGGTGGTTCATCGAAATTCGAGGCAACGACTTCGCCATCTACAGATCTTTCCATGTCAGTAACTTCCTCAGGCCTCTCACCGATGAGCACAACCAAAAGGTGTATCTCTTTATTATTCATCTTTATTCCATTAGCAATATCCTTAAGTATCCAAGTTTTACCAGCCTTTGGAGGTGAAACAACCATACCTCTCTGTCCTTTACCGATTGGACACAATAGATCAATCAATCTAGTAGATATTGTATGTTGATCCGTCTCGAGGATTATTTGCTCATCAGGGAAGATTGGTGTCATCTTCATAAAATTAGGCCTTGACAATGCATTATCAGGACTCTGAGTATTTATAGCCTCGATTCTTATCATCGAAAGATACCTTTCACCTTCTTTCGGTGGACGTGCTTGCCCTGATACATAATCACCCTCCTTAAGATTAAATCTCTTAATCTGAGAGCCTGACACATATACGTCATTATCTCCTGGAAGTAATTTAAGAGATCTCAAAACTCCATGAGTCCCATCATTGATTATTTCCAAGACACCTTCTGCAAAAATATTACCACCTTTTTCAGTCTGCTTTTCTAGTATTTTTATTATCAACTCACTTTTCTTATATTCTGCATAATCATCTACACCGACCTCTTTAGCCAGCTTACGAAGATCAACCAAGGGCTTCTCATCAAGCTCTTTAAGCGTCATCGTTTTTGTCACCTTATCCCTTGTAGGAATATTTTGTTTAAGTACTTTATTTTTTGGAGAACTTACCCCGACTGCTTTTCTGGCTACTCGCTTAGATTCACTTGCAACCGACTTCGCAGCTTCTGTTTTCTTTATAGGCATGTGTTTTTAATATGAAAAATAATTTATTTGAAAATTATTAACTTTTGAACATTTAAGTTGTGGAGATATATTCAGAGGTCAAGAACTAGCAAAAGTATAAATACACTAGATACAAAAGTCAACCAATCACCAAACAAAATTTATTATCAAAATGGAAAGGTGGGAAGTTAGGGTTGTGCAACAAAAAAGTTATACAAAAAGGGATCGGCACTGCCCCAACCGACCCCAGTTTGTAAAATAAGACATACTCAACAAACTCGAATCGCTTAAAACAGTGAAATTGTCAATTCCGAGAGCCCAGTAAGTCACCATGAACATTGCTATGCACGGCGATGTACGCGAACCAGACTCTGGGAGCTGACAATTTCTAAACCCTAATTAAAAAAGAACTGTAACAATTATACCCTATAATATTAATATGGTCAAGACTTATAGTAAAAATTTTACACTTCCCATAACAAGGTCTCATGCATATGAAACATTCCCACAGAGACTAAAGACTCGAAGTTATATTCTTAATGTGTTTTATAGAAGATGCATCAAATAGTTTGTTATACCCAAGTCTTTTCGATTCCTTCTTGCGCTTTTCGAAGAGTAAAGATTTAGAAATATTCCCAGTAAGCGCAATCTCACCAAATGCCACCATATGCTTGTCTATGGAAATATTCTTATACGAAGAGACAATAGCACAGGCCACAGCCAGATCAAGTGACCTATCAGCAACTTTGAGCCCGCCAGCAACATTTATGTATATATCCTTATCAGAAAGATTTATCTTTATATACTTTTGAACAATTGCGGCGATTAATTGCAGCCTTGACACAGAAATTCCTTCTGCAACTCTTTTAGGCAAAGAATATACTGTTGGAGATATCAATGCTTGTACCTCTACAATCACAATCCTATTCCCCTCAAGAACAGGACATTTACATACCCCAGGAAGCGATTGATTAGTCAAAAAATAGTCCGAAGGATTTAAAACATCTTCTAAACCATTTTCCCCCATCCTTAATAGACCAACCTCATTTGTGGCACCAAAACGATTCTTGAGCGCCCTAATTATCCGCAGACCAGTTTGCTTATCGCCCTCTATTTGAAATACACCATCTACAAGGTGCTCAAGTATCTTAGGGCCTGCAACGTTCCCCTCCTTATTTATGTGACCAACAATAAACATTGAGATACCATTAGATTTAGCAAAATTTACCAATTTGCTAGCTGAATTCTTTACTTGAGATATCCCCCCTGGGAACCCCCTTACACTCTCAGTCTGAACTGTTTGGATAGAATCTAAAACAACATATTTCGCATTAGACTCTTTCAAAGTAGCAATGATTTCATCAACATCATAACTATAGACCAAGCTGAGATTACTCTTCACACTATCCCCAATCAGCCTCCTTGCCCTCATTCTTACTTGTGAGACAGACTCTTCCGCAGATACATATACTACTCCCCCGGACACATTTGCGGCTAAATTTAAACACACCTGCAATAATAATGTTGATTTACCTATACCCGGATCTCCCGAGACTAGCAAAACACTGCCTTTAACAAATCCGCTTCCCCCTTTATCCTTTACTGATTCACCAAGAACCCTATCCACCTCTGATAAACCAGATGAGACCCTCTGCTCTTTTAATTCATCCTCCCCTGCTAAGGTATGTAAATCAATCGGCTTTTTGGAACCTTTTTTCGACTCAACCACTGGTAAAGTTTCAATAAAAGTATTCCACTCTCCACATTCGCTACATTGTCCCATCCACTTGGCTGTCTGATGGCCACAATTAGAACATACATAAGAAGCCTTCTTCATATCTTTCGGGTAAACAATATAATAGAATATTTTATCACACCATATTTCTATTTTCTCCCTCGACCATATTAATGATTTGCTGTAAAATTAATAGTTAATTAACATATAAATATGTCTGAATTTGGATTACTAATCTGCCTGGCCAGTATAGGTATATTTTTTTTAATATTACTTATAATTGCTAGGTGGATTCATCTGAAAACTACGGTAGGAGAAACCATACAGAATAAGGCTGTACTTAAAATATCCGTCCCAGTAAAAAACGATAAAACCCCACTAGCTGCAGAACAGCTTTACCAATCACTACATGGCATTCTCCGCGGAGCAAAAAAATCAAACTTCCAATATAGCTTTGAGATATTTGCAGCGAATCATGGTATATATTTTATAGTTGTGTGTGAAGATAGATATAAAAAATTTGTTGAGAACCAAATCTACGCTCAATACCCCTCCGCACAAATTTCATATATCAAGGACTATAGTGAGTCATTATTAGCTGGAGACCTGGCAATTAGCACCTCAGAGTTGAGTTTAAAAAAAGAGTTTTTCCTCCCTATCAGAACTTTTGAGAATTTTGAAGTTGATCCTCTTGCTTCAATCACTGGAGCGGTTGCAAAACTCGCACCTGGCTATGAAGTTTGGTTGCAAACTATAGCAAGACCTATAAACAATGACTGGCAGGATTATGGGAAAAAATATATCGACAGTATCAAAAACAAAAAAGATGCAGAAGGTAACTCTGTACCACTTGAAACTGGAAAACAAGCAGAGCTTGCTGAGATAGAAAGAAAGAACAATAAGGTAGGATTTCAATTTATAATAAGAATTCTAGCAAAGGGGCCAGACGCAAATACTGTCGATCAAATAATTGAAGATACGGAAGCATCATTCAAGCAATTTCAAACAGCCCAGTTTAATAGTCTAGACCGCAAGAAAGAAAAGAAATCTTTTTTTAAATCTTTAGGAAAAATACTCCTTGGGAAAAGACTAGGACAGAAAATTGACGGTAAACAAAAATATATACACAGGTTTCTTGATGAAAAGGAGGGCGGAATAATAAATATCGAAGAACTTGCTTCTATCTATCACTTACCTAACGAGTCTGTACAAACCCCAAATATTGCATGGGCAAAATCTAGAAAATTGGAATACCCAATAAACTTACCTTCGAAAGATGCAAGAATATTTGCGCTGACAGATTATAGAAACGTGCACATCCCCTTTGGACTAAAAAGCGAGGATCGGAGACGTCACATGTATATACTTGGTAAAACCGGTACTGGTAAATCTACTTTCCTTAGAACCATGATAGTAGCAGATATTCTTGATGGAAAAGGACTAGCTGTGGTTGATCCTCATGGAGACCTTGTAGAGGAAATTCTCCAGCACATTCCAGAAAACAGAATTAAGGACGTTGTTTACTTGGATCCATCAGATATTGAATTCCCCATTGGGTTAAATATGCTTGACCTCAAAGAAACAGAAACCATGGATTTACTTGCCGATGGGATTGTTTCAGTATTTAAAAAATATTTCGATTCGTGGGGGCCTAGATTACAATATATTCTCTCAAACTCCATACTTACACTTCTCCATTGTCAGAATGTATCTTTATTAGCCTTACAGAGGCTGCTAGTGGACACGAATTATAGGAGATTTTTACTTAAACAGGTGAAAGATCCTTTCCTACAAAAATTCTGGAAAGAAGAATTTGATGAGATGGGAAAAAACAAAAAGATGCTTACCGAAGCAATTGCCCCAATCCAAAATAAGGTTGGTCGATTCCTAAGTTCTCCTATGGTGAGGAATATGATCGGACAAGTTAAATCTTCTATGGATCTGGACGACATTATGAATAGCGGTAAAATCCTGCTGATAAACTTATCCCAGGGTAAAATCGGAGAAGAAAACTCATCGTTACTTGGTGGTATGATTGTAACTAGACTTTATACCAACGCAATGCAACGAGCCCGACTACCTATAGAGCAAAGACGTGATTTCTACCTATATGTAGATGAGTTCCAAAACTTCGCAACAGATACATTTGTAAAAATTCTTTCTGAAGCTAGAAAATATGGCCTTAACCTAATCGTTACACATCAATACATAGATCAGTTATCAGAAGAGGTACAAAATGCTATTTTTGGGAATGTGGGTACTTTACTCAATTATGTTGTAGGCCCAGGAGATGCTGCAAGGCTCGAGAAAGAATATCTGCCATATCTGGACCATGAAGACCTTGTTAATTTAGAACGTTTTAGATTAGCTTTGAAATTAACGATAGATGGTTCTCAGAGCAAACCATTTACGGCGATAGCTATTAAACCAAACTTCCCTGTCTTCGGGCTAGAACAACAAGTGCGGGATTTTGTGAGGGAGACTTATGCAAGCCCAAGAGAAGAGATTGAATCGAAGCTCAATAAGTGGGCTAATCAAATCTACAACGATAAAGGAAATTTAATTCAGCAACAACAGAACCCTATAAAGACAAAGGATAATAAAGAAAGGAAAAATAGAGACGAATCCAAACAAGGACAAAATGATAACTAGACTTCAAATGTCAATTTATCCTTATCTTTTCTAATATTTACTGTTATTTCATCTTTATCTTTTTTAGCAGAGATTAACTTTTTCTCGAGAATCTTTTCCGCTATTTCAGTCTCAATCAAATCTTGCACCTTTCTTCTTACATTACGTCCTCCATACTCTTCATCAAAAGACTCATCTGTAAGATAATCCTGAACTGCCTTAGAATACTTAATCCTTATGTCTTTCTCCGATAGTCTTTCAGAAAGTTTTTCTAGGTGAAGCTTTACGATTTTTCTAATGTCCGATTTGTTCAATGACCTAAAAATGACAACACCATCAAGTCTGTTTAGAAATTCTGGAGGCAGAGTATTTTTCAATTCTTCTGTAAGTTTCTCTTTCATGCGATCATAAGCGAACTTATAATTCGAATCATCCTCATTATCTTTCTGTTGTAAGTCAAACCCTAGGACTGTATCATTTTTTATTTCACTAGCACCGATATTAGACGTCATAATTATTATAGTATTCCTACAGTTAACATTTCGCCCCTTTGCATCCTGGATTCTCCCCTCCTCCATCATCTGCAATAGAATATTAAGTAAATCAGGATGAGCCTTCTCTATCTCGTCAAAAAGTACTAAACTATATGGATTTCTACGAATCCTCTCAGTAAGTTGTCCTCCTTCTTGATATCCCACATATCCAGGGGGAGAGCCAATCAACTTTGCTACGCTATGTTGCTCCATATATTCACTCATATCAACCTGTATCAAAGAATCCTGACTTCCCATCACCTCTGCAGCAAGAACCTTTGCCAACTCTGTTTTGCCCACACCAGTCGGCCCTAAAAACAAGAAGTTCGCCATGGGTCGATCCTCATCAGAAATACCCACCCTTGCACGCTTCAACGCAGAAACCACTTCTTTCACCGCGTGTTCCTGTCCAATTATACTTTTACTTATACTGGATTCTAGTTTTTTAATATTTGAAAGATCTTTCGACGACAGTGATTCTACCGGGACCTTTGTCCATCTACTTACAACCTTTTTTATATCCTCTACTCCAACCCTGTACTTCTTAGCCTTGGAGCGATAGTTTTTCCCTTCCTCCTTCTTAATATCACCACTTACCTCTCTCTCGGATTTCAGAATACTTACTGCTTTCTCCATGTCCCCACTATTTAATGCCGATTTCTTCTCCTGTTGAATTTTTCGGACATCCTCTTTAAGCTCACTAACCTTGCCAGTAAGAGACTCTTTTTTGATCTTCATCTCGGCTGCTGCCTCATCAACTATATCAATAACTTTATCTGGGAAATACCTATCAGTTATGTATCTTGCTGACAGATTTGCGGCTTCCACTAATGCTTCATCCTCGATAATGACATTATGATAATCTTCAAAATCTTTTTTCAAACTCTTTAGAACCTTAACTGCGTCATCCTTTGAGATCTCTCGAACCATTACTGGTTGAAACCTCCTTGATAAGGCATCATCAGTTTCAAAATACTTCTGATACTCATCAAAAGTAGTCGCACCGATAACTCTTATGTCGCCCGTAGTTAAATATGGCTTTAAAATATTTGCTACATCCATACTTCCTTGACCAGCACTACCTGCACCGACGATCATATGAATCTCATCAATAAATAATATTTTATCAGGATCATCTGAAACTTCATTTATAATGGCTAGAATTCTTTCCTCAACATCACCCCTAATCTTACTCCCAGCTATTATTGAAGCGAGATCAAGTTGGATAAACTTCTTATGTTTAAATGATTGTGGCACCTCCCCTTCAAGCACCCTTTGTACCAAGCCTTCTACCACAGCTGTTTTTCCTACACCAGCTTCTCCGACTAGAATTGGATTGTTTTTTGTTTTTCTGGACAGAATATGAACCATCCGATCAATTTCATCTTGTCTGCCCCATACCCTTAAGTATTTACCACTCTCTGCGAGCTCATTCATATCTCTTGCAAACATACCAAGAGAAGACTGCATTTCAATCTCAGGTTCTTCACTATCGCCTGAGCTACTAAATAAACCAGGCTGATAAGTACCAAAATTTAGTAATAATTGTTTGAAACTGTCGTGACTAATACCAACCTTACCTAGATCAATTACAAAGGATTCCTCCTCGTGATTTAGTAATGACAACAATACATGCTCTGTTCCTACATAAACATGATTTAGCTCGCTGGAAATTAAAAACGAATCACTGAGCACTTTCCGTAAGGCTGCAGAAGCAACAGGAGATATTGATTTTGGCAAAGGATCATAGTTCTTCTCTAATTCTAGTCTTGTACTAGAGATATCAACGCCCAGCTTTTCCAACATTCGTGAAGCAATGTTGGTTTTTTCTGAGATAATTGCCAAAAAGAGATCAATGGGTTCAATTTCTTTTGAATCACGGCGCCTAGCTAGGTTATACGAAAGCACAACTGCCTTTTTCAAATATTCGGTCATCCTATTGGTACCAGACACATCATTTATTGTTCCAATCTGTTTCATAATGCAGAAAATCTAAGTAAACAAGTTAATTTTATCAGAATTTACTTATATCACAAAGTATGTAAACAAAAAAGACGACCCTTTTAGGGTCGTCTTCCCAACTCAACAAAGAGCTTATTCCTCTCCTTCTTTTAATAATTTCTCCAGCTCTTTCATCTCTGGAGCAACTTCACCTACTTTGACACCTTCAGTAGATTCTTGGGTAGTTCCCTTCTTGGACACTCTCTTTAAACTTAATCCTAAGTGTCTTTCTTCTTTTGAAATTGAAATTATCTCCAGTGATAAAATGTCTCCAACTTTAACAATTTTAGATGGATCTCTTACCAGTTTATCACTAAGTTCAGAGATATGAATCAATCCATTAAGACCATCCTCAATTCTCACGAACGCGCCATAATCAACAACTTTGGTCACTTCTCCATCAACTAGTTGTCCTATCTTATACTTCTGGATTATTTTTTCCCATGGGTCTTCTTGCAATCTTTTAATGCTATAAGCAATCCTCTTCCCATCATCTTCAATACCAATTATTTGAACTCTTACATGATCACCAACTTTATAAAAATCAGCGGGATTAGATACCTTATCCCATGATATTTCACTTAGGTGAACAAGTCCCTCAAGGCCAGCTGCATTAACAAATAGCCCGAAAGGAGCAATCCCAGTAACCTCTCCTTCGAGGACATCACCGATTTCACTTTTCGCAAGTGTTTCTTCTCGAAGCTCGATATCTGCAGAAGCAGTCACAAGTTTTTCAGAAAGAATTACTCTGTTTTTTTCCTTATCTATCTCAATAACTTTTGATTCAATCTCTTCTCCAACTAACTCTCCCAGTTTTTCTTGCAACTTCTTAGTTGCGTCATCTTTATCTGCATAACCTGTAGTTGGATAAATTCTAGAGTTATCAAGTTGTGAGGTAGGAATAAAGCCTCTAAGTCCTCCTCCTATGTCAACTATAACACCACCAGTATTAGCTTCTAATACCGTTACTGTTACAGATTCGTCATTTTCTTGAGATTGTTCGAGATCGTGCCATTTTCTTGCTGTCCCGGTTCTACGGATAGAAAGCTCTATCTGGCCTTTTTCGTTTTCACCTTTTATGACATAAACAAGAACCTTATCTCCGACTTTTTTATTTAACTTTTCCCCGTGGAGTTTCATCTCTCCACCGGCAACTACTCCCTCAGCCCTACTACCAACATCAACAAGAATATAACCATCTCCCATTTCTACTATGGTACCAGTAGTTATATCACCTTTATTAAATGTTTTAGGGGGGGATTGAAGTTCTTCAAGAAACTTATCTAGTTCCTTTGCTGCCTCTTTATCTACGAGGTCTTTATTTGCATTATTATCCATTTTATGAAAAATATTCTGTTTTTGAATTTCCTTGAAGTAAAAAATATCACTTCAGGGGAAACAGAACCCTTTCAGAATAGTTGAAAGTGTATAGTTTAAAGTTGAAAGATCATTCAGATCTACTTTAAACTGTAAACTTTTAACTCTCAACTTTAATAAATTTTTCATTGAAAAATTTATTAAAGTCCCGGCGATGACCTATCTTCCCAATCCTGAAAGAACAAGTATTTTCGGCGCTACGACGTTTCACTTCTGAGTTCGAGATGGGATCAGGTGGTTCCATCATGCTACAATCACCGGGCTTAAAAAATTGAGAATAAATAATTGAGAATAAATAATAAAATATGGATTTATACCTTATTTTAATTATCAATTTCCAACTTTCAATTCTCCATTTCTAGAGTCTGATGATTGTACTGATTATTTAGTTATAAAAGAACTTTGCAATTCTTTAGAAACTGGATATGTTATTTCACATTAACACCCACTTCTGGAACTTTACGAATAAAATTCCAGAAAAGATGACAGAAAAGTTTTCGATTTATTAGTACTCCTTGGCTAAATTCTAGATCAATAGTTCAATATAAAATCTCCCGAAGGATCAATTATAAATCACATGGTAGAAATAGAATCAAACACTCATTACTGAGCTTACACCTAGAGCCTATCAACGTTGTGGTCTACAACGAATCTGATAAGTAGTTCTAATCTTGGGATTGGCTTCACGCTTATATGCTTTCAGCGTTTATCCAAATAGCAACGTAGCTACCCTGCGGTGCCACTGGTGTGACAACAGGTACACTAGAGGTTACCTCACTCCGATCCTCTCGTACTAGGAGTCAATTCCCTCAAAACTACAACGCCCACACTGGATAGAGACCAACCTGACTCACGTCGGTTTGAACCCAGCTCGCGTGCCGCTTTAATGGGCGAACAGCCCAACCCTTGGGGTCTTATCCAACCCCAGGATGCGACGAGCCGACATCGAGGTGCCGAACCCTGCCGTCTATTTGAACTATCGGGCAGGACTAGCCTGTTATCCCCGGGGTAACTTTTATCCTGTAAACAAAAGCGCTTCCACACGCTACTTAAGGGTCACTATGTCCTACTTTCGTAACTGCTCGACCTGCCAGTCTCACAGTAAAGCCGACTTATACCATTATGCTCTTCAGCTGATTTCCATCCAGCTTGAGTCGACCTTTGAAATCTTACGCTACTCTTTAGTAAGAGACCGCCCCAGTCAAACTGCCCACCTGACACTGTCTCCATTCCGGATTACGGAATAGGGTTAGAAACAAAGTAATCAAAGGGAGGTGTTGCATTGTCGACTCCACTCCAGCTTGCGCCGAAGCTTCAAAGTCTCCCTCCTACGCTCTACAATAAAAACCTTGTCTCAATGCCAAGATGCAGTAAAGATCCCGGGGTCTTTTTGTCCTAGTGCGGGTAGGCCGCATCTTCAC
>NPID01000634.1_pt1 | contig 114737 bp, 76 predicted proteins | sample 8637491 | NCBI WGS metagenome assembly NPID01 (sample SAMN07420843, study PRJNA396082) | bioreactor metagenome | isolation source: sample BA6 brine-fed electro-methanogenic bioreactor BA | place: Japan: Kochi | collected 2016-06-14
CCAGCACGAACACAGTCGACTATCTGACAATACGCGACTGCACCATTCACGGCACAGGCTCATACGGCGTCTATGCCCGTTATGCAGCATACGCCACCTTCGAGGGGAATGAGATATACAATACCGGCAGCTATGGCCTCTATATGCAATTTTGCCACTATTTCGATTTCTTCAACAACATTGTATACAGAGCAGGAAGCTCATATGCTCTCTATATCTACGACTCCGACTATGGCGAGTTTGTGAACAATACAGTTTACGACAACAGCTCATCCTACACTGTTTACCTGAACTCCTCGGATAATATGGAATTCAGGAACAATATCATCTGGAATACATCGACAGGCTCGGGTGACTATGGCCTTTACCTGACCAGTAGCGGCGGTTTTTCCTCCAGCTATAACTACTATGCAAGCAGCTACAGCGCATCCTATGGCTCAAATGCCTCCCTCGGCACAGGCGACACCGAGGTAGACGGCGATATTGCCCCCCCATACTTCGCATCGACCACAACAGGCAGCGAGGACTTCCACCTGCAGTCTGCGGTCACGGGTCACTGGGACGGCACAGGCTGGACTGCTCCCGATGCCTTCACATCGCCATGCATAGATGCAGGTGATCCCGGCGATGACTATGCCCTCGAACCCACCGACAACGGTGGAAGGATTAATCAGGGCGCATACGGCAATACCGAAGAAGCAACCAGGACAACGGCGATTATATCCGATGAGAAGACATGGACAGGCAGCACAAGCTCCGACTGGGACGATGCTGCAAACTGGCTACCTGCAGGCATACCCAACGAGACAAATCACGTCATAATCCCTGCTGACCCGGCTTCCGATCCCGACGCCTGGCCTGTGCGGGCAATTTCCGGCGGCGATCTTGTAGTCGGTACATCCAGCGGCGCAGACTGCTATCTTTTGACTATCGAGGGTTCACCCTCTGCAATGGGCTATCAGCTGACAGTAGAGTCGAATATACTGATAGAGGCGACAGGTGAGTTCCAATGCGATTCCACAGAGACAGAGAAGCCTGCGATCAAGCTGGACGGCGACTGGACGAATGAAGGCACATTCCGGGCGGGCAACTCCGTGATAACCTTTGACGGCGGAAGGGGAGGGACCGATCCCCAGCTCATAGCTGGCTCGGGCAATACAACATTCAATATTCTGGAGATCAAAGACTCCTTTGTCGAGCTGAATGCAGATGCCCTCTCGATTTTCTGGAATACAAAGATACGCAAGACAGAGACAACCGGCGATGCCAAGCTCATTCTCCCTGCCGCAGATGGCGGTGAGCCGAATATGATCGACGAAACACCATAGGGGGTTATCAGCACATAGCTGCTATGTCCACCGACGGCAGGCGCAAACCCTACAGAATTTGGGGAGGTAAGGATGGTGAAGGGTAAATGACCTTTCAGAAACCCAAAAACAGGTAGGATAGTCTTTTCTTAAAAAATCCTTTTTGCACAGCATTAGACAAATTCCAATCGGAATTGCGTTTTGATGCTTCCCAGCATCAAAACAAAGCATGGAGATTGAGAATTTGGCGTTCGCTTGCGAAATGCCTTGCAAAAAGGCGCATTTCTTTTGGTCGGCAAGCATCAATTTCCTTCCTTTTGTCGGAGAGAGTCAGCTTGACGCATCGTTTTCTTTGTGCATCCAACTAAAACCAAGGTGGTTTTCGTTGCAGAGCAAAGAAAATGAACATTCCCTCTTTTCTTATGTCTTAGTTTATAGAGACTACCCAAGCTACTTCCTCCCCAGCCAATTGGCAAGGAAGGTGACAAGACCGCCGAGGAAGATGTAGCCGACGAACACTTCAAGACTTACTACAACTTGGGCTAAAGCAGATACGGGTTGTATATCGCCAAAACCCAATGTCGTAAAGGTAACAATCGAGAAGTATATGGGTGTGAACCAGTTTACATCATTGGTAAAATTGATGCTCTCTATCCCGAGAAAACTGTAGATTGCAGAGAAGGCCAAGAGAATGATTACAGCCCAACCAACCCAATTGGTAAAGGACGACAGGTAGTCCAGTAGGTCGATTGCCGGATGCAAAATTTTATGTGTCTTTTCCTTTAGTGAGTAAATAAATTGCTGCTGCTCAATATATCTCTTCATCCCCGGATTCTTCGACCAGTCTACATCGGCTGTATTGACACCTATGAAGGATGCGCCTTCGTATGTGGCACCTGAGAGGATGCAGTAGTCTTTTGTTATCACTCCGCTTTGAATTGCCTCCACTGGTTCGAAAGTTGCTTCGTATAGTCTTGCTCCATCGAAATGGGCGTTTAAGCAATTTGCACCATTGAAATTGGCATTGACACAAAATGCTTCATAGAAATAGGTATCAAAGCAAAACACTCCATCAAGATGAACATACCATAAATCTGCCCAATCGAAACGAGCTTTAGAGCAATTTGCCCCAAAAAAACTTGCTTTAGAAAAATTTGTTCCATAGAAACTAGTTTTTTTACATTCTGCCCCATCGAAATAGCCGAAGAATAGAGCCCCTCCAGAAAGGTTCTGGTTGCTTAATGACGCAAATCTCAGGTCAATATGGGATAAAATAATGCATTTAGATAAAAGAAGTTCTAAACCATGTATTTTGAGGTCTTTGATTGTCTTCTCAAATAGCTCTGAGCTATGCTTTCTCCATAGCATTTGGAATTGGTCTTGATTTTCTTTGAACGATAACGAAACATCTATCTTCTCAATCTCCGGCTCCAAAATTGTCTTTATCTCGTCCAACCTCTTCGTCAGCAATTCCTGAAAGGTCTTGCAGCCGTCAACCTCTATTGTCTCGGGCTTATCGCCTTTTGAGGTTATTCGCCCAGTCTCTTCGTCCCTTATGAAACTCCCCGGCTTGAGTAATGGCTTGTGCCAGCGGTCGTGGAGTAGCTGTATTTCTTCGTCCGTGTATTTCTTGCGAAGGGCATCTCTCTGATACGGCGTATAATTCTTAAAAATTTCGTCTATACGTGCCATAGCTTCCTTTTGTTTTTGGCTGCTGAATAATATTAAAGGAATATTCGGCGGATGTCAATTCAAAGTCGGGTAGTGGGTGAAAGGTCTGTTACTCAAAGCTGGAATGGGGATGACCTAACTATCAAAAATATGGAAAGAACAGCGGAGATGATTTAGCCTGCGCATATTATTGTTCTGTGGCTAGTTAGCCATCAATTTGGCACTTATCACAATAGCGAAAATATAATTAATGTAATTTTAATACTTGCTTTCTTGTGAAAATTAACACACCTTGTAAATAAGGAGAGGGAGAGCAATCTAAAAATGATCTTCTAATTCAGGACACAGAGTGGTGTCCTATTGGTGTTTGCAATTTATCAGGAGGGAATATGAAATCAGTCTGTAAGCTGTTTATCTTAGTCATTGCCTTTTCCTGCTTCGGGCAGGTTGTAGTCAATCTTATTGAACCGCCGCCGGGAATGTGGAATATCGAGGACGCATGGAGCCTTACCCTGTCCAATGTCTCGGGTGGCGACATCGAGGTATATCTCCGCGGTACAGCAGACGAGAGCCGCAGGGGCAGAATATATGAGGCGACAAGTGCCAGCTTTCCCATACGTGCAGGCGAGATGAAGAATGTCCGCCGTACAGATGTAGAGCCTGTTGACATAGACTTTGAGGACGAGGAGATAAGGGCTATTGCAGAGCGCACAGGCGAGCTGCCCGAGGGCAGCTATACCATCTGCATTTATTGCCACCTCCTCGAAGACGGCTCTGAGCTGGGCAGGGACTGCTATAATGTGAACATCGAGCGGCCAAATCCGCCGGAGCTGATCTCCCCCGACAACGGCGCATCTGTTTCGGAAAGGCTGCCTGTATTCACATGGCTGCCACCTATGCCCATGCCAAGGGGCGAGAGGGTTGTCTATGACCTGAAGATTGTCGAGATTCTGGCAGGACAGGTGCCGGAAGAGGCCATATCCTCTAATCCTGCCTTCTTCCAGAGGGAAGACATATCCGCAACGTCAATACAATATCCAACATCTGCAAGGGAATTTGAGGGCGAGACGCGCTATGCCTGGCAGATCAAGGCACGCACAAGGGACGGCAGATCGCTGGGCGATTCGCCTGTGTGGAGCTTCACCTTTGCGGGCTTCTATGGCATTAATATCGATTCTTTTTTCCTCGACTGCCTCTATCCGGGCAGCTATTCCTACAGGATGTACATATCCAATCCCAATGGCGGAACATCGGAGCTTATCACCCACGCCATAAGCAGCGTTGCGCCCAATTCACCGCCGCCGAACCCTGTGATAAGCCCCACGCCGGATCCACTTTCCACAACTGTGAATATCCCTTCCGGGGGACAGTTGACTGTTACGGGAACGGTTACAACAGACAATCCTGTCTCGAAAATATGTATTGTAAATCAGCTTCAGGACCCTGCCAACAGCTTCAATATGGCATCGCGGGACACCTGCTTTGAACCTATTGAATGCCCGGACTGCTGCAAGGACTTCGAGATCGAGATCTCCGATGTCGGCATATCCATGACAGAGGACGGAGCATATAATCTCAATGGAACCATGACAGCAGGCCCAAATGAGATATGCGAGGTGGCTGTCGATCTGGTGGCGTTCAAATACACATGGTCGGATTCAGGCTCCCTTGCAGACGGCTGCAAATGTGACGACCCCTGCATCTGGCCGGCAAGTGCCTTTGGCAATTTCACAGCACCTGCCACAATAGACGGCCAGCCTGCGGATCTATACACCATGACCCTTGCAGGCGCACCTGTGTTCGACTACAGCAGACGCTTCACATGGCAGGGCGCAACACCTGTGGACATGACAGGCAAGCCCTTTGCTATGGGATTGCTTTTGCCCGATGCCCGCTGCTGCACCGATAATATGGAGCTTTGCGTCCGCTTCTCCTTCACGGATGTGGAATGCATCACCTGCGACACAGTTGTGACAATAGCCTTTTCCAGATGTCCACTCAGCGAGGTGGAGCTTTCCCTCGGCGAGTCATATAATGAAGGCTATAGATGGGCCTTCCTCGAAATTTTGAATCTGGAGCGATCCCCCGGCATCTTGCCCGATAATAACCACGAAAGGCAGGTGTCGAGATGAGACGGACTATTTTATTCGCCATAATCGCTATGTCAGCAATACTTTATGCACAGAACCCATGCCCATGCCCTAATTTCAATATTGTTCAGGACTATAAGATCTGTTCGAGCAATCGCTGCATGGTTGAAGACCCGCTGGGCGCAGGCGTGACCTTCCTGCCGGCAGCCTGCAAGGGCAGCGCACACAATTACTATGTACTGCCCAATCTCTCCAGCCATACATACACATGGACTGTCACAGGTGGAACACCGCAGAGCACAACAGGCACGCCCAATGTCATCGTCTGGGGCTGGGGATCCTTCGGCGAGATTACGGTAATCGCTTCCTCAGGTGGCTGTGCAGATACTATAAATATGCGCATCTGCCTCGTTGACCCGCCGGAAGCGGACTTCTCCTTTTCACCGACATCGCCATGCGCCAATGTGCCAGTCAGTTTCGACAATAATTCATCCGGCGCATTGAGCTATCTCTGGGACTTCGGCGACGGCAATACATCGACCGATGTCAATCCCAGCCATGCCTATACGTCATCCGGCACATATACCGTGCTTCTGACAGCCTTCGGCGACTGCGAACCGCCACACCACGGCGAAGAAGGCCGTCCCGGCGACGACCCCGACGACCCGACATCGCCGGAAGAGCCTGTGCAGGACTGCATGTGCTGCCGTGATACAGTCTCGATGCAGATAACAGTGCAGGTCAATGACGGCCCTGACATTTTCCCGACTGTCTGCGAAGAGATTTGCGGCCTGCCGACACTTTGCCCCGGAGACACAGCCAGCTTCTGCACCTCATCGAGCTGCACAGACTGGTCTGTATCCGGCGGAAGCATAGTCAACAATTCTGGCAATTGCATAGATGTGGTCTGGAATGGCTCATATACAGCACCAACAGTTGTCAGCCTTGCCTGTGCAGGCGGAAGCTGCGCAACACCGACAGAGCTTTATGCACCTGTATTCTATCCATCACTGCCCATAGACGGCTCAACCGCCCTCTGCCAGAACGAGACAGCCACATTCTCCCTGCCATCCATGCCCGGAACATACTATTCATGGAGCGTGACAGCACCATATTCCTCCTGCTACAGCTTTGCAGGCAGCGATTCCAACTCTGCGGAGGTGGGCATAAAATTCAACTGCACCGGCACATATACAATAACCTGCGACTACAATAATCCCCTTGCCGACTGTGGCCCCGGCCAGAGCACAACGACGGTCGAGGTCAAACAGGCATTCCAGATTTACTGGGGCAATGACCTTGTATGTGTCGACGGCACAGGCAACTATGGCGCAACAGGCCCTTCCACATGGACAATAAGCCCCACAGCGCCGATTTCAGTGAGCGGCTCTGCACAGACACCGACAATAGACTTCTCAGGTGTTGCACCGGGCATATATACCATCACAGCTACAGCAAATACCCCATCGAATTACTGCAATCCCTCCGACGAATATCAGGTGGAGGTGATTGCACCGCCTGTCATGACAGCCATCACAGGCGAAGACTATGTCTGCCCAGGCGACTACTATGTCTATAATATCGGCTCAAATACAATGGGCTATCCCTTTGAATGGTCGATTACAGGCGGGACAATAGAGACGGAGATGGGCGACTGGTCGGACTCGGTTGTTGTGACATGGGACAATGCAGGCCCTTTTGAGCTGACCGTTTCCCAGTCCATAACACCGCCGGGCTGCAAGTCCGACACGACATTTACAGTAGAGCTTATAGATCCCCCTGTCATATCATCAGGGCCGGACACCGTATGTGTTGACGCTACAGAGAGCTATACAGCCACCGTTGCCAATGGCAGTCCCGACGAATACAACTGGTCTATCATTCCATCGGAACACGGCACAATCACAACAGGGCAGGGCACAAGCGGCATATCCGTTCTGTGGCACGCTGCCTCCGGCAATGCAATGCTCATTGTCGAGACCTGTTCCGGTGCGGACACAATAGACATCAATGTCACTGATCTGCCCAATGTCAATATCAGCCCCAATGACACCCCGATATTCTGCGAGGACAGCAGCTTCACCCTCACAATGACGGCTGTGCCTGCCAATCCAAGCCTCTACAATTACTCGTGGACTGGCCCTTCCATCATTGGCTCGACAACAAATCCCACCTGCGACATAGACATAAGCTCACTGCCACCGGGATTCCACAGCTATCAGGTTACAATATCAAAGGGCGGATGTTCCCGGACATCGAATATTGTCGAGGTGGAGATCATGGACTGCGTACCTGCAGGCGGTGGAGGGGGATGTCTATCCTCATTCAGGGCATATTTCGACTGCACCAATAATGTCAGCATAGTGATGATAGAGCCATCCACAGGCTTTACAGGCACATATAACTGGAGCATATCGCCGACAGCAGGGACAACCATAGCGAACCCCAGCCTGTCCACACCGACAGACCCAGGCATAACCGTCTCTGCCTCTGGCACATATACCATAACGCTCAATCCAACAGGATGCAGCCCGTCAACGGAGACAATTGATGTACTTCTGCCCGATGCTTCGATATCAATATCGCCTTCGCCTGTTTGCGTTGGCATACCTGCATCATTCACGCCATCCCCGGCAGGCAGTGCCTTCCGCTATGAATGGGATTTCGGCGACGGCTCAAGCTCCTATATACAGAATCCGTCACATGCATATCTTTCATCGGGTACATATACCGTCACAATGGTGGTATTCAATGACGAGGGCTGTGTTGACACAGCGGAGACGACAATCACCGTATATCCTGAGACACCATGCGAGATAGCAGCGGACGACACAACACTTTGCCCCGGCCAGAGTGCGACCCTGACGGCATCCTGCTCTGGTGTTTCCAGCTATCAGTGGTACAGGGAGGGCAGCGCAATATCGGGCGCAACATCCTCCACATACACAGCTTCCGATCCCGGGGAATATCAGCTTCTCATAACCGATTCCAATGGCTGCGAGGTCTGGACCAATACTATATATATGCTGCTCATGAAAAACCCTGTTGCCAAGATCACCGGCGAGGACAATTTCTGCAGCGCAGCCGGCGGAAGCATCACCTTCCCCCTTCAGACTGTCTATGACGGCGACTATGCCTATCAGTGGTCTGCGCCCTGGCAGACATCGGGCATAACAGGCGTATCCTTCGCAACGGCGACCATTGCAGCACCCCAGGTTACAGTCAGCAGGTCAGGCTCATCGACAGCCGACACTGTTCTTATCGTTGTCGAGGTTACGGACACCACAACGGGCTGCAAGGCATACGATTCGCTTTGCGTCAATATCAACAATGGTCCTGTTATAGATCCGCCGTCAACATATTGCCACGACGGCACTGCCCACACATTCTCGACAAGCTCCAATCCCGACTACACATATCTGTGGAGCAATGGCATGACAGGCAATTCCATATCCGTGATTCAGCCGGGGGAATATGCAGTCACAGTGACAGACCTCAACACAGGCTGTTCCGAGACTCAGGTCATAGGCACAATTCTCGAAAAGCCCGACCTCAGCCTCTATCCGAGGGGCTGCGACTCGCTGTGCATAGACAGCACCTTTGCCCTCTATGTGCCGTTGCCACTTGAGCCGGGAATGGCATATCCCACACAGTACAGCTCTATCACATGGCTGGACGGCTCAACGGACATAACGCCGTCTGTATGGGCACCGGGTACTCTCTCCTTCCAGAGCAGTACAGAGGGGCTGCACGAGATCAGCGTCATTGTCGAGGAGCAGAACGGCTGCAAGGATACATCGGAGGTATATTGCATCTATGTTTATGACTGCTCGGAAGAGCCGGATGACTCCACGTGCCGGGACTGCTGTCAGGACTTCCGCATACGCTACAGTACAGAGATAGAGGGCAGTGGCTCAAGCTGGTCTGTATCTACGGACTTCACAACAGGCCCCGACAATATCTATGAGATAAGGGCGAATCTCGTCAATTTCTACATGAACAATCAGCCGGGATGCAATCGCTGTGTTCCTCCGGGCGCAAGCCTTGGGAGCATTGTGACAGGCTCTACTATGGAATGGGGCGACGAGGAGGTTGACCCATCTGCAACCTGCAAGGGCGAGGCGACCAGCACAAGGGAGCTTGTCTGGAATCTGCCGGCAGGGGAAGCACTTCAGGCAAGGCCTCCGCTCAATTCCGAGAATATAACCTTCGAGCTTGCCACACCACCCGGTCATCCATTCCAGGGCAAGTGCTGCTGCGACACGATATGGTTTTGCGTCAACTGGACATTCACCGATGCAAGCTGCCGAAGCTGCGACACCGTGATCTGCTATATGGCAGGGGATTCCTGCGCAGATATAGACAATCCCGGCGGCGGCTCCTCAGACCTTGATTGTGAATGCGACATTGAGAGCGTTCTCATAGACGGCAAGGAAATAGAGCCGGGTTCACAGATCAGCGTATCTCAGGGCACGGCAATACCCATGTCAATAATAGGTGGCTGCAATCCCGCCGACTGCGAGACAGAGTATTTCTGGCAGATCAGAGGCAGGGGAGGCGAAGAAACACTGACAGGACAGGAGATAGAGCATATCTTCGAGGAAGAAGGACGCTATCGCATAAAGGCCTGCATTGTCTGCTCAGGCGATGAAGGCGATACATGCTGCATAGACTTCGGCATTGTGGTAAAACCAGCGGACGGTAACCCGTGCAGATGTCGCATAAAGGACATGCGCATAAAGGACAAGCCAATAGAGGACGGAGGAGTCATAGAGCTGACAGGCCCTGCGACATTCTCCTTCAACTTCGACTATGAATGCCAGCCCGAAGGGAATTGTCGCCCCCGCTCAACACAGTGGCAGGTCACAAAGCCCGGCGGCTCAACAGAGACCTTCGGCACAGGCGATCTCTCCACACAGCTTGAATACACCTTCAACTCTCCGGGCACATACACGATAGAGGCCTGCGTCAACTGCGCTGCTGTGGCCGCCCCCTGGCAGGACAGCAAGTGCTGTTACAGCTTTCAGGTCAAGTTCGGCGATATATCCGTCACACCCGGCGGGTCAATGACACCCTCGCCGGAGTAGATGGATGAGAGTCAAGATCATATTGATACTGGCACTTGCCCTATCGCTGTTCGCACAGAGCGATGTCGAATTTCACGGCACAAACAGGGCAATGCTCCAGTATTCCACAAGGCAGGGGACGGACAGCGAAATCCCCGAAGAGCTGTGGCGAAATGACCTGACGCTCAAGCTCATTCTCTTCGGCGTACCTATAGAGGGCAATACCTTCTTCAGCGCAGAGGAGAATATCGACCGCCAGCCCCTCAATCAGTTCAGGCTGAGAATAGACTTTCGGGAGATGGCGCGCCTTATGGCACAGCGTTATGCACCACTTCCGGGCATGCCCAATGCACCGCGCTTTGACCCCTCGATAGAGAGACCGGAAGCACCGGGGTTCATCAAGTTCCTCTCGAATTTCTCGGCTATGGAAATAGGCAGATGCAGGCCGGACTATGGCCGGCTATCCCTCAGGGGGATAGCTCTGACAGGCGGAAATGTCACATATGAATCGAAGATATTCTATGCAGCCTTTGCCATGGGCGAGGTAAAAAGGGCTATTGAGCCGGAAAACGGCATAGAGCCGACATATAGCCGCGATCTGCTCTTTGTAAAGGGCGGCATAGGCAGGGATGACGAGACCCATTTCCACTTTGCCTATATGAAATCCGGCGACGATGAAAATTCCCTCGACTCAACAGACAGGGCGGACAGCCTCTATATCTTTCCGCAGGAGAACACCGTTGTAAGTACGGATGTGCTTCTGCAATTCGGCGAACCCTTCACACTGAAGGGCGAGGCAGCATATTCCCTTCACACAAGGCGCAAGGATGCCATGACCTTCGACTCGGAGCTTCCGCCGACTGTGCAGGATCTGGCGACTGTCAATATATCCAGCAGTGCAGACTATGCCTATGTCATAGAGTCGGAGCTGAAGCTCAAGACAACACGCATAACAGGCGGTTTCGACTATATCGGCTCGGGCTTCCACAATTTCGGTAATCCCAATCTGATAACCGACAGAATGGCATATCACGGCAAGGTCAATCAGAATTTCCTCCGCCACAAGATACCTGTATCCGTCTATTTCAAAAGAACACAGGACAATCTCGCAGACTGGAAGATTGAGACGACAAATACCCTCTCATACGGTATAACAGCGGGGCTGAGATTCCCGAATGTCCCCTATCTGCAGGTGTCATATATGCCCAATTCCCAGTCATATGAGGACAGCATCTCCACAATGAACAGCCAGTCGAATATCATAAACGGCCTTCTCGGCTATTCATACAGGCTGGGCGATCTGTCCCTTTCCAGCAATCTGAACTACTATTATCAGCACAGCACATCCGAGCTGGACACGGCGGACAATGTCTCGACAACCAATACAGCCACATTCTCCCAGACCCTTGCCTTTGGCTTTCCCCTCGACCTTTCAGGGACATACAGCCTCTCACGCAATGAATATCTCGACGACACCGAAGACATCACCACCATATCCGGCGATATATCCTACACGGCCTTCGAGAGCTGGCGAAATACAGTGGGCGCAAGCCTGACACAGTCGCCGGACAGGGAAAAGAGAACAGGGCTGTATCTGAGAAGCAGTGTCGCACTCTGGGGCTTCGGCGATCTTTCACTCAAGCTGGAACAGAACATATTCGACGACCTCCGCGAAACCAGAAACTCCTATGACGAACTCTTAGGCAGGGTTGACCTGACTGTGAGGTGGTGAAGGCTTGGCCTTTGCCCAGCTTTTTGGTATATTTATATCAGAAAAAGGAGGTCTTATGTCCAAGTATAGGATAGCCCTCAAGGAATCAGAAGAGGGCTTTGCTGTCTGGGTACCGGGCTTGCCCGGCTGCTTTTCACAGGGAGATACACGCGAAGAGGCTCTGGAGAATATCAGGATCGCCATAGCCGAGTATCTTGAGGCAAAGGCTGAGATTGGACTTTCTCCTGAAAGGACTGGGGAGTGACTTGAGATATAAATACGAAATAATCATATACTTCAGTGCGCCGGATGATGTCTTTGTGGCAGAGGTGCCGGAGCTTTCCGGCTGCACAGCCCACGGCAATGACCCTGTGGAAGCTGCCAGAAATATCGCCGATGCCATTTCCCTTTGGATAGAGAGCGCAGAAGAAGCTGGAAGGGAAGTCCCAAAGCCCAAGGGACGCAGGCTGAACTTCGCCTGACCGCCTTCAAATATACGCTATTCTACTTCATATATACAACCCGTTCCGTCACCATCCCCCCATCTCCCTCAGCCTTCACAATGTATATCCCCGATGGCAGGGACTTCTCGGGAGTCCAGCTTGTGCTGCCTGTGCCGAGGGTGGCGACATGTCTGCCTTCGGTGTCTGTGATGGTCACGGCACAGCCCTCCGGCGCATCGATGGCGACTGTAGAGTTGAAGGGGTTGGGGTTTACTCTTAAGGTTAGCTTATTGGGCAGTGGGTTAGCTCGTGGCTCTGCAATACCCCAATCTATTTCGGATTCATTGAACACAAGCATGCCTTCACCATAAATTGGTATCCAAAGGTTTCCAAAGGTATCAAATGCCAGATTGGATCCTACATAACCAAATGGTTGGTAATATTTAAACTCATATATTGTGTCGCTCTCAATATCGAACTTCAGAATAATAAGTGAATCGGTACCTGACTTTCGATGAGCAAACCAGATGTAGCCTTCCGAGTCTTCAGTTATTATGTTGGCCGAACTAAAATGTCTGTCCGGCCACTCATTGTTCAGCCATCTGGTTGTCCATTCACCATCTGTATATGAAAAAAGACCCACTATAGCGAGCAGCCAAAGGTTTCCATTCCTATCAAACTTCACATCATCTATACACCGGTATGGGCCTAATGTATCGGGTAGTGTATGTAGTGTTGCTGAGGTATGAGTAATCTCATAGATGTTATAACCACTAAGACAGATGTATGCACTGAGTGAATCCACAGGATCAATACTTAAACCATCTATGCATCCAATCAGCGGTGTTGAGTAAAAAAGACCCAGTGTATCTGTTTTCATTCTGCCAGTATCTATATCGTAGATATAGTATTGGAAATAATTGGGAAACCAAAGCTCATTTCTATAGCCCTTATCTATTCTATAGACATTATTATCTAGAAGTCCAGTACTTGTATCAATAATCTCACAATATTGATCACATTTGAAATGAAGTATTCCTCCCAATCTAAATGGTATAGTCCAAAGAGAAACCCAGATACTTGAGTCAGAATCAACAACGATCGAACTCATATTGCGAAGCAGATAGGGACAGTCATTTGGGTCAGAATATATTGTCCAGTGTCCATCTGCGTATTTCATCAAACCTGATGAAAAACTTCCCATTTCAGAACCTGTGCCTACCCAGATTGTATTTGTCATTGTATCACAAGCTACACAATTCACATGGTTGGTTGACAATCCGTCATCCTCAGTGAATAGATGGAACTCGTAGCCCCAGAGCGTAACTGCAACAAATAAAACAAAAGCAAGCCTTTTCATATTCCCTCCTATTTCATATAGACTATTCTCTCCGTCACCATCCCCCCATCTCCCTCAGCCTTCACAATGTATATCCCCGATGGCAGGGACTTCTCGGGAGTCCAGCTTGTGCTGCCTGTGCCGAGGGTGGCGACCTTTCGTCCTTCGGTATCGGTTATGCTCACGGCATAGCCCTGCGGCGCATCGATGGCGACAGTGGAGTTGAAGGGATTGGGGTGGGTGGATAGGCTCAGGGTTTGAGGATTGGTGGGGGACTCTTTAACATCTTCTATTGTACCCTCGTGTTCAATCTCCCCATCTGATGAAAGCAGAACCAGACGATATTCGAACTCCTCCAATGGCCTGAGAAGAGATTCTTCATGCAATATCCAGCCGACACTAACGCTGCCAGAACTTGTTTCGAATGAAGACAGATCTATCGTTCGGGGAGAGCCGGAATAGCCATCCATACCTTCGAGGGTTATTGAGTAAAGCTCAAGTCCATCGAAATCCGTAAGCCCTACTGAAAAGTATATATAGCCCTCAACGGTGGAGATAATGTCCTCAAAAATCTCTCTCCAGCTCGTAGATAAGGGATAGCTGCATCCTCCGCTGTCGTGGGCAAGGGAATCGTAGTATTCAGTAGCTTCGAGGGAATAACAGGAGTGAGAGATGAACACTGGGATGCCTGTTCCTACAAAAAGTTCATAGAGCAGATCGGGATCAACACCTGAAGTGCTGCCATCGCCGGGATAGTGATAGGGTGCGTCTGTGAACATGACAACTGCACGTGGCCTTGAGATGTCCCAGTCATATTCGAAAGCAGATACATATAGCGCATCAAGCTGAAACTCTGGAGCATCTCCGCCGCCCGAAGAGCCAGTCGAATTCAGTTGTTCTATGAAGGTATCTGCATCATCTGTAAGCTGAAAACCATCGATAGCCGGGTCGAAGTCCCAGGCATTCACACCGTCTCCGAATGTAGTTCCGCCGATGCGGAAGTCAGTGCCACGATCCACAAGCTCAGAGACCATCCCCCCAATATCACCACGAAAATCATGTATTACTACTGCCATTGAGCCTGTTGTGTCCATTGAGAACACAAGGTCAATTTCTTCTGTAAAAGGTATGAGTTCAGGGTCAAACTCAACACCCCAGATCGCAACTGCAACAAATAAAACAAAAGCAAGCCTTTTCATATTTCCTCCTATTTCATATAGACTATTCTCTGTGTCACCATCCCCCCATCTCCCTCAGCCTTCACGATATAGATGCCCGATGGCAGGTACTTTTCGGGTGTCCAGCTTGTGCTGCCTGTGCCGAGGTCTGCGACCTTCCTGCCTTCGGTGTCTGTGATGGTCATGGCATAGCCCTCCGGCGCATCGATGGCGACTGTGGAGTTGAAGGGGTTCGGGTGGGTGGATAGGGTTAGGGTCTGTGGGGTGGTGGGGGTCTCTTCGGTGGATTCGGGATTGCGGACATAGCGGATTACAGGGTGGGAGAAATAGACCGCAGGTGCGGATACATTTACTTCAGTGACTTCACGCATATCGTCGGCAAACTCCCAGATTATGGAATCCTTTGGCTGGTCGGCTGTACGGAGAAGTACATGGGCTGTGTCGAGTTGGATTGCGATCCGAAACTCGCCTTCATCTGGCAGCTCAGTAGGATCCCATTCAATGCCATAGCTTTCGAAGGAACCGCCACCGCCCCATTGAAAGCGAAAATCCCAGAAAAGGGTATCTGCATATTCGTCCCTTATGTCTCGTGAAACCCTTGATACTAAGGGATCATCGATTGCAAAGTAACAATAAACATATCCTGTTCCTGGAGGAGCTGGAGGCAAGGTGATGTCATGATCGTCTTCGAAAGAATTTGTTGCACCGGGTGCAGCTCCAAGGAGGTAAAAATAGGTGCCAGAACGGCAACATGTTCCGGTCACATATGGCTCAATCTCCACAAGCCACAGTCCGAAAACCGGCGATGCGACCATAGATAAAAGAAGCAGTCCTGTCAAGATTAGATAGCTGCGCATATTTCCTCCAGTCTTTAATTGTATTTCTATATAATTAATTATAGTGATAAATATCATTCTTTCAACATCTTTTTTCAATCTTCATGCTTTCCTAACACCAGAAAGACTGTCAGAGATGTAGATGCACCCGGACATCACGCATAGCTATGCCAGATCACGAGATATCCCTTGCCAGCGATGGCATTAAAGCCTATTTTGTGGATAACAAAGTTGTTTTAATATTGAAAAGGGGAATGAAATGAAAAAGATTCTTTTATTTTTGCTCTTAGGAGGCATTACAATGGCACAGGAAATCACACTTCCGAAACCGACAAGAGAGGGTGGAATGCCCATTATGGAGGCACTCAACAAAAGGCAGACATCAAGGGACTTTTCCGAAAAGGAGCTGTCACCCCAGATGCTCTCCGACCTTCTCTGGGCTACATGGGGCATAAATCGTGAGGACTCAGGCAAGCGCACAGCACCATCCGCCCGGAACTGGCAGGAGACTATACTCTATGTCTGCCTTGCGAGCGGTGTCTATATCTATGACGCAGAAAGCCACAGCCTCAAGCCCCACATGGACGAGGACATAAGGGAGATGACAGGCATGCAGGAGTTCACACAGGTCGCACCTGTTAATCTCATCTTCGTAGTCGATCAGAACATAATGGGCGATCGTGATCCCCTCATCAAGCAGCTATATTCCGGCGTTGATGTCGGCTATATCAGCCAGAATGTCTATCTTTTCTGCGCAGCCCATGAACTGAATACAGTCGTTATCGGCAGCCTCGACAGGGAAGCACTTGAGAAAAAACTCGGCCTGCCCGAGGGCCATGTCGTCACCTTTTCCCAGACTGTGGGATATGGGAACTGACACCACAGCTTGACAAATTCCATAGGTTGTATATCATTATCCCAAAGGAGGTGATATATGCCCGATATTGACGTAAAAAAGGCCGTGCAAAGTGCAAAGGAATATCTCAAAGAAGCCTATGCGGATGATACACTAAGGAACTTGCTTCTGGAAGAGGTTCAAAGAGATGACAATGGAGATTGGCTTATAACACTTGGTTTCGACAAACCAAACCTGAATGTTTTACAAATGATGAGAACCTATGAAGAACAAAGAATATTCAAGATATTTCATATCGATTCTTCGACTGGAAAAGTAAAGTCGATGAAGATAAGAGAGCTATGTCTCCCAAGGTAGAGCAGCTTATTGGAAGGTTTAGAAGCAAAGGCATTTTTGTTGATACCAATCTTCTTCTGCTTTATGTAATAGGTCTGTCTGATGTAAATCTAATTGATAGTTTTAAAAGGACACAAAATTATTCGAAGATTGACTTTTCAAGGCTCTTCGAACTCATTCAAGGATTTCATATACGTGTTACATCCCCAAATGTTTTAACTGAGGTTTCTAATCTGTGCAACTCTTTATATGGCAGAAATAAGCAAGTAGCTTGGTTCCATTTGAATCAAATTGTCAAGGATTCGAATGAAATTTTTCTGGAATCAGAGGATTTTACCTGCAAGATCGAAAATTATCAATTTGGCTTGACAGATTCGGTTATAATGGAGATTTGCAAGAGCCAATTCCTTTTACTAACAGATGACATTCGTTTATCAGAGTATTTTCGTTCCAAAGGAGGTGCAGTACTAAATTTCAATCACATAAGAGGATTAGACCTCATCTGAATCTCAACCGACAGGCAACCTTCCACAGCCTCATAGACATTTTCCAGCAATTCTGCGAAGGTGTCGCCTTCAGTAACACATCCGGGTATGGAAGGGACTTCTGCCCAGAACCCACCCTCTTCAGCATTGTGAATGATAACCTTGAGCTTCATTTTTTCATCCTTATTCTATTCCTCTCATATACCATAAAAACTTTAAAATTATACTCCCAAAGACTCTATATGTCAATCTGACTTTTACGGTTTTCTGCCGCGCAAATTCCATGAAAAAAATATTCCCTTGATTAAGGGGTAATATTTTGTTTATTTAATAGGTTGTGCCCCAAGGGGCGCAGATGTATTCGGTGAAGGGTGATAATTTTCTAACTTGCCGGATAGATTTGAGATAGGCGAGTGTTTTGTGAAGTGCTGCCCGCCAAATGACCTAAAGAGCTGGAGAATGAAAATTTCTGACCGAAAAAGGGGCGCAATGCCCCACCAAACGGAACAAAGGGCCGGTCGGCCCATTGCAAGGAATTCCCGCACAAAAGATATATATGGCAGACCCAAAAGCTCTCTATCCCTTTGCCTGAAAGCGAATGCAGCCCTGTTTTGCAGATCTTATTGCTGGAACAACAACAGATCAACCGCTCATAAAATATTGGCAACAGCCGATATGTTGAAATTTATGAAGATGAGAAATTTAACAATAGAAAAGGAGTAAAATGGCAAAGTATGTCTATTCCTTCGGCGGCGGAAAGGCCGACGGCGACAGGACAATGAAGGAACTCCTCGGAGGAAAGGGTGCAAATCTCGCTGAGATGACATCCATCGGTATACCCGTGCCTCCAGGTTTTACCCTCTCAACAGAGGTTTGCGCCTATGTCAATGACAAGGGCGAATATCCCGGCGAGCTGAACACACAGATAGATGAGGCCATCGCCAAGCTCGAAGTCCTTATGGGCAAGAAATTCGGCGACAGCGAGGATCCACTCCTCGTCTCCGTCAGAAGCGGTGCTGCGGTATCCATGCCCGGTATGATGGACACTGTCCTCAATCTCGGCCTCAACGACACATCGGTCAAGGCCATAGAGAAGAAGGCTCCCCGCTTTGCATGGGACATCTATCGCCGTCTTATAAGCATGTTCGGAGATGTTGTGCTTGAAATCCCAGGCGAGAAGTTCTCACATGCCATGGACAAGCTCAAGGAGAAGGTCGGCGTAGAGTTCGACACAGAGCTTACAGTCGATAATCTCAAAGAGCTTTGCGACATTTACAAGGGCATAATCAAGGACGAGAAAGACGTTGATTTCCCGCAGGATCCCCGCGAGCAGCTCCAGAAATCCATCGACGCCGTATTCGGCTCATGGAACAATGACAGGGCAATCAAATATCGCAAGATGAACGACATCATGGGACTTCTCGGCACAGCCGTAAATGTTCAGGCCATGGTATATGGCAATATGGGCGAGGACTGCGCAACAGGCGTATGCTTCACCCGTGATCCATCAACAGGCGATCCTGCACCCTATGGCGAGTACCTCATCAATGCACAGGGCGAGGACGTTGTTGCCGGTATCCGTACAGCACATCACCTCGACAAGATGGCAGATGAGATGCCCGACATGCACAAAGAACTCCTCGAGACAATGGATCGCCTTGAGGAACACTACAATGACATGCAGGACATAGAGTTCACAGTCCAGAATGACAAGCTCTACATACTCCAGACCCGTACAGGAAAGCGCACAGCCAAGGCAGCCATCAAGATAGCTGTGGACATGGTTGACGAGAAGAAAATCGATCAGAAAACAGCCATACTCCGCGTTGATCCCAAGTCACTCGACCAGCTTCTCCACCCGGCCTTCGATCCAAAGGAGAAGGCCAATGCAGTCAACCTGACAAAGGGACTGCCTGCATCACCCGGCGCAGCAACAGGACAGATAGTCTTCACCACGCCCGATGCCGAGAAATGGGTCGAGGACGGCAAGAAGGTTCTCCTTGTCCGCCTTGAGACATCCCCAGAGGACATCGGCGGCATGGACGTTGCACAGGGCATTCTCACCGTTCGCGGCGGAATGACATCCCATGCAGCGGTTGTCGCACGTGGAATGGGCAAGTGCTGCGTTGCAGGAGCCTCCGACATCAAGATAGACGAGGAAAAGGGCACAATGCAGATAGCAGGCAAGACCTTCAAAGAGGGCGACTATATCTCCATAGACGGCACAACAGGCGAGGTCATGGAAGGACAGGTAAAGACAATGCCCGCCGAGATCTCAGGTGACTTCAAGAAGTTCATGGAGTGGGTTGACAGCACACGCCGTCTCGGAGTTCGCACCAATGCAGACAATCCAAAGGACTCTGCCAATGCCCGTCGTTTCGGCGCAGAGGGCATCGGTCTTTGCCGTACCGAGCATATGTTCTTCGAGGGCGACCGCATCTGGGCAGTCCGCGAGATGATCATGTCCGACACCGTCAAAGAGAGAAAGGTTGCACTGGACAAGCTCCTCCCATATCAGAGAGAGGACTTCGAGGGCATATTCAAGGCTATGGACGGCTTCCCTGTCACAGTCCGCCTCCTCGATCCGCCTCTTCACGAGTTCGTACCCCATGACGAAGAGCAGATGGCACAGATGGCCAAGCTCCTCAAGGTCGATCTCGAAGCAGTCAAGGCCAAGGTTGCCAAGCTCCGCGAGTTCAACCCCATGCTCGGTCACAGGGGTTGTCGTCTGGGCATCACATATCCAGAGATCACCGAGATGCAGGCAAGGGCCATCTTCGAGGCAGCCTGCAATGTCAAGGCCAATGGCGTTGACGTAAAACCAGAGGTAATGATACCCCTGACAGGTACTCTGGCAGAGGTCGCCAACCAGAAGGAAATCATCATAGCAACAGCGGAAAAGGTCTTCGAAGAGAAGGGCGCAAAGGTTGACTATCTTGTCGGTACAATGATAGAGATACCCCGTGCAGCCCTCACAGCCGACATGATAGCAGAGGAGGCCCAGTTCTTCTCCTTCGGCACCAATGACCTGACACAGATGACATTCGGCTATTCCCGTGACGATGCCGGCGTATTCATCCCCGAATACCGCGATCTGGGAATACTGCCCCACGATCCATTCCAGGTTCTCGACCAGGAAGGCGTAGGCCAGCTTGTCAAGATGGGACTGGAAAAGGGCAGAAAGACCAATCCAAAGCTCAAGGTCGGCATCTGCGGTGAACACGGCGGCGAACCATCCTCCGTCAAATTCTGCCACAGAATCGGCATGGACTATGTTTCGTGCAGCCCCTTCCGTGTGCCAATAGCACGCCTCGCAGCAGCACAGGCTGTCTGCGAAGAGGGATAATAGATAACGAATCATGTAGGGGCGGGGCTTGGCCCTGCCCTTACAATTCACTGCAATACAACGTCTTATGTAGGGGCAGACCCATGTGTCTGCCCTCTTCCTTCCGCAAATGTTCAAAAACCCGATTACCGAATGTAGGGAACGGGCAATGTCTCCCTGTCCCCAGGATTGAAACCCCGCAGTTTTCGACGTATGGAGAAAACCTGCGTGGCTTGAAATTCTTTGAATTTCATGCCCGGGGCTAATCAATCGCCCCCCTTCAGGGTGCTTTTGTCTGAATCAGGATTCACAGGATTTGAGGATTTACAGGATAAGAGGAAAGCGAAATCATTATTCTCCCAATCTGTCTTCAATCCTTTAATCTTGAAAATCGAGATTCAGACTCCCCATCTTTGTCCCTTCAGGCATAGCACGTATTCAACCACCGGTGATGGCTAACTTCTCCTGTTCGTGTACCCCTTCGAGAGCCTCAGGGCAGGCCTTCGAGAGCCTCAGGGTACGTTGATTACCTAATCAATACAGCCTTCCCATCAACAACAACATCCCCCACAACCGCACGCACAATATAGACACCGCTTGGAACATCGTCACCTGGATTCCAGAGGCGAGATGTGCCGAGGTCTGCGACCATGCGCCCTCTTGTGTCGTGTATGGTGACGGTGGCGTTTTCGGGGGCTGTGATGCGGAGGGTTGAATTGAAGGGGTTGGGGTGGGTCAGGAGGGAGAGTTTTGTCGGAATTTTTGGGGTCTCGTGTATTGATGTAAATGAGAAGTCCAGCTTAAAAGATAAGATACCTGCCGTGTTGTCATACCCATGTTCCCAATGGTTCACATAGACAAAGAGAAAGGAGTCAACAGCAACGGCTTCGTAGTAGTACTCTGCATTATCGTCCGTATTTTTATATGACGCTATAACGCTTAGATCAGATGTGTCAGCAAAGCTCATTAAGTAAAAATTATTTTCAGTATTTAGAAATACAATAGAATCATTAAGAGTTTTCGTATATATTGCAGGTGCATAGCTTGAATTGTTCCATCCAGTTTTTGGTACAGTCCATTCAAAAAGTGTATCCATGTCATATATAGTTATGATAGGCGAGTGGGTAAGCCCGAAAAAGTAGCTACCAACCCTTCCTATTCCTTTGAGACTATTGTTTGGATACTCAGCTGTTGAATTTAGAAAGGGAGAATAGCTATAGGTTTGAGTTATATCAATGACATTAATATATGAATCATAGTAGTGCATGGGCGGATCATCCACATCAACTCTACAAGGCACAAGGACATAGGGATAAATGTCTTCGCTGACATAAGGCAGATAATGATAGCTCCATGGAAGACTGTAACCTCGCACATAAGTAGGGTTAGTTGAGTCTGCGATATTTATGACGTGAAGATTATGAGAAACTGCCATCAAAAGCGTGTCCATGAGATATATCTGGTTAACTATAGATACAGGACAGCTGCCGAGAGAATCAAAGTTAAGAGGGTCACTTACATCGTAAATAAGCATGTGGTATGCATTGGATACATAAGCAAGATTATTCCGAACAACTACATCACCAATATAGTCATCAGCCAGATCAATCTGAGTTGCAGCAAGCTCAAGATATCCTGAGTCATCAGGTTCAATAATATATACGTGGTCAGCACCCGCAAAATACAGGTATCCATCGTTATAATCTAACCCTGAACTTTCAGCTGTAAAAAGTTCTTCTACTGGACACTCCCATTCATCAACCAACTCCAAATTACAATACTCATCTGCAAAGACGGGCAGCACGGCGGCAAGGACTATCAAAATAAACACAGATTTTCTCATATATCACCCCTCATGAATATTGTTCTATTTCATGGGTAATATAGCCTTTTGGCGTGGGGAGGGGCAAGGGGAAAATGGCTTCGACTCACCGACAGGCTCAATGCAACGTGCTCAGCCAGCATTTGAGATTAGCCCACGCCCTGAGCGGAGTCGAAGGGGGCGGTTGTTGCTCGAAAACAATAGGGCACCCCCGAGGGTGCTGACTCGGACTTTCCAGTCCATAGCCCCTACAATTCATTGCAATACAACGTTTTATGTAAGGGCATACTCCACCGGAACCAACGTGCGCTTGACTGATCAATGCTCTACGATAACTATTTCCCGTCTTCAGCCTTCTTTTTGGCTATATCGGCTAAAACCTTTTCTAGCATGTCCGAGGGCATCGGGTCATAGCTGCGGAATTCCATGGAGAAACTCGCCCTGCCGCTGGTGATATTGCGGAGATTTGTGGCATATCCGAACATTTCGCGGAGGGGAACAACGGCATTGACCTTCTGCGCTCCCTCGCGATATTTCTCCATCGCGCCCATCTGACCGCGCCTTCTCGCTATGTCCTTGACAACATCGCCGATATAGTCGTCAGGGGTGTTGATCTCGACCTTCATAACAGGCTCAAGGAGTATGGGGGCTGCCTTGCGGAAGGCCTCCTTAAAGGCCATTGAGCCGCAGATGGCAAAGGCCATCTCGCTGGAGTCCACCTCGTGATAGCTGCCGTCAAGGAGCACACAGCGCACATCGACAACAGGAAAATCTGCGAGGACACCCTGCTCCAGGGTCTCCCGGATGCCCTTCTCTATTGAGGGGATATAGTCGGACGGGATATTGCCACCTTTGATATGCTCGACAAACTCGAAACCATGCCCCTGATTCGGCTCAAGACGCATGACAACGTGGGCGAACTGTCCCTTGCCGCCTGTCTGCTTGACATAGCGATAGTTTGTATTTGCCTCCTGGGTGATGGTCTCGCGGAAGGCGACTGATGGCTCGCCTGTCTGGACATCAACGCCGAATTCAGAGCGCAGTCTTTCGATCAGCACCTCAAGGTGAAGCTCGCCCATGCCTGTGATGATGGACTCGCCTGTCTCCTCGTCGGTTGCCAGCTCGAATGACGGGTCTTCCATGGCCAGCTTGCGGAATGCTGCACCCATTTTCTCGTCCTCACGACGATTGGCAGGGGAGACGCGGAGATTGATTACTCCCTGGGGTATGTGTATCTTCTCAAGGAGTATGGGGTTATCCGGGTCTGAGAGTGTGCAGCCTGTCTTTGTGTGCTTCATGCCCACAAGTGCGACAATGTCGCCGGGTGTTGCCTTCTCGACCTCTTCGCGATCTTTGGCGTGAATCTTGTATATTCTGCCCACACGCTCGCGCTTGTTTTTTGTGGTGTTCAGGACCGTCATGCCGTTTTCCAGAATTCCGGAATAGACTCGAATAAAGGTCTGCTGCCCGACATAGGGGTCATGTATAATCTTGAAGGCCAGTGCGCTGAATGGCGAGTGTATCGATGGTCCTCTCTTGTGATTGCGCTCCGGCTCATCCGGGTCTGTACCGAGAATTGCGCCGACATCCATGGGGGAGGGCAGGAAGTTTACAACAGCGTCCAAAAGAAGGCGAACGCCCTTGTTCTTGTATGCAGAGCCGCAGAAAACAGGTGTTATATAGAGCTTGAGGGTGGCATATCTCGCCACTTTGTAGAGAAGCTCATCGGGAATCTCCTTTTCCTCAAGATATAGCTCCATAAGCTCGTCGCTGTAGTCGGCCAGCTTTTCTATGAGATTATGTCTGCCTTCCTCGTACCTGTCCATGTATTCCTGTGGAATGTCCTTCTCAATTCTCTTGTACTCATCGTAGAAAACCGCCTTTTTCTCGATCAGGCATATAGTACCGAGGAATTTATCCTCTTTGCCTATGGGAATCTGGAAGGGCACGGGGTTTGCATCGAGGCGATCCTTCATCTGCTTGACAACGAAGTGGAAATCAGCACCGACCCTGTCCATCTTGTTGACAAAGGCAATGCGCGGAACCTTGTATCTGTCCGCCTGTCCCCAGACCATCTCGCTTTGAGGCTCCACACCGCCGACACTGCAAAAAACAGCGATAAGCCCGTCTATGACGCGCATCGACCTCTCCACCTCGACAGTGAAATCAACGTGGCCGGGCGTGTCTATGATATTGACCTGATGACCTTCCCACTTGCAGGAAATTGCAGCGGAGGCGATTGTGATGCCCCTTTCCTGTTCCTGCGCCATGAAGTCCATTGTGGCCTGTCCGTCGTGAACCTCGCCCATCTTCCGATTAACGCCCGTGAAAAAGAGCATTCGCTCTGTAACCGTTGTCTTGCCTGCATCGATATGCGCAGCTATTCCTATGTTTCTGATCTTCTGAAATGGCATCTCTATCCTTTGTTTTTTTATTTCAGGGATAATATATCGGTGGTCTTTCGCCGATATGAAGGGCTTGTGAAGTATTGTTAAAAGCCCAATTGCTGTCAAAACCCCAACTCATTCGATGTATAGACAGAACAGTTTGCATATCCCATACATCCCCCCGCTTAATATTTTTAGCGCAGGGAGGGGCAATATATAGATTAGCTGGGTTTTGTAAAGGGGGAATTATTTCCTTGGGCAAACAGGGGTTAATGGGTCATCGAAGCGATATTTTTTATTGTGAAGGGGGTAATCATCCTCTGAGCACTGTCACAGCCTCTTCAGATATTCCTGTTTTTTCTGGTCGAATTCCGCCTGTGTGAGAATGCCTGCGTCGAGGAGTTCCTTGAGCTTTCTGAGGGCATCAAGAGGCGATTCGCCGGTTGATTTGGGGTGGAAAAGCTCGACAATTTCCCTCAGCATCTCGACAAAGAGGTGCATATTGTATTTTTCCGGCAAATTGGTGTCCAGAAAGCGGCGATCATTGATAAGAAGCACGCTTGTCATGCCCTCGACAAAGCCAACAGTCCTTATGCCTGCCAGCTCAACGCGATAGGGGTTCTCGGTGATATTGTGGGCAAAGAGTGTTGTAGGTGTCAAAAGTGCGCCGTCCTTGGCATTGCCGAATACTGTATTGTCGATCAGCACCAGCCCCTGCGACGGTCTTATACCCTGGGCATAGCTGGATATGACGTTGTTCAGCTTCTTGTCCGGTATATTCGGCTTGAAGAATATATTATTGTCCATGATTCTGCTGCGATATTTCCTTACGACCTCAATAACCTGATCCTGCATCTTTCCCCCTTTTTCTTATTCTGTAAATATAGTTGAGTATCTATGGAGGTCAAGGGGGAGGTGGGCCATGCCCATCATTTCTCAGTCGAAACTTCCTCCTTCGATATCCCTTAACAGCTCTAGGATTTCATCCCCATAGAGTTTCAGTTTGTTTTGACCGATGCCATTGATAGAAAGAAGCTTATCAGAATCCTTGGGGTTTCCCTTTGCAATTTCACCAAGGACTTTGCTGGCAAGGATGTAGAAGACCGGTACACCGTCATCCCGAGCTCTCTCGAAACGCCAGTGACGCAGGTGTTCATATCTTTTGCGAACATCTTCTTCGAGTTCATTTGGGTCGAAAGAACTCTTTTTCTTCGGTGATTCTCCGTCAGCTGTGGATTGAGCCGGCTTCTTCTGTGCCGGTTGTGATGCACTTGCTGTTTATTTATCAGATGTTGTGTAAAAGACTATTATGTTCCAGTGGTCTGGATAGCCCTTTACATAGTGCTGATCATTGCCTACAACCTCATGGGTACTCAGGAAGTAATTTAATATCTCCAGGTCTTTTTTCTGATACTCCTAGTCTTACGTTGAAAACCTCAGCCTTCATCATCGTTCCAATCAAATGGTTAATAATTCATTTAAGCATACTAAAGATAAATTAAACAGGTAAAAGTAGAGTGTTTGGCTATAATGTCATCAAATATAGTTTAATGGCACCCTTTAGCAGTGGTCAAGCATTCAGATTGAGGTTTTGTAAAGTACACTGTGATAAATGTCTCTATCTAATCAGCATCCCTCTATCCATCATGAACATAGGATCAAAGGTGGCTTCGGCTACCTTTTCTATAAATATTGTTTCTATGCGCTTAGGCTGACCTTTGCCCTCCTGGGAATGACAGGCGATGATATTGACAACCTCGTCGGGGAGTCCGGCACGGGTTGCGAGCATCGCCCCCAGAATGGGATGTCTGGAACACCTGCCTCTCTTTGAGGTCATCCAGAGGCCAGCGTCATTTTCTATCTCTATGCATTTGCCAACTTCATGGAGAAGCCCACCTGCTATCAGCCAGTTGCGGTCGACATCGAATGGGAGTTCATTATATGTCTGAGCCATGGCCTCGTAAAGGGCAAAAGCTCCGGCTGTGACAGCCTTCGTGTGTTCAAGTATGGAAATGCCCTTGTTGTCGGTCATAACTGTGAAGGGCATGGCTGTAATATCTTTGTAGGATTTTCTGCCTTCCTCCATGGCAATAACCCAGCAATCTATCGTCTTTTCTCTAAGCTCATCATCGGTTATCATCTCCAGAAAGGACTCCATTTCTCTTTCAATAAATACCCTGTTCTCCATCGACAGCCTCCTTGTGGTCATGATATTCTGCAATGCTTATGCTCAATATAAAACAGCTATATATGTAGTCAATATCAATTCTCCTACCTGTCAGAAAGCATATCTTGACGTGGTAAATAAAAGTAGTATAGTTACTATGTTAATAGTAATAAAAGGAGGGTTTGCATGAAGACAAAGATTTTTGCTACGCTTATCATAGCCAGTGCAATTATCTGGGCTGCTGTAATTATAGGTAGTTCAATGACATTGAAGGGCACAGAGTGTTACTCGTCCATACAGAACATTCTTGTAGGGGGAACACTTGCACACTTTGCGATCATAATTGCAGTTTTTGCTTGGAGCAAGAAAAAGGAACGCTAATCCATCTCCCATCCGACACCGAGGAAGAGTTGTGTGGGATATTCGTAGCCATATCGGTCATAGACCGGACCAAGTAGATTCTCGCCGTGTGCTGAGATTACGAAGTCCTTGTATCTGTAGTTTATGCCTGCGGTCAGTAGCTGCATGCCCTCAACGTCCTCAACATCTCCTTCGGGGTAATAGAGCTGATGGCGTATTCCCTCTGCCAGACCTGCGGAGAGGAAGAAGCCCAGCTTTTCATTATGAGTATAACGCAGGGTATCTATTACGCTCCACCTGGGTACAAATGGTAAAAAGCGACCACCGTCAGGAAGCCTTTCGTAGTTGACCTCAAGGGAAAAGCTGTTCTTAACAGGTGAGAGATTGCTTTTTATCCCTGCCCCAAAATTGATGAAATCCACATCGCCGGAGGTGAAGACCATATTCCCATCCTGAAGGACCGGATATACATGGTCTACTGCCATGATGTAGCTTCCCTGAAAGGAAAGCCTGTTCTTCGGGAAAGGCTCAAAGCTGCCGTATACATGGATGTTCTTGTTCTTTTCCTCGGGTAGATCCGGTGATGGCTCGAAAACAGGGTCAAGATAGCCGAAAACCTCTCGCTCGGCAAGGGAATGGTCGGAAAGCTCACGCCAGTGGGGAAAGCGTATATTCTCGGAATATGTGATGGATGTTCTCAAGCTGTGATGGTCTATCCACATCTCAATGAATGGTGCCGTCAGGCTGTGATTATATGAATCCGCCGATGTAAGGCCGAGGCGACCGAGAAATACGCCTCTTTTATAGAAGAAGCCCGCCCGCACCTGGAGCAGCCTGTGACTTATGGATGGCAGTCCAGATATCTGACTGAGCTGATATGCGCCTCTGAGTATGATCTCCTCGCCGAAATATGTCCCGAAATGATGTTGATGTGCCAGCCTCCCGTCAAGGCCGCCCTGCTTGTAATGAGTCAGGTGCTCCCATTGTGAACCGTAGCCATCGAGAATGAGTGCAAAGACGTCCTGCTCCAGGGGTACTGTAAAACGGATACGCCCCCTGCCTGTTATATGACGGGGTTTCTCAAAGGCGACAGCCCTTTCGGCATAGCCGAGATCAACATAGCCATCAAGAGGGAATTGACCTATTCTCTGAACCGTCTCAGTTGACAACGAAGCGAAGTTTGTTGTAGAGCCATCTACTTTAGCCCTGCGTGCTGAGATGGCAAGGGCCCATGGGTCTTTGTTCAGACGACCATTTGCACGAAGCCATGTGTCCGGCGAGCCAGAAAGCCTTGCCGAAAGCAATGGCACATCCCCTGACTGTCTGAGGAATTCCTTATATGGCTCGTGAAAAATCTCCTCGAAATCCTGTGGAAAGGTGATCTCGTCCCTCCTGGGCATGAGATCGATCTCTACAAATTGTGGATCGGGAAGAACACCTTCCACACCAAGTCCAACAGCTATTGCTAAGAGCAGTAAAAAAAGTTTCTTCACCTTTTCCTTTCAACTTTGTCCGACGGCAAAACTGAGAGGGAGCTGTTCCCTGAAGTTCAACCCCTCCGCTATATAATACACGACAATCTCCCAGCTCAAAGGGAATTTTGATGTAAGGCAAAATTCGGTGATAGAATACCCAAAAACCTTAAGTTGCTTCATTTAATGTCGAAAAATAAGCCAGATCAATCCTAATGGAGGTTTTTTATGAGAAAAGTGTTGGCTATTGTTGTTTTCGTTTCTATCATGTTTTCCCTTCCTCAGACTATGACATATCAAGGTAAGTTGGTCAATTCATCCGGCCTTGGAATATGTGATACATTGCCCATGACATTCAAACTTTACACGGTGGCATCGGGGGGGTTGCCGATATGGGAAGAAGGTCATACAGGTATCAATGAAATAGTTGTGTCCAAGGGGCTTTTCACGGTTGAGCTTGGCTCTATAGACCCATTTGACCTTGGCTTTGATAATGACTATTATCTCGAAATAACGGTTGACGGTGATGTTATGTCGCCAAGACAGACACTTAGCACGTCTGCATACAGCTTCCGCACAGCCATTGCAGACTCTCTGGCAGGCGGGGCAGGCGATGACTGGGGCGATCAGGTCATAAACTCAGATGCAAGCTTAGATGGAAATGGTACTGTGTCATCTGCCCTGACAATAGCCAGACAGGGCGCTCTGGACGGCGAGGTACTCAAGTGGGACACAGGCCTCGGCAGGTGGTTCCCCGGCACAGACGAGACAGGCGGTGGCGGCAGCCTATGGGAGGTGCTTGAATCCACAGGCGAAGGTGACTCTGTGATTGTCCCTGTTCGTAATCTCGGGCTTATGATGAAACAATGCGATGTACTCGGCTATGACGCTGCAACCCATGTCTGCTTCGGTGTTGCCTGTACTACGGGTATGGACGGTATTGACAGGACATATATCACACTCTCCGGCGGATATGGCAATGCTGCTGCCTGCAAGTTCAACACCATTGCCGGCGGTGACAGGAATAAGACCAATAATGTATATGCTACAATTTCCGGCGGAAGGGAAAACATCGCCGACGGCATCATGAGCCAGATCGGCGGTGGCTGGTCGAACAGGACATACGACAGCCTTGCCTGTGTGCTCTCAGGAAGGGGCAATAAAGGCTGGGGTAAATATTCAGTTGTTCTAGGCGGTGGGGGAAGCGAGTTTACTGATGGCAATACAAGCTATGGCACTTATTCATTCATAGGAAACGGCATGAGCAATTCAGCGGACAGTATGTATTCCGTTGTTGTCAATGGTGAGAACAACTATGCAGGGAATAAGGGGGCTTTCATAGGCTCCGGATTATTTAACAGGGCCACAGCATCACAAAGTGCTGTTGTCAGTGGTTACGGGAACCATGCATATGGTCGTCAGGCCTTTGTCGGATCGGGAAATGTTAACTATGCCGATGGTCTCAGGAGCTTTGTCGGTGGCGGACAAGACAATGTTGCAGACGGTTCAAACTCAGCCATAGCCGGAGGAGTGTCGAATTCTGTTACGCTTAGCTACAGCTTTATAGGAGGAGGTCACAGAAATAAAGTCCATGGAAATTACTCCTCTATTGTAGGTGGAGGTAGTGGATTCATATCTGATTCTAACTCAGTGTATTCAGACTATTCAATAATTGGCGGTGGTGCAGCCCACAGAACTCGGGGTGACTATAGCGGTATTTTCAGCGGAAACACAAACCGTATAGAAGCCACAGCCAATAATTCTGTCATTGCAGGCGGCACAAATAACACCATTTCAGGTCAGAACAGCAGTATATCAGGTGGACATAATTCAATTGCCGTTGACGACTATTCCCATATCGGCGGCGGTAATACAAATTCAGCAAACGGTAGCTATGCAGTTATCGCAGGCGGCAGGCAGAATAATACTCATGGAACGGGAACAGTTGTAGGCGGTGGTAAGTTCAACTCTGCAACAGATTCCCTTGCTGCTGTGCTTTCCGGCATGTATAACAGGGCGGATGGCAAATATTCCGTTGTCTGCGGCGGCGGAGGTCCAGATGCGAGTGATTCCAATTCAGCAGCAGGACATTGTTCCTTTATTGGCGGTGGACGGCATAACAGGACTGCAGACATCTATGCAACTGTTTCAGGCGGTGTTTCCAATGATGCAATGGGTCCGTTTTCCTTTATCGGCGGTGGCAATGCCAATGATGCCTTCAATGGATACAGTGCTGTGATCTGTGGCGTGGGAAATGATGCCTTTGCCACATACTCGACCGTGTTAAATGGTAACAGCAACACTGCAGGAGGTCACTATTCAACTGTTGCAGGTGGCTCTTACTCACGAAGTGCAGGTCTGAGTTCCTTTATAGGTGCAGGCCAATACAATAAGGCCAGGGGTGCCTATTCTGCGATTATTGCAGGTGGTGGAGCAGATGAGGCAGATTCGAATACCGTCAAGGGTGACAATGGGATCATAGGTGCTGGAAAGTCAAATACTATAGGTCTTTTCGGCTATACCGGCTTCATAGGTGCTGGTACGGAGAACTCGATTATCGACTCTTTTTCGGTTGTGGTTGGCGGAAGCAATAACAGCGCAACGGGGAAATATGCCGTTGTATGTGGCGGTGGTGGAGCGGCTTCTGAATATGGCAACACAGCATCCGGCCTAAGGAGCTTTGTGGGAGGTGGCCTTAGCAATGAGGCAAGCGGATCATATTCTGCCATACCCGGTGGCAAGGACAATATTGCCTCCGGCTATGCCAGCATAGCCCTGGGTGAAAACGCAACGGTTACAGGTGCGAACAGCTTCCTCTGGAATGATGGGGCATCGCCGGTTACCAATGGCTCTGGAACTTGTTTCATGGTTTCAGCAGCAAATGGGAGTTATTTTAGAGGTAGCAATAGTCTCTATGCACTCAGAGGTGATAATTCAGGCACAGGTGACGGAGTATGGGCAACCAATTCGGGGAATAGCAGCTATTCCGCCGGTCTCTATGCGAACAACACTGCAGCAGGCTGGGGTATTTATTGTGACGATGGAACAGAAGGTGCCGGTTACTTCAACGGCTCAGTCGAGATAAACGGCAATATAGCCAAATCCGGCGGTTCTTTCAAGATCGACCATCCGCTGGATCCGGAGAACAAATATCTCTATCACTCCTTTGTCGAAAGCCCTGACATGAAAAATATCTATGACGGTGTTGTGACACTCAATGCCCTTGGCAAAGCAACCATAGACCTGCCCGACTGGTTCTCGACACTTAACGGAGACTTCCGCTATCAACTGACATGTATAGGTGGTCATGCAGATGTCTATATCTCCGAAGAGTTGAAGGACAATGCCTTCTCCATTGCAGGTGGCAAGTCCGGCATGAAGGTCTCATGGCAGGTCACCGGAATAAGGAAGGACCCCTGGGCGGAAAACAATAGAATACCCGTCGAAAGGGATAAGGAAGACTGGCAAAAGGGCCGATATATACATCCGAAACTTTATGGACAACCCGAAGAAAAGGGAATCTATTACAGACCCGAAAACGACAATAGATAGACACCTGCCATAGGAGAACAGCCCATCCTGATTCTCCATATGATCTGAATTCTCTCGATGCAAGATCCCTACCTGATGGTGGGGATTTTCTATTGTATAGTGAAGAAGGGCATAATGCTTCCTTGTTTTATAAAAAAGGAATCATTGGAAACAAAAAAGGCAGCCCAATGGCGGGGGCTGCCTTTGGAGGGAGATAATGATTCTCACATTCTAAGCACATCCCAAGGGGAGAGTCAACTGACCATAGCAGTGGGCGGTGGGAGTCATTCACCGCCCATGGTCACAGGAGTGGGGATGCCCAATGGCAAAGGCATTACCCCTTTGACTATCTTTACAACTCTATGGAAACTCCGGCACGCACCGTCCTGCCGTAAAGGGGGGCATACATATATGCTGCATCTGTTATGTCCCTTGTCGGCTGTGTGTAGTCTGTGATATTGTCGCCGATTATGTAAAGCTCGATATTGTTTCTCAGCCTGTATCCCAGCCTTGCATTGAGCGTGAGGAAGGGATCGGTTTTCTCGAAACGGAGATTTGCCTCGTCCTCTTCTGGCACATGGTCTATGTACATCGGACCTGTGAACTGACCTGAAAATGTGATGTCCAGCATATCCACAGGCTCGAAATCCAGAGAAAGTCCCGCTGAGATTGCAGGGGTTCTGGGAATGAGATCGGAGTTCTCGTGTCCGGGGACACCTGCGCCATAGCGTTTCTCATCGTATCTGGCCATAGTATAACCAATGTCACCCTGATATTCCATCCATTCCGTTGCCTTGCCCGAGAGGAACACCTCCACGCCGGTTGAGGTGGCATTGCCGGCATTTGTCCAGCGGAAGTCATAGCCCTCTGGAACTTCGCCGCCATCGGGGTCTATGAACTCTATCTTTCCCTCTATCTGAGTCAGGAAAATATTCACACCGGTCTGGAACATAGGCTTCTGATAGTCGAGATCAAGGGAATAGGATTGGGATTTCTCGCTTTGGAGATCAGAGCCTTTGAAGATCTTTGGCGAGCTGGCGCAAAGGTGGAGATCCTCGGCAAAGAGATAGGGCACGCGGAAACCCCTACCGAAGGAGGCCCTTGCTATCAGCGCATCGCTGATGGAATATCGCAGTGCAATTCTTGGATTGAAGGCTGTTTCCTCGTAGTCTTCATAGCTCTCGCCAAATTCAAGGGCTGTTCTCTTTGCGAGGTCATCGGATGAGCTGTGTATGTCCAGCCTTCCGCCGAGGACTACCTCAAAGTCATAGCCAAGTGGGAAGAAATCGATCTGGGTATAGAGGCCTATGTCCCGGGCTTTTTTAATATCTGTGATTGGGTCGCCATTGATGTCCTGCTCGAGGTGGGACAGGCGATACTGACCGCCGACCATGATCTCACCGCCAAAGGGGAAGGGATTGGAATATGAAAGATCGATAAGGTTCATGGTCTCATCGGATATAAAGGGCTTGGGATAGTAGTGTGATCGGAAGGAATCGAAGCCATTCTCGTCAATATATGCCTGTCCATCCCCTGTGAGCTGTAGCTCATCGTCAACCATGCCGGCATCTATGGCCTTGTCCCATGCTGCGCCATTGGTGGCATCGCGATAGTGCATTGTCATTGTATAGCCGAGTGATAGATTGCGATACAGGCCAAAGGACTTGTCGATATTTCCCCCAAGCTCATAGCGATCCGTCGAAATATGCTCTGCATCGGGATCAAAGGGGTCGTCATATGTCGGGATATATCCCCCCTTTCTGAACTCTGTCATAGCCCTGCCGAAGAGATTTATGCGCGAGCCTTCACCGATTGGGTCTGTGAGCCAGAGCTTCAGCCCGCCGCCCGTGTTTCGGGATAAAACCTTGTCTGTATATCCATCGCTGCCTATATCTTCGTAGTGGCCTGTTTCGAGAAAATCCTCATTATTGCCTGTGTGGTCGAGATCCGCTTCATAGTCGTGCTGAAAGCTCCAGGAGGAGGCGAATTTCTCCCTGCGCATCGAGCCAGAGAAAAAGAGGCTCATATCGCCGTGTTCCGATGTCTCAAAACCAACTCTCGTCCCCGGAGTATAGCCCGGCTCTTTCATCCTCACATTGATGACACCGCCGAGGGCATTTCCGCCATAGAGTGCAGAGCCAGCACCCTTGACAATCTCGATCTGTTCGACATTCGCGCTCTGTATCTGCTGAAGGCCATATACACCTGCAAGTCCGCTGAATATCGGCTGACCGTCAATGAGCATCTCTGCATATCCGCCGTCAAGACCGCCCATCCTGACCTGTGTGAAGTTACAGTTTGAACATTGTGATTCAACCCTTACGCCGGGCACATCATCAATAACCCCATAGAGGTCGGTCGCTCCGGCCTTCTCCAGCTTCTGACGAGATATGACCTCTGTGCGAAAGGGTACATCCTTGAGGACACGCGGTTCCTTTGTTGCTGTAACAATCACAGCATCAAGGTCGTTTGACGAAGGCTCGAGCTGGAAGTTGAGTGTGGTTTCTTCGCCCTCTATCACCTCTACCTTGATCACCTTGCTGGCATAGGCTATGTGGGAGGCTATCATCTCATAGGTCCCTGCCTGAAGCCCATCTATCCAGTATTCGCCGTCTATATTGGTCGATGCCCCCAGCCCCTTGACATTCAGGGGATAGACATTGGCACCTGCGAGGGGTTCGCTTGTCTCGATATCTGTCACCTTTCCTGTTATCTCACCTGCGTAGGCAGTAATCGCTATTAATAAAATTGCATATAGTATGTGTTTCATCTCATCTCCTTTTGGACATAGAAAGCCTGTATTTTCAGCTTTCACCGAAGTTTTTGATCTAGTTGGGTTTATATAGTATTCGACAAATCTTATTAGCTATTATTCAATAGGCGGTGACCTCCCGAAGATTTTACAGGCAGTGATACTTTCCACCGATCTTTCATTGCCTCGGTCTTGATATTCCCAGAGAACAGGCAATGGGTCTATATGGAATGTATCTATATTCATAAATTTGAGTGTTGCATCAATAGAACATGCAGGACAATCATTATGTTCCTCACCCGGGGGATGGTCGTGGATGAATTCAATTGATGCTCCAATTACTGTGGTCATGGTTGCAGCCAGAAGCAGAAATAGCCTGTTTATGTGTGATACATTTCTCATACGAAACCAATAAAGTTAGGTGCACCTAATTCGTCAAGGGAAAAGTTTGCTGGGCCTAAATTTATATGGTCGTCTCTTTATGATGATTGAAAACAGCCCTTTATTGTATATCAAAAAAGGGGGCTTCAGCCCCCTTTTCAATACGATTATGTATCTGATGATGGTTTATTTGACCAGCATCATTCTCTTTGTGTCTGTGCCTGTTTCGGTTGAGACACGACCGAGGTATATGCCGCCTGGCAGATCGCCTCCATCAAAGCGGAGTGTATGCCTTCCGGCCTCTGTTATGCTGCGTTCCCAGACCTTCTGACCCATCACGTCGAAGACCTCGAATACGCCGCTTTCTGGCATATCAAGTGTTACCTCGCATACAGGGTTAAAGGGATTGGGTGTGACTGATGATATTGAGACGCTCTCTGGGAGGAGTTTCGGGCTTTCCGCGACATCCCTTTCGTCAACATTCCAGAACTTGATGGTGTATTCGTCCATGGGCAGGCGTGCCTCGATTGGCTCCTGCCATGTAGGCACTGTCATGCCCATTGTCATGGATCTGTCCTGAATGCCAATGCCCGGGCTGAGCATCTGGTCCGCGGTCATATAGTTCATGTGTATCTCGGCATGCTCGCCTGAGAAGTTGAGAACAATCTGGAAAGTTACTGCTTCAGGGCCATGATATGAGTAGAAATTGCTCCACTGATACACAGCCTGCATTCCGGCAGGATCGCTCCACCATATCATCTTTGAGTCGTCTTCAGGATAGAGATCCTCCATGAAAGCTGCAACGATTAGTGCCGGAGCTTCCATTGACGGGAAACCATCCTCAGGTGGATAAAGAACAGGGCTGGAATGCTCTGTGTCGAAGGTGATATAGCCATTGGTGCACATGCGCACGCCCCAGTGATTCTCGCCGTAGAATGGGAACAGGAACTCACCTCCGAGGGGAAGCGGGCCGGATACCCAGTCATCAGATAGACCTGTCAGAACTGTGCCCGAGCCACCTAAAGATGGGTCTATCTCAATCCATTCATAGGTGGGCGCCATCTCCATTGCCGAATACTGGTCTGCCCACTGCCATCCGCCTTCGTCGCCTGCATCGTGGACATCAAAGGCTGTGAACATCTCATATGTTGAAGGCTCGATTGTGGCATTGCCCTCTGCATCCTCTGCATAGACATAGTAGTCATAGGTCGTTCCGCCCTCAAGACCTTCGACAGCAAAGGTATATGTATTGTCCTCGACAGTTTCCGCCATGAAAGTGGTCCAAATACCACCGATATTGACACGAAGCTCGCAGACCTCGACAGTGCTGCGCGCATCCTGAACAACGGCAGAGATAAATGTCATCGCCTCCGGCCAGATCAGCCACAGCTCGTCGTCCGAGAGATATGTGATAGAAGGTGCAACCGTATCTGCAGGAGGCTCGCCGGCAGTGAAGTGAATGGCAAAGTCACCTGAGATCAGATTGCCCGAAGGCTCACCCTCGTACATATACTTCAGACCGGATGTGCCTGTTGCGTCCTCAATGCCGATTGTCGCACTTGCGCCCATTGAATTATAAGATGTCGAAACGAGATTGTCATACTGGAAGACAATGTCACCTGTATCGTATAGTATGCACTCGAACAACAATGGTGAACTTGCATCTGAGAGATATTTCACATCAACCCAGATTATATGCAGTGCGCCAGCGTCCTCGTCGTGGCGAATGCGCAGCCTGGCGCCTTCCATTGTCAGGTCATCCCAGAGGGGGCAGATCATGTTGTTATATGTATCTGCTGTCGGGATATCTGTATTCGAGTATGCTGTTGGTTCCATGTCATCGAAGGATATCCATCCATTTGTGGAAATACCGATGGAGTCGTAGACCTCACCGCAGAATGGGAAGCGGAAGGGCAGGATATATTTGACACCTGCATCGTCGAGATATGTGCCCTCAAATGGGACAAGCTCGCCTGTTGTATCTATGGGTACATAGGCATATTCGTCGTCATAGTAGGAATCATACCACATTGTGCCATAGTCGTCGGGGCCGCCCCAGCTTATGTGATCCATGAGTATCATCATGCCTGTTTCAAAGTAATTGTTATAAGGCACCTGATCCTCTTCGACATCTGCCTCTATGATTATCTCATAAGGTCCGGCATCTGTGAATGTGAAGTCATCGAGATCGAAGGCCTCTTCCTCGCCTGCTGCTATGGTGAACTCCATCTCATCCTCGTGAACGATCTCATAGGAGGTGTCTGTGACCTCTACATAGAGTGTGAAGGTTTCGTCTGTGATGCCGTTGTTATAGAGCATACCCGTGAACTCGATCGTTGTTCCTGAAAATCCGCTGGTCGGGAAGGAGTCGACAACAAGTTCAATATCCCTGCCTATGAGTGTGAACATGCCTTCGAGGCTGTTGTTGCCAAGCATCTCATCGCCTGCCAGCTCAACCTCGGCCTCCATTGTATAGTCGCCTACATATGCCCCGTCCGGGTCTATTGTCAGGCCGGGAAATTCCACATCTGCAACTGCGCCGTCTGCGATGGATGCCAGAGTTGCGGACTCGGAATAGATCTCTACCATGTCGCCGTCCCACATTGTGAGGGTGACATTAAGATCCGTTTCCTCGAATGTGCCGAGATTGCCCACACGCACAGACGGTATATTCTCCTCACCTGCTGATATTGTGTCGGGGAAGTCTATGCCGGAAATGGTGACGTCGTGGTCGAACATGCCGAAGGTATATTCGATGGCAAATTCATTGGAGAGTGAAGCTGTCAGGTAGCTGTAGAGCAGGCCATCCTCGCCTGTTGCGTCCTCAAGACCAATTGTTGCGTCTGCACCGTAGTCTGTGTCTGGATTTCCCTCTTCCACATCCTTGTACTGGCATTTGATCTTTGTCTCTGCGCCGCCCTCATAGAATATGATCTGATAGGTTATAGGATCAACCCTGTCGCCGGAATAGTAATAGAAATCCTGCCAGAAAATGACGAACTGCCTCTCAGGCTCCTCGCCTACAGTCTTTGTCAGCAGCTTTGAAGAAGGCAGGGAGTCTCCCTCGTGGTCGTCATGTCTCTGGTCGTCCCACAGAACGAAGATAGCGAGATTTGGTGTGGCGGTATTGGGTATGGAATCATTTGAATAGTCGCTCGCCCCTGTTTCTGTGAATGAAACAACTCCGTTTGTGCCGACAAAGCACTCAGAATATGTTTCGCCATAGAATGTTACTTCAAATGGAAGCTCTACTGTGAACGAACCATCATCAATTGTTCCCACGCTCTCGTCGTCAAGAACAGCACCGACTGTGTCTATCCAGTCATAGGTTACGCCGTCCTCTTCTGAATCCGCATACCAGTGGCCAAAGCCATCCGGCCCTCCAATGGCAGCGAACAAAAGGCCTACCAACATAAGTGGCAGAACTAAGAACCCCTTTCTCATCCTGTCTCCTTTCATTGAATATTAATTTGTCGATAGACAGACCTTATTAGCTTATTAATACGAATAAAATCCGCTTAATGCAAGGTTTTTCAACCCTCCCAGCCAGTAAATAACAATATCCCTATAGTTATAAAACCCCTCATATCTGTTTCCCCACAGTCCTTCATCCACGACCATAATTCGTCCTTTGCATATTTGGCTTTTTTACCTATTTTTTTGTCATGGAAAAGAAGAGAATAGGCGGATATCTCCACAGGGTAATACCGATTAAGGACGCTTCGGGCAAGGTGATTGATCATGTTCTCAAGCCTGTGATGACCGAGATCAGACCGAGGGATATCTTTCAGATCATAGTTGGTGCGGCCCTACTTGCCGTGCCCCTGTCATTCACAGAAGAGGTATGGGTACTTGGTGCAGAGCTTCCGGGCATTAACATCGTTCTGGTAGCCTCAATATCGCTGATATTCATCTCCCTATTTATATATTTCAACTTCTATCGTTTCGAGATTAAAGGTAATTGGTGGAGATTTGTCATGCGTGTTTTCATCACATATACAACAGCCCTTTGTGTATCTGCTCTTCTGCTTTTCCTGCTCGGAAAACTGCCGGATATTGCTGTTGGCATGAAGAGAATCGTTCTCGTTACCTTCCCGGCTTCAATGAGCGCAACGCTCTCCGATACCATCAAATAGAGCGTTTTTTTACAGTGATAAAGAGAGAATGTTCAATATATCAATCAGGCATGAGAGCGCAACGCTCTCCGATGCCATCAAGTAGAGAGATTTTTTTACAGTGATAAAGAGAGAATGTCGAATATATCAATCAGGTATGAGAGCGCAACGCTCTCCGATACCATCAAGTAGAGCGTTTTTTTTACAGTGTTAAAGAGAGAATGTCGAATATATCAATCAGGTATGAGAGCGCAACGCTCTCCGATACTATCAAGTAGAGCGTTTATTCTATGGAGTTAAGGAAAGTCAACCTTTTTTGCCTATTTTTTGGGGAGAGTACCACACTCTCCTATAGCATAAAATATTCATGAGACGAAAGAGACTGAAGATATGGGAAGACAGAGGTCTTCAGGACAGAGAGATATTTTATATAGCCTGGGATGAGGCTTCCGGTGGTCTCTGGTTTGAAAAGGAATACATGGAAGCCCCCTATACATCGCCACAGGATGAGAGCAGAGACATAATCTATCCCCGAAATGCAGGATTAAAGAATATTCAATTGACTCTTCAAAGGTCGAATGAGCTGCCCGACTTCGTTGTCAGGAAGCTCAGGGATGCCATAGTGTTGAAGGGAGAATGACGGTCTCAATCCCTGATAACAGGCCCTCTTCCCACGACAAAACTGCCCTTGAAGTATTTCTGCCTGATCTCGGTTGACTCCTCTATCCAGGCATCTACACCGTTCAACTTCATTCGCGACAGATTATAGAGCTTGAAATTGTGGGGATATTTTTCAGCACCGTCCCTGGCCGGCATAAGATTAGCGCATGGGAAGGTGTCACACTCGAAGCAGAACTCCACAGACTTTTCCTGAGCGCAGTTATATGTGGCGCATGGTATATTCACATATTTATTCTGCTTCTCAACTCTGCAACCACGACATGCTACATCCTCCTGTTTCAAGCCAAAGGCCTTTGACATCATCGCCGCCATCTGCTCGGAAATATTATCTTCGTACATTTCGCAATTGAAACAGTCCAAACCGCAGGGGGCGATAAGTTCTCTTTTATTCACGGCAATCTCCTTGTTTTGCTTAGCATAATCGTCGACATGAAAAAATAGAGCACATCACTCAACCCACAAGGAAAATGATGGGATATATATTGCTCAATACCCTTGACAACACCATTGTAACAGGCTTTTTTCTTTTCATGAATGATAGAAATGACAAATTGCTGTTTCTGCTTCTATTTCTGCTCTTTGCAGGGTTGCTCGGGCTTTTTACAGTTTACTATCACCCGTTTCTTGCCGACGATGCGCTGATCTCCTTTCGTTATGTCGAGCGTTTTGTCGAGGGAAAAGGGCTGACTTGGACAGAAGGCCGACCTGTGGAGGGATATTCCAATCTTCTGTGGGTGCTTGGGCTTTCAGGATTTGCTATAATGGGTATCGATATTATTCTTGCTTCGCGATTACTCGGCTATTTATCACATTTTCTGGTGATTTTCTTCCTGCTGCTCTATTTCTACAGAAGAGGAAAACTATTCGAGAAGATTCTGCCCCTTTCAACAGGATTGGCGATATTCTCCCTTTCCAGCACAACAGCAGTCTGGACAATAGGTGGACTGGAGCAGCCCTTCACTGCTCTTTTCTTTGCCACTGCCATGCTGTCCTTTTTCGGGTATCTAGAAAGGGGGAGACTGGGCCTGCTTCTTTTGAGTTCGCTATCCCTCGGTCTCCTTTGCATCAACAGACCAGACGGTCCGATTTTCTCCATAGGAACTGGTCTTGCATTGATGTTCATTCGAATATTCTGGGACAAAAAGGGGTGGCTCAGGGAGCTTGTCATTCTTGCCTTCTTCCCTGTGCTACTATACGGAGGACAGATAATCTGGCGTCTGAGCTATTATGGTGAGCTTGTACCTAACACAGCCCTGGTGAAGATCGCTTTTACATGGAAGAGGCTTGGAGAGGGTATCTGTCATGTTTCCAATGGCTTCTTCAATCTCATGCCCTTTTCGATTCTTGCATTTTTTGTCCTCGGTTTCGCCATTCGCAGAAGGAACAGGATGGCCATAGTCCTCCTTGCGAATATGATAGTCCTGTCGCTATATCTGATGAGCATCGGCGGAGACTTTTTCCCTGCATTCAGGCACTTCTCGGCTATAGTTGTTATGCTTGCGATGACCTTTGCATTCTGTCTTGACGGGATTATTGACCTTTTGTCCAAGCGTAGATTAATCGGCATATCTCTGTTATCATTTTTTATCTTCATGGCCATTCAGATCGGCCATCCGCGGAATCGCCATGCCTATCATGAATATTGGGAATGGCAGGGGCTTGAACTGGGCGAAATGCTTAGAAAGGGTTTTGAAGATGAACGTCCACTTCTGGCAACAACTACAGCCGGTGCTATTCCATACACCTACAAACTGCCCTCTCTTGATCTGCTTGGTCTAAATGATTACTGGCTGCCGAGGCATCCACCGGAGGATTTCGGCGAAGGGTTTCTCGGTCATGAGCTTGGGGATGCAGATTATGTGATGCGTGTTGACCCGGATATGCTGGTCTTCTTCGTAGGTGAAACACTATCATATCGCGTGGGAAGGGATCTGGGCAGAAGACCGGAGTTTGTAGAGGCCCATAAACCAATCCGGCTGAAGTTGGAGACAGATCCCTTAGCTGAATGGGGGCTTGTCTATTTCGACAAATACAGCGAGAAAATAGGCATAAAGGAGGAAGAAGACAGGATATTCATACCCGGACATCTGTTCGGTGGTAAAGATAGCGGCTTTCTGGAGCTTCAGGGCGATAGCCTGCTTGTTCCCATTCTTGCTGGCAAACCCCTTTCCCTTGATTTCCGAACAAAACTGCCCCCCAAAGACAGCCTTCTCATTGTTGTCAATACAAACCCTCAGATCCCTGTCAGAACAACCCTGATAGACGGAAACAGGGGCAATACCCTCACTCTATATCCCCTTGAAGGTCACAGCACTGCAATTGAGAATGTGGAGATTCTGCGGAAGAGACCTATAGGAACCAACGGATAGAATAGGAAGAGCGATTTGATCGACTTACCGTGTCTTCAGTAATTAACCACTCTCTATTCATATTTAATTGATGTAATGGAGGAAAGATGTCGTTATTCATTTTCTTTCTTTTCGCAAATCCCTTCTGGCTCAACGGCGCCGGACCAATGGATATGATTGACCTCGGTGCAGGGGGTACGCGGTTCCATGTCAATTGGCTTTTATACGATAATGGGGATGGTGAATATGACTTCACATCTTCGGATATGGCCGCCAATTTCTTCAGGGAAACAGGTATTGAACCCCTTGTGGTACTCAAATGCACGCCGCGAATACCCGATTCGAGCACATATGCCGATACAACAGGCTGGAATTGCTGCGAGAGAGAGTTCTGGGAGCTGTGGCACGACTCAACGGAGCTTGTCAAGGAGCTTTCCTGGTTTCCCGAGGACTCAATGGCATGGCGGGACTTTGTTATGGCCTTTGTCGAGCGATATGACGGCGACGGCATTGACGACTATCCCGGCCTTGGCTCGCCATTTAAGAAATATATGACAGAGGCGGAATATCCCCGTGTCTGGTGCAGGTGCACCGATGATCCGGCAGGCGACTGGATTCGTCATATCAACTTCACATACGATGCCATCAAGGACTCGGACAGCACGGCAATATCCGGCATGGCAGGATATGCAGCACCGGATGTTCACCTTTTCTATGCAGGATATATACCCGGCGACTCCTTTCTCGTCACTACAACACCTGCAGGTGATATCTACGCCACAAGGGAGGATATGGCATCACATCCGGATTTTCCGGATATACACGCCAATTTCCTCCGTATTTTCGAGGAAGCCGAAAATGACTACTACGGTCTGCATCTTTATGGATACGCAGAGAATATGCCTTTTCGCACAGAGGGTATGTGGGATCTATTCGGCAGAAAGCCCCTGATTTCAGATGAAGGCGGAGGTCCTTTTCGCATCAGGGGAGAGGTATACAATCCTGAGAATGATTCCGGCTATATCTCTGCGGAGCTGGCCGAGGAGAATGCAGGATATGTGATACGATATTTTGCAGGGGGAATAGCCTCTGGTTTCGATGCCCTTTTCTGGCACACAAATCCCGAATACGAGGCATGGGGACAGGTTTTCGGCGATCTGGATCTCATATCCATCGACATGGAGAAAAAGCCCTCCTACTACACCTACAGGGGTCTTGCAGCGATGATAGCAGACAGGGACACGGCATACTATCTCCCCCCACACGGCGATATTGTGATCACACACTTCGAGACTCCACACGGCCACTATACAGCAATGTGGGACATAAAGACCGAACCATCATTCCTGGATATACATCTTGATGAAGGAACAGAGATCTTTCATCCGCCTGTTTCAATGGAAGATTCCCTCTGGGATACCACCAGAATTGATGCAACAGTGGACACTACCCTTATCATTGGGCGCATTCCGGTTGTAATAAAAGGGGGCTGGTCATATATGGCCATATCTGAGATGAGACCAACCGAGTACAAACTCACTGTATCCCGAAATCCTGTAACCCCGGGGACAGTGATATATGCGCCAAAGGCTGGTCAGTTCACCATACACGACATGACAGGCAGAGAAGTGCTCACGAAAAGCCACACCTCCGACCTATTTTGGCCGGATAAACTCCCCCAGGGGATTTATCTTATTTCACATACCTGCATGGAGGGCAGGGCTGTTAAGAGGGTCTCAGTCGTAAGATAGTGATTGCTAATTATCTGGCAGTGCTGTTTGAATCGGCAGATTATGATAGTCGTGATCAAAAACAGTTCGAAATATGCCTTCAAAAAAACTGTTTCAAAGTTAAACCCTATCTTGTCAGGATAATCTTGCCCATCTTCACACCTGCTTCGCCCGATATGCGGTAGAGGTATGTGCCCTTTGGAAGGTCGGCACCTATGTCCATTGTGCCTGTGCCGGAAATGGGTGTACGGGATAGCCTTCTGCCCTGAATGTCGGTGACTGTCAGGTCATATTGCCCACTCGGAAGGGTATAGGAAAGCTCCGTTGTGCTTGCTGAGGGATTGGGATATGTGCTAACAATTATATTGTCGGTCAGAGCCTTCTGCTCGTCTATGTCGAAGAAATCAATTGTTATGTCCATGCCCTCTGCGGAGTTGGGACCGGAGCAGATGCAGTATTCGAATGGTATCTCAAAGCCGACTATGGACATTGTGTACCAGCCGAAGGGCTCGCCCTCGTCAAATCGCCGATTGCGATTGATATCGTCGTAGGCACGGAGCTGCTTCAGCCCCGAAGGCAGATGGCCGAGGAAATACCTGTTCCCGCCTATGTGATGGGATGACTCCAGCTCCGGGTCGCCGAGAAAGCCGGAAAAGCCGTCAAAGACATCGATTCGCACATGATCAAATGAGCCTTCATAGAAAATCCTGCCCCCTATGTCACCATCGGACCAGAGGACTATATTGATGTCATTTGTAATATCACCGAGGGGGATGACAGGATCGGGATATGCCCCGAATGGTGCGCCCGACACAGGCATGGGAAGGAAGGAGTATTGATATGCAATAACGAAGAAGGGCGTCAGAAAGCCTATGGAAGAGTCCTCAAGAGCATATTCATAGGGATAGTCGGGGTATGGAACCCTAAGGGAGGGCATGCCCATTAGATCCAGCTCTGTTCCGCCCACCGCTGCAATCATGAGATTGCCGTTGGTGGTAGTTGTATTACGGATAAGTCCCCTGATCTCACCTGAGAAAAGGGCTGATGTGAGCATTAATGTTACCGCCAGTATCAAAATAGTCTTTTTCATGTCCCTCCTGAATTTTGACTAATATATATACTATTGCTAGGGATGTACAAGAGAATAATCCCTTTTGCCTTTTTGGCACCGCCCAATATATTAGCTTCATGACAGATATCGAACTACATGGAGTGATAAAGGAATTCGCAAGGCTGGACGGCACAAAGATTCGCGCTGTTGATGGTATTGATATCGATATCGAAAGGGGCGAGGTCTTTGGGCTTCTCGGGCCTAATGGCGCAGGCAAGACAACAACGCTCAGGATGATATCAACTGTGTTGACACCGACAGAGGGTAGCATAACAGTTCGCGGCATTGACTCACAGGCCGACCCTGAGGGTATCAGGCGTACTATTGGATTTCTCTCAGGCAGTACAGGTCTATACAAGAGACTGACGGCAAGGGAAATGGTTGAATATTTCGGCAGTCTATATGGCATGACTCCCGAAAGGCTCAAAGAGCGCACTGACTATCTGTTCGAAATGCTCGATCTCGGCGAATATGAGAAGGTCCTGTGCGAAAAGCTCTCAGCGGGCAATAAGCAGAAGGTTTCAATTGCAAGGAGCATAGTCCATGACCCGCCTGTCATGGTTTTCGACGAGCCGACAACAGGGCTGGATGTGATGATTGCCGAGAATGTGCTTCACTTCATTGAGGGGCTTAAGGACACAGACAAGACAATGATTTTCTCCACACATATAATGGAAGAGGCGGAGCGCATCTGCGACAGGATAGGGCTCATTCAACACGGAAAGATTCTGGCCTGCGGAACAAAGAACGAGCTTTTCCGTGGCGCATCCGAGATTGCGGAAAAGGAAGTAACAACACTACGTGAGGCCTTTATGGTCTATCTTTCCGACATGGGCATGGCAGGGGGGCTCAAATGAGGAATATCGGCCTTATCATGGGCAAGGAGATTAAGGAGCTTCTACGAAACAAGAGGACGCTCTTCGTAGTCTTTGTGCTGCCTGTTCTGCTCTATCCAATACTTATCATTGGCTTTGGTCAGCTCATGATTCACCAGATGATGGAGATAGAGAAGGACATCTTTACAGTGGCATACAGGGGCGATGACCATCTCAAATCCCTTTTCGAGGCCGACTCACAGCTTGTGATAATCCCATGGCATCCGACGAGTGACTCCTCACTCATAAGCGGTGATATAGAGGCCATTGTCCAATCGAGCGAATTTGCCTCTGACAGCATAGCCAAGGGCGGAAGGAGCGGTGTAGATATCTTTTTCGACGGCTCGGACGAGAAATCCCGTGCAGCACTGACAAGATTGCAGGGCATTGTCGGGGGTTGGGAAGATTCCATTGTTGCAGAGCGTCTACTCGCAGAAGGCTATGAAAAGGACTTCATCGATCCGATCAGGACAAACAGTGAGAATAGGGCCTCTGCAAAGAAAATGGGCGGTGCGATTTTTGGACCAATGCTTGCCTTCATTCTGATTGCAATGGTCATCACAGGGGCGTATAACGGCGCAGTAGATATGTTCGCAGGTGAGAGGGAGCGGGGAACCCTTGAGACACTGATGGTCAGCCCTGTCGGCAGGCTTGATATAGTTATGGGTAAATATCTGACTGTGCTGTTGCTGGCTCTGATAACGGCACTTCTCAATCTCGGCAGCATGGGGCTGACACTCACTCTTTCTGTTGGCAATGTCGCAAATATGGGCGAAAAGTTGCCGATGGCATTTTCCATGGGCTTCACCGAGATCTCGATTTTCCTTCTGGCTCTAATACCCAATGCAGGGCTTTTCTCCGCACTTTTCCTTCTTGTATCTGCCTTTGCAAGGGACTACAAAGAAGCTCAGAGTTATATTACACCAGTATTCATGGCGGCATATTTCCCTGCGATGATCACAATGCTCCCCGGTATAGAAATGTCGCCTATTATGGCGATAGTCCCTGTTCTGAATACGAGTCTTCTGTTCAAGGAGATACTCTCCGGCGGCTTCGATGTATGGCATCTCGGGCTGACCCTGCTTTCAACAACAGCATATGCAGGTATGGTTGTCTGGTGGGCATCGAAGATTCTCGCAAGGGAGGAGATTTTCCTCTCAGATGAGAAGATGAGCTTCTTCTCATATCTTTTCGCAAAGAAGCCCGACTCCAGCGGAAAGGGAAAGATTGATCTTGGCATAGGCATTCTGCTCTTTATTGTGACTGTCATACTCCTGCAATTCGTTGGAGGTCCATGGCAGGCAGAGGATATGCTCTCAGGTCTCCTCAAGACCGAGATACTGCTGGTTCTTCTCCCTGTAGCGCTGGTGATTCGATTCATGAAGGTAAAGAAGTCCGAGCTGAATATTGGCAAACCCAGTTTACATGTTATCCTATTGACAATCGTTACCGCCTTTGCCGCCTTCATCTTTGTACAGCAGCTCTCTATATGGCTGTCCCAGATTATAGATGTCCCGCTCTACTACACAGAGGCGATGGGAAAGTTCATCGAGGAGCTTGCAGGCGTTAATTTCTGGTATGCCCTGTTTGTGATAGCAGTTCTTCCGGCTATAGCAGAGGAGCTTCTCTTCCGTGGCTATATTCTGCGCGGAGCTGTGCGAACAATAGGTGTTACCGGGGGTATAATCCTTACGGGCATTCTATTCGGGCTTTTCCACATCGATCCTTACAGGCTTTTCGCAACTGCTTTTCTCGGCATTTTTCTCTCTGCCATAGGCTACAGGCACGGCCTTCTGATAGCCATGCTTGCTCACTTCGTTAACAATGCCCTCGCCCTGTCGTGGGCGATAAATCCGACTGTACACAATTTCCTGTCGCCTGAAATACTCAACGGCGAGTTTCCCCTATGGGTATTCGTACTTGCAGGTGGCATCTTCATCGGTGGTTTCTATGTGCTTATGAGGCAGGTGAAGCCCTTCCTAAATCCACACAATTCAACTGACTCAGGGGAATAGACCCAGTATTATCATTCTTACAACAGCTTAAGTCGATACAAAATTTATTTGTGGCAGAATTGTTTCGATTAGGATGCATTCATAAACCATGGTGGAAATAATAGGTTGTCCATTCTTTGCCCTTGCTGATTTCGGGCTGCGCCTTTTCTTTTACTGTATGAAAGGGCGAATATACATAGCTTTTTTTCTTCTCGCTGTTTTGGTGGCCAATGGCGGAAATATCAAGCTCATCGGCGGAAGGATGGAGGTATCCCTCAAGGGCTCTGAGGACATACGTGTTAACAATGGCGTGCATCTGAGAGACGGTGAAAGGGATCTCTACTCCGCAACAGCCAGATGGAACAGGGCTGCGGACAAGGTCAACTTTTCGGGGGATGTGCGGCTGGTTGACGAGGATTTTTCACTTCTATCGAGCACTCTTTTCTATTCCAGCAACGAGAGATATGCCAGCGCAGGTGGGGATGTACGATTCTTCACAGAGGACTCCTCCCTTGTTGTCAGGGGACTTTTTGGAGAATATTTCGGTGACGATTCACTCCTTGCCATGTCAGGCTCGCCACATCTTTCATACAGCGATTCTGCGGGGAATGCGCTTTCTCTTGATGCGCGCAAGCTGATGTATTTTCGGAATATCCCCCTCGGTGTAGCCATTGACGATGTCGAGGCAATATTCACGGACAAAGACGGCGATCCCCTCGAGATCAATGCCGACAGCCTGACCTATGACTTTCAGAACGACATCATGATGGCACATCGCGAGGTGCTCATACAGTCTGACAAGCTGATTGCCCGATGTGATTCTGCGGAATTTGACAGGAACAGGGATATCGTAACCCTCTGGGGCAGCCCTGTAATTACTGACCCTAATTCCGAGCTTCGGGCTGAGCAGTTCACCTTGATTATGGTCGATCAGAAACCATCAGAGCTGTTTGCAGAGGGCAATGCCAAGGGCAGCTTCAGTGATGATGAAGACAGAAAAAGCCATTTTGCATCGCAGGATATGCGATTCTTCTTTGAGGACGGCGATATAGCAGAGGCATATCTGACAAGGCAGGTCAAGGTCGACTACAAGCCTGAGCCTGAAGATACGGCATACGAGGAGCAACTTGTAGTAACGGGCGATTCTGTTGCAGTATGGTTTGTGGACAAGAAGATGGACTCGGTCCGTGTTGACGGAGGGGTCGACGGAATATATTCACGACTTAAAAGGGAGAGCGGCAAGGCGGACTCACTCTTTTTCAATGCAGAGCAGGGGGAATTCGGCGTTGGCTCGGAGGCTGTTCGCCTATCCGGCGCGGCGGATCTTTCATATGAAGACATGAATCTGATTGCCCACTATGTCACCTACAACAGCCGCGATAGACTTCTCTTTGCAGAGGCTCTAACAGACGGCGATACCCTGACAGGCGAGCCTGTTCTGACTATGGACGGCAGTTCCCTCAAGGGCAGCTCAATGGTCTATGACCTTCGTACTGAAAGGGGAAGGGTCCTGATGGGCTGGAGCAAGGTAGACCCCGGCTACTTCTGGGGGGAGAGACTTGAGAAGGCAGGGGGCGATACCCTCTATGCAGCAGGTGGCAAGTTCACCACCTGCGACTGCGAGACGGACACAGTTGACTATCATTTCTACTCGCCGACAATTAAGCTAATCCCCAATGACAAGGCCTTTGGCAGGAATGTGTTACTATATATTAGAGAGCTGCCTGTCTTTTATGTGCCATTCTTTGTGTTTCCCACTAAGAGCGGCAGGCGCAGCGGCCTCCTATCCTTTGACATCGGTCAGTTCACACAGGACAGGCGATTCATCCGCAATGTGGGCTATTATATCGCACCCAATGACTACATGGACATGCAGGCTGCCTTCGACTTTGACGAGGACACAGGTCTGAAACTCCACGGGCAGTTCCGATATGCCCTGCGATATCGTTTCTCAGGCAGCCTTTCCGGCTCATATAATTTCAACAGGCAGAGGACATGGGAACAGGAGAGCCGCTCGGAGCAGTGGCGATTCAACTTCAGTCACAGCCAGACAATAGGCGAGAGGACAAGCATACGCGGGTCAGGCAGCTTTGTCTCCAGCAGAGATTTCTTCGAGGACAGGCTGCTGACCCCTGAGGAGACAATGAATCAGGATCTGAAATCCTCTGTATATCTATCCACAAGGATATGGGATCTGTCGCTCAATGCTGAGGTGTCCAGAAATGAGAATCTCCAGACAGGCAAGATTCGGGAGAGCCTGCCATCTATACGCCTGAGCCTGCCCAGCAAGTCCCTCGGTCCCGAGGATTCCTTCCTTGAGGATTTGAAGATCAAGTACTCGGGTCGATTTATCAACTCCATTGACAGGGATTCGGTTTCATATGAATCAGAGTGGGGGATGACCAATAACAGCGGACTTTCTATGCCACTTCGCTGGAAGTCATATTTCACACTCACACCTAACTTCAATATCGATGTGAATATCTATGACGAAGACACAGCAGGCAATGCCATGCCCGTTCTCACCAAGTGGGATGCAGGGGCAAATCTATCCACAACCATGTACGGAACCTTCCCAACAAGGATCGGGCCATTGCAGGAGCTCAAGCACATTGTGACACCGGGTGTATCCTATTCATATACCCCTGCTGTCGACGATGCCGGGCGTTTCCCTTCATTCCTCGGCAGCACCGGTGGCAATACGGACAGGCAGTCTGCCTCCTTTTCGCTGAACAATACATTCTATGCCCGTTACAAATCAAAAGATACAGAGGAACTGAAAAAGCTGTCGCTCTTCTCACTTAAATCGAGCATGTCCTATAATTTCGAGGATGATCTCTTCTCAGACATCACATCTACAGCCAGCGCAAAACCCGCCTCCTTCCTTAATTTAAGCCTGAGCGCATATCATACCCTCTATCAGTCAGGCGAGGACAAGCCATCTGCACTGATACTCAAATCCGCAAAGATGACAAGCACCTGGAAGCTCGACGGTCAGCTCCCCTTCGGCGCAGTTAATGAGAAATGGTCGGCATCTGTGACACATTATCTCTCGAAGGACTTCATAACAGATTCATCCGAGCCTCAGCAATGGGTCAAGCTGAAACTCTCGACTAATATCACAAAGAAATGGTCACTCGACTACAATATCTACTACGATATAGACGATCAGGAGCGCATATCCCAGTCCTTCGAGATAAGGAGAGACATGCACTGCTGGGCCGGCATTCTCAAGTGGTATCCCACCGGCACAAGGAAGGGCTTCTATTTCAAGGTCTACATAAAGGATCTGCCGGATGTGAAGGTCGAAGGCTCGAAGGGTGGTGTCCGCTAGTCTCTTCTCCAGTATCTACAGGACGCGGCAAAACGGACTTTTGACAGTTGATTTTTATCATTAAAACCGATTTTTTGTCATGAAATGGCCTTCACGCCCCAAAAACATTGGGTTTTTTTCACTTTTCTTCAATTTCTCCCTTGACACACCCCCTGATATGTCTAAATTATCCCTAGAACCCTTAAGAACAAAGGAGGTGCGTATGACCAAGAAAGAATTGGTAGCAGCCATCGCACAGGAGACAGATCAGTCCAAAGCACAGGTAGACCGTACAATCAAGTCCCTTCTCGGACAGATATCAGACGCCATGAAGAAAGATGACAAGGTCTCTTTCATCGGTTTCGGTACATTCTACGTATCCGAGCGTGCAGCACGCACAGGAAGAAACCCACAGACCGGCGAGCCTCTCGAGATCCCGGCCACAAAGGTTCCGAAATTCCGCGCAGGCGCACAGCTCAAAGACGCAGTTTCCTAATTGCACTGATCCACGATATCCAATTGGCGCATTCGATCCTCAGGATCTGAATACTGGGGATACAAGCGATGTCTTCAAATGGATGCTATTTTTTGCGGGGCGACTCTGTCGCCCCGCTTACTATTTCCCTCACACTGCACAAACAGCTCCGCTGTTTGGCTGTGCTATTTTTTGCGGGGCGACTCTGTCGCCCCGCTTACTATTTCCCCTGTCTCGCACGGGATAGCTTTCTCACTCTCAAAGCCTCTTGTTTCCCAAAAAGACCTTTGCCAAACCTGATCAGAGCAAAAAACAGATGCTTCCGTGAAAGTGAAGTGAGCACTAAATTGTTCATACTTAGCAGGAAATAATAATCTCTCTTTGCTACTATTCGCAAGGCACGGCAGCTGATTTGATATTTCTGTTAGATAGTTGCTATTTAAAGATTGTAGCTCTCGTAGAAATAAGAAATTATCAATTGCCGTCTTTACAGGGTATATAGCGAAGTGCAATTTGGGTGTTATTATTCATTACATAGTAAGACACAAAACAACCCCTTTTGGAATGACGGGTATATGTGGCAAAATGTGAAAAAATTTACATAAAATATTGTCCGTCATCGTGATTACAATTAATACAATAATGGAGAAGGGTAGATAGTCAGGTAGAGTCCCCTAAATCGATGCTAAAAGGAGGAGTATACCTGCAAGTGTGATCCCGAATGAGCCAATGAAGGATAATATTGAGGCTATTCTGTCTGTATCGAATTTTTTTGAGGTTGTTCTGGCGAGCAGATCCCGAAAATAGATGGCTACCATTCCGAATGTCGAGACAGTGGCTGCCATACCTATGGAAAGTGAGAGAACCGCCAGAAGACCGAGCCATAGCTTTCCGAGGAAAATAGAGAAAAGAATTACTGTCAGCGCAACAGGGCATGGAATAATCCCCGACAGGACACCGATGAGAATATCGTGCCTCCTTTCGGCAAAGGCTCGCATTTTGCGCCTGACAGCCGGGAAGCCTGCGATAAAATATGCAATTCCCACGAGAATTATCATCACACCCGAAGCTATCTGGATGTCGTGCTGTATGGCATTTCTGTATTCAGGTCCTGCAGCGCGGATAAATATGCCGAAAATCAGCCCTATAAGAAGGGCAACGCCGTTGTGGGTCATGGCAACAGTTGAGCCAACCTTGAGTGCAGATTTCCAAGTGCCCGATGAATTGAGAAAATAGGAGCCTACAAGCATCTTGCCATGGCCCGGGCCTGCTGCGTGGAGTATGCCGTAGAGAAAGGCAATGCCGAGTATTATCAGTATCGTCTTTGACGAGAAATCCTGCTTCATCTCCACCATTGCACTGGACAGCTTTGCATTGAGATCCTTCTGCATTGTCACGAATTTTTGCCATATTTCAGTGGTGATTGAGCTCTCCTTCTGGGGGCTGTCTCCCACAGGGAACTGGGCAAAGCCAATCAGTACGAGTATGAAAATTGGCAATAATCTTTTCATTTCGGCTCCATGGTGATGTCGAAACTAATAGAGTTTCGAGCCTTTACAGTTGTTGATATCTGCTCGGCACCATTGAACTCAGGGGTTCCCTTCTGTGGTGTCAGCCCGTGATAGAGGCTCTCATCGTGGAAAGAGAGATTGATCGTCTCAGATCCATCTGCGACATTTATATAATATGGTATAGTGAAACTGATCACCACTCGCATATCCTCGCGTATCACCATGTCAAAATCGAGAATCTCCTGTATGTCCAGCCTCTGCCCTTTCCGCTCAATAACTGTCAGATAGCTGAGAGTGCCGAAGGATTTGGCAAAAAGGGCCTCAATATCCTCTCTCTCTGAGTCATCGACAGTCATATCGCCGTCTGTCAGGGAGGAGATGATGTCATAGGAATACATCTGGTCGAATATCCATTCTATGTCTATGCCGGTCAGCTTCTGACCGCTGAAGTTCAGACCTGCACCGACGTCAATGAAGACATGGGGATGAGCAAGAACAATACTGACAGAGAATAGAGCTATGTAAAAAAGTTTTTTCATCGCAATAAAAATAGTCAGGCATAAGAAAACCACAAGGGACAAACTGATTGCCAAACTTTTTTCGATAAAAATGTAAATTGGGCTTGACATCTTCCGAACAATATAATATATCTACTATGAAAGTAGTAGGCAGTGGAAATTTTGATTTCTATGTTGAAAATAGCCTTGAAAGGAAGATATGAAAAAGCGACTTACAGACCTTGAATGGGAGATTATGAACGGAATCTGGAATATAGAAGGAAGGATATCCGTGCGCAGCGTCCTCGAGGAGCTATATCCCGATGGCGAAAAGGCATATACAACAGTTCAAACAGTTATGAACAAACTGGAGGAGAAGGGCTTTCTCACAAAGGAGAAGATCGGTCTTGTCAACTTCTACAAGCCGACACGGGAAAGGGAAGACCTGATGGGCGGCGAGACACGTAGATTTGTTGACAAGATTTTTGATGGTTCTTTCGGCGAACTTGCCATGTACCTCATCGGCTCAGGTAAACTCTCAGACGAAGAGCTTGCCGATCTCAAGCAGCTCATTGAAAGGGGAGAGAATGAATGATCTGATTTTCAGTGGTGCTGATATCTTCATATCACATCTGCCGACCGTTCTGATATCCGGCTCCCTCTTTGCAGTGATAACGCTGATCTATCTGCAATATCTGCCCCATTTCAGCCCGACTATCAGGAAACTGCTCTATATGATGGCCCTTCTGAAGCTGGCCATACCTGCATTTATCGGCATTCCGGTTATACCTGCCCGGGAAGAAATGCTTCAGCTGACTGGGCAGGCCTATGCCGCTGGACACAGGAGCTTTGGCTGGCAGGAATGGCTTTTTCTGGTCTGGATCACGGGATTTGTGTCTATACTCGCCTTTGTTGCGATCCGATATTTTATGCTCCGCCGTTCAGTTGGCAGGCTTGTTCCATCCGGGCAAAAGGGCATATATATTGGAGAAAAGGGTCCACTTGTTCTGGGGATCATCAGGCCCAAGATTGTTGTACCTGCCCCCTTTTTTGCCCTCGATGACTTTCAGAGACAGACCATCATAGAGCACGAGAGGGCACATATTGAGAACGGAGATCATCTTGTAGGGATTTTTGCCCATCTTCTTGTGGCTGCCACATGGTTCAATCCTCTTTCATATATTTTGCTCGGCAGGATACGCCAGCAGGCGGAAATGGCTGCCGACGACAGGGCTGTCAAACGTACAGGCAGAGATAGAAAGGACTATGCAGTTGAGCTTCTTGGAATGTCGGAAAGGCTGTCCTTAGCGAGTGTGTCCAGCTTTACGGCCTTTTCCCGCACACACGGCAATCTCAAGGAGCGGATAACATATCAACTTAAAAAAGGAGACAATATGAAATCGCGGACGATATTAGCAGCAATGACGCTCCTTCTCGTCTTCCTCGCACTATCGCTCTATGCAGAGGAAAAGGAGATGACAGTCAAGGTGAAAAAGACAGACGACAACACAATGGAAGTAAAGGTGGGAAGCGGTGACAATGTCGAGGTCTTCACTGTGGACATTGACGATGAGAACTCCCATTCCTATACATATACCATTGATGACAAAGGCAAAACCGTAAAAATGGACGACAGCAAAGCGGAGATTATTGTTGTCAAGGATGGCACAGTCAAACTCTATACAGACAAGTCTGATGGTGAAGATATCAATATCGAAGAGATAATTGCTGCATCGGTTGATGAAGGTTTGGAAGAGGTCATAAAGAATATCAAGGTTCTTGTCGATGGTTCAGAAGATATGGATGGCAAATCAATGAAAAGGGTAACAGTTAATGCCAAAGGCGGCAAGACCAATGCCATTTTCATAGACGAGAACGGCAAGCAGAGCAAGATCGACATCGATTCCGAGGATATTAGAGAGAATATCAAAATTTCCGAGGATGGTGATGAGATAACCATCTGGGTCGACGATGAGGGCTTTGAGGGCAAGGAAATCGAGAAGGTGGTCACAAAGAAGATAGAAATCATAATGGACGAGGACGGCAATATCATGAAAAAGACGATTGAGAGCGACTAATGCTTTTCCACCTGCACCTTGTTCTCCGCCAAAGAGATAAGAAAAAGCAAAAAGACGGAAAATCGCCCACCCGGAACTCTGAAAGTCTAAGATAATGGCAGAGCTTTCCCCCGGTTGTCCAATCAATCGGGGGATTCACAAAGTTTTGAAATTCTCCCACCCCTCAAAAAGGCAGTCTGCTTCACTCCAATATATCATCCATAGTCGACTGCCTTTTCCAACCCCCCAATTTGATGCCCACAGCAAAGAGAAAGAATGTGAAAAAAAACACAATTTCTAATGAGCATAAGCCCAAAACCCGAAAAAGACCTTGCGGATATTCTTGTCAAGATTAAATTGATGGGGTATGAGATTTTTCTCACATTCTAAATAATCATCACAGAGGAGGCTTAATGCCCAGAATAGAGGTAAACCAGGACAACTGCAAGGGCTGCGGGCTCTGCATTGACATGTGTCCGAAGGGCTGCCTTGAGATTGACACCGAGGTGATCAACAAGATGGGATATAATCCCGTCAAGTTCAAAGGCGCTGACTGCTGCATCGGCTGTGGCATCTGTTTCTACACATGTCCCGAACCCTACAGTATAACAGTCATCAAGAAGGAGAGCTGATATGGCAAAGGAATTCATAAAGGGTAATGAAGCCATAGTCAAGGGCGCACTTCTTGCAGGATGCGAGGCCTATTTTGGCTATCCAATCACCCCGGCATCGGAAATCGCCCATGCCGCTGCAAAGTTTTTCCCCCCGCTCGGTCGCGCATTCCTGCAGGCTGAGAGCGAGGTGGCTGCCATCCAGATGTGCTACGGCGCAGCAGGAGCAGGCAGAAGGACAATGACGGCCTCCTCCGGCCCCGGACTTTCGCTGAAAATGGAAGGCATTTCCTATTCAGCAGGCTCTGAGCTGCCAATCGTGATAGCAGACATCACCCGCGGCGGCCCCGGTCTCGGCAATATCGCCCCTGAGCAGAACGACTACAATCAGATGGTCAAAGGCGGCGGTCACGGCAACTACAAGAACATAGTCCTCACACCCAACTCCGCTCAGGAGATGTGCGACATGACAATCAAGGCCTTCGAGCTTGCCGACAAATACAGAATCCCCACCATCATCATGGCAGACGGTTTCATAGGTCAGATGATGGAGCCAGTCGAGTTCCCCGAGCCTGATATGCACGACTACAAAAAGGACAAATACGACTGGGCAGTACTCGGCGATGCAGAGTCACGCAAGAACCTGATCAACTCCATCTATCTCGATCCCCTTGAGCTTGAGGCACACAATCAGAAGCTTATCGACAAGCACGCACTCATAGAGAAGAATGAAGTTGACTTTGAGGACTATATGACGGATGACGCAGAGATTGTCGGCGTTGCATACGGCATTGTCTCGCGTATCATGAAGTCAGCGGTGGACATGGCAAGGGCAGACGGCATTAAGGCCGGCATGCTCAGGCCGAAGATGGTCTTCCCCTTCCCCAATGCCAGACTCAACGAGATTGCAGACAGCACCAAGGCCTTCCTCGTCGTCGAGATGTCCTCCGGCATGATGGTTGACGATGTCAAGGTCGCCACACAGTTCAAAAAGCCCATATCCTTCTACAACAGAATGGGCGGCGTTGTTCCAACAGTTAAGGAAATCTACGAACAGTTCAAGAAAGCCGAGGTAAAATAATGGCAAGGAATGTACTCGCACCTCCGGTTTCATTCTATAAGAATTTCGACAGGAAGCCAGACACGAATCAGGACAATACCCACTATTGCCCCGGCTGCGGACACGGCGTGATGCACAAGCTCATCGCCGAGGCCATTGACGACATGGGCATTCGCGACAGGACAATCATGATCAGCCCTGTTGGCTGCTCTGTCTTTGTCTATTACTATTTCGACACAGGCAATTTCCAGGTGGCACATGGCCGCGCACCGGCTGTCGCCACAGGCATCAAGAGGGCAAATCCCGACTCTATCGTCATCTCCTATCAGGGCGACGGCGACCTTGCAGCCATCGGCGGAAACAATATCCTTCAGGCTGCAAACAGAGGCGAGAATATCACGGTATTCTTCATCAACAATGCCATTTACGGCATGACAGGCGGTCAGATGGCACCGACAACACTCGTCGGCCAGAAGACCATGACATCCCCATACGGTCGTGCAATTGAGACAGAGGGCCATCCGATGAAGGTCTCCGAGCTTCTCTCCGGCCTTAATGGCCCTGCCTATATCGAAAGGGTTGCCATCACAGACTCCAAGAATATCATGAAGGCAAGAAAGGCCGTCCGCAAGGCCATTCAGACCCAGATAGACGGCAAGGGTTTCTCCATGGTGGAGGCGATTTCCGCATGTCCTTCCGGCCTTAAGACCACGCCTGTCAAGGCAAGGGAATGGCTGGAGAAGAACATGATACCCTTCTACCCCCTCGGCGTGAAGAAAGACGTAACAGAGGAGCGCGAGAGCTATCACCCACCAAAGAAAGAACTGACAGAGCACGACATCAAAGAGGCACTGGGTCTCCTCAAGGATGTACCCCATCACGATGTCGATCTTGCCAAGGTTGAACCACAGTTCCACAATCCCGGCTTCATCATCGCAGGTTTCGGCGGTCAGGGCGTTCTTATGCTCGGTAATATGCTGGCGGTTTCCGGCATGTGCGAGGGCAAGAATGTGAGCTGGATACCGTCATACGGCCCAGAGATGAGAGGCGGAACAGCAAACTGCCATGTCCGCTTCGACGACAATGAAATCGGCACACCTGTCGTGGACGAGATAGATGTCCTCGTCGCCATGAACAAGCCCTCACTCGACAAGTTCGAATCGAAGGTCAAGCCCGGCGGCGCGATATTCTACAATACCTCCATGATAGACCGTGGCGTAAAGCGCGACGACGTGAAGGCATACGGCATCCCAGCCACAGAGGTGGCACAGGATCTCGGCGACCTGCGTGTTGCAAATATGGTCATGCTCGGCGCAATAATGGAGAAGGTCGGCATAGTCACAGAACCTGCCATCGACTCCGCCCTCGACATCGCCATCAAGCACAAAAAGCTGATCCCCCTCAACAAAGACGCCATCTCAAAGGGCGCAGCAGCAGCAAAGTAAGATCACTTACGATAAAATACGATTGATGTAGGGGCAGTCCTTGGGGCTGCCCTTTTTTTATTGGCAGGGTTTGGGGGGGTACGCAGGATTGATTTTTTTTATGTGAGGGATATTCATCCTGATTTGCAAAATAAGATACTGGAAAAGGTTCTTTTTGAAGAGATTTTATGCTATGGTCAAGTAGATGGGAGGAGAAGGTCGGGGTAACGGTAAATTGTATGAGTAGTGGCAGATTGCATGGCACTTTCCTATCAAACCGCTATGCAGTTTGAGCGGGTTACAAACCTTGATATTTAGTACATCACCTGCCATTACTTATACAAAATGTTAGCGAAAGTTATTTATGTATCTAACAATTTCTGTTTCAATTTCTTCAAAATTAGAAGATACAATCAATTTCACCTTACTATCTACCTCTTTTGAAAATTGATTTAGATAATGAATCAAGCGATTATCGGCTTTATTCAAAATTATAATTCCATAAGCATCAAGATGCTTGTATGGATAAGTCATTTTATTAATTGTGTCTAAATTAATAGAACGTCCACTGCTCATATATTTTGTAGATATGAAAAGCCTTTTCTCCTTATCTAAACGTATTGCAAAATCAAAACCAGTATCTTTTCCACCAACCTTCTCATATTTTAAATTATTTTTCGCCAAAATATCAGCAATCATATTTTCAAAATTCACCGCTTTTATTATTTGCTCTTGTATTCCTTCCTTTTCTTTTTCGACTTCTATATCAATCGATTGTTTTTTCTCTTTTCTAAGTTTTGAAAAGAAGCTAAAACTTCCAAGCATTGTAGCTAGAATCCCAATTATGATGGATATTAAGACGCTTACATACTCTTTAGATTCGATAAACGATTTTGTCGTTGCTTTTGATTCTACAGGTTTTGGAACTGGTTTTATAGAGCTTTTAATACTATCAAGTCTATTTACGATTTCAATTCTTTGGTCTAGAGGAATGAATTTGTTAGACATAAAAGCATCTTCGGTCTGGATTAATAATTCCTCAATGGAGTATTGATATTCGGTATTATATCTTAATTCCTTTCCTTGAATCAAGGAATTGATTTTCTGTTCAGTCAATATATGATTGTTATAGACAATCTCTTGAATAGTCTCAACCAAATCAGTATTTATACTTCTATTCCTTTCATTTTCATTTTCTTTAATGTATCCAGGTACATAAAATACAGAAAAATATAATGTTAAAAGAATCCCTAATACTGTGAATAAATTTGAGAAGTTCTTAACTATCCAGTTCCAAAATTCTTTCATATGCTGTGGTCTTTTTTAATTTTCGCTAACGTCCATGTATGTGCATTGTTCTTTTTTACACCCTGCATGTATATATAAGCAATTGTGTTTATTTCTGCAATCATTTCTCCCATCACCCACAGAAAAGATCGCTGTCAGTCTTCACTGGATTGCTCATTATTATTCTGGTGGGCAATATCTGCACAGATTTTGCCTCCAAGTTGTAAGGGGAAGACCCTCAGTCTATCCCCTGGAAATTTATCTTTTCCCTTTTGCAAATACGCATGATCGTGTCTTTGCCTGTGATTAAGGCGACGGGCAATCCTCCCGGTGGTTGCAGCCACTGGCCACTCAGCATCAGGTTTTTAAGTCCTTTGATTCTCCCCGAATGTGACAGGGATTTACCTGATAAGGTTGGCCAAAAGCCCATGAATGCTCCGCGATAGGCATTACAATATCTCTGATAGGTCTGCGGACTGGCGACATCGAGCAGTTTCAGTTTGCCCTTCATCTGGGGAAAACGGCCTTCCATTGCCCGGATAACTTCCTTGCCAATACGTTCCTTTTCCTGCGTGTATTTATCTCTATCTTTTACGAGCTCCTCCCATTTAGCCAGTTCAGGATCAAATTGATTTATTGCAAATGTAATGACGGAATGCCCTTGAGGAGCAAAGTCCTTTTCATAGGCATAGTGAGTCATCTGCAGGTTATCGATAGGTGTGCCCTTTTGCTTGATGTCAACAGAATCAACAGGGAAGCGTAATGTGCGGGGTATATCGTCCATCTCACCTTTGTAACCTAAGGCAACATAGATATTTGATGCCAACGGATAGACATCTGGATTGCCGAATCTCTTTTGATACTTTGGATCATTATATGCACCCTTAAGCAGCCCATCATAGAGAACCTTTGCGTCACAGGCAGCGACATAATAATCCCCACTGAAAGTTCTGCCATCGCCGGAAGAAAGCTGAGTAACCTCTTTTCCCTCTATGGTCAGGCTCGTTATCTCACAGGATGTTTCGACTTTTCCTCCCAGGGAAAGATATTTATCCAGCATGCGCATTGCCATAGCCCTGGAGCCACCATAGGGAATGGATGATTGGTTCCCCGTGAATGTACCAAGGGGAAAAAGTATGGAAACTGCACTGAAATCCCCTTCCGGCATAAAGGAGTTTATAGCACCCTTCAGCGCGGGGTGGCTGAACTTGTCGGCAAGCTCTCTGATGCTGATTTTGCTGTATTCTTGCATAATGGGTCCTATGTCCTTCATTGACATCATGAACTTGATCTTTTCGAGGATACTCATCATATCCATTGGCTTTCCGACTGGCATCTGAAATGACTGCAATTTTTCGATGGTGCTGCAAAATTCCTCGATTGTGTCCCTGTCCTCCGGTGATATTTCCAGCCAACTGGATTTGAGTTTTTTGAGGTCGCGATAGAAGCTAACTGTTGTATCCTGATACTCATAAGAAAGGAAACTCTCAGGGTGATATATCTCAATGTCATCCAAAGCCCCAACAAAATCCCAGAGCCTGCGTATGGGTGTGCCTTCCTTTGTGCCCACCAGCCAGTGAATGCAGCCGTCAATATGGTAGCCTTCCCTGTCCCAACCTGTACACTCTCCGCCAACTGAATGATGTTTTTCGAGTATAATGCTATCAAACCCATTTTTCTGGGCGAAAATACCCGCAGTTAAGCCGGCAATGCCTCCTCCAATTATCACTATCCTTTTCATGATATATCCCTTCCGCTAACATTTTATCTTACCCATAAATCCCTTAAGACTCAGGGCTGCACTTATCAAATACCAGATATGATAAAAAAATCTCCTGATCAGAGCAATCACTTTCCCATTCCATATTGGAAGTATAGTTGAAAATGCTGAAGAATAAAGGGCGGGCTTGCACAGCTCTCCTTGGGCATGTCAGAAATAGGGCTATATTAGAAGCCAGGCCGACAATAAGCCAAACATAGCACTATATAGAATCGCTTCAAACTGAATTGTCCAGAATACCCTTTTCTCTACAAACTTTTTCTTTAGATATACAATGCCCTCAATGGTGTTAGAGAATGGAATTGCGCTGGCAAAATCTGCATATATAAACATCAGAGATGACATAAAGAAAAACTGTGTCCCGAAAGTCAAGCTCTTCAGAAAAGGCAATACAGGATAGAGCACTAATGACATAAATATTGCTCTTAAAAGCTGGGAAGGTATCAAAAATTTTGCAATACGCTTGCTTTCTTCCATGTCATCCATGTCTCTGAAAAAAGAAGCATACAATCGGTTTTTGCCGGCATACATCTTTTTTGCTAACTGAAGATCAATTAACCCTGCAATTACATAGCATACAAAGTGAATTACAAAGAACAACAGAGTAAAGTTCATATATTCTTTCATTTTATCTATCCTCCTTTGACCTGTCGTCTGAAAGAGCTCTCAACCAGTGCCTGCACTGCTTCTATGTCATCTCCCCGTCTATTGTTAAAATCCATTATTTGAGGCCCCTTTAGCATCCGCAAAGGAGCATTGTTTCCTCTTGCTCTATGCAAGTATATAGCTAATTGATTTCATTGCCGCAACTTCTTTCCTCTATAAATGCCCCCAAATTTAATCACCTGCCATAGACAAAGTCTGCCATCGACTCCGTCTCAGGCATCGCCATCAAACACAAAAAGCTGATCCCGATGAACAAAGAGGCCATTTCAAAAGGCGCAGCAGCAGCAAAGTAAGATCACTTACGAATAAATTACGATTGATGTAGGGGAAGTCCTTGGGGCTGGTCTGTTTTGTTTGGGCAGGGATTGGGGTGGTTCGAGGATAGAGATTAGGGAGGCTTTTTGCTTTTTTGGAAAAATGGGTGTGCTTTTGGAGATTCTTTTTTAACTACCTCTTGATTTATTAACGTCGCAAATAACCGGCTGGAAAGTGCTGCAGAGCGAAGCGGCACGGTATTTCCAGTCCAAGTTAATTTGCATAGTTATGTTACGTAAGTGCTCCCAAACCGGATGCAAGCTTCTTGATGACGGTTGCAAGTTCGGCGACATTTGATTCCGTAACAATCAAACGCTGCCCGACATCAAAACGTTGGTCGTTTGAGCGGTCAATATATTGTTGATCCACGATTCCATCTAAGTGCGATAGGACATGACGTTGTTGAAAATATAACGAAAGCATTTGATATTCATCGTTGTCTATTAAATTGGTATAGCCGGTTCCTGTGGCACCTCGCCAAATTGAATCAGACTCAACGAGATTTTGAAAGAGGTTCCTCCGCACTGTGAATGAGCCAGAATTAGGTAGATTAAGGAAACACGCTTCAGTATACCGCTGAAATGATGAAACAATCTTGACCAAGCCGTTTTCACAGATATGACGGATCGAGTCTTCGGCAACATTCTTGTCGATGGAGTCCGTGAGGGCAATACGTATAGCCGGGATTGCTTCGAGTGTTTTCTTGACAGTTTCGATAGAGTTGGCGAATGTATCCAAAATAGAATTGTGCCCACATGATGGGCAAAAAAAAGCGGCACCTATAGAAGCATAGCGACAGTTGCACACTTCGCAAGTAAATTCCTGTGTCATAACATCAGCGGCATTGGCCGTTACAGGAACCGGAATGTGTCCCGGCTTGTAAGACATAGATACTTTGAATAAACTGTTCCGGTTCTGTGATCTGTTGAACCGCCTAGCATCCGATTGGAATGCCTGGCCAAGTTCTTTATGAATTTGAGAGGTAGCGACTTTTCGAATGTATTTCTTTTGTTCTGGCGTTTTCCATTCGGAAGCCTTAGCATCGTGACGGCAAAGTGGGCAAAATACTTCTTCGTCACGAACGATGTCGCGCCAATCCGCAAACATCACTTTGAAGGTAGTTCCGCAGTCGTGTGAAGGACACTTGCGGTCGAGGTAGCCCTTATCATCCAGTTCCAGCTCAATAGAAATCTGAGTTCCATGTTCAAGCTGGCGTAACTTTCGTAACACATCATCGAACATCTTTACCTCCATGAACAGGCATATCTATAGACATAACAGAAACTTAGGTGTACTAATGAAAAAAGCAAAGGTTGCTCTTCATGACTACCTAGTCTTATTCTTACTGGTCTTCACTTTTTGATTCTCTCGAATTTGGCTCGTGTCTAAAATCCGGGTAATTTTTGTTAAAGAAATCAAAAACACTGTTTGCACTATTTGTAGTAACTGTAAAAATAATCATAAAATCTTTATTCTGAGAAGAACAAGTGATTGACAGTAAATACTCTGTTTTATCCCCTAAAGCTATCAGACCTCCAGTTATAGCTCCTAATGGCCCTAAGATCAAACCACCCAATAATGCACTGCCAATAACTGAGTTTGTTTTGTTTTCCCGAATCTCATCAGTACGTTCGAGACACCATGACTTAAACTCTTGAGTTAGTATTGGTACACAAAACGGATTTGTCATGCTGTTCATAAACTGCAGAAAAATTCCTTTTGGTCTCACAATAATAGCTGGAGATGTATAGGCAGGATTTAGGGTTCCGGAGTTCAGCATTTTGTCAATTTCTGGTATTCCTGCATAATACTTTACTCTATTGACTATCTGGTTACTCTTTTTTCCTGCTTCAAACATACCGTACTTTCCAAGAATTTTATCAATCTCCTTTTTGGTATGGATCTTCATAAGTCATCCTTTGTTTGATGAAACTTCCCATCAGTTCGATGCCATATTACTTTGTATGCTTTGTATAATTAAATCATTTAACATATCCCCGCAACCCATTTCTCCCATCACATCCAAAACTCAATCCCAGGCCACTCAAACAGCCCTATTTCTTTATGACCATTCTCCGAGTGTCAACAATATTGCCGTCGATTTTGAGGGTGTAGAGGTAGATGCCGCTTTCCAGGTCGGATGCGCTGAGCTTTGTGCTGGCACTGCCTGTCTGTGGATAGAGGGTTCTCACACGCTTGCCGAGAACATCGAATATATCGAGGGTTATCTCGCCGTGGGGGGCGGAGGGGAGATCGATGGTTGTGTAGTCATCGAAGGGATTTGGGCTGTTTCGCCCTAAATCGATGTCCGGGGTATTGCCTTCTTTGATGCCGGATGTCAGCGTAACAGGCTGCTGCTGGGTTACGCAATGGATCATGCCGCCATATTCGTAGAGATTTCTCACGTCAATGCCGATGGCTGTCCTGTCGGGATAGAGGCTCTGGATTATGTCAATGGCGAGGGAGTCATTCGGGTCATTATATGTCGGGACAAGCACCACATCATTGCCGATATAGTAGTTGATATATGATCCCTTATAGCCGAGATTGCGGCCATATTCCGTGCGCACATTCCTCTCCGTCAGTGGGACGTATGCAAAGTCATAGGGTATCCCATCTGCATTGGTTGCACCAAAGAGTGTGTCTATGTCGGCCTCCGGGACATCCCAATAGATGAGGTCAGGGCGGCTCATTGTGAGAATGATGCTGTCACCTACGAATTTCATAAAGCCGTCTATGTGCATGTCGGTTATCTCCAGACCATAGACGCCATCCAGCCAGATGAATTTGGTGATGCCCATATATTCCTGCAGATAGTCCTCTATCTGTGTCTCTGTCAGAGATGGGTTGCGGCTGGAATGGGTTATTGAGCTGCGCGTTGCCATCATTGTGCCATTGCCGTCATGCTCTATTGCTCCGCCTTCGAGAACCATCGCACTCAGATCAATGCACGGCAGGCCAAGGTCTGCACTGATCAGGGATGGTATGACATCGCATCTGGAATATGGTGCCTCCAGTCCCCAGCCATTGAAGCCCCAGTCGAGTATCGCAAGGTTATCGCTGTTGTCATAGACGAATATCGGCCCATTGTCCCTTATCCAGACATCGTCTGTCGGAAAGACAAAGAAGTCGATATCTGTCATTGGTATGCCTTCGCTGTTGAGCAGTGTTACTATGTGGGACAGCTCAGTGCTGTCGGCGGCGATTATGTGGACATTCTCGCCATCCTGCAATGCCCTTGTCATGGCTATCCATGTCGGCTCGACATCGTCCCTGTACCATGGGCCATAAAGATCATTATGGGGCCACTGAAGCCATGTGCCCTCATGGGGTGCCGATTCCTCGGGTATTGTGTATGTCTGTCCCGTTGCTATGGCAGAGATCACCACGATGACTGTCATAATATAAAGTAGATGCTGTTTCATTTTTCGCTCCCGATATCCGGTTTATTCCATAACATAAATACTGTGCAGGTAAGCTTTCCGCAATTAAATCCATATCTGGATTTTGAAATTCCAAAAAGAAACCTGCTCTATCGGGAAGTAGAAAAAAATAACGTCTGTTTATGGCAGAAGTTCTGGCATAATGCAACAGGCTGTTTATCTTATTTCAGCAAAAATACCTTTTCTTCCAGTTGATGATTTCCGGTACATGCTCTGAGTATATATAGACCACTGGGAACATCCTTTCCGGGATTCCATAGCCTTTCCAGCCCAAGTACAGCGATAATGCTTCCCCTGATGTCGTGAATAGTTATGGATGAATTCTCCGGCGCGGATATTGCGAGACATGAGTTGAAGGGATTCGGCCACACGGAAAGTGACAGATCATCAGGTGATTCAAGCATGGTTTCCCCAAGCTCAGAGGGGTAAACCTCTATGAATTCGATGGTGCTGTCCCCGAAATTCGGCACACAGAGAAGCCTGTTCACCCGATCAAAGTATATGTCCGCAGGGGAGGAGTGACCCGAGGAAAATCGCGTGAAATCCCCTGCGAGGGAGGGTTCGAAGCGCTCTATGGAATTACGCGACCAGCTGGAGACATACAGCCTGTATTCATCGTCGAATACTACACCGTCGAGGCCGCCGAGATAGGGACGGGCAAGGACTTCAATGGTAGAATCCGCCAGAGATATTCTGTAGAGCGGATAGGAGGGCGGCTCATTGTTGGATGTGGTTATGAGGGAATTTGTTCTGTCGTCAAAGGCTATGCCATTGGGCATATCAAAGTCCGTGTCCCAGAACACGGAGGCAGTCATTCCACAAAGATCAATCTTGTAGACAGAACTTCCCCAATAGTCCGTTACAAAGAGATTGCCGGAAGTGTCGGCGCATATGTCATTTGGCAGTTCCGCACCTTCAAGGTGTATGAAATCCAGCAGGCTGTCACCTGTCAGATCGAAGATGGCGACACCGATAAACGGCTCGATATTGCAGGCGACAAAAAGGCTGTCTCCTCTGGAAAAAAGCCCAGCTATCCTCTCGAAGTCATTGCTGAAAAGACTCTGAACTACATCTGTGTCAATCTGGATGATTTTTCCATCCCCCCAGTTTGAGACAAGATATCTATCCCTTTCATGATCAAAAACTATGCTCTCCGGCAAGTTGAGAAGCTGGCCAAAGACCGCGGCTGCAAGTGATAATAGGATTAAAAAGCGCATACCACCCCCTATATTAGTTGTATTATGCAAATAATACAATTTTTCCTGAAGATATGCAAGCAATTTCTATGAATCTGTCAAATTAGGTTCATATCTTTCTTTCATTGCCCGGAACACCTGCATTATATATATTGTGTTGTTGAACTGTTTTCAGGAGGAAGATGAAAAAGGTTTTCATAACATTCGCCATTGCTCTTCTCGCCTTTTTTCCGGGCTGCAGAAAGACAACAACAGACGAGATTTTCTACAAGATAGATGAAGATGAAGCAGAGATGGCCTTCCGCTATCTCAATCATATTCGGGAGATGCCCGAGGTATACGGCGAGAAAATCGGCGTTGATCTGACCATGTACACCCAGAGCCCCGGACTTATATGGAACGACACGCTGGCACAGGTGGCGAGGGCAAAGGCAATGGACATGGCAAAGCGCGACTATCTGAGCACTGTCACCCCGGAGGGGAAGGGCATGAATCTCCTCGTCTATCAGGCAGGATATGTCATACCCAAAGAATGGTATGAGAATCCAAAGGAAAACTATTTCGAGCTTATTCAGGGCGGAGCAAAGACAGGGGACGAGGCCATCAAGGATCTAATGGCCGCTTCGAGGACACATCGCGAAAAGCTGCTCGGCAAGACCGACTTCACAAAGGATGCCCTCGACTGTGGCATAGGATTCGTTCGCTCATATAAGGGAACATATCGATCCTATATCTCCATAGTGATCGCTAAGCATGAATTTTAGGGGAAATATGAAAAGATATATGTCAATACTTCTGCTGGCGGCTATGGCAATGGCATTTCCAGGCAGACTTGGCTTCTCCGGCAGGCTGGCAGATGCCGGGGGCACAGCAATATCCGGCACGGAGACAATCACATTTCACATCTACGACACAGAGACCGGCGGCAGCCCCCTTTGGAGTGAGACGCAGACAGTCTCACTCACAGGCGGCTATTTCGATGTCGCCCTGGGCGAGCTTTCGGCTATAGAATCAGTCCCATCCGGGCGTCTGTTTGTTGAGATGGAGATAGCAGGCGAAACACTCAGCCCCAGACAGGAAATTCTGCCGACCTTTGCAGCACACAGGGCAAGGAGTACAGTCCATGTTGATTCAGCCCTTGTGAGCGTTTCCAGCTCTGCCAATACCACCGGGCGCGTGGGTCATCTGCGCTTCATACCCGGCGCCGGCGGCGAGATAACAGAGTCCCATGAGACATCGGCAACAGACACGATATACATATCTGTCGGTGGCGAATCCTCGGGCACAACACCCGGCACAGTAGAGGATGCCAAGCCATTCATCAAGGCATCCGAGGGATATGAAACAGGCAATACCTGGGCAGAGATACTCACCATAGATCCCATTACACCAGGCAACTACATAATGCCCACACACATGAAGCTGGAGGGAAGATCGAGCTATTCCTATTCGACGGCCTATGTGCGCTATACGATAACATATTCCGACGGCTCGACATATACATCCGGCGAGCTTTCCACATATGGAGGATCATGGGTGACATTGCTGGAGACCTCAATACCCCTCCATGCAGCATACAGGGGAACGATTACGGCAATCAGCCTTGAGGTCAGAAACTCCAGCGCAGACTACAGGACATATGCCCGACTGGAGCTCTCGGGCTACGAGATAGAACCATAAGGAGATCATGAAAAGGATATTTCTATTTATCGCTTTTTCAATAGCTATCTGTCAAACCTCTGCAACTGTCCGATTTGCAGGCAGTCTCACAGAGGCAGACGGCACCGCTGTTGACGGCACTAAGACCATTGAATTCAGCATTTACGACACAGAGACAGGTGGCACAAGCCTCTGGTCATCCACAAGGACTGTAGGCCTCACAGCAGGGCAGTTCGAGATTGACCTTGGCGAGGTTACGCCCCTTCATCTTTCATTTGACGGCGACTACTATGTCGAGATGACAGTCGAGGGAGAGATACTCAGCCCGAGATATGCCCTGCCACAATCGGCATATTCCCGAAGGGCGGAGTTTGCCACAAGGGCTGTTCAATCAGTTTCGTCATCAGAGGATCATACAGGCAGAACAGGCCATCTGCGCTTTGTACCCCTCGACGGAACAGAGATAACAGAGTCAATGTCCGACGGCGCAGATACGATATATATCGCCATCGGTTCAACAGGCGGCACAAGTCCCGGCTCAGGCAGTCTGACACCTGCCCAGCTTTTCCTTGCTCAGGAAATCGGCACAGTTACGGGTCCGACCTGGGATACTATCTGTGTTGTGGAGCCATATTCTGCCGGCGACTACATAATCCCCATCAATATGAAGCTGGAATACAGAAGAACAAGCTATTCCGGCGGACAGGCCAAGATGCGCTATACCATCTATTACTATGACGGCGATGTCTATACAAGCCCAGAGTATTCCACATATAACACAAGCTATGAGACAATCATTGATACGCCGGTTCCCTTCCATTCATCCTATCTGATAGCCTTCTCAAAGATTGTTGTCGAGGCGTGGAACGGAAATGATGGATACGTTACCCAGGCACAGCTCATTGTCTCGGGCTACGAGATAGAACCATAAGGAGATAATGAAACAGATTCTTTTCATACTGCTTGCAACAATAGCGATTGCCCAGCCTTCGTCACTTGTCAGATTCGGAGGCACTATAACCGATGATGGCGGCACCGCCATCACAGGGACAAGAACGATAATTTTTGAAATCTACGACACAACCGACGGCGGCAGCCCCCTGTGGACCTCCACACGGACAGTAACCCTTACAGGTGGCAGATTCGAGATTGACCTCGGCTACAGCGCACCCCTTGATCTGCCCTTTGACAGGGACTACTATGTCGGGATGACAGTGGAGGGCGAGGCTATGGACACAAGGCTTCCCCTGCCCCACACCGCCTTTTCACGGAGGTCGGAGTATACAACAAAGGCTGTGCAGTCTGTATCATCCTCAGAGGATCACACGGGCAGGACAGGTCATCTGCGCTTTATACCCCTCGAAGGAACAGAGATAACAGAGTCCATGTCCGATGGCTCGGACACAATATACATAGCCATAGGCAGCGATGGCTCCACAGGTGGCACATCGGATCTTGAGCCTGCCAAGCCGATTGTGATAGCAAAGAGCGGCAGTGTTCCCTCCAGCCAGGTAGACTACACCGAGATAGTCAGAATTGAGACACCGACACCGGGATATTACTTCATCCCCACCCAGATACGCCTTGAGCACTACTATTGCTATGTCAGATATACCATCAACTATTCCGACGGATCGAACTATATATCCGATGATTTCTCCACAGGCAGCTCATGGCTCACTGTTTTCGATGCAGCAATCCCTCCCCATTCAGGCTATGGAGGTTTCATCACAAGCGTTGTTGTTGAGGGCAAAAGACTTTCATCCTATTACACAGGCTCTGTGAGACTCAGCCTTGCAGGATACGAAGTTGCGCCGTGAAGACCTGCTATCTCTGCGGACATGTCTGTGAAGATGGTGCTGAGGATTGCCCGAAATGCAATGCCCCTCTGATCGAATTCCGCATTAAGAAGGAATTCGGCCTGACCGACAAACCCCATGGGGATCGCCGGACAATGAAGGCAATGGGTTACAATGTCATGGATATTGACGAAGTACTCTCAGATGCCAGATCCACACTCGAGCCCGCCAGCGTTAAACAGGATAATCCGACTTTACAAGAACCTAAGATCACATGGAAGGGCGCACCGGACAACCCGGATGAATATCTGCCGAAATGGGTTTCATATATTATTTATGCCATACTAATCATAGGGACCGGTGGTTTCTTTCTCATGCTGCTGTGGTATCTCTAAGGATTAGATAGCCTGAAGCATCCTCTCACTTTTTGCAAATCGGGCATTCAATCTTCTTTGCCATATGGACATATGCCTTATCTTTGATACAAAAAGGGGACAGATGATCAAAAGGGCAATGGCAAAGATTAGGGAACAGGGGCTGCTGACATTTCTCGCAAAAGCATGGGAATATCAGGTGATGGAATTTCTGCGCCTGCCTTCATGCAAGAGGCGGATCAAGGCAATGCAGTCGATTTCCGATCCGCAAAGGCTCATTGAGCTTGTATACTCCGATTTGGGTAAATGCCTTGGCATAAAGCAGAAAAGGGCAGAGATAGCCGAGTTCATCGGGCTTGTCGCCGAAAGAAAGCCACAGAAAATCATAGAGATCGGCACTGCAAGGGGTGGGACTCTCTTCCTGCTCGCCCATGTTTCTTCACCTGATTCAAGGATTCTCAGCATAGACCTGCCCGGCGGGCCCTTCGGCGGCGGATATCCGAGATTCAAGTCCGGCCTTTTGCGAAGATTTGGTGGCAGGGCCATCCGGCTATTGAGAGCAGATTCCCACAGGCTGGAGACCTTTCAGAAAGCAAAGTATATCATTGATGGTGAGGTTGATCTGCTGTTCATAGACGGCGACCACACATATGAGGGCGTGAAGATGGACTTCCAGCGTTACAGTCCACTCGTGAAAAAGGGCGGCATCATAGCCCTCCACGACATTGCTGAGCATCCGCCTGAAACAGGCTGCGATGTCCGGAGATTCTGGCAGGAGATCAGGCCAGTATATAGGACCAAGGAAATCATTGACCAACAGGGCGAACCCTGGGGTGGCATCGGCATAGTCTTTCTCGACTGATCCATCAGGTATGACCAGCCTGATTTCGACCTTTTTCTGAACCAATGCCCAAGCTAATCAGTAGTCCCTTTCCTATCAATAGCAATGCATATTAGAATCATCAAAGACCTTTTGTCCTTTTCTTTGTCTATAAATCTTAGAAATGAAGAGTGGTCAAGATAGTCATGACCTTTATTACCCTTTTTTATTGAGCACAGGGGAGTTCATTAAAAAAAGCCCCCTCGTTTTGAGGGGGCTTTGAATGATATGGTGAATGTACTATTTTACGAGGAGTATCCGCTCTGAGGCGACCTGTCCTTCGTTTTCAAGTACTACCATGTATATGCCGGTTGGCAGAGGCTCGCCGTCTTTATCGACACATTCGAGATTTGTCTGATAAGTGCCGCGCTCTGCATCACCCTGCCATAGCGTCTTGACAGTTCTGCCCGAGATGTCCTGCATGGATAGTTTCGCGCTTCCTGTCTCGCCTATTGTGTATTCTATTGTGCTTGTGGAGTTGAAGGGATTTGGGTATGCCGAGACATGGGACATATTGACCGGTAGTGCAGCAAGCTCCTGTACATCTGAATACTGATTCTCTTCGTCGAGCCAGTAGAGATAGTTGAGCAGCCAGGCTATGACTGTGTAACGCTGGTTTTCGAACTCGCCGTCATGCATTGAGCCGAGATATACAGATGAGATTACAGAGCGATAGTTGTCTACCTCAGCAGCAATCATTCGGATGCGTGAGACCTCCGGTTCAGGATCAGTCTGGGAGCGCATGATCAGTCTGCCGAATGTTGTGTTGAACTCGTCAACACGGGTATCTCCGGTCTGCTGATAATCATATTCCAGCTCAATCGGCCCCTCCTCGAAGAAGGAACGCGGTCCTCTGAGGGATACAACGTTACCAGCTGAGCGGGATCTGCCGTCGTCGACATACTCTGCGCCGAACATGGAGAACAGCTGTGTGCCGATCCACTCCTCGTCCTCGAGATCATAGTCATAACCTGCATCTGCGCCTTCCCAATAGACGCTGCCACCTGCGAGCATATATTCGAGGAGTTTTCCGAGATCCCTGTCTGGAATGATCCCGTTCTCTTCATCATCTATGCCTGTGATTATCCAGACCAGCTTATAGTTGAGCGGGTCGAATTCACCGAGTCCTTCGTTCTCTTCCGTTATATCGCACAGCTCGCGATAGAAGGCGGCCATGGAGTTGACATAGTCCTCTTCGTCTGTGCTCCTTGCCAGGCGTGCACCGTCGTCGAAGTCGAGAATGAGAATGTCCGGGTCTGAGGGGTCATCCCCTGCAAAGCCGGTGACAACGCTGGTACCGTCGGACTCGTCGTCGCCATAGACGGCTGTCATGTAGTAGAAGCCTCCTGTCTCGCCGCGCAGGATGAAGCTCTTTGCCTTTGGCGAGATCTCGCCGACAAGCTCATCATCGCCGATTACGCGGTAGATGTAGAGTCTGTATCCTGTCAATGTCAGCCCTGTCGGCTCAGGTGGTGCCCAGGTGAACACCATTCTGTTGTGCATGCCCGAGCGTACTGAAAGGTCATTGGGCGGGTTCAAATCTGTGGAGCCTGCCCATTCGAGTGTGATGTCGTGTACGAATAGAGAATCCCCAACAACTGTTATAACTTCGCTGTAGGGAGAATATCCATCAGCTCTTGCATTTATGATTCTTTCACCAAGCATAACGGCATCCAATAGATAGCTGCCATCGTCGCCGGAATAGGTGGTATCTCCATCTATGGCAATAACAGCACCACCCACAACTCCACCGAGATCGGAGTAGACAGTTCCGGGAACCCTTACCCTCATCTTATCCATCATGAACTCGAACTCCGTATTTTCTGAGTCGATATAGATGTTATCTGATAAGGGGTTGTAGAATCCTCTGGTCATGTCAACTGTATATTCTCCTTCCTCACGGATGAGGAACATGGCATCGCCGAGGCTGTCTGTTGTGGCAGTAACTCCGTTTAAAACTACACGTGTGCCGACAAGAGCGTCCATTGGGTCCTCAAGGTCTACATGTATTGTCACGAGTAACCCAGCAGATTCCAGTGTGTCATTGTATTCTGTGTCCTCAGTCAGCTCGAAGTCCTCTACTGTTATTGTCTCAAAAGCAAGACGGCTAATAATAAGGTCATATGTACCATAGGGTGCAGAGAGCTCATAGTAGCCTTCTTCGTCGGTCATGCTCTCGTAGTCACCGAGCATAATTTCTGTGCCTTCAAGATCGTCCGGACCATAGATATAGCCGGATAGTGTGTAGAGCTGTTCCTCAAGGACAATGTCCAGAACAGTGTGACCTGCCACCGTTACGGAGTCCAGCCCCTCTACATAGCCCTCTGCCCTTGTGATAACTGTGAAATCACCCATCGGAACATCGGGTATGGAATAGTAGCCGAGTGAGTCGGTTGTTGTCTCGTAGCCCGCAAGCTCAGCTATTCTCAGTGCTGCTCCGACAATCGGCTCTCCCTCTTCATCGGTAACTGTACCGTATATCTCGTAGAGATCACCCACTGCATAGCGAATATGTATGAAGCCCGGCAGGGAGAAGGCAAGCTCGGATGCAGCGGACATATCCGCCCAGCTTGAAGGCTCTGTGCCCATTGTTGAGAATGCGATCTGGAAATCGCCGTCAAGACCCGAGAGTTCATCGGGATTCCAGGTTGCTGCATAGTCTGCCAGTGTCATGTCTATATTGGACAGATAGAGCGCCCATCGCACCGAAGGGGCGTTGATGTCTCTGATGTCGCGCTTGAGCTGCTCTGCAATCTCGCTCTCTATTGAGAAATATGCATTGGTCATAAATCCCGGTGGAGGTGGAGGTGACTGCAGGTCAAGCCCCATGTCAAAGTCATCTGTGCCGTCTTCGTCAAGTCCGAAGAAAAGCTCTGCTGAATATGGGTCGTCATCTATCGGAGTTGTTGTAATAATAATGGATGACATGAAATCAGGCTCTGAAAGGTAGCTGGTTGTGAAACGTCCTGTGGTGTTGTATTCATTGCCTGCATAGTCCGAGACAATAAGCTCCCAGTCTATTGTTTCCGAAGAGGGGAATGGTTCATCGGGGGAAAAGAGCATTGTGACCATAGGCCCGTCCTCAGTCAGCTCAAGCATATCCGTTACATCAACACCCTCAACAACAAGTTCAATTGTCTCCATGTCGATTCCGGAGCCGTCGTCAGAGATTGTGATCTCCAGATCTGTTGTTATGGGTACTGATACTGCGCCGTTCTCCGGCTCAACAGATACGAGGAATGGCGGCAGAAGATCTGTTCCGCCTGTGGAACGGATGAATACCCTCTGTGCCGGCATGACGCTCATGGATGACATGTCGGACATGTCACGCCAGTCTTCCTCCGAAGGTGTCATAGGAGGATATTCAGCAGCTATCTCAAAGACTATTCCATCGGGCAGCTCTGCTCTGTTCCATTTGACCCCGTTGGGATATCCCGGGTTTTCCAGTGCAACCCTCCAAATATTTTCTTCAGAGGATGTAGCTCTTATGTCCCTTGTTATCATTGTATAGAAGGGGAAGTCCGGATCGGAGAGGGGGAAATATGCATATGGAACACCAGGCACTGCGATTGGGAAAACCACATCATAACCGGTGTTGAAGCCCTCATCTGCGCCTGATGCGGCACCAATGGAGAGATCGAATCGTGTTGTGTCACCATCGCGGCTTGTCCAGATGATGAAAGGGAATTCCCAGTCTGCAGGAAGCATGGCAGGCCCTGTGATGAATGTAGATGTCATATCTACTGAAAGGGGATCTGTCCCTGTGTCCTCTGCATAGAAATATACCTCATACTCCCGCTCTGCCATCCAGAGTCCGGCGGGGAGATATTCGAAGCGATATCCGCCTGTGATCGATGTTATCTCTGCATATGAGAAGACATCAGAGCCATTGACTGTGAAGACAACGCTGGAAAGGTCAACTGTTGTCTCATTGTCCTTGACCTCGATTGTGAGTATCCTGTTTGTTGGCACTTCAACTGCTCCGTCTTCCGGGGAAAGGCTGATGATTTCCGGCGGTGTGGACTCGCCACCTGAAATCGGGTCGAATCTGAGATATACAATCTGTCCGGGCATGAAGGTCTCGCTGCCGGAGCCTGTCATGTTGAACCAGTCGTCAACCTCAAGACCGGGATAAGCAAAACCGAGATAGAATCGGCCTGCCCCTGTTGGAAGGGTATAGCGATTCCAGCTTATCTCCTGGGGTATGTCTCCCCTTTGGAGCTGGATCTGCCAGATCTTCTCAAGCTCATCGTCGGCTCTTATATCTGTCGAGAGCATTGTCATGAATGGCCAGTCAGGGTCGTCCATGGAGCTGAATGCGAAGGGTCCTGATGGCGGGGCAAGGGGTATGTTCTCGTCATAGCCGTCCGGGCCGTCATACCCGTCGAGGGCATCGGTCTCCAGACCTATCGTGATGTTCCTCTCCTCACCGAGGGTGGAGAGTGTTAGTTCCAGTCGCCAGGGCGCAGCAAGTGTAAGCCCTGCAAGGACCAGAAGAAGCAGTAGTGACTTTCGCATTCTTTCCTCCTTTGAATAGGATAGTAATTACCTTTTTGGGTGACCTTTGGGCTTCTGTTATGCTTTCGAAACTAAAGGTCATCTATACTTATATAGTTTTCTGTGCAAGTTGTCAAATACTGTGATGGCTTCAAAGGCAAGCCAATCGTTCTATTCCCCCAGGATCGCTGAAGTCTGTGTCCTGTTGAGACTTTCAGACCATTGCTTCTGAAGACTCCTGGGTCGCTATATCGATTTCAAAGGCATTGGGCAATCCCAAGGGTTGCCCCTACAGTGAACTCTGCAACTTATTGGGAGTATTCAGGTGTTCAGGATAGTACATCGTTACCGAGTCCAGAAACACCTGAGCTCTCTTAGTTCATTCATATAAAATGTCTTCGAGTATTTGCTGAGCAGGGTGGCACATCTATTTTCCAACACCTACAGCCCTTATATCAACCCGCCGACACTCGACGTAAAATTTGTTTTCAAGCTGTGTCGATTTTATTGGTGGGTTGGAGGGGTTCTCTGTGTTGAATTGCTACCATACGCTGGATGCTCATCCCTATAGATTTTGGTTTCCTTTACCTATAGCCCTTATATCAACCCGCCGATACTCGACGCGCCCCCCCTGTTGGAATGCATTTTGTTTTAATATAGGGGTTTTTGGTGAAAAGCTAAAGAAAAAAATTAAGTAGGGGTGCAAAAAAAATATTTTTGGGCGTGGCTTTGTGGGATAATTGTCTGTAAGTTATAGTGATGAAAAAAAATACCCTTTCTTTTGAAAGGGTATTTGAAAGAGTAGGTATATCAGGGCTTAGTCTAGTATGGCTCTTATTGCCTTTATCAGCTCATTGTTGTTGGCTGGTTTCTGGAAGAAGCCGACTGCACCCATTTCCTTTGCTTTTTGTCTGTTCTTCTGCGGTTCCCTTGCTGTCAGGATGATGACCGGGGTATTTGCGATCTCGGGAATTTTTTTCATTCTTTCCATGACTGTGAAGCCGTCGCCTCCGGGGAGTCCTATATCGAGGATGATCAGGTCCGGGCGCACCTTTTTGGCTTTGGCAATGGCGGAGATTACGTCATATGTGAAGAAGACATTGTATCCATAAGCCATCAGCCTTACTGACATACCGAGAAGAAGGTCGTGATCGTCGTCTACCACGAGAATGGATTTTGGTTTTCTCTGGGTTTCGACCGGTTTTGGGCTGATTTTATCGAGGGGGATATTCTCGTCTGCCTTGAGAGTAACCGGTGAATAGTCTATATTATCGAGATCAATTTCCGGTGCGGAGGAATCATCATCGTCTATCTCCGGGGCTGGTGAGGATGGCTCCTGGGGCTGAACGTTCTCTATCGGCTGGGGTTTCGGAATGGGTTTGGGCTTTGGGGGCTCGGGCTTTTCTTCGAGGTCTTCGGCGTCGAGTTTTGGTGGTTCGTCGCCGAGTACTTTTTGAATTGTTGCCATGAGCACAAAATTGTCGGCGGGTTTCTGGAGGAAGGCAACTGCGCCGTGCTCCAGAGCCTTTTCGCGATTCACCTGTGGATCCCTTGCCGAGAGTATGATAATCGGTATTGATGAGAGGGCACTGTTGGATTTGAGCCTGTCCATGACGAGGAAGCCGTCACCTCCGGGAAGACCGATGTCGAGGATGATCAGATCCGGTCTTTCCTTTCTTGCATTGGAGACGGCATACATGGCGTCGGCTGCAAAGATAACCTCATACCCGCTGGCTCTGAGACGTACTGCAAGTCCTCTCAGGAGGTCTTGATCGTCGTCTACAACGAGTATTTTTTTCACATTTCCTCCTACTCTTTCTATGGAAATTATTGATCTTCGTCTTTTTTGTATATGGGTATTGTGAAGGAGAAAGTGCTGCCCCTTCCCACCTTGCTGTTGACCCAGATCTGACCTCCGTGGAGGTTGATCATTGTCTTACAGATATATAGTCCCAGTCCCAGACCTTTTCTTGATGATTCTAGTGTGGATTCGGATTGATAGAGGTATTCGAAAATCTTGTCGACCTCTTCCGGCTCTATTCCAACGCCTGTGTCTGAGACAGAAAGTCTAATCATATTCGGGTCTTTCTCGAAAATCCTTGCCCTGACTGTGATTGCGCCGCCGACAGGCGTGAATTTGATGGCATTTCCTATGAGGTTGATCAGCACGCCTCTTATCCTCTGTGGGTCTGCATAAGTTGTCGGTATGTCGCCGGGAAATTCTGCGGAGAGGTGTATGCCCTTTGCCTTTGCTGTTGCCTTGAGGGTTGATATGCTGTCGGATATCATCTCATATGCTGACACGCATTCACGGTTAACTGTAAGTTTGGCTGTCTGTGCCCGGGTTACTTCTAAGAGATCGTCAATCATTGTCTTGAGCTGAACTATATTCTGCAGGCTGATCTCGAGGTATTCCTTCTGTTCCGGGTTGAGATCCCCTGCCAGCCCGTCGAGGAGAATGGTGATGAACTGATATATAGAAGTCAGGGGTGTTCGCAGTTCGTGGGATACATGGGATAGGAACTGATCCTTCATCTGCAGCTGCTGGAGGCGTGCCTGCTCGAGGTCTGTCATGAACTTGTGTCGTTCCAGACCATAGCGCAGGACACGGGAGAGCATATTTGCGTTTATGAACTGCTTGAGGATATAGTCCTGTGCTCCGTACTGAACTGTCTTGAGTGCCAGCTCCATATCATTCTGATCTGTCATGATGATGATGGGCGATTTTTCGAGCTGTTTCTTGACGATCTCGAAGGTCTCCATACCGCTGGTCTTCTCCAGCCAGAGATTCAGGAGAATGACGTCTATGCCTTCATCGCTTTCAGGCAGGTCTTCAAGGTGTTTAACTGTTGTCAGCTCAAAGGGCTCTCTGGCCTCTTTGAGGAATTTGCCTATCAGCTCGTGATCGGCCTCATCGCTGTCTATAAGGAGAACATGTATTTTCTCTTCGGGCATTCCCGAGTCCTTTGCTCTTTCTGTTATCGACGACCTTCAAAGCCTTGACATGGTGTCGATTCTTCTCAATCGTCCTTTCGCAGTCCTGAGAGAAATCTAAAACCAAGCTATTCAGTCGGCTTTGCGAAAGGGCTTTTTCTAAGACCTTTTAATTTAGTGGGTAAAGCTGTAAATAGACAAGAAAAAAATTAGATGAAGGGTTATATGGGTTGAGCTGTTGATGTTTTTTCTCCTTTCTGCATGAAGATTTCTGGTGTTTGTAGAGCAAACAAAGGTTTGCCCTTATTTGGGATAGACCTTATTTTTCCATAGAACAGGAAAATGAAAGGATGGCATAATGAAGATTAGTCGTAGGCAGGCTGCACTTATGGCCGGAATTGCCCTTCTGGTAATGGCTGTGATCGCCCCAATTGCGGATATGGTCATATTCAAGAATGTTCTGGACACAGAGAATCTGACTGAGAGCATAGAGAATTTTCCTGAGAATGCCGGGAAATTCAGGGTTGGTATTGGGCTTTTCGTGATTGTTGCCCTTTTGGATGTTCTGATAGCCTGGGCTTTGTACCTGCTTCTTGAGCCCCTTGGTCGTGGGCTTGCCCTCCTTGCTGGCTGGTTCCGTCTTGCATATTCGGCGATGCTTGGTCTTCTTGTTAACAGGATGATGGATGTAAGGATGATTCTGGAGAGGCTGGAGACATCTTCTGTGCTGTTGCAGGATCAGCTTCGGACGCAGCTTGTTCTCGCCAATGAAGGCTTCTACAATGGCTGGCAGATCGCTTTGATTGTCTTCTCTGTCCACCTTGTGATTGTCGGAATTCTGCTGATAAGGGCGAGATCGCTCAAGGGTGTTCTCGGCTGGCTTCTCGTCATTGCAGGTGCAGGATATGCCTTTGATGGCTTTGCTACAGTATTTGCAGGCGGAATAGGCTTTCAGATTTCTCCCTATACCTTCATAGGCGAGGTAATTCTCATATTCTGGCTTCTTGCTATCGGGATAAAAAACAATCTGCCAGATCTGGAAAGGGCAAAAAAATGAGACGTGTCCTTTCATATTCTTTGTTCAGCCTGATACTACTTTCAGGCTGTGCTCTTTTTCGCAATGCCTTCAAGGAGCCTGAGGTGAGATATCGGGATGTTCGGGTGGAGAATGTCACCTTTTCAGGTGCTGAGATTGTTCCGAGATTCACTGTCGATAATCCCAATCATGTCGGCGGCGATATTCGGGATGTGGAATATCGGCTTTATCTTGACGACATTCTTATTACTGAGAACAGACTGGACGAGCCGATTTCCCTCAAGGCCAATGGCAGGACAGAGGTGAATCTGCCGATACCAGTCAATTTCCTCGACATCTATCGCGATTATCAGTCTGTCAGGGGGCGGAAGGTTCCCTATAGGATTGAAGGGAGCATGAAGGCATTTGCCTTTACATTCCCGATTGACGTGAAGGGCGAGATAACCGTGCCCGATCTGCCGGATATCAAGCTGACCAATCTTGAGATATCCGGCGGCGAGATCGGCTTTGACCTGATTCTGGACAACAGGAACGGAACTGCGCTGGATATCACCCGGTTCTCATATTCTATCAAGATCAACGGCAATAATATCTCCTCCGGTCGCTCCGACATCGATGAACCGATAGCCGGATATGCCTACAGGCGTGTTTCGATAAGCTCTACTCTGTCCCTCAAGGAGCTGGCCAATCTTGGTCTTGAAGCCTTAGAGAAGGGCGAGTTAAAATATTCTGCGGAATATGAGGCAGATTTCGACATACCCGGACAGGGTATCGAGACGCTGAAATGGAAAAAGGAAGGCGAGCTGGGGGAGTGAGTTGGCAGAGCCTCCAGGAAGTCTATATTTTGAGGTATGATGGTCAGGTGATTCCGTATATATCTTTCACATGACACTCTCCTGAACTACTCCACCGCCATCCAGTTGAGGTCTGTTCCTCATGGACCAATCAGTATTGAACCATTTTCCCTTGAGAGGAACCAGTAGCCCTTGCCCCGATATAGTGTGTCTGCTGCAAAATATGACTGTGTACCCGAATCCCATCCATATATGGGAGGGATTATAAGTTCTGTGGGAGTAGTTATGTATGCGGTAGATGGCACCGGATGCCCCGGCACTCCGATGAGATTCCAGCCCTCCATTATCGGACGATTAGTAGAGAAAAGCCCGGTTGGTATTCTGATGCTCGCTGTGTCAGGATAGAGGATAAAGTAGCCGTGACCTCCATATAGTGAGTCGGAGGCATAATATGCCCTGCCCTCGGTGTCAAATCCTTTTGGCATGCCGACTGACAGGTCGAAAAGGCGGTGATATTGGGGAACAGGTGATGGCACGGAAACTATGTTCCAGCCGTATTCGAGCATCGTCTCCATCTCAAGCAATTCGGGAACGAATAGAACGAAACTACAGGTGTCGCAGAGGAAATCCGGGTCACAGACCCGATATGTGAAGTTATAGAAGAAAGACCCTGAAGGTGGATCAATTATGGTCAGATAGAGATTGGCCACCCCTGCTTCCATGTATATGGAATCACGCCAGAATCCTCTGTATGGTAAGGGGAAGTCTATAAGCATGCCGCTTAGCTCATCGCCATCTATGTCCTCTGCGAAGGAAGTAATGATATTCTCGCCATCAGGGTCATAGATAAAGGTGTCGGGACAGGAATAGATTACAGGCGGGTGGTTGTCGGGCATCTCGCCGGAATAGACCAGGACAGTGAAGCGACATGTATCGCATGCACCCCAGAAATCGCAGACCTCGACAGCAAAGTCCCAGAGTCCCACATCCTCCGGCAAGAAAAGGAAGTCTGTCCTTATCATATGATGATAAGGCCTTTCTATAATATCAAAGTCCCACCAGTCCTCTTCGACCGGATGCTCTAAAAGGATAGCACTCATATCATCGCCCTCCTCGTCCAAAGCAGAGAAATCCCTCATCATTGTATATTCACCAATCGCCATGAAAACCGTATCTGGGCAGTTGTAGAGAACAGGAGGCTCGTTTAGAGGACTTACTTCAATGGCATTTATGGTGAAAGAACATGTATCACACAGTCCATGCTCATCACAGCAGCGAAAGCTAAACTCATATTCGCCTACAGCTGGTGGTTCAAACAGTTGCAGTCGATATCCACAGATTGAGTCATCAACGAATGTGGAATCATGCCACCATTCACGATATGTGTCGGGATAATCGATTATCTCAACAGAGATATCATCTCCATCGGGATCATAGTAGTAGTTTTCGATCAGAGTATCATCGATGGAATAGTCGAGGCGATAGAAGCAGGCGATACTGTAGGGTGGCCTGTTTTCCGGGGTTGTAGAGTCAGGTGGAGAGATGACTATGAAGGAGCATGTATCGCAGAGTCCTTCGTCGTCGCAGGCTACAAAGGTGAATCTGTAATCCCCCCATGGAGGGCGATCGCGAATGCTCAGATAATATCCGCTCTCAAAGTCATAATGGGGAGGATAGTAGAAACAGGAATCGAACCACCAGGCTCTGTATGGTTCGGGAAATTCTATTAGTCTGATGTCAAGTTCATCAAGGTCAGGATCAAAGATATCTCCCTCAATGATGCTAAAGCCATGGGTAAAAAGCAAGGTATCGATACAATACTCGAAGTATGGTGGTCTATTGCCCGTAATAGTCGAATCACCAGGAATAGATACGATAAATGAACATGTATCACATGCTCCATAGTCGTCGCATATCGACATCACGAATGGGTGTTCTCCTGCAATCTCAAGAGTCGGGGTGAACCAGAACAAGAGACTTATCGAAGAGGACAACTCGTTCAGGTATAGATACCACCAATCGTCAAGCGGTGGTCCTTCGAGTATTCTGAATGTAAGATCATTATCGTCCGGGTTGTCGATACTGCAATCCTCAAAGAAAAGGGGATCAAACAGACTCAGATGTATGGTATCAGGGCAACCGATAAAAGAAGGTGGGTCAGCATAGACGGAAAGGGCAAAAAATATCACAAGTAAATAAAAGCTGGTATTTTTCCACATATATCCCCCAGACAGCTATTTTTATATCACAAATATAGATTTAGATATATGTTGGGTCAAGTAAAAATGACCGGCTATGCAATTTAGGCTTTAATGCTATTTCACCGCCATCCAGTTGAAGTCTGCCCTGTCGCCGGTGGCGGATTCCACATAGAAGCCTTCAAGGGTTGTCTCTGTTACTGACAGGGACGTGAATGAGCCCTTTGGGGTTATGGTCACTATTGGCGGCTGTGTGAGACCGGCTGCAAAGTTCTTTGAGAAGGGGACAAAACCCTGTCTGCCCTCAAAACTCGCCATGCCCCTGTCCATTGCTGTGGTCTTGGATGCATACCAGCTGCGCGAGATATTGACCGCAACCTTGCCTTTGCCCTCTTCAAAGTCACCGAGTGCATATCCTACAATCGGGCCTGCCTCTGTCGCCTTCATGCCATAGCCGGGTGTCGAGGAGGATGTGATTGGATCGCCTGCCTTGATGCTGCCGTTCTCGTCCGTGACAAGTACGGAAATTCGTCCTGCAAGTGCCACCGGGCTTCCTCCGCCATTGCCCCTTGGGTCTGTCAGACCGATTATCTCTGAAAGCCTTGTCTCAATTGCGCTTAGCCTTGCCTGCCTGTCCCGTTGTCTCTTCTCGTATGCCTTGCGCGCAATTTCATATTCCTTGAGTCTTGCATCGAAGGTCGGGTCGTCCTTTCCATTTCTGACGGGACGTTCCGGCGGTGAAGGGGGTGTCTGGAAAATGGCTTCCTTTTCCTGCCAGAGTGCGCGCTCTTCCTCGGCATAGTCATTGTAGTTCTCGGCTCTGCCCATGAGAATGGCAGGCTTATCAGAGCGTACTCCGACAAGGTTGATGTCATATGGTATCTGTGAGAGTCCAACCCTGACCTCCTCCGGATCGGCGGAGGGAAAAGAGATGCTGACCAATGCACCGTCGGGGATGTCGCCGTCGTCCGGGTACATCTCCGCAAGGTCAGCCACCTCATAGCCTGTGGATAGAACAGTGCCGTTGAAATAGCCTGCATAGTCCTCAAAGCCGAGATCTGTTCTTGCGTATATGCCAATATCTATGGCAGGGCTTGTTCCACCATAGGCAAACATGCCGATATTGCCTGTCAAAGCTGAGCCGGAAGCACCTACGGCATGGGCATACCATCCCCTGACCTGTTCGCCGTCGGCAGCATAGATATATCCACCATAGTTAAGGCCGATGTCCGAAGGCTTGAGCGACTGACCATAGAAGGCCGCCACCTCGCCGGTATCGGACATCTCCGTCCAGGAATAGATGCCCCAGAGGAAGGACTTACCGTTGTAGCTCGCTGCGGAGGATATGCCATAGGACTGTGCAAGATTTGCGCTGTCATTGTCAGCGACTATCTGGGTGTAGATGCCGTATGTTTCGCCCTTGCCAACAGACTGTCCATAGTTTTCAATGCCACTGAAGATTCCGTCATACTGGGGATTAACAGCCTCGGTTGTGAAGAGTCCCCCTGTGAGATTGCCCCTGCCTGCTATGAGTGTTGAAACATTAAGACCGGTTGTCATCTCAGTATTATTGGGTTGAAGTCCATAGCACTGGTATTCATGCCCTGCCATCTGGCCATAACCGTGTTGCTCGACACTTGACAGATGGCCCCTTGCAATATTCTCAGATGCTGTGTCCAGGACAGCCGCAACATTGAATGTGGCATAGCTCGCCTGACTGGCAGAGAGGGCTGCAAAGCGTCCACCTACTGTCATCGACATCTCATTGGACTCTGATGAGGTAGCGGATCCGACGACACCTGTTGCACTGCCTGTTGTAGCTGAGTTCACAAAATAGCCTGCATATGTCTCGTCTTCGCCTGCGTTCATTGTAGCGTAGAAACCATATGTATAGTGTTCCCTCTGTGCAACGCGAATATTCGAGCCTATGGAATCCGCTGGTGCCATGGCAAGGCCATTGTCAACCCAAAGGGATGCAATGTCCTCCACATCAGACCAGGCTATTGTAGTTCCGCTTCGGGAGAGAACCTGACCATCATCTCCTGAATCGCCTGATATTGTGATATTGGAAAGAGCGCTGAGATTGAGGTTGCCTGCAATGTCCATCTGTCCTGTGACATTGACATCGCCCTCAAAATAACCTGCCCATGTGTCGCCCCTGCCATAGCTGCCAATACCGGAGCCGCCGACATAGCCGTAGTTGTAGGAGTCGAACTGACCGTATGCGCCGTAAAGCTCTGTGCCCAGCCAGCCCTCGCCGCCTGTGGGGTGTATGCCGGATATGGCCCTTGCGCCAGTCAAAGCCCTTGCCGTAACCTCAAGCCTGTTCATAGTATCCGGGTCTGCACCACCTGCTACGATATTTCTCGTTACAGCGAGGATCAGATCATCCCCGGATATTGTCCAGTCGCCGTCTGTGCTGCCACCTGCAACAGAGTCAGCGATTTCTGCGCGGAAAGCAAAGGCAGAATGATGGATGGGCAGTCTCGGTGCCATAATATCACGATCTATCTCTATTTCCAGGAAATACGGTTCGTCAAAGGGCAGGTCAAGGGGGGTGATGCTGCCAAGGTCAATATTGAAAAGCCCCTTTTCCACGGGTACAGCGGTATGCGTCTCCTCCCATAGGGGTGTGTCTCCGGCCTCTTCATAAATCCTGAAAACCATATCAAGATCAGCATTTATTCCCCTGCCTCCACCATCGGTCAGCTTTCCCTGATAAGTTATCTGACCGGCAATTACGGTAAATCCCAGTAATAAAACAAGATAGCGCATAATCTATTCCTTTCCCAAAAAATTGTACGTAACAATATATACAAATTAACCTTAATATGAAAGAGAAAGGGGCCGGTGTTTTTTGTTGCAATGCTTGAAAATATTGATATGTTCTATTAGGAGAAACTAAAGCTATCTTTTGGGATGTATTTACTAAAGGGGTTAGATTTTGGAGAATTTCAAATATCGTGACATAGTTGAAAATATTCACGATGCACTTGTAGTATGGAGGAAAGACAGAATTCTCTACGTAAATTCAGTTGTCTCCGAATACTATGGCATTACAAAGGAAATTCTCAATCAGAGCTCCATCTGGACGGCTGTACATCCCGATGATCGGGATATGGTTCTCGAAAATCATAAGAAGAGGCTTATGGGCGAGGATGTACCGAACAAATACAATGTTCGATTTCTTTCCCCAAAAAGGGGCGTTACCAATGCAGAGGTCATTGTAAGCCAGATCGATTTTGAGGGCGAGGATGCCTTTCTCCTTTCAATCAGAGATGTTACAGATCGCGAGATGGCCCTTGCCGAGCTTGTGGAGAGCGAAAAAAGATACAGACAACTCCAGGAAAGCCTGCCCATCGGTATCTTTCAGGTGGGAAAGGAGTCCAATATTCTCTATGTCAATCCCTTTGCCAGGGAAATGTTTGGCATATCCCCCGATGAGGATGCACGGAACATAAAGCTGGAATCCTTCATCCTCGACATGAAAAGGGCGGAAAAGGGACTGCAACTTACCCTTGAAAAGGGTTTTCTGAGGGATTTTGAGATAATGGCACGCAGGACCGACGGAACGCCATTTTGGGCGGAGATCAACATCAACCCCTCTTTGGATGCTGCAGGAAATATTACACGCTATGACTGTACGGTCGACAATGTCACCGAGAAGAGGCTGCTGAGAATAGAGCTTCGCGATGCCAAGGAAAGATACGAGAATCTGATTTATTCCATAGAGGATGTTGTCTGGTCTGCCAAATATCGAAGACGTGACAATCTGCTTCTTTATTTCTTTTGCGCCCCGACAATCGAAAAGCTGACCGGCTACACGGCATATGAGCTGGGACAGAGACCCGATGGCATCCTGTCGATCTGCCATCCCGACGATAAAGAAAAGGTGAGGGCAGCCCGTCTACGTCTGCCTGAAAGCTCATTCAGCCTTGTTCAGTACAGGCTGATAACGAAGGAAGGAGTTCAAAAATGGGTGCTGGAAAAGACCAGTGCCAACTCCTTCGAAGACAGCACATATGAGCTTGACTCCATCATATCCGATATAACCTCCATGCAGCAATATCTCGACAGGCTCAAGAGCTCGGAGCAGATGCTCAGAGCTGTTTTCGATTCCACACCGGACATGATACTAATCAAGAACAGAGAGCTTATCTATACACATGCCAACAAAGCTGTAGGGCGAATATTCGATCTTTCGCCCTTCGAAATTGTCGGTAAGACCGATGAGGACTTCTTCGATCCCGATGCTGTCAAAGTGATTAGGGAACAGGATATGCGTGTTCTCGAAGGGGAAAAGATATACATACATCAGGCGAGAAGGATTTCAAGCAAAGAAGGCAATTTCAGTATAATAAAGACACCCCTCAAGGGCAAGGACGGCAAGATAGAAGGGGTTTGTCTCATCGGGCATGACATGTCGGGCATCAGGAATATGGAAGGTCAGGTAAAGATATTCAGGCAGCTTGCCGGGCGTTGCGAAAACCCGATGATGATACTCGACAGAGAACTTAACTTCATCTATGCAAACAAGGCCCTCGCCATGCTCTGCAATAACGAGACAGGAGATTTGACTCTCACAGTAAAGCCCTGGCTGATTTTCGGCATTACAACCGAGGACATTGAAGAAATATTGGTTAAGATCGAAGACGGGCCGATTGAGCTGGATGCCCAGATATGTGAAATTCCTGCACGTCTCAAGGTCGAGAGGCTATACTCCTCAGAGGACGAATATGTCATATCAATTTTCGGACTCGCCAAGAATAGCAGCATCTCCGAATAACTGATCAATCACGCCTGTGTAATCCTGGATTGCTTCCAAGTTCCTAAAGGGTGATTATCTCCACCCTGCGCTACTTATCTGCATTGAGAACATTAGCCAGCTTTTGCAATAGATCAGAGAGGGTGAAGGGCTTTTTGATATATGTTGCCTTCTCGTCCATGAGACCTTCTCTGCCAATCAGCTCCTCGGAATATCCAGTCATAAAAACAACCTTTATATCAGGCATGGACATTTTGACCTTTTCTGCAAGCTCTATACCGGACATGCCCGGCATTATGACATCGGACAACATAAGGGCAAAGTTCTTTCCCTCCAGAATCTCCAAAGCTTCCTTCGGGTTTGCCGCAGTGACAACCTCGAAGTTCTGTCTTTTGAGAATACCGGCTGTCAGCGTCCGAACAAGGTCATTGTCCTCAACAACAAGGATGCTCTTTCCGCTCCCGTCAATCTGGCTGTCTGAACCCTGATCGTCCTGATTTTGATCTTCATCGACCGTCGCGAGGGGAAAATAGATGCTGAAGGAACTGCCCTCATGGGGTTTGCTCCTAACCCTGATGTACCCCTGATGCTGCTCGACTATGCCATAGACAGTAGCCAGACCCAACCCTGTGCTGTCGGAACGATTTCCGGTTGTGAAGAAGGGCTCGAAAATCTTTTCAAGGACATCCTCTTCCATACCTTTGCCATTGTCGGAGATTCTCAATATGCAATATTCACCATCCGGGATTTCCCTATCGTTTTTCATGCATATTGCCTCTGTCTCCAGCTTGAGAATTCCACCATCGGGCATCGCATCCTGTGCATTTGCCGCCAGGTTCATGATGATCTGTTCCATCTGGGACAGGTCGGCTCTTATGCTGTGTATATTTGGAGAGAGGTTTACAACTATTTCGATATTCTCCTTTATTGTCCGCTGGAGCATCTCAAGGAGATTTGAGAGCACAAGATTGAGGTCTATCACCTTGAAATCTAGTATCTGTCTTCTGCCATATGCAAGGAGCTGCCATGTGAGTTTTTTCGCCTTTTTGGCGGCATTGATTATTCCTGTCAGCTCTCGGTGTTTATCATTGGGGAGATCCATCATCAGAAGCTCGGAATAGGCTATAATTGGCGTCAAAAGATTGTTGAAGTCGTGGGCAATACCGCCTGCCAGCATGCCGATGGACTCCATCTTCTGAGTTCTTGCCAGCCTTGTTTGCAGTTCCTGTCTTTCCCTCTCCTGTCTCTTCTTTTCGGTTATATCCACCACACCGGCAAGTGCACCAAGTGTTTTGCCCAGCTCATCGAAGAACGGCGTTGCCTCAATCAGAACATCCACATCTTTGCCGCTTTTGTGTGTGAAGGTAAACTCATGCTGTGCAGACTGACCATCCATGCGCTCCACAAAGAGATTATCGAAGTCTTTATAGCGGGTTGGTGATATGAATTCCTTGACATGTCGTCCCTGCATCTGAGCCGGATGATAGCCGAGCATATCCGCCATCTTAGGGTTAACGAAGGTGGTGTTGCCCATGGTATCTATCTCCCAGATACCTTCCTGCAGGGAATCGACGAGAGCCTTATATCTCTCCTGGCTTTCCCTTATTTTGAGTTCCATTTCCTTCCTCTGGGTGATGTTCTGGAAGGTTCCGAAAAGTCTGTACCACTGGTCGTCCTTCATCTCGACCATTCCTATGGCATGAACCCAGAGCGTATTCTTCTCTGCATCAATGAATCTCAGCTCAAAGGCGAAGTCATCACCTGTTTGCATGGAATTTTCGAGGGCATTCACTACAATATGCCTGTCGTCAGGGTGGTAGAACTCTATTGCCTCATCGACGGTAATTCTAACACCCTCGGGCAGCTTGTGTATTCGCCGTGTCTGCTCAGTCCAGTGGAGGAACTCATCGCCGTTGAAGACCTCCCAGCCGCCGATAAGTGCTGTGTTGCCCATATCGTTCAGAAGCTGTCTGTTCTTCTCCATCTCAAGGCGATGTTCCATATCCTTTGTTATGTCTGTTGCCAGCCCCACAAAGCGAGTGTCACCATTCCTGCCAATCCTTACTGCACTGTCGTTAATCCAGTGTATTTTCCCTTCGCAGTCCTTCACCCTATAGATGACATTGAATGTATCGCCCTTTGTGAATCTCTCGAAGGCGCGGTCGACCTCAATCTTATCCTCGGGCAGGATTGAGTTCTTCCAGAGATTAGGGTCTTCAAGTATGTCATATCTTTTTATGCCGAGTATACTCTCTACAGCAGGGCTTATGTATTCCAGCCTGGAGCCATTCTCTTCTAAGCGAACCATCCAGAAGATATCCGGAATCGACTCCGCCATTGTCCTGAATCTTTCCTCTGACTCAATGAGATTGTCCTTTGCCTTTTTGCTGTCTGTGATGTCCTCTAAGACCGAAACAATCTCTCCGGATGGAAGCTTGTAGTACTGCGCATTCATCCATAACTCGATTCTCTTGTCGCTGTAGAATACATCGGACACTGTCAGCGGCTCACCTGTTCTGTTTACTTCCCGGAGGTGATCAATAATTGCAGAGTTATGTATCTCGGGGAATAGCTCCTCTGCTATTCTGCCCTTGATGTTTTCCATGTCGATACCAGTTATAGAAAGCGACTTCTCGTTCAAATCCTTAATTATGAAATGCTCGCCCTGATCTATCGGCTCGTAAACAATAACAAAGTTGAGCATGTTTTCGAAGAGCTGTCTGTGGCGCAGCTCGCTCTGTTTTGCTCTGAGCTCCGATTCTTTAAGACTGGTGATGTCAAAGAAGGAGACAACACAGCCGGTTATCCTGTTCTCGTCCGTCCTGTAGGGGAGAATCCGCTGCAGATAGTATCTGTTGTCCTTTGTTCTGACCTCAGTATCATCCGGTGTGAGAGTGGAAAGAACCTTTTTGGCCGAGCCTTCTATATCGACATCGAGTATCATGCTCGTAATGTCCGATATTGGCCTGCCATTGTCCGAATCTATGATATTGAAAAGTGATCTGAATGCCGGTGTAAAGCGTCTGATATTAAGGTCATTGTCGAGGAATATTGTGGCGATTTCGCTGGAGGACATGAAATTTCGCAGGTCATTATTGGACTCCTCCAGCTCGTCAATCTTGTCTTTGAGCTGGATATTGACAGTCTTGAGTTCTTCGTTCAGAGATTGCAGCTCCTCCTGGGAGGTCTCCAATTCTTCATTGGAGGATTGAAGCTCCTCGTTTACAGATAGAATCTCTTCATTTGTCGATTTCAGCTCTTCATTGGATGTTTCCAGCTCCTCGATTGTACTCTGCAAATCCCTTTTTGTTGCGTCAAGTTCCAGCTCAAGCTGCTGCATCAGGTCGTTCTGTTCCCGAGGTTCAATCTCAAAATTCGCAAGATTCTCAGGCAACTCCGAGAGATGGAAGACTATTATACATGAGTCATAGTCGGAATAGGGGTCGCTTGCAGGAAAGAGCGAGATATGGAGCTTTTTGTCCCCCTCCGGCGTCTCCCATTTCATCGGGCTGAGCTCTATCTGTTCCCCATTGCGGAATACACGCTGAAATCCGCCCCGTATTTTGGTTCTGAGCGGCTTTTTTAAGACTTCGAAGAGGTCATTGGTAGGCTCGCCTTCGGGCATGTTGAAGAGAATATCCGTCCGTCCATAGAAGAAATGAACTTCGCCTTTTTTCGAAACGAGTATCGCTGTATCGCCATAGTAGCCGAGGAGTTGCTCCTTCAGAAAATGTTCCGGCCGCATCCTTATTGTGTTTATCTTCCTCTCATCCTTGGTCTCCATTCTCTCGCGCCTGCTATAGAAGGGGAGGTCAACCCTTCGCTGAACTCTGTCCAACCTTCGATATATTCTGTGCTTTCGGGAGATTTCGTCGAACAGATCGCTGTTTTCCGATACTGTTTCCGATGTACCCAGAACAAGATATCCCCCCTTTGAGAGGGCGAAGTGAAACATCGAGATGGCCCTTTTCTGGGCTGCGTTCCCGAAGTAAATCATCAGATTTCTGCATGAGATCATATCCAGCTTGGAAAAGGGTGGGTCTTCAAGGAGGTTCTGGTCAGAGAAGATTATCTTCTCCCTGAGCTGTTTACTGACCTTGAATGTGTCCCCTGCAAGGACGAAATAGTCCTTCTTGTATTGCGCAGGCATTGATTCCAGAGCGGGAATGGGGTAGTATCCGCTTCTGGCATGTTCAAGTGCAAATTGGTCTATATCGGTGGCAAAAATGGAATAGTTGATTTTTTTATTCGAGTTCCGTATTGAGGTCTCGAGTATCATTGCAATTGTATATGCCTCCTCACCCGATGCGCATCCTGGAACCCATACTCTGATGTTTTCCCCCTCAGCTTTGCTGTGAATAATCGATGGCACAATATCCAGAACAACCTTGTCCCATACCTCCTTATCCCTGAAAAACTCAGTGACGCTTATCAGAAGATCGGATACAAGATTATCCACCTCCCTTGTGCCCTTATTCAGAAGCGAGATATAATCTTCGGCACTCCTTGCGCCTGTCAGGCCTATTCTCCTTTGTATGCGTCTCTCCACAGTGGAAATTTTGTATGGCTTAAAATCATATTTTGACTTGGTTTTCACAATCCTTAGAATCTTGTCCACATAGCTCATCGGTGTCAGCATTTCGGGGAGGGATACTGTTGGCTCGTTTATCATCTCCTTTATTCTTGCCGCGATGTTGACCGGGGTGTCGATAAAGTCCGCAAGGCCTGTGGCAATAGCATTTTGTGGCATCTGAGGGTGTTCTGCTGTTTCGGGATTCTGGACAAAAACAGCTCCACCACCCCTCTTAACATTGGCAATCCCCTCGGAACCGTCCGAGCCTGTCCCTGACAAAATAACACAGAATGTCTTCTCTAAACTCCTTGTGTCAAGTGAGTTGAGAAATCTGTCTATTGTGTGGGCTACAGGTTCAGGGTCGAGTTTTTTGATATTCAGTGTGCTGTTTTTGTATGTAAACTCACGCCTTGGCGATATGACATATACCTTACCCTGCTCCGCTACGAGAGGTCCTTCGGGCTGGATGACATCGAGCTTTGTCGATCTGCTCAATATGCCTGCAAGGTAGCTCTCATTGTCCGGAGATAGATGCATGATAACAACGATAAAGCATGGCAGGTCAGGATCGAGTGCCTTAAGGAAATCCCTGATCGGATCTATGCCCCCTGCAGAGGCTGCAAGGACAATCATGTGTGTTCCTTTTCTTCTTCTATTTGTATTCTCAATCATCTGTATTCTCCACCTTTCGATGAATCGAAATAGTTGCTCTCGAACAATCGGAATTTATAAGAATTAGTATACATGGTAACTTATCCATCTATCAATGTGATGTCAATCACATTTCATGGAATGAACGCAATTTTGAATAATAATCTTCTTGTTCTGAACCCTAAAGGGCAGTCTTTCACCTACCGAAAAGGAGAACAGGAAACAGATAATGTCCGTTTTACCATTAACAATGGTTGACTCCAGCCAAATGGAGAGTATTGATGAGCAAAGAAGCCGGTATTCTGCTTTTTTCCGAAGACAGAGAGCTTGAATTTGAGATATCCGATTTTTTGAACAGAGGTATACAAAGAGCCGATACACTCAAAAGTGCTATGGCTGTTCTCGAGAAAGGTAGAATTGAGGTGATGCTCATAGGTGTCGGAGAAGAGGATATTCTCGAGACAATAGTCCATATACACTCATTATATCCATACCTGCCTGTTGTAGTAATAGCAGATGAGTGTGATGAGGAGTATGCCATAGAGACTCTGAAAGCAGGAGCTCAGGAATACCTGCTGAGGGAGCGTCTCAATCCCCAAATGCTGCCGAGGGTGATACGATACGCCATTGAGAGGCAGAGCCTGATGGCAAGGCTCAGGAGCCTTTCCCTTGCCGATGAGCTGACAGGGCTTTTCAATCTCAGGGGATTTCTCACACTTGCAAGGCAGCAGCTCAAGTCCGCAGAGCGGGGCAAGCGGGGCTTTCAGCTGTGGTTCTTCGACATAGACAATATGAAGGACATTAACGATATCTATGGACATTCAGCAGGTGATGCCGCACTTATTCAGACAGCAAAGCTGCTCGAGAACTCCTTCCGCAAATCCGATATAATAGGCAGAATTGGCGGTGACGAATTCACGGTGCTTGCTCTCGAATGTGAGGGCGAAGATTCAATGCGGTCTATTGAGCGGCGCATACAAAAAAATCTCCTTGAGGAAAATAAAGCTAAATATATGGGGTATGAGCTGTCGATAAGCTATGGTGTGGCTCAATACTATCCTTCCTATGCCGCATCTGTTGAAGAGCTGATGGCCCGAGCCGACAGGCTGATGTACGGACAGAAAAGGGGAAAGACGAGAAAGGCAAGCTGAATGGATTTTCTCAAGATAATCAATGTGAACTACAGGATACTCGTTGTGGAGGACAATATAGCCGATGCAAGGCTGATTGAGGAGTATCTATCGGAGTTCATGATCATAAATGAATACTTCACATATGAACTTACCCTCGCTGGGTCTCTAAAGGAAGGGATAAAGATGGCCGGCAAGAGGGATTTTGACGTTGTTCTTCTGGATCTTTCTCTGCCAGATTCTGTTGGTCTCAAATCCTTTCAGATCTTTCACGAAGAGCAGCCGGATCTGCCCGTTATTATACTCTCGGGTTACGACAGAACAGACATGGAGATTCAGGCTGTTCAGTATGGGGCACAGGACTATCTCGTAAAGGGCACAATAAACGGAAATCTGCTCTTCAGGTCCATGCAATATGCCATTGAAAGGCACAGGCTGCTCTCAGAGCTGCATGCGCTGTCCCTCAGGGATGAACTGACAGGTCTTTATAACAGGCGTGGATTCATGACACTCGGCGAGCAGCAGGTCAAGAATGCGAGGCGAAACGAGGAAAGGCTTGTCCTGCTCTTTCTTGATCTCGACAATATGAAGACCATCAACGACAAGCTGGGCCATTCCTTCGGCGACATGGCCTTGACAGAGACAGCAGGCCTCCTTCAGGGTACTTTCCGCGACTCAGACATCTCAGCCCGAATGGGCGGTGATGAGTTTGCTGCCCTTGCCTTCACAAAGGATGAAGGGGCGGCGATTATGAAGGAGAGACTCCTGGAAAACCTGGCACAGCTTAACAGCAATCCTGGAAGGCAGTTCGAGCTGCTTTTCAGTATAGGTACAGCCGAGGCAACCCCTGAAAATCCCAAAGACCTGCAAACACTCATAGACGAGGCAGACGGACAGATGTATTCCGAAAAGAAGGTACATAAGCTCGAAGGATTCACAGATGTTCGCAGAAAGGCTGCATAGCCGGATTTAAATCGGCAAGATTATCCACATCCTTTAGTTGCCTCTGCCTATGGAAACAGACCAGAAATGGCGGTCATGGGTGTTCAAAAGGCCATATTTGGCTCTGAGCGGTCCGAGGGGTGTGCCGACAGAAAGCTCGACCCCTTCGCCGGATAGTGTCTTCTCAAGGTCGAGCTGATCGCCCTTTTTCCAGACACGCCCCACGGAGAGTCCGAATTTCAGATATACGGGGAAAAGACCGTCATTCAGCTGAAATCTGCCATCGATACCAGTGTTGATGAAGGACCAGCCCCTTTGCTCCTCGCCTGCCATACCCCAGAAGGGTATCATCTCGCCCATTGTGAAGAGCATATATTTGGGCATCAACCCTCCGGCGGAATAGCCCCCGGAAATGTGTGGATGCCAGGAAAATCTGTCCATGGTATACCATGACTCATAGGAGCCCACAAAGCGCGAGAAGGACTGATCTCCGCCAAGGATGTCCTGACTGAGCATCAGCTCTGATACATGGTGCTTCCCCCTTTTCGGGAATTCAGCATTGTCGTAGGTGTCGACTATTGAACGTAAGAGCAGATCCCTTGTCTCGTCCTGCTCAAGTGTATTGTTCTGCTGTCCCATCAGGCTCTTCCGCGAAAAGGCTATGCCTGCAAAGAGCGTGCCCAGCCGCTTTATCTGCTGACCGATGAGTATCTCAGCCCCTGTGGTGTGCAGATGATATACACCGTCCGGCTCGAATGACTTGTAGTATTCGATGCGCCTGCTGTCGGATTTGAAGGTCACCCGTGAGGTCATATATGTTCGCCATATTCTGTCCGCAGAATGAGTAACATAGAATTCCTTGACCCATTTGCCGTATCTGTTGCCCATCTCCAATCTCTGTCCAGTGCCGAGGAAGTTTTCGTCCTGCAGGGAGATGCCGACGGTCCCCTCCCTGTATGTGTCATATCTTGCCCTTAGGCCGATCACAGGTTGGGGCATCTCAAGGACATTGATAAACAGAACAGCCCCATCTGTTCCCGGCTGAATATTGTAGTATACATTCTCGAAAAGCCCGGTTGCCTGTATGGCGGATATGCCCCTTTTCAACCTCTCGATATTGAATATGCTGCCCTCTCTGATTGGAAGCATATATTCAATATACCAATCCTTCGTGTAGGTATTTCCGTCTATCTGTATTCTTTCCACCCGACCTTCATCGATTCTTATAAATAGGCTGTCTCCATGGATGAAGGATGTATCCTGCTCTGCAAGGACAAAGCCACCTGACCTGTATGCAGCAAGCAGAGTGTCGGTTATCCTCTGCACCTCCGCCCTTCTGAACCTGCCCTCGAAGGCTGTTCCATAAATATTCTCAAGAGAATCGACATCGAATATCGAAACACCCAATAGCTCTATACTCCTGATTTCAGGAGGCAACTGTGGATAGAGCCTGAGGGTTCTGCCGTCCATTTTTGCGGAAATATTGTCATACCCATATTCGCAGCGCAACCTGTCCATCTCGTCGAGGATGGTTCCGGTTGTCATAGATCTGCCCGGTTCGATGTTCAGCGGCTCGCCATCCCATGCTATGCTGTCGAAAACCCGGGAATTGAAGTCCTCGACTGTTGTGAGGGCGATAATGCTGTCGGCATGGCAGAGGGCAGCATCATAGCCAGCCCGGACCATCTGGTCGAGATTGCTGAAATCCAGAAGCTCTCTGTCTGTGCAGACAGGCTCTATGCATATGTCGGCCAGCCTCTTCTCGCGCTCTTTTGTCTCCTCTGCCATTATTGCCGTTGTCTGTGTAAGGACAACCCAGGGGGCATTTATCTCCTCTGTTTCCTTTCTCTTGTCTGCTGTTACGTCAACGCAGATTATGACATCGCAGCCGAGGGAGTCGGCGATCTCCGTTGGTATGGGATATATAAGACCCCCGTCTACGAGATACATATCGTCCTTGAATACAGGTGCGAAGAAAAGTGGTATTGCCGATGCACATCTGACAGCAAGGGGCAGGTCGCCGGAGTCGAAAATCACTGGTTCGCCGGAGGCAAGATCCGTGGATACTGTGCGAAAGGGGATGGCAAGCCTGTCAAAGCTGCCGCCTGATGTGAAGTTGGCAGGGGACAGGTAGTCATAGAGCAGTCTTTCGATATTCCTGCCAGTTGTGTATCCCTTCGGGAGTATAACATTGCCGTCAGCCAGCCTGAACCTTATTGCATAGCCCTCATTGTCGAGTTTCTGAGTGGCAAATGTGCTCTTTCTGTCGTCATTGGCGGAGAAGAGATAGTCCCAGTCCTGTGAAGATACAATACTCTCTATCTCGTCCGGTGAGTATCCCGCTGCATAGAATGCTCCGATTATAGCTCCGCTGGAAGTGCCTGTTATCAGGTCTATCTCGATGCCAAGCTCCTCAAGAGCCTTGAGCACTCCAATATGAGCCATGCCCCTTGCACCGCCACCTGAGAGGACAAGTCCCACCTTGGGCTGTCTCTTTCTATGACTGCTTTCGAGGAAAATCCCATCGCCAAAGAGGGGCAGCGACAGCTCAATGCCATCGGCGAGAATTAGAAAGGCAAGTATCAGTATTATGGCAATTTTCTTCATAGCAATAATCTAAACAAAAAAGGGGTGAGTTGTAAGGAAAATCAGAGGGGCTTCTCCATTTTGAGCTTTGCAAGGGCATCGGCAGCCTTTGTCCGGACAAAGGGCGATGTGTCGGAAAGTCCTTTCTTCATGGCATTGGCAACGCGGAAATCCCCCGGGTGATGGGACAGGGCCTCGAAGGCAAAGCCACGAACATGGTAGTCAGGGGATTCTGTAAGGGCGAGAAGAAGCTCGACAGTGCTCATATCTGAGAGTCCGCCGAGTGCGGAGATGATGTGATACTGCCTCGGTGGAGTTGCCCCTTCAAGACGTTCTGCAAGGATGTCTGCATAGAGGGTGTCGTCTATTTCGCATATAGCCTTCTCTGCACTGTATCGAACGGAGTAGTCACCGTCTGCCATTGCCTTGAAAAGCTCGTCGAAAACCCCTTTGTACCCGAGTCTTCCAAGGGAAATTGCCGAGTTGCGCCTTACAACAACCGATGAATCGGAAAGTGTCTTCTTCAATCTCTCGACAGCTGTACTGTCATCCATATAGCCGAGGGCAAGGACAGCAGATGCCCGCAGCCTTTCGTCCGGTGACTGGCTGGCGAGCATCAGGGGTATCATGGCCTCCCTGGCACCCATCAATCCGAGTATTTCAGCTGTATGGGAAGCTATATCTGTATCATCGGAGGACAGGAGCGGCAGCAGCTCCTTTGCATCCCCTCCTTCGACCATTTTTAACTTTACTGCCTCACGTATCATTGGATTGTTCGAAGAAAGCAGCTCCCGTGCGGGCAGATCCGGCAGCTCACCCCCCTTCACATCAGGCTCAAGGGGAAGTCCGCCGGGGTCACTGAGCATGACCCCGACAAGCAAAAGCAGGCTGAGCAGTATTTTCAGGCCATCAATATTCACAGACCTCTTCCTCGCCGTTGAGTACGCGGAGCACGCCGAGTGTCAGCCCTTCCATCTCGTCTTCGCCCGGGAAGATGTGTACAGGGGCTATCCAGTCTGTGCCCTCCTTTATAATATTCATCATGCGTTCATTATAGGCAATGCCTCCTGTAATGAGAATCGCATCGACCTTGCCCTTGAGAACAGCGGCATATGCGCCGATATATTTGACAATCTGATAGCCCATGGCATTGAAGTACAGCAGTGCATCGTCATTGCCCTTTTCGATCTCAGCTACTACATCCCTTAAATCCTCCATGCCGAGGAGGCTGTGCATTCCGCCTTCTTTGTTGAGCAGTCTCTTCATAGCTGCATAGTCGGGATATTTGCCGCTCATGCATAGCTTAGCGAGCTGTGTTATCGGAAGTGTGCCTGCCCTCTGAGGGGAGAATGGGCCTTCGTCATTGGCATTGTTGACGTCTATCATCTGGCCTTTTTCGTGGCTGGATATTGTTATGCCTCCGCCAAGATGGGCGATTACGAGATTCATGTTATCGTATTTTTTGCCTGTCTGTTTGGCGAATTTCTTGGCAACCATCTTTATGTTAAGTGCATGAGCCAGCGATCTGCGCTGTATCTCCTTGATTCCCGAAACACGCGCCTCTGGAATGAATTCGTCCACAGACACAGGATCAACGATATAGGAAGGTATGCCGACCTTTTCCGCCAGCTCCGAGGCGAGGAGGCAGCCTATATTTGAGATGTGATCCGCCTGTACCTTGCCGTCCTTGACGTCCTGTTTCATCTTGTCGGATACTGCATAGGTTCCGGATTTCAAAGGCTTAAATGGACCGCCCCTGCCGACAACAGCCGAAAGTGTATCGAGTTTTACGCCCTTATCAGTAAGAACTTTTTCTATGACATCTGCGCGGAACTGATACTCCTCAATCGGGTGGGAATATGGTTTGAGCTCCTCCACTGTATGCCTTATGGCCGCTACGAAAATCTCTTTTTCGTCCTCATATAGGGAAATCTTTGTCGATGTTGCGCCGGGGTTTATGGCCAGAATCCTGTGCATTGATCCTCCTTTGTTCACATTTATTCTAAAATATGGAAAAGGAGGGAAAACACAAAGGAAGATTTGAATAACCACTTCTGTCTATCATTAAGAGATGTACTAGCATAGAATGCATTCCTGCGCCGAATGCCCACATAATCCGGGTTCTATCTAATGAGGTTAATCCTATAGTTCATTGCCGTAAAGTATCTTATGATGGGGCAGACCTGCTTGTCTGCCCTTTTGGGTTGGCAAATGGAAAATCTATCGAATCAAAACCGCCTTACTTTGCATGACAGCATCCCCCACCTTTGCCTGGACAATGTAGACACCGCTGGGTACTTTATCCCCTGCATTCCAAATGCGCGAACCGCCAAGCTCTTCGATCATGCGCCCCTTTGTGTCGTATATGTTGACTGTGGCCTTGTCCGGGGCTGCAATATGGAGTGCAGAGTTAAAGGGATTGGGATATATGGATATGCTCAGCTGATCTGGTGTTGTGCTGTTCTCGGATACGCCTTCAGGGAAGCGCGCCCACTCCACAGTCCAGTCGAGGAGGCTGGGCTTTGAGCCTTCAATGGAGAAAAGCTCCGCCCTCAGGCGAATGGTGTCCCTGCCAAGGTCGGAGATCTCCATCCAGCCTTCGCCTGTGGATGATGTTGTCGAGTCATAGCTCAGCCATTCACCGCCAACATATCTCTCTGCGACAACATATATGGAATCCCCGTCCATTTCGCTCCAGCGCAAAGACTTCCATGTCTGGAGCCTGTCTTTATCGTCGGGGATAATTGGGTCTGAGATGAATGTACCCTTATCTCTTCCCGGAGCTGCGATTCTATAGTCATCGAAATAGGTCTCGCATGTGAAGTTATTATAAAGATGCGTCCCTATGAAAGCCTGATTGACATCAGCAGGGCAGATGCCCGAGAATGTGAAGGGTCCGTAGACCTCATCGTCTATAGTTACGTAGACTTCATTGGTAAGGCATGAGAAGTCCAGCCTGTAATAACGCCATATTCCCGGGACTATAGGCTCAAGATTGTGTCTTTCCTCGCCGTCCCAGATGGAGATCGCCTCTTCGCGGAAGTACAGCTGCGTCTTCCTGTTATCACCTTCGTAGAGGGTGAGGATGAAACATTGATCAGTGGAGTACATTGTTTTGCACCATGTCTCTGCATAGCCCTCTGAAAGGGGAGTGAAATTCCTGTGCAGCGATGTCTGGCTCCACCACGAGTCGTCATGAATCAGCACAGACTGAGTGCCGGAAACGCTCTCTGAGGTGGAAAGGTCGTAGTAGTCGTCGCTGTAGCCCGTCCACTCGGCCTCAAGTGCCGCCTTGTTCTCATAGGATTCAAAATTATCGTCTATTCTGTAGCTTATCCCGGATATCGAGACCCTGTTGCTGTCGGTATTTGCCTCTACAAGGGTGGAGTTGTCGAACTGGTCGGAGGTTGTCTGGAACCAGGCGATCGATGTGTCGCCAAAATCGACTGTGAAGCTCCGCGGCTCAGTCCATCTCGAATAGGATATGCCGTCATATGCCCTTATACGCCACCACAGTGTCGAGCCATCGCCAACGAGTATGGGCAGATCCATGCCGACCTCATCCCCTGTACCCTCTGGCACGGGGAAGCCACCGCCGAAGAAGAACTCCGGCTCGTCCTCTGTGGAATAGCGTGCAATGGGGAACAGGAAGGATGAGCTTGAGTCGAACTCGAATATGAAGTGAATGCTGTCGCCGTCTCCATCTCCGGGTACAAGCCAGCTGAAGGAAGGATCGGGGTTGGGCAGCCTTGCATTGTCGAAGGGGAAGGGCATAAGCTCCGGTTCTTCAGGTCTGTCGTTGGGTTCGCCCTCTGAAATCTCGCCGACCACTACAATGGCATATGGTTGAGGTCCGGAGTTGATTATCGCACCCTCGACAGAAACCCTCATGCTTGCACCGGGTTCAGGGTCTATCCATACAACCTCGTCACGATTGATTCTGTCTGCTGTTCCACCTGTTGTTGAGCGTGAAAGTGTATCGGTGAAATGATTGCCCCTGTAAACAATGCCATCGATATCCACAATCAGATCGAGGTCATTGACGCCGGGTGTTCCTGCTGCAGGTGAACCCGGATAGTCCGACCAGGAAAGGACAACCTTAATGGGCTCTGTTGCGTCGCTGTCTATATGGAAGAAAAATTCCTCGAGATCGCCGGTGTCGAAAAAGCCGATGGGTGTGTCATATGTCCAAAGCTTACGCCTGTCCTCGCCGTATTCATCGTTGAAATACAGAGCATCGTCAAGTACAACACGTCCCCAGCCCTGTCCGTTGGAAGGTGCATTCATGTGGCCTTCATCGCCAGGAGTGTCTGTTGTGTGGTCGCCGGTCATATTGCGTGTTGCAGCTATCAGCGTTGCCTTAAGGAGTGCGCCTGATGGGTAAATTTCATCCGATGGGGAAAGGCTGCCGCTTGGGTAGTATCCCTCTCTGTAGTACTGGCGTATCAGAGCTGTTATGCCTGCTGCTGTGGGGCAGGCCATCGATGTTCCGCCCATGAGCCTAATGTCCTCATGTCCGGCCGAGCCACCGTCTACATTGTCTGCAGACCAGATATTCCATCCGCCGGGCACTGTGATATTCGGCTTGAGAAGTCCTTCATCTGTCGGGCCATGTGAGGAAAATATCGCCATATCCTCGAGGTCGGCGTTCTCGCCTGTGCCCTCAACACCCCAGGGATCACCCCTTGAGCCGAAGCCTGTCTCCGATGCTCCGACACTGACAATATTCTTTGCGCAGTTATAAACAGCCACCCTCGATGGAGGGGAATCATTATTGTCATTGCCTGCAGCGAAGAAAATGATAAAGTCTGTGTAGTAGTACATGAATTCATCGCATTCCTGCGCACCTGTATTGTAGTAGTTCGGACGGTTGTTTCCGTAGGAGTTGGAGTGTATGAATGCCCCTGTATTTCTTGCAAAACCGAACATGGTATTCATGTCAGGGGGTGTGTAGATGCCCTCAGGGCCATTGGCACCATCGGTGAAGGTCAGCCTGGCAAGGGGGGCCATGCCGTCTGCCATGTCATAGATGCCATAGGATGGATCATTGGCGGGATTATCACCTGCAATAGAACCGCCGACATGGGTTCCGTGTCCGTGCATATCGGTGTCTGTGTCGTCGAAGTCCCCCTCCCAGTCCGAGCCTCTGTTATATGCGCGTATCTTCCTGTGACCGAGATCATCGGGGGCTTCCCAGCCTGTCCACTTTGGGACATCATTGTCAGGGTCGTAGTAGAAAATGGAAAGGGTGTCCAGACCGCTGTCGCAATATCCGACGATCTGATTCTGTCCGTAAATCCCTCTTCTATATATTGGTACTGTCTCGTCCACAATGATCTGAGCTTGCCAGATATCACCCCCCAGCCCCATTGCATCGGTGTCGTAGGACTGTGTGATCCAGCGTGACCAATCATTTGTCGGTTTGTTGGGGAAATATCTCTCAACCCACTCAGTCCCCCGCCAATTCGCTGCGAAGATGGCGGCTTCTCTTGCAAATTCGGGAGCTGTCTCGAAGATGACATATTCATGATTTGCCCCCTCTGTGGCGTGGACAATGCGGAGGTCGAAGCTGTCTTTGAGAAGGTCTGCAAGCTCAAGGTAGTTCTCTCCCTGGAATATTTGAACCTTAATCTCTATCATGCCGTCTGGATCCTCACCTTCGAGTATCTGATCGAGCTTTGGATAGATTTTGAAGTAAGGGGGAAGATGAAAAACCCCATCGACAAGGGGCATGGAGCGCACATCATCTATTGAATGACTTGGGAGCCTGAATATCCAGGCATAGTTCGGGACATAGTAGAAGGTTCTGGCAGCAGGCTCTATGTCGGAAACATTGTAGATTATCTCTTCGCGCTCTTCGACGCTGACAGGTCTTGAGAACTTGACAATGAAATAATCGTAGTCTGCCTCTGCTCCCTTACCTGAAAGCTCAGGCATAATTTTGTTCTCAGGACCGTCATATACAGAGAATTCTCCGGCGCGGAACCAGATCAATTCCTCCTGAGATAGAATACGCTCGGTTTTCTCGACAATGCCATCGAGTTCTGTGTTTCCTGTTTTCGGAACAAGTCCGCCGAAAGCGACTGAGAGCAATACAATAAAAAAAGCTAACCTTCTCATATCTTTCCCCCTGAAGTTATATCTGCCGGATCCCACATATACGGGTTTTTCCCATCATCCTATAATTAAATATATTAAGCGAGGATATGAAAGGTCTTTTCTCGGAAAAAAAACTTTGGTGAATCTTGACATTAGCCACCATTTTGTATATTATATCATCGATAAAAAAAGAAATTTCCAACACCATGGGCAGAACAAAAGGGCAAATGCTTGAGTGCTTGCTATTGATATATAGGATTTCATGAAACTGATTGATGAACTTTTAAATTCCGGCAAGATCAGCAGTGATGAGGTTATAGTAACCATTTCAGACAGAGAGGGCAGACCTGAATGGAGCTGTATAGACAGCGGAAATTCAGCCTGCGTCGATGGAATGGGTCTTCCGGTTGCTGAAGGTGCAATCTCTGGTCATCTTTATCGTAGAGAGATCGAAATCGAGGAAAAGCTATATAGCGTTGCCCTTGCACAGAAAAAAGGCAATCGGGAAGCAGACATTATCGAGTTCATGGATCAGCCGGCAACCATTCTCAACTCAGAATGGCAGATAAAAACAATCAATGCAGCACTCATAAAGCTACTCGCTGTTGAGAAAGAGCATATGCTTGGCCGGAAATTCTTCGAAAAATTCCCCCTTTTTGACAGGGAGAAAAGGATAGTCAAAAATCCTGAGAAGGCTCTCCTCGAAGGAAAGGGCATCTACAGACTGATAACAGGCGGAGGACTTTTGATCAAAGCAGGGGCAAAGGTTCTCAAAAGTGGCGATATACTCCTTGTGATTGAGGACAGAACCTATGAAATAAAGAATCAGGAAATGGCGAGAAAGGCGCGGAGGACAGAGTTCTACAGCCGACTCATTTCAGGTGTTTCCCATGATTTGAATAATATTTTGAACACAATGGTAACCTATCCTGATCTGCTAATATTGACCCTGGTGGATCATCCTGAAGCGATAGAGTATTCTAAGAGGATCAAGAATGCCGGTATATCAGCAGGTCGTTTGATCAAGGATATGGTCACTCTGACAGGAAGGTCTACAACCCACAAACTGGAGGCAAGGAGGCTCTGTGAGGATATCTGCTCCTTCGATCCCTACCGTGATCTGATAGAAAGCATGGGAGCGGAAGTTTTTGTTGCAGATAGTCTGTATCCGATAAAGGGAAATCAGGAAAAAATACACATGTGTTTTGGCAATATCTTGAACTTTTTTAATCTCGTCAGTACAAAGCGCCTGGAGATTCAGATCAACAACACGGAGATAAGGCCTGACATAAAAATCTATCCCCCACCTCTATACGGCAAGTATGTTTCAATCGTGTTCAGAGGTATTACAGAGAGGGATTTATTCAAGAAAGAAAGGGAAAAGCTATTCGAGCCTTTCTTCACAAAGAAGAAGATGGGAATCCCCGGCACGGGGCTCGAACTTTCCATAGTAAGAGAAGTGCTTGAGAATCAATATGGCTTCATATCTGTTAATCTTGAGAGCTCTGACCCTAATGTTCTGGAGATCGGACTTTATCTTCCGGTGCATTTCGCCCGTTATCGAAAAAGGGGACCCGAAAGCCCGCCCCGTGTGATGATTATAGACGATGACCCGGATCAGCTCCGAATTGCAAGGATGATTCTTGAAAAGATGGGTGTAGAGTCCCTGCTTCTTTCCAATCTTCCGGATGCACTCGATCTTTTGCGCATAGACCCGCCGAATGCCGTTATTGCCGATCTGAATATGGGCAAGGATATTCAGGGACGGCAGGTTATCGATGCTATTGAATCAGCAGCAGACGATGTTCCTTTCGCCATAATGTCCGGTTTCATAGATAAATATCCCGATGTCGATTTTGAGATATATTCGCACATTAAAAAACCCTATAAGCTCGATCATTTCATACTGCTCATAAAAGAACTGCTCAAGAGCTGAGAGAATACCCGTCATCTTGCAACCATCTTTTTTAAATATTTATATTGCTCTTCGATATCTATTTTCATTATATTGGAAAAATAGTCACAGAACAAACTTGATGAACCGTAACGAAGGAGCCAAAATGAAGAGGGTTATCTTTTTATTTCTCTTTGTTTCACTTATCTTTGCCCAGTCACCGAGGACACTGGCATTCTGGGCACAGCTCAGAGACGATACCGGCGCACCGCTCACAGGTCCGGTGGATGTCGTTATCTCACTTTACGAATCTGCAGATGGCGGAGATCCTGTACATACAGAGACACATACAGTAACCCCTGATGTATTTGGCGACATTGCAATATTGCTCGGTGAGGATGAAGAACTCGACATTCCCTTTGACAGACCATATTTTGTAGGTCTTCGCGTCAGAGGGGAGGATATGAGCTCCCGACTGCCCCTTTCTTCCAGCCCCTATTCGCTCTCATCTGTTAACACTGTCATGGGTGTCTCACCTGAGGATGGTGATATATCCTTTACAAATTCAGATGGTATAAGCTGGGAAGCAGATCCGGCAACAGGTGAAATTACTGCAAACTACACTGGCCCCGGTGGTCACAGGGCTGTTTATGGGGATTCTGAGAACAACGGTGCTGTACAGGTCAACAGCACAGCAGGCACGCCGGTTGTTGTGATAGAGTCCACCCCCGGCCCCTCGCAGGGTATGTCAATTGTGGCGGACAATCCCGACAGCTCTGTATTGACAGTGAGAAATCAAAGCACAACATCATCATTTCCAGTTGTGACAATCGAGACAAATTCTACTGATTACGAAGGCTCTGGCCTCAATGTATATAGCACAGGCGGATTTGGCATAGAGGTCGAACACGCACCAACTGAAGAGGGGGGAGTGGGCATCTATCAGGTAACAGACTCTGAGACAAGACAGGCCTATGGTATTGGTGCTGAGATGTATTCCAATGCAGACTCTTCAACGGCTATTGCAGGTCTTGTTGGAGGGGAAGCAGGAGCAACATTCGGTGTATATGGTGCAACCCATAGTTTAGAGAATGGAGCCGCAGGTGTGCTCGGTCTGAATCCAAGCGAACATGCTTTGCATCCGGTTGGCGTAAAGGGCGAGGTCAGAGGTGGTAATTTGGATGATGACGGCATGGGCGGCTATGGCGTGCATGGCAGAATAACAGACGGATATGGAGCCGGCGTATATGGCGAAAGTGCCTCCGAAGAGGTTGGAGCCTATGGTGTTGTTGGAATATCCAAGAATGACATCGGCGTGATGGGCATAAGCATGTCCAGCGAGGAGGGTGCCATAGGCGTTGCAGGCACAGTAGAGCCGGAGGGCGACGAATATGGCGCGATGGCCATCGGTGTTCTCGGCGAAATGTACGCAGACTCCGACAGCTCAATCGGAGTATATGGTATAACAGGCTTAAATGACGCACTTACCTTTGGTGTTGTCGGTCAGACAGGCAGCTCAGCCGATGGTGCAGCAGGTGTATACGGAACGAACTACAATTCATCTGCCATAAATCCTGTCGGTGTTGTTGGGAAGGTGACCGCAACTGAATACAGTACTGATGGATCAGCGGGTGTTAAGGGCATTGTCAGTGTTCCGGCCGGCTTTGGATTTGGCGTCTATGGAGAGGCAAATGTAAGCGGCGATGAGGCAGAAGGAGCAGGTGTCTATGGCTATTCCAGTCGTGGATACGGCATTGCGGGAGAGATCGACACAGAGGAGGACGACTTTGCAGCGGTCTATGGCGCAACAGCACATGCCAGAACCTACGGCGTAATAGGCGAGACATATTCCGAAAGCGATTCAACTGTGGGAGTTTATGGAATAGCAGCGGGTTCAGGTGTCAATTTCGGTGTTATCGGTCATACAATGAGCTCCTCAGATCATGCTTCCGGTGTCCTTGGTATTGCAGAGGGCAATGGCTCAGGTGTGACAGGCTATGCCAAGGGAACTGAGGCAGCTGGTGTTGGTGTATATGGATATACAAAGGAAGGTTTCAACACTCCCATACTCGGAGAAAACGAGAGCGACGAAGAAGATGCCTGTGGTGTAGTTGGTGCATCTCTGTCTGAAACAGGCACAAAATATGGTGTTGCAGGACAGATAACCAGCACAGATGGTGCAGGTGTCTATGGTGTTTCCTATTCAATGTTAGGAACAGCACCTGGTGTCTATGGAGAGAGTGGCAGCATAGAGGGACTTGGTGTTCACGGAAAGGGATTCACAGGTGTCTATGCAGAGGGAACACATAAAGGCATCATTGCCTCAGCCGAGGCAGACAGTGGCTATGCCATTGAGGCTATTGGAAGGGTTATTGTCAATGATGGGATCAACAATACCCTTGTTGTCGATCCCTTCAACTCATCACTGGAGATTAACAATGCAATGGGTATGCCACTCACAGTCTTCGGTGGTCCCACTAATCGTGTGGCCATACAGCAGGTCAATGGCGGCGCAACCCCGACTATACCCGATAATAATTTCACAATCACAGGCGAATATCCCATCTCGGTCACAACAGGCGATCATGGTGTTACCATATCCTGTGAAGACTGCGGTGGCGGTGGAGGCGGCTTCGACTGCTTGACCTGCGACGGTGGCAATCTCACTACAACAGGGGATTTCAATGCAGGCGGCGAGCTGAATATAGACGGCCCTATCAACACAGAGATGTGCGTCTATGCAGGTGGCACACTCAACTCAGGCGGTGATGGCTTAGATGGGTCTGTACGCGTTAATCAGGCAGGAGGTCACTATAATCATCTATTCGATGCCTATGGAGTTTCCAGCCAGACAGGTGGATCATTCGAAGGTGATCTCCATGTTGCAGGGGATGTATATGGCGCATCAAAGCACTTTGTAGCACCCCATCCAGAGCAGCCGGGCATGGAGATTGTCTTTACATCCACTGAGTCGGATCAGGTAAATATCGAGCACAATGGCCGTGTGGAGCTTACCGATGGCTATGCTGAATACGAATTGCCAAGGGAATTCATTCTCATGGCAGAGGAAGGCACATACAGCGTTATAGCAACTGCACAGTCCATAGAGACACCCGCCAATATTGGCGCAGATATAACTCAGGACGGCAGGGTTCGCATACGCAATTTCGAGGGAACGGATCTGTCCGTTGCCTTCCGTGTGACTGCAATAAGAAAGGGCTACAAGGACTATCCCGTTGTCAGGGAACACAATGACAATCCATTCGGCAGACCGGAGGCCACAAAGTGAAGAGGGTATTCTACATTCTCCTTTGCCTTCCAATACTGTTGGGTGTTCAGGTGACCAAGTTCATGCAGATCAATGGAGCAGGAACACTTGAAGGGGAGACAATAACAGTCAATGCAGCAATAGGCGATGCTGTCTCAGGCGATCTTGAGTCCGAGAGCTACACAGCCTCGACAGGCCTTCTTGTGCTCTCCTCACCCGAGGAGGGCATAGAGGAGTTTGAGAATCTCATGCCCTCCGCCCTTCACATAGCCGGCATAAATCCAAACCCTTTCAATTCCCGTACAGAAATAGCCTTCAATGTGCCTGAGGACGGCGAAGTGAAAATTCGCATATATTCTGCACAGGGCAGAAGGCTCATCAATAGCGATATGAACCTGAAAAAGGGCATGAACGCCATCATTTGGGAAGCGGATGAAGTGCCATCCGGCATATATGTTCTCAGCATCTTCAGTGGTGACGAGAAGGCAAGCGCAAAGCTGGTTCTCGTAAAGTAAGTTCCTTTCCCGCAGGGATGACAGAATCGAATAACAGGGGCTGGGGGATATCATCCCCCGACCTGTTGATAAGGGGGTTTATGGACATTGAGCAGAGGGAAAACTGGGCAAAGATAAGAAAGGAGGGCAGGGAGAGCTATGTGCTCAAATATGGCATGTTGTATTGGGGCATGACAACAGCCCTTCTTTTTTCAATTGCGACATATTTCTTCATGCGCTCAGATCCCTGGTTTATCACTCCAATCATTGCCTTCATTGTCTTCCCTCTTTTCGGTGTTGTCTTTGGTCTTGTAACATGGGCTTCCAACGAAAAAAAATATAGGCAAAAAGACTGATATTCTACCTTTGATAAAAGACCACTTGAAAACCCCTCTATAATAGTGTATAATTATCCTATGAGAACCATGGGATATATAATGCTGCTCCTTTCTTTGTCGATTTTGTCCGGCGAGAATATCGACCTGTTGGGACAGGGTTTATGGGGTCATAACAATGTTGTTCATGCCCATGACTCACTCTTTATTGCCAGCGGCGGCAGTCGAATATCCATCTTCACCTTTGATGAAGATGGTCTGCCCTTTGAGAAGAGCCATGTCTACGCAAATGGCATTGTTCGGGATATAGACACATACGGCAACAGTATGTTCTCTGTAACCAAAAGCCGTGTTCAGCTCTATGATATCACCGACACCGAATGGATATGGAATATATACGATTATGACATGGATTACAGCACATATTACAGCTATCAGCTACTGAGCGTCAAGGCCTCCTTTGATTTTGGGACAGACTCCATCATCTATGTCGGCAGCTCCCTTGGCAGACTCTATTCTCTGTCATTTTCGGATCCCCCGGAGATAATACAGACACTCGACATTGGTGCAGCTATACACTGCATCGATACAGATGATCTATATGCTTATCTTGTCTGTGGAAGTTCAGGCTTTAAGATTGTCGATATATCCGATCCATCAGATATGTCCATTGTTTCCACATCCCCTGCAGTCGCTGACTTCCGTGGTGTGCTTGTCGACGGAAATACATGCTATGTCACCGATTATTACAATGGTCTGCTCATCTACGATGTGACAGACAGGACTTCACCCACGGGCAGAGGTGCATATGATACACCGGGTTTTGCAATGCGAATGGTCAAACAGGATGAGTATATTTTTGTTGCGGACTACTTCTCCGGAATGCGTATTGTCAATGTTTCCAATCCAATGCTCCCTTATGAGACAGGTTTTGAGGATGTCTTTGGTACAGTGGTTGATATTGCGGTTATCGACAGCATAGCACTTCTGGGAAACTCTTCCCGTAATCCACAGTTTGTAAGGATAGATGATTCCCTAGCCCTTGGACTGTTCTACGAATATCTTATGCCCAGAGGTGGACTTGATGCGATTTTCCACGAAAATTTTATCGTGGCTGCCGCAAGGAGCTACGGAGTATGCGTCATGACAAGACCCGACTCAGGCGATGCCAACCTCTTCTACAATCTCGATACACCCGGAACGGCCAGCAAGCTGTTCTCACTGGATAATCTGGTCTTTGTCGCCGATGGCAGCGGTGGTATGCGTATTGTTGAGATAGACAGCTACGGCGGAGTCGGAGAGAGGGGATTTCTCGATACACCGGGTTCAGCAAGGGATATTTTTGCTACTGAAAGCCTGGCATATATCGCCGATGCAGGTGACGGGCTTCAGATTGCAGACATTACAGAGCTTGCCTCTCCTGTGATCATAGGCAACTATATTACCGACAATGCGTATGCCATATATGTTCGTGACACAGTTGCCTATCTCGGCGATGGATTAGCAGGTCTGAAGATTCTCAGTGTTGCAGATATCGACTCGATATATCTCCTCGGACAATACGATCTATATCCGGCTGTCGATATTGTGATAAGGGACGATATTGCCTTCATTGCAGCGGACAACCAGGGGCTTATCATCCTCGATATTCAAGATCCATCTGATATTCGATTTGTGACTCGTTATAGTTTTGGCTGCAATACAGCCAATGGTATTCATCTCATCGATGACCTGTGCTTTCTCTCCTGCAATACAAGGGGTATGACGGTTGTAGATGTCTCGGATATACGCCATCCCTGGCGTATCGGGTGGTACAATCCAGAGGGTACTGCACGGGGAATATATGCCGACACTGCGGGTGTGCTGCTTGCCACCGAGGACAACGGGATTCATCTGCTTCGCTACAATCCACCGATCCCTTTGCAGTTTCTCACCGACATTCACCTCTACCCGGACACAGTTGATGAACGCAGCCAGCCAATATTGCTCTCTGAGCCGATCAGATTCTGGAACACGGATTCTGTTCCATATTACATAGGACTCTCAACCGATTGTCCCTGCTGGCAGCCTGTGGCAGAGATCCCTGATTTTTCCACTGTATTCCCCGACAGCATATTGCCCGGTGCATTTTTCGACAAATACAGCATTTCTGCGGTTTTCTCCGACCCCACACCCGACACAACCCTATTCAACGATACACTCAACTCCCTTGGACAGGATATTATCTGGACTGGAGGCACATACATTGCCGGACTGGACAGCCTTGCCCCCTCGGATACAATATCCCTGTGGCTTAGGGTCGGAACACCGCCATATTACAGCACCAAAGAATGTTCGATATCCGTCGGAATACACTTCAGAAATGAATCTGTTTATTGATCGGTTGAGGCCGTCGATCTTTACTCTCGCTATTGATTGCCGATCAGTATTCCCACCTCTGCGACGGCGACAAGCAGCAGAAAAAGAAGAACCTCAGGTCGTAAAATTACTGCAGAGATGGAGTCAACAAGACCTGTTATGTCGAGGCTGGGCATTGGGTCTGGAATTGATAAATTGGCGAGAAGGGCTGTGCCTCTCTCAGGTATTGTTGCACCCGAAAGGGCAATCAGAGCAATGATGCAGGCAGCGAGAACAGGCAAACCATATACAAGCACCCTCTTCCAGAGGGGATCGACATCTATGGCAAATCTTTTCCTGCTCCATGCCCTCTGCATTCTATTGGCGTATAACTTAACGGATTCATCGGGGATTGTGGGGAGCGTCACTGAACCGAGGGCTGCGACAACGACCTTAAGCTCCGCAAGCTCCTTCCGGCAATGGCTGCATAATGCAAGATGGACTTCCACCTCTGCCCTCGCTTGCCTGTCCAGCTCGCCGTCGAGATAGTCCTGGAGCAAATCTTCTATTTTGTTGCACTCTTCCATATTCAATCCCATTATATCTTCGAAATCGGTCATGTCAAGCCCTCACTTCAGCCATATTGGACATTATGTCCCTGAGTTCCTTTATTCCTCGGTGTATTCTCGATTTGACAGCCCCGGTTCCCAGTCCGGTTATCGCGCCTATCTCCTTGAGGGAGAGGCCATCAATATATTTCAAGGATACAAAAATTCTGTACTTTTCGTCGAGTCTCATAAGTCCCCTTTCGAGGTCAGTTGTACTTTCCACATCAGTCGGTTCGACACTTGAATAGCTGTGGTCGTCTATGTCTTTTGCTTTGAGGAGTACATCCCTTTTCTCTTTTTTTCCGTAATCGATACAAGCCCTGTAGGCTATGGTATAGACCCAAGTGGAAAGTCGTGAATCCCCGCGAAATCCGCCGATATTCTCTGCAATCTTAACGAAAATCTCCTGCATGATATCCTCATGCTCCCTTCGCGAATAGACCATGCGGATAACAACAGAGCGCACCAGTCCTCCGTACTCGGCAAGGAAGGTCTCGAATCCCCTTCCTGCCTTCATCATCTGTATAAGCTCTCTTTCCTCTGTCATACGCTATAATATGACGCATTTGTTCAGGAAAGGTTTCATTTTTTTCTCCATTAACAAGAAAACCCGATTAATGAATGTAGTGAACGGGCATTCCGATGACCGTTCCTTATTGATTATATTTCGGAAGAAGTCACATAGAAAAGGACAATCCCCGACATCACCGACCTTTCAATACCCGGAGTTAAAAGCCCTCAGTTTTCGACGCATGTAGAAAACCTGCCTCCTTGATGTTTATCAAGGAGCGGGAATTCACATTTGTGTAACAAATGTTAATTTCAAGGGCTAATGAATTGCACCCCTTCAGGGTGCTGAGATGTGAGAATCAGGATTCAC
>NPID01000055.1_pt1 | contig 113338 bp, 87 predicted proteins | sample 8637491 | NCBI WGS metagenome assembly NPID01 (sample SAMN07420843, study PRJNA396082) | bioreactor metagenome | isolation source: sample BA6 brine-fed electro-methanogenic bioreactor BA | place: Japan: Kochi | collected 2016-06-14
AAATCGATAGCTCTATGGATAAAAATTCCTTTCTGCACACCATCGGGATAACGTTCGAGAGATCGACCCTTAACGTAATCGCCAATAAAATTACCCATTCTGGTATCCACGTTATCTCCAGACAGGTATAAATGAGCAAGGAAATTCATGATGTTTTATGTACAAGTTAAAANNATCCTGTTTATCCTGTTATCCTGTCTGCTTCTTTTTTACGCAGCTCTCGCCGCAGTGTTCATTTCAGCCAACGATAGGGTCCTCCCTTCTCCTCTCTTCTAGTGGCGTTCAATCGAAGTTTGACTTGGCCAAGCCGCTTTTGGTACGCTATTTCCCACTTCCCCGTGCCCGGGTGGTGGAATTGGCAGACACGCTAGACTTAGGATCTAGTGCCGAAAGGCGTGGGGGTTCGAGTCCCTCTATCCGCACAAACCCAGCCAAATGGCTGGGTTTTTTGTTTCAACACTCCAATAAACTTTAACCCTATTTGTAACAAATGCAATTATACCTACTAGCCATTTTAGCCCTTTTCGGATTTACCTATAAGGTTGCAGCTAGTATTTACGGTTTGCTTTTCATGCCCTACGGCCTGAAAAATAGGTTAAATAATTTCTATACCCGCCATTCGAGCTACTACAACGCACTTAGCCCAAAACTTCAAAATAAATTTTTGAGCAGAATTCACGCCTTAAGCTTTAGCATTAAGATTAAAGGGAGGCAAGAGTTTAATGTTACCGATGAGGTAAAATGGTTTGTTCTAGGCTCCCTAGTCCAACTAACATTTGGGCTGAACCATTATAAACTATCAAAATTTAGGCATATCATTATTTATCCCGATGCGTATATTAGCCCAATTACCAAAAAACTTCACCATGGCGAAGTTCACCCTCGAGGGCTAATTGTACTATCGTGGAAAAGTTTTGTAAAAGGATATGCAATTCCCGATGATTGTATAAACTTAGGGTTACACGAATTAGCGCATGCTTTTATGCATACCATAATGTACACTAAGAACCACGAAATGGGCCTCGACGAGCAGCTTGAAAGCATTATTAAAATATCGAAACAAGAGATTGAAAAAATAAAATCGGGTAGTGCGCATTACTTCCGAGCCTATGCCGGATCAAATATCCATGAATTTTTTGCAGTAGCCATTGAGTATTTCTTTGAAGATCCAAAGGGATTTAGAGAAAATCTTCCAATCTTATACAAAAGGCTTTCACACTTTCTAAAACAAGACCCTGCGAATAATTGCTTCCGCCTTAAACTCAGCCCAACATACAAATCATCGTATATACGATGACCTTTTGTTTATGAATACCTAGTTATGACTAAGCTTATTCTTAAAACTATCCTTTTTATACTACCATACCTTAACATTTTGGGCTTGCAAGCCCAAAAAAATTACATAGAGAAAACAGGCGACGTATTTCAAATAGCAATACCTGCAGCCGCTTTTGCTTCAACACTAATTTGGCAGAGCAACGACAAACCTCACTGGCAATTCTGTAAATCGATGGCCCTTTCCGTAATTTCCACCCACACCCTAAAAAGACTAATTGATAAAGAAAGGCCAAACGGAGGCCGGTATAGCTTTCCATCGGGGCATACTACTGCTGCTTTTACTGGCGCTGCATTTCTTCAAAAAAGGTACGGGTGGAGAGTAGGCATACCATCATACTTAGCGGCGAGTTTCGTGGGATGGTCGAGGGTTTATGCAAACAAACACGACTACTGGGATGTACTTGGGGGAACAATACTGGGAATTAGCTGTTCTTATGTTTTCACCAAAAGGTTAGCCGATGAGAAATTTGCGGTTTCTATTGGAAGGCAAAATAGTGTAAATACGCTAAATTTGGCAATAACATTCTAGTTCATTTTTTTTACAAAAACTAAGTTTAGATGAAAGTCTCAGCATTCAACATCCAAAGTTTTAAGGTAGATGGTGGAGCCATGTTTGGCGTTGTACCTAAGGTATTATGGAACAAGAAATACCCATCAGACGAGAACAATCTAATACCTCTCGATCTAAAATCGCTTGTTATTGAAACTGAGGGCCGCGTTGTACTAATCGACACTGGATTTGGCGATAAGCAAAGCGATAAGTTCTTTAGCCATTTTCATCTGTTTGGTGGAGATGGACTGCTAAACGGCCTGGCTAAGTTTGGGTATAAACCAACCGACATTACCGATATTATCCATACGCATTTACATTACGATCATTGTGGGGGCGGCGTTGGAGTTGACGAACAAGGCAACTACTATCCGGTTTTCCCAAATGCAAAATACCACATTAGCCAAACCCAATGGGATTGGGCAATAAAACCGAATGTTCGCGAAGCCGATTCATTCCTAAAAGAAAATTTTCTTCCAATTAAAGAATTTGGCCAACTTAACCTTGTAAAGGTTGAAGAAGAGCTGATCCCTGGCATTGACATTCGTTTTTTTAATGGCCATACAAAAGGGCAAATAATCCCAATAATCCATTTGCCCAACGGCAAAAAGCTAGTTTACGCTGCCGATTTGTTCCCATCAATTGCGCACATTCATTTAGCTTGGAATATGAGCTACGATGTGGAGCCTCTGGTAACCATGAAAGAGAAAGAATTGTTTTTAAATGAAGCGATAGAGAATAGCTACTACCTCTTTTACCAACATGACCACTATAACGAATGCTGTTCACTGACCAATACACCCAAAGGCATTAGGGCTGGAGAGACCTTAAAACTTAATGAATTGCTAGGCTAACAGCTTTGCCATTTTAAAAATAAATTGTACAAAAGGCCAAAAGCAGTACAAAAAAAGTGCTAACGAAAAAGTAACATCAAGCCAAACAACCATTTTTAAACGATTCGTTTTTTCGCTCACAAAAATGAGGGAAATGCGAAGCAAAAGCTGCAAAACGAAAAACGAAAAAACTTGCAAAACATAAGCATTGTAACTATTTGCTTCACTCAAGTTACCCCGAACCACCTCTGAAAACGCCGCAGATAATCCTTTGCTTGGGGTTTCAACTCCAGTAATATCAGTAAAAACTGATGGAATAGGATGTTTGCCCGGAGTATACAGTAATGAGTATACAAAAACACCTAGTACTACCAATGCCAGTAATAGGTTAACTATTCTATAAGCATTCGCATTTTGCTTCATTGTAAAACTATAGAGCTGGGTTAGCGTACAAAAATACTCTGAAACTTAAAGGCGTGATGCACATCGTAAACCTTATTGGCAGGCAATTCTATATCAATGCTAGTTAAAGAATACCTAACTGTTACACTTTTCGATCCCTTAAAAAGCCTATCAAACCTTTTGCTCGAAGCAAGTTTACAGAAATTATTACCGCTAGCCTGTTCGGTATAACCTTGCTGAAGAAAGTAGTTTTTAACAAGCATTGGGTCAACTTCACCATTATGATCAACTAGCAGTCGTTTTGACTTATAGCTATGCACAATAGCACCAGGCCAAATTATTGCATAAAAAAGAATGGTAACCGAAACGTCAGCAAAATGCTCGTAAAGCGAAGCCTTATTGAAGTAGAACAGAAAATAGAAAAGTAGATGTATTAACATTAACAAAACTAAAGTAATCAATGCTAATGCTATCCATGTAACTAAAAGCCGGTTCCCTTTGGTTGGAAGTATCTCGATATTCATAAACTATTCTGAGTCCTAGAGCTATTTTTCTGGTTCTGGTGTCTGTTCCAATTCCTCCCCTTCAATTACCCTAAGCCTATTCTCTAGGCTATCAATTCGCTCCTTACTAGAGGAATCATCATCCTCATCACCCAACGCCTCTTTTATTCCCTTCTCAATCTGCTCAAATGTTTCAGGATCTTTAATAGCCTCATTTGCAATAAGTGATATGCCAGCAAGCCAAAGCGCTGCAATAAGCGTAGCTATAATAGATATAATTAGCGAAGCAATACCAAGCCCCTTTGCTCCGTTACCTCTTGTAGCCTGTAATATTGATATAACACTAAAAATAATGGCTAATGCTGCTGGAAGAAAAGCAACAACCCCAACACAAGGAATAAAAGCAACTATTAATGATATTACGCCCAATACAACTCCAATAATTCCAGTTACCTGACCTTCGGTTGTAGTTCTTGTAGGTTCCATAATGCTATTCGTTTAATTGTGTTATAAAGACGACCACATGCAACAAAATGCTGCACTTATTCTAATCATCACCAATAATTCTCAGAATATCTTCCTCTAATGATAATAAGGGAATTTCCTCAATTCGTCCTAACTCTTTACCATTTTTATAAATAATAAAAGTAGGCACAAGGTGAATATCACCTTTTTGAACATTTGCCTCGGGACAAACCTTAAACCGATTCACTCCAATAATTGTAATGTGCTCATAGGAAAAACCGGCACCATCCATAATTTTCAAAAACCGAGGCACTTCTCGTTTACTATCCCCACACCACGTTCCTAGTACAACCATCACGCTTACACCCTCTTTTAATTTTGCAATAGCACTTACCACATCTCCCTGTGTAGTGTAATTTTCGTACTCATCCAAGTACCACTTTGCAAAGGGTTCGGTTTGAAAAGCTTCGGGAGTAACATAACCGTACAAAATCATTTGATTAGCATTTTCGTCAAAAACCACATTGTTTTTACTTTGCTTACATGATGTAGTAATTAGTACAAAAAACAGAACAATGACTAGATGTTTCATCCACATAATTTTGGTATAAATGTACAAAAGAATCCTTACAACAAAACAGGTTATTTACATCTGATTAATGCAAGGACAATTACAAGTAAACACTTAACAATAATGCCAATTAACAACACTTCGCAATGATTTTAATGGCATACAAGAAATTTAGCTTATCTTTGTGCGTGAAAATGAATAGAATATGCCAATAGCCTATCTTACACGTCGCGAAAGGTTCTCGTCGGCTCACCGTTTATTCAACCCTGAAATGCCGGATGATAAAAACTATGATCTTTACGGGAATTGCTCTCACCCAAACTGGCATGGGCACAACTACGAGCTATACGTTACAGTAAAAGGCGAGGTTGACCCAAAAATTGGCTATGTAGTTAACCTTAAGAGTTTAAGTAGCATTATAAAGGAGTTGGTAATAGCAAAGGTTGACCATAAAAACCTAAACATTGATGTTGACTTTCTGCAGGGGATAATCCCTTCAACAGAGAATATTGCCATAAGCATTTGGAACATTTTAAGTGAACCCATAAGCAAGCTAGGAGCACAAATACACAGTGTTAAAATTCAGGAAACTGAAAATAACTTTGTGGAATATTTTGGAGAATAATTTTTAAAATCGCATATCAATTTTTATAGCACGTTATCATGCACATTGAAGACATTAATAGTAACGCCAATTTATACGACAATGAAGGTTACGAAAAGGTTGAACGCTGGAATATTGAAAAGACTAATAAGCTAGCCAAAAATTACAAAAGCATTCTTGATCTTATTGGTGAAGATGTTAACAGGGAGGGATTACAGGACACTCCCATGCGCGTTGCAAAAGCGATACAATTCCTAACTCAAGGATACAATTTAGACCCAAAAGAAATTTTAAACAGCGCCAAGTTCAAAGAGGATTACAGGCAAATGGTTATTGTAAAGGACATTGAACTCTACTCAATGTGCGAACACCATATGATTCCATTCTATGGCAAGGCTCATGTGGCTTACATCCCTAACGGCCAAATTACCGGATTAAGCAAAATTGCTCGCGTTGTTGAGGCTTTTGCCCGCAGGCTTCAGGTGCAGGAACGATTAACAATGCAGATTAGAGACTGCATACAAGAAACGCTAAACCCAATGGGTGTTGCCGTGGTAATAGAGGCGGCCCATATGTGCATGCAAATGCGTGGAGTTCAGAAACAGAACTCTGTTACAACCACTTCGGCATTTACAGGTGTTTTTCTCTCGCAAATTAAAACCCGCGAAGAGTTTATACACCTCATTGGGCTAAAACTACACTAGCAAGAAATATATCCTAGCATATTTCTCTTGCCAAACGGTAGTACTACTGCTTAACAAACCTACGTGTAATTCTTTGGTTCTTAAACTTAATGGTTAAAAGGTAAACACCATTCTTTAGCCAAGCCACTGGTATTGAAGCATACTTCTCGTTGTAATTTCTACTCCAAATAGCCCTACCAGTTATATCGTGTATTGTCATGGAATAAAACACCTCGGGACTATCAACAATAAGATTTTGAGAAACAGGATTTGGGTAGAGCAACACATTTGTCAGTTGCAAATCAAAAGGGCTAGATGTTAACGATGACAAATCGATTGATTCGCTCTGGTAAACCTGCTTATTGTTAACATTCTGTATAAAAACAACCATGCTTGTTGTACTTAACTCGCTTACCGACGAAGGACTCCATGATACGCTCAAGGTTTGCTCCTCGTTTAGGTCCCAATTACCTTTAAGGCTTACGCCTCCGGAGTTGGGGAGAAACTGTTTGACAACATTATAGAAAACCGTTTCACCACTTGCTACACTCTCGGTAATGTTTACTTCGGACTTAACAACTGCACAATGCAACAATAAATCCTCATTTGTTAGCTCGTCAAGAGATGTAATTCTTACATCGAGATCAACGCTTCCTTCATACTGGGCATCTAAATCTATAGAAAAAGGCGAATCATATAGTGAGGATATTTCAACAGCATTCTGATTTGCTGAAAAATTGCTAAACGAAAGAGGAGTTGAGCCATTTATTAGGGCAAATGGCAAACTTGAAACTCCATAGAAAATTTCTCTTGGCGTTGATGGAGTTGGGAATAAGCTATATATAGGATCGTTTGCAGGGCTCGATGTGTGATAGTGCATAGGGATTACGTCGCTATCATACTGATTCTCTAAAGCAACAATACTCTGGTTTGCATCACCCGAGCCTGTAACTCCAGTATTTGTAAAATACTCAAGTAGCAGTTGCTTTCCACGGTTACCAATCCATACATCATCAAAAGCAAAACCGTTGAACTCGTTAATAGAATTTCCATCGGCAGCATAGGCAATTCGGAACCTAACATTAGGCTCACCCTGAACGCTTTCTAAACTTAGCCTAGCACTTTCCCAACTTTCCATTTGTATGCTACTCCAACCAATAAATTGGTCGGCAGGCCTACTTTGAATTGTTGATGAGTTAAACCAGTTAATGCCCGAATTAATTGCACCTAAGTTTTGCCATGTTACACCTTGATTAAGGCTATACTGCAATACAGCCCCATCGCGCCCAGGATCGGGAGACGACCAAATGCTAAGCTTAATCATTGGTTTTTCGAGCAGGCTAAAATCGTAGCATGGGCTAACAACCTCCGAATTTTCAACCGTTTGATTTGCAAGATTAATATTCGTAAACCATGAGTTCTCCCCTGATGCAGCCTGGTTTATTATTGATCCTGTTGGGCTTCCAAACTCCCAGCTAAAGTGATCCTCATCAACTATGCTACGAGCCACCCAATTACCATTACCCTCTTCAAAATTATCGGAGTAAATACTATTTTCAAACTCAGAGACATTGATTAATGGCTGAATAAAAATCTGCTTGGTAATAGAATCCTTGCAACCATCAAACGACTCGAGCACAAGTTTAACCTGTTGCTGACCAATACTTGGGAACAAGTAGCTAAACGACGACATCTCATCGCCCTCAAAAACAATATCATCGTTAATTATCCATCTATAGTCGGCAATATTCGTCTCCTCGGAAGTACAGAAAAACTGGGTTTCTTGCTCGGTTAAGCACTCGTTAATCCAGCTGAAATTTGCTGAAGGAATAACACCAACCAGCACACTTGAATCCTTTTGCGCAATACAACCGTATACTGTGGTTGCCTTTAGCGAGATTAGCTTATCGCCCGAAGATTGAAAAAGGAAACTTGGCTCAAAATCGTACGATTCGCCTTCACTATTAAAATTCCATCGCCACTCTGTAACTTCATCCTCAGAGATTGTATTATTTACAAACTCCACTGGCTCTGTTGCCAAATCGCTACATGCTTGCAAAACATCAAACTTTACTTGAGGTACAGGATTAATATCAACAGGCATAGCTATTTCGCTGTAGCAACTTGAGATACTTGATTGATAGGTGTATGTAATTTCATAACTACCTGGTGTTTCAACCATAGGTGATAAATAAGCTAGATTTCCGGCGTTTCCGAAAGCCTCAGAAGCTCCAGTATAGGTAAAATTTCCGATACCCTGACCGTGATTACCATTATCGCCAACAATAATAACCTGAGATGCATTATTACAGTAGCTTGGTTGGAGCCCTGTTATTGCTACAGGACCAATAGAATCAATTAGAACTCGCGTAAATACCTCGTAATCGGTTTCACCTATGGTATACCTAAAGAATACTGTATCGACTCCCACTCCTGCATTAGCGATACTATAATTCGCTTGATTCACTCCAATTGGGGTAACTCCGTCATTTTTACTATAGAAAGTCCCCTCAAGACTTGGGAATCCCTCTGGAGTACATGATATTGTAATCACATCATCGGAGTAACAATACTCACTGGTTAAGCCTACAATGGCTTCATCTGCTTTTCGTACGTATGATTGTTCCGAAACTGAGTTTGAGCATTGTGTTGCTGGATCTGTATACGAATAAAAAACCGTAAAAGGAGTACCTGTAGAAGTGTGGTTTGGACCTGGAGTAATAAGATTGGGATAAAGTGTATTATTGCTAATCCCCATACCGCTAAAAGTTCCATTAGGTTCATTCCCAGCAAGCAGAATTGGATCATGATCGTAGTTATAATTATCGAGTAACGTAAAATCAAGCTCAGGTAAAGGGTTAATTAGCGTTGAATGCTCAATTGTGCTGGAGCTACAACCCAGTGCTGTTACATAATGGTAGGAAATACTATAGGTTTGTCCCGCTTCCAAATCGGATGGAACAAGCGTTGCCGTACTAGCACCGGGGACAAATGAAAAACCAGAACTTGGCCCCACAAAGTGATGTGTACCTCCTGCCGGATAGGCATTAATTGGCGATAGAGTAATAGCAGGAGAATCTTTACAGTAGCTAGGCTGAAGAACCCCAAAGTCAACGTTTTCACTAGCAGCATCGAGCGTAAAATTTCGAGTTGCCTGATATGTAACGCCGCCATCCTCATAGCTATACAGTATTTCGTAATCGTCAGTTGCCATTTCGCTTGGTGTAATTGTAAGGGTGTTTCCATCAGCAAACCAACCCGTGGGTGAGTTTACTGTAAATTCACCAATCGCACTTATAGGGTTAGATCCAGTTACAGTAAAGGGTTCGTGATAGTTACAATAAACAGGGTTAACTGCTGATATTGAAGCACCCTTATCGGAAACAACAACATCGTATGTTGTAATACGTGTACAGCCATTCCCTTCCGTATCGGTATAAGTGTATGTTATAGTAATTGGAGTATCATAGTCCTCCTCATCAATAAGCTGAGGATAGAAATACCCATCGGTGCCAACGCCCATACCTGAGAAAACGCCTCCAGGTTGGCTCACAAAAAGCGATAGGTCAATTGGCTGTTCATCAATATTAAATGGCGATGAAGTAACGTTAAAATCAACGTCGGGCAGTGGCAAAACGTTAATTACAGCGTCCTGCTCTGCATTGCTGTTGAAGTTACCCGAGCCATCCTCGAGGTTTGACAAAGAAACGATGTGCTCACCAACTGATAAACCATCAACAGATATGGCATGACTTAGATTTGTCACCTCAATTGGGCCATAAGTATTTGAGCCAACATTGTAGGTTAGCTGAAAGGGTGTATATCCAGTAAAATCGAAAGTTATGGGGATACTTAAACTGCTACTATAGCATTGAGATGTTGAACCCATAATGACTACCGTAGGCTTATTTGCGTAGATACTCTTTTGAATATCATTGTACAAAACGGGGATACTCGTATTGCCTGCCTGATCGGCAAGGGTTACATCGCCAAGTGGCAAGGGTGATATTTGGTCCGTATCGCCATTTTGCACCTCGTAGCTTGATGTATATGTAATGCCATTATCGGACGTGCTCCAAACAAGGGGTTTATCGTTGTATTCTTGAGGGAACACCTGCAGATTGGCTTCCTGAAGCTGCGGTGTAACGATAAACTCAATAATGTCGCCAACAATAGCATTTCCCGAAACCTCGGCATTACTGCTTATATCGAATATCTGTGGCGTTTTTGAGTCGATGGTTAAGCTCACTCCAGAAACCATTGCTGAAGTATGCATAGTATTTGTGTTTCCTGCAATATCCGATAGCACTATGTTAACAGGCAACGATACAACATTGAAGTGCTGGTTGTCGTTTTCGGAAACTACATAGCTAACCGAGTAGCTATTATTATTTTGATTGAAAAAACTTTCTGGAGGTAATGTTTCTCCGTTAACCCCTATAAAAAATGGTTCATAAATATCGTCATCGGTTACTATATCAACAAGAATTTCGTCGCCAACCTTATAAGTTCCTTCATCCACAGTAACGGCAGAAATAGCCGGAGGTGTTTTATCGAAAATAACCCAAGTATCGTCGTGTGTAGCAGTTGCTGTTTCGCTAACGTTACCGGCCAAATCGGTGGCAGTAAGGCTAAAGGTGATAAAACCCTGCACATCGGCTAAAAGCATTTGGCGTGAGGCTGTCCACAAGGGGCCACCAGATAGCGTAGCTGGCTGACCTCTAATAATTGCGCTAGCATCAGCATCACCATCATCAACGTTAAACTCAACATAAACCCAATCGTTTGGCTTAGCATAAATACCCGATGGGTTGCTGGTTGAAATGCTAACATCGGAAATTACAGGTTTTGTTCTGTCGAATGTTACATTGGTACCACCAAAATTAAGGTTAGTTACCTGCGACCCAGCATTTCCTGCTAAATCGGAAAAATCAATTGTGAATGGCACAACCCCTTCAGTTAGGTCGCTCTCGTTAAAAGTATAGCTAGCGCTCCATACCCCCCCCTGAAACGATGTGGTTACGCTTTGCTCGTATATAGTTGCCTGCACATTTTGAATCGTTTTGTTGGCCTCGAACAGAAGTGTTACCTTTTTACCAACCCTAACCCACTGCGAATTTACATGGTTCGACTCAAAGCTAACGCTCGTAAGTTCAGGAATTCCGCTATCAAAGTCGATTACAAATTGGGCTTGCTCATTTGTATTTGAAGCAATATCGGCACATACAGCATCATTTATATTAATGGTAAAGGTGGCTATCGGATAATTAGTAGCATCGTCAACCTTGAGGTTAAAGTTAAATACCCGATTGTTTGTTGTGGAAAAATTATCGATGGAATAAGGCGCTTCACCACTATCAATATCTATCTCGCTCTCGTGAAAGCCATCCACAATTTCACCAAAATTAATAGATATTGGAATTGTAGTTGCGTTGGTTGGACTAGTCTCCTCACTGGTGATTACGGGTATAGGACGAGTATTATCGAAAACAATGCTAACCTGAGCCGCTTGCTCATTTGCATTTGATGCCATATCGTAAAACGAACCATCGGATACCTTTGTGGTTACTACGCCTTCCTTTGTTGGTTCAATGGTTATCGAATAGTTTGAAGGGCTATTTTGCGTAAAGCTGCTTACGTTAGCATTTGTAACCTCAATAATACTTTGGTTAAACGTTTCGGTTGGTTCGCTTATACTAGCTTCAACTACAAAACTAGTGGCATTGGTGGGGCTTGGTATTGTGGTGCTAAGGGTTACCGTTGGAGGTGTTTTATCGCAGGTCCAGCTAGCGCTAGCATTATCAATAAGCAAATTGCCGTTTCGATCCTTTATTCCCGAGCCACTGGCATTTAGGGTTAACACGTATACCCCTTCGTCTTCGGTAAAGGTAGTCAAGTTTAAAGTATACTCTTTTGCCGTTTTGTAAGTGCTGCTCACAACGGTATATCCAATAGCAGGTGCACCGGTTAAATTGACGGGCGTTCCGTTTCGGGTGAGCGTAAAATCGTTCCAATCTACGGTTTCATACTCTACTGCCCAGCTAAACGATAGGTTAAGAGTACCTATATTCGAATTGATTGTATTGGGATCAATCTCTTCAAAGCTGGCAGTAGGTGGTTGGCTTGAGTAAAAAAAGTTTTCGTTAACAACGCTTGCAACGGGGTTTCCCAAGGCATCTTGATACTCAAGCGTAACGGTGTATGTTTCCCCATCCACAATTTTGGCTCCTTCCGATCCGGTTGTTTCAACAGAAAGCACATGCGTCCCGTCAACTAAATCGGTTCCATCGAGAATGAAATTGTGATTGCCATCGGTTTCGTGTAAACTAGTAAAGGTAATTATCCTGTCGGCAACTGAAGTTGAACTGGTTGCCACAAAAGTCATTTTCACTGATTCGGAAAGGGCATCTTCGGGCAAATAGAAATCAATCTCTAGGCTAGCGTTCGAACTGGTTCCCTCAGCCGGTTTGGTTAGCGTAGGCATTAGTGTTATGTTATCAACCACTATATCTTTACTCGCGGTGAGCGACCAGTTACCTGCCTCGTCGCGTTCCTGAACATAAAGCGTATGAGTGTCATCGTCCAGATCGGTGCTAGGCTGAAAGCTGGTACTAGTTGTATACGTTTCACCAAATGAAAAATCGCTGTTGTTTAGCTTATACCTAAAATTTCCGCTCCCATCGGTAGATTGCCAAACCCATATTGGCCTTTTATTTTGTGTGGGCGATGCGGTTGATGCTGCTGTAAAACTGGGTTGCGAGGGAGGTGTTCTATCGAAAGTAACACTTGACCCATCGGTGGTTGAGTTTGCCGAGCCAGGTACTCCATTAGCATCATCAAAAGAAATTGAGAAAGTAATAGTCCCTTCATCGGTATCTGTTCCTTGCATTGTATAGCTTGCCTCCCACTCTCGCATGTTAGCATGCGTGTTAACAACGGTTGCTGAGTTACCCGAGATGGTTGCAACAACATTTTCCAAGGCACGTTCCGATGTGAAGGCTATGGTTACCTCATCGCCAATTTTTGCATAAGCAGTGTTAAAAATATTGTTCGATGCAATTGTTACCGTTGACAATGTAGGTGTTGTGCTTGGGTAGTAATCAACCTCTAAAAGGTTCGACTCAAGATTAAGATTTCCTGCCAGGTCGGCACAAAAATCTGCGACAACACTAATACTAAGGCTCTGTTCGGTAAGTTCTGAATCCGGGGTAATATCGGCGGTAAAAGTGGTGTTATCGGTTGTTTGAAGGTTTCCTGCTGTCCCATTGGTAACAGAAATCCCTGCAATTCCAAACCCTTCTACCTCTTCGGTAAAAACTATTTCAATTCCGAATGGATAGCTATTGGTTATGCTTCCGTCGTTTGACGTAACCGTTGCTTCGGGCTTTTCATTATCAATGGTATATGAGGTTTTACCAGTTGGTGTGTTGTTAGGATTATCCGCATTATCGGTGGCCGATATGCTAACGTTAACCACTTCCAGAAGTTCCGAAGAATTTACTGTCCACGTATAACTCCAGTTTAGGTTATCCACCTTATCCATACTCACGCCTGAGACCAAAGTACCTATTGAAATTTTTGGAGGAATATCCTCATCTATCCCATTAGCATCGGTAAACGTAGCGGTGATTACAATTTCGTCGTTAAGTTTTACATACTCCGTAGACTGATCATCAGAAAGAACAACCTCCGGTGGAGTTATATCGTATGTTATGCTCAGCAGGTTCGATTCGCTATTATTTATTGCACCAGTTGATTGGTCAACGCATACGCTAGCAGCAACAGAGACACTAACCAATCCTTCGGATGATGGCTCAACGCTAATTGTATAAACAGGGTTGCTATCGTTGGTAATTGTTGCAGTGCCGTTAGCCATGGTTATATCAGACGCATCGAATCCGGTAACAGCCTCACTAAAAGTAATTGTTGCCTCAATTGCGCTGCTATTGGTAGGCGAGGCTACAGTACTCGAAACAACAACGGTTAGCTCCTGAGCAGAAGCAAAAAAACTAAAAATCACAAATAGCAATAAAGGAATTATTCTGACTGTTTTCATGGCTCTGTACTTAAGGGTTTAAAAGATGAAGGTTTGGGTCAGTTTTAATTACCCTGACCATCCCATCGTCCGAAAGGGATGTTGTCCCGATTGAAATAAGCCCTCCATCTGCAGTTTTTATAGTCGAGTATACCTCGCCAGGGAAGGCTTTGAGTTCCTTAATCTGAGTATTCGTTCCATTACTGGAAATACTAGCTTTGCTATAAGCTACCAGTCCGTTACCACTTGAAGTAATTATGAGATTACTATTGCTAGTTTGAGAAATAGTAGTACCAGTACCTGCAATACTTAAATCCACATCCCAGCTAATTGATCCATCGAAAATTTTTGCAGCATGGCAGCTAACAGTCTGATCAGGATTTACTGAGTACAGGATATAAAACTCGTTATTAACAGAGTGTACATCACCAAAAATTTGGTTCTGGCTTAAAGGAAAGTTTAATCCGCTAGTAGGTATACCTTGGGTGTTAAGCTCAGTATATGTTACATGTGTTTGCTCACTTCCCGTTATTGCATTGTTTGTTCCAAATGCTGCAATATTCCCATTGGCTTGGTAGAGTAGTTTTTGGTATACCTGCCTTCCGTTCAAATTACCATACGATCGTTGCCAAACTAGCTCATCAATTGAGCTTATACAAGCAACGAAGTAGTTTGCTAGCAATGGATTGCTTTCATAGGTTTCACCAGCAACATAAATATTACCACCTACAATAAGCATATGGTTCACTACTGCATTTAAGTCGCCACCAAACGATTGGTATGAAATCGAATCGCCATTAAATCCAACCTTTAGCAAAAATGCCTCTTCTGCTCCGGTGATATAATTTGTCCGATTCCCTGCGATAAAAATTTCATCGTTTAATACGTCAACGGCTATGCCCTCCTCGTCGTGCACCGTTCCAAAATAGTTCTCCCAAACAGTATTACCAGCCTTATCGAGCCTTGCAACAAATACCTGCTTACGTAGCTCTACCGATCTATCAAACCCAGTAATAATGTAACCTCCGTTAGCAAGTTCAACAACGCTATACCCACAGCTACCCGAACCACCTCCAAAGTACTTTATAAAATTTTCAGACTGAAACTCGGAGATAGATTTTTCACATGACAAAAATGCGAACACCAGACCCGTAATAGCAAGAATTTTTCTCATTTTTATCTAATCTTTTTGGGGTTATAAATTGAGAAAACGTAGGAAACATTTAGGTAGAAATGGTTAAAAATCCATTTATCCTCAACCATATAGTATTTTTCCCGAAGCTCATCGTTGGAATAGCGACTATTATGATCAACTGGAACTATAGTCCCAAATCGAAAACCGGTATCAACTAAAAGTTTAACATTTCCAAATTGTGGACTGAACCCAATGCCTACGAATGGTCGGATATCAACTTTTTTGTGAAAATCGGTTAAGTTTACAACGCCAACAAGATTATCCTCGCCACTATAAAACCCTCGGGTTAGGTCGTTACTCGAATAAAGTAAAAATTGAGTTTCGATACCTCCTTTGGCAAATAGCTCAAAATTACTAATCCGGAAATGGTATCTAGCCGAGAGAGGAACACCAATATATAAATCGATATAAGTTCCTTCAATGTAGGTAAAGTCGAAAACCTCGTGGTAATAACCAACCCTTGAATAATGGAGGGAGACCCCAAAAGAACCGTCGACATCTCGATATATCTCATCGGTATAATTTGCTCCAAGTGATAATCCAAAATTAGAAAAGTACTCAGGAACGCTAGTGTTTAAATCGCCAATAGTGAAATTTTCGAAAACGTAAGGCATGCTGTAGCTTATACCAAAAAAGGGTTCAATACGTAAAATTGGCTCGGTTCGGTATGAATTATAAAGATTAACAAATTCTTTCGGATCAGTAGGAAGAATGGTATACTCTGGAAAAGCTTTTAGAAACTGGTGCATTGCCTCGTCGGCTTCGGACATGCTATTACTAAAAATGTAGGTTTGTATTAACAGCTTGTACGCATTTATTCTTTCTTCTTTAGTAAAGCCCGACTCCATGCATGGCTTTATCATTGAAGGAATTACCTCCAGAAGCCCATCGTCGTAGCGTCTCTCAGCCTGCCTAAGCTGATCCGAACAGCTAACCTGCGAAAGGGCTGTTAAGCAGTTCACTAACAGCAAAATGGTTGTTGCAATAAAAATTTTCATCTTACTCAGCACAATTAGTAGGGTTATAAGGGATATCCTCGCCAACGTAGTTAGCCCACTCTTCGGACGAGAAACTCCTTGTTAAAAAGTTGCAATACTCTTTTACAATAGATTCAATTTCAATGGGAGATACGGTAACTTTCCCGTTTCTACCTCCCGAAATAAGCTGTTGATCGTTGTTTGCAAAAAGCACCGAGGTAACCCACGACTCATGATTATTGAAAACAGCTGGCAGTATATTTAAATCATTAAGCTGCCAAAGCCTAACAGTACCATCGTAGCTCGAGGTTGCCATTAGGCTTCCATCGTTGGAAAATGATATCTGTGTGATTTTAGCTGTATGCCCTCTAAGTATTGACAGAACCGAACCATTTGCAGCATTCCACAGGTATACTGCACCCTGATTATTCCCAAACCCGGCTGCAATAATATTTTTTTGAGGATTATACCCAATTGCTCCCCAACTACCCTCTGAGATATTAGCAAAAAGTTTGCTCCCACGCTCTTCTGTACTATCCATGTTTATTTTAAGCACATTACCATTGTTTAAGGCAATGTAAAGCAAACCACTGCTTTTATTAAGAAACGATGCGTTAATTCTTGACTCTACGGCAAGCATTTGTCTTGCTTCTTTTCCAATGGCATTGGCTATTGCAATGCTATTAGAATAAACAAGAATTACCTTTCCGTGCTGATCGATGAAAAAGTCATTGACTTCAGCATCGTAAAATGGCAATTGTAAAACATCTTTATCTGCAAGGCTAACCTTAAACATTCCGGTGTTACTTATACCATACAGGTTACCATTATGCTCAAGTATTTTTTTTACAATTCCTAAATTCACAGCAACCGCTGGCATTAAAACTCCTTCGGCAGTCAATTCAAATATCATCCCATCGCTGCCAGCTGAGTACAAAGTTCCATTCGCCTCAACAAGAGTACGAACCATACCCGAATGGACTTGAAATGCATTACTACCAATACCCTTAAAGAAGTATAGACCCGAATACAGTGCATGGTATATATCGGGATTAAAACTAACACCCTGAAAATCTTTATTAAAGTGGTATGCCTGAAAAGCAAGCAACCCTTTAAGCAGCGTATCGGTTCTCATCTGCTCGCTTCGAACAGCCATTGATTGAGCAATGGATAACATTCTTCTTCGCTCAGCCTCTTGGCTTGCTGTTTCGGCTAGCTGCTGTTGCTCAATTGCAAGTTTTTCGTTTAGCTCAGCAATAATACGTTGATCTTGGGCTTCTTTCTCTCGTTGTGTGGCTATTCGCCTTTGCCTATCGGCTTCGTTAAGGTTTCGCTGAGCAATCAACCTTTGTTCATCGGCAAGTTTACGGCTCTCCTCTGCCTGATCGCGCTGCTCGCGTGCTTCCTGTTCGCTTTGCTCTGCAAGTAATCTTTGACGCTCAGCCTCTTCGGCTTGTTTTATGGCAATTTGCTCCTGTTCATTTGCTCTATTACTCTCCTTAATCGCATCCTGCCGTTGGATTAGGGCTAAAATACCAAGTCCAATTGAAATCATTCCAGCAGTACCTAGTATAAGAGCAACAATTCTTGAACGGCGTAACGCTCGTTTCTGAAGTCGCACCTTATTCTCTTCTTCGGCAATATATTCCTCCTCGCTAGTGCGGAGGTAAACCATGGTTCGCTCATAAGCAGGATGGTACCTAGCTGCCCAAGGCAGATTCGGTTTTTGGTTTTCGCGCCATGCCAGTGCTAACTGCAAATCGGGAGGGCCCCAAAGATTCGACTTCCCTTCGCTAAACAGTTCGGCCGATTCGGCAAGCCTACGATACATTTTTACTGCACTTGCCTCATCCTCAACCCAAACTTTTAGCTTGTCCCAAACACGCATTAGGCTCTCGTGGGAAATATCAATAAGCGAATTTTCGTGAAGTTCAAAGTTTTGAGGAGGGGTAAGAAAAGTTCGCTCTGCTTTTCGAAACACCTCAACAACGCTTATTACATCGGTTGTTGAGGCTTCAGCAATTTGCGATAGTTCCTTAATTGTGGTTGGCCTGCGAACGCCCCTGTTGTCCTCTCCTTTCTCGGTTAACGATTTAAAAATTACCTCGCAAATTCGTTTTTGCTCAACATTAAGCTCGTAAAATGTTTCGTTGGCATGGTTTGATAGGGCACGCTCTAATCTTCCAATGGCCTCATAGTCGTTAATTCCCATAGGCAAACTGGTATCTCCAGTTTTAACCCAGTAATCCCAAGTTCGCATTAGCGCATGCTGAAGAACTGGCAGGTGATCGGGGTTATTGCCCATTTCGTTTAGCAATAGCTGCACCAACTGATCGGATATGGCCCCTCCGGCTACGGCAACTGGTCCTGTAATTGCTTTTCTAAAATCGTCACGGGTCATCCTAGGAATTAGGTAGTGACTATCGTTAATAAGCTTTGTAAACTGCTGAAATGGCGAACAATCGCCAATAAAGTCGGAACGCATGGTAATAACAACATAAACCGGATGCTTTCGCTGCTTTACAATGCTTACAAGAAGATTAACAAAATGGTCAACCCTGTCGTGCGCATCCGAATCTTTACCCGAGTACTGGTACCTGAAAAGTTCCTCAAACTGGTCAATAAGAATTAGGAAATTCTCATCAGCATCGAGGCCAAACTGATCGATAAGATTTGCGATACCATCTGATGATCGACTAAGGATTGCTTGATTTATCAATGCATCTGCCTCAACATCATCGTTGTTTTGATCGCTGGAAAAAGTTTTAGCTAGCGAATGCGCTAAATTGGCAATGGGAGATAATCCGGGGCGAGCTATGGCTATTCGCCATTTCGATCGGCCGTTATGAAGAAACCCTCCATGCAGTATTGGTAGCAGTCCGCAGTATATTAACGAAGACTTGCCCGAACCCGAGGCCCCAAGTATTGCAGAAAACCTGTTTTTTGACAAGTTTTCAAGTATTTCCTCACTTTGGCCTTCGCGACCAAAAAACAGGTGAGCTTCTTCGGGTAGAAATGGCCGCAACCCAGGGAATGGGTTTTTCAGCGTTTTCCCAACTATTTTTTGTTTTGATATTGTATCCATTGGTTACAATATGTTTGTTTTAGGTTTCACTTAAATCAATTGCCGATAGCTCATCAATGCTAGTTACTATATGGGTAAATACGTTTTGACAACCAGAGGGCAAGGGTATGCTATCATGCACATAAAGAATAATGCAGTTGAAAGGAGAATACGCATCAAGCCCCTTTGATTTTTCAATCTCCGAAATTTTTGTTTTAAGCCAAGTTTCGTTTAGCACGTTGTAGTATAAAATTACATTTTTGCACTGCGCTAAACAGCCTATATGGCTTTTGTACGAAACACCTGGCCTTGTAGTCATTACATTAGCCCCAGAACCTATTTTTATTGAATTGGTAATATCATTTATAGCCTCACTATGATTAGGATCGGAAACAACATAAAGATCAACTTGCTCCGCATTTGCCACATTATCAGCCATTCCGCTTAGCAAAAACTTTCTGTAGATTTTTTTAAGTTCCTCAATGGGCGATTTTAGGACAATGGTACCTGCTACCTGATCGGGGTCGCGCTGAAGTTTCTCAATAAAAACCTGATTTTCTTCATCGGTAACCTCGAAAGACGTGGGTAACCATATAATTCGTTGCACATTGGGGTTTTGCTTAAGATGTTCAGCAGTAACGTTACACTGATGCTCAGCAAGCGAAAGGTGCTGATTTACAAAAAAAGGATTGTAGATTGGAGGAATAATATTGACAATAAGTTCAACCTCTTGCAGAAACGCTTTAATCTGATTTGTGCACTCATCCAAGCTGGTGCTAAATGGTTTATCGGGAAAAACCTTAAAGCCCAAATCGTTTAGGTCGCGTTTTAAGTTTTCTCTGTCGGCGTTAACATACACATCGCCGTGCGATAGGTAAACTTTATGGGTAAAACCTTCTTTGGTGCTTGATTGTTTATCGGCAATCAAATCCAAACAAACATCGGCCACCTTTTCCCAATACCTATACTGAGCCTCATCAATACTTTTTCTAATTTTGAGAATCTCACCAGTTTCAAAAACCCTTTCCCAAAAAACATGTACCGTAGAAAGTTTTAGGTTATCAATAATACTATTCTCAAGTGGAGATAGAATTAGTACAAGGTTTTGTGAACTTTTAACATATGGAGTATACCAAGGGTTCGCATCATTAGGAATGTTGTCGGAGTGAGACAGGATTAGAATTGCACGCTGGCCTTCGTCCTTTTTTTGATTTACAGAAATGCTTGCCTTAACGGCAAAACGCGTAAGGCAACGCTGTAGGTCGGCAATGAGTTCGTTTACAAACCCCTCAGCCTCGGCATCTTGTCTATTGTGTCTAACCGATAAATTCAGCTCTACCATTTGTTATACTTTTATTCCTATTACGGTAATATCATCTAGCTGCTCCAAAGGCCCCATCCATTCAACAATGGTTTTGAATAGTATATCTTTCTGTTCAACCAATGGTTTTTGGTGAATATCAAACAAAAGTTGCCTAAACCGTTTCGACATAAACTTATTCTGGTTCTCGCCACCAAACTGATCGGCAAAACCATCGGAAAAAACGTAAACTAAATCACCCTTATCAACCTTCACCTCTTGATTGTTAAAAACCTTCTTATCGCCCCTAAAGAATGCTCCTATTGGGAACTTATCACCTTTAATTATGGTTACTTCGCCATTTCTGATGATGATAACTGGATTATACGCTCCTGCAAATTCAAGGGTCATGTCCTTATAGTTAATACAGCACAGCGCTAGGTCCATTCCATCCTTAACTGAGGTATCGTCGTCGCATTCCTTAAAGGTCGACATCACGCCATTGTCTAAGGCCATTAGAATTTCGGCCGGTTTTTCGAGGCTTAAATCCTTAACCGCATAGTTAAGCCAATTTTGGCCTACCATAGATACTAATGCACCGGGTACTCCGTGCCCAGTGCAATCAATTGCCGAAAAATACTTCTTCTCACCATGCTGATGAAACCAGTAGAAGTCGCCGCTGATAATGTCTTTAGGTAGATATAGCACGAATGATTCGGGGAAAAGTTCTTTAATAAAGCTACTGGTTGGTAGAATAGCATTTTGTAAACGCTTGGAGTACTGAATACTGTCGAGAATATGCTTTTGCTGATCGGCCAAAAGGTCGCGCTGAGCCTCAATCTCTGCTTTTTGCGCAACCACTTCGGCAGTCCTTTCCCTAACTTTTTGCTCAAGCTCGTTATAAAACTCCTCCAGTTCTTCAATCATCTTATTAAACCTCGACGAGAGGGTAACAATTTCGAGGCTACCCGTAACTTCGGCCCGCTCGCTAAGGTTACCATTTGAAACTCGGTTAACATGCTCAACCAACTTTTTAATGGGAGAAGTAATAACCCGCGTTTTGCGGTATATTAAAAATACAATTAGCAATAGAATTACTATAAAAACCCCAATAAATGCGATGAGCCTGATGTATTCGGCTCGAATTTCATCCGTTCTATCCGATGAAATTCGTATAACCGAGCCCTTGTAAAGGCCTGAGTTGTTTAGCTCGTTAAACATGTACTGGAACGACAGGTATCTTCCGTCAACCCGTTTATCAACCGTAACGCTATCTTTTTGCCGAAATCGTTCTTTAAGGAACTCTTTCTCGGATTCGCTAAGCTCATCCGTTCGGGTTAAAGAGAAGGGATCGTCTTCGTTCATAAAAAGCTCGGCAGAAAGAATGCTGTTATGCTTTTTCCAAGCTTGTTCGAGAATACTTTTAATGATATCAATAACAGCATCGGCATCGGGAGAGTAAAGGCCAAGTTCAAAAATGTATTCGTTATTTAATGTTGGCTGATAAGTGTACTTTTTGAGTCTTCGCGTACTCGATTCAATGGTAAAGCGTTCGCTTACAAACTCTCCACCACTAAACACATTTCGAATGTGGTTTCTGTGCTTTTCGCCAAAATTATATAGATTTAAGCCTAAATCTTTTTCAAAAGTGGTATTAACAATAACCCCATTGGTATCAATTATATACAAATCGTAATGCTCGGCGCTTAAACCAAGTTTTGCTCTGAGCTCATACAAATCGTAGGCTTCAATATTCTTTGTATTTACCAAATAATTTAGGATAACCTGATCGCTAACAGCCTCAAGCTTCTCGTCGAGCTGGTTTTCGATTAGCTGCAGAGTAATATCCTGAAATCGGAGCACCTGCACTAGCTCATCGGAAATTAAGTAGTTACGCATTTCCCGATGCTCTTTGAGCATATTTCTAGTATTTCGGAAGTTGAATACCCCAAGAAGCAGCAATGCCAGTACAACTGGGAATACAATGTTATAAATTAGCTGCTGAAAGATTGATGTTTGTTTCATCGAAAAACTATAAAAAGATTAATACTAAAAACACTATGCTATAACCGAAATATTAGCTAGGTATTCCGACAAGAAATCGTAATCGTACAATGCTGCCGAAAGCTTTTTATAATCAATAAAGTGAACCACAGTATTGTCTTGCGCTAATAGTTGAATTCTATCTATATCGCCATTTTTAACAAGCACAGCATCTCCAATAGAGTATGTGTGAGATAGGTTTTCTTTCTCTTTCACGGTTACCTCGCCCTTCTCAATAAAAAGAACATAGCTATTTTGCTTGAAAACCCCTAGTTCAAGAATATTTGTATTTGACACTCTAATTGAAATAGTATTATAAAGCCAATATAGTGGAGCAGCATAGTTTTGGTCTTTCGCAACTTCTCTAAAAAAGGCTAACTGCTCTATAGTTGAACCTTCAACAGCGTGAACTACCTCAAGCATCCTGTCAAGTTCAACCCTATGCTTATCTGTTAACCTTTTCTTAAGCTTTAGGTACGACTGCTGGTTAATTGATGAGATTATTTGTGCCGATATTAGCCTTAATACCCTATCGGAATTAAATAGCTGAGCAGCTAGATCAGCAGTAATTGAAAGTTCCTCGACATTACTGTAGGCATTGAGTGCATATATCTTCGCATACTTAGTTACCAAATTCTCATTCCTATTAATAATGGCTTTAAGTAAATCCTCGGCACTATAGCTTCTTAAAGGGAAATAGTTTTGTAATGCCCAAACCCTATTTGCTAGTGTAGCATCCTCTAGCAAGGGAGTGATGTAAGGCTTAAGATCCTCGACCATAAAAGTATCGAGCAATTCAATGGCAAATGAAATACTTTCGCCTGTACCTGCTTCAAGATTTTCTAAAACTGCATCAATTGAACTTCTATCGTATGTAAGTTTAAGCAGCTGAAACAATGTGCTTCTGCTATGAAAGAAATTATTCTCAAGTTCATGTTTTAAACCTGGGACAGCCGAACTAGAAGGACAATTATGCAAAGCATTCAAATTCCAAGCACACACACCAGCCTGCTCAAGAATCATTTGATGAAGGATAACACCGTCATTATCGTCGGCAAGGAAATTCAGCTGTAGCAAACCCTCAAGAATAGCCTCTTTAAGGTGAGACGTAACAGAAAGTTTACTAAATAGCACATGCGCAGCAATAGTACTCCCCGTTTGGGGAATAATCCTAATTATTCGCTCCTGTAACTTTGCCGATGAATCAGACTTATTAAATGTAAGCATTAGCATTTCAAGTCCAATTTCTCCTGAACCAACAAGCGCAGCATGTGCAATGGGGGCATAAAAATCTTTATCAAGAAAATCAATTAAAAAGCTAATAATATCCTTTGAGTGACTTCCTCGAGCAGCCCAAATGGCCTGCTTTTTCACTGAGGGAACTAGGTCTCTAAGCAAAAACGTAAGGCGTTGTTTTAGCTCATGATTGCTCGATGCCCCAATTAGTTTGGCAGCGCGTATTCTATCCTCAAAACTTTTCGATTGGATTAGGCTTACAATTCCAACTACATTATTTGCTTCGTCCAGCAGGCTTTTAAGATAATCTAGTGTTTTAGAGAGCATTCGCTCTGAATCATCATTTGACTCTGAAGCAATTCTTTTCTCGATAAAAGGAATCAGTTCGACAAAACCAAGATCATTAATCTCACTGCAAACAACCTCAAGATCAGCCCCATCAACCCTTTTCAGATCATACTTTAACTCTTCAAGCAAAAGCCAAGGTTTACTTAGCTCAATAATACCATACTTTTTGACAGCTGAAACAGGCCTAATTTTCCGCAACCAATAATCCGATAAGCTTAACTGCTTCTCTTTCGACGAAGCATTTTCAAGAGTATCTTTAAGCGTTTTCCGATATCCAATAAACAGGCTTACTGAAACAACTGCCCACATTAAGATGAGACCAAGTAGTATGTACGTATAATGAATAAGGACAAAAAAGCCAATTAATCCGAGAAGTGTAAGAACTACACCTGATAGCAGTGCTGCCATTTCGTTAATTGTTCCATCGACCCTAGCCTGAACCTCGTGCCTTATGCTAGGGCTTAGCGACTGGTACAACAATTTTAGTGCGGGTGCCTCTATTGAATCTTTAAGCGCTTTTTGGAAAAACTTGCTCAGAGAGATGAGCAGGAAGAATAGTGTAAAAGCAGCCGATTCAACTGTATAGCCAAACGCACTACCAACTATTGCAGCACTTACAGTAACAATTAGCATTACAGCAGGCGATACCAGTAAGCTTACCTTTAATCCGTAGGTCTTCATTAACGGACCGTACACAAAAGCTTTAATTAAAACGCTAACAATAGTAAGCGTACCCATTAGGCCACCAAAAAATTTGGCCATTTCATCAGGCTCATCAAATCGCTGGCTAGCTACCGAAAGGAATAGGAAGTGCACAAAAAAAGCAACAAGCATTGAAAGAACAACAAAAATTGCCATTGTTCGAACATAGGGTATCCTGAGTGTTTCAACAAAACTACTCTTATTGGCGCTAACAACTTTAACTTTAAGCTGCTGAGAATATTTTGAATTAATGAATAGCTGAATTATAACAGCCAAAAAGATGCTAACTGCGCTAATGTATAGTAAATCTTTTGTTACAAGTCCGATGGTAATTAAAAATGGAATTGAAAGTGAGCTAATTATTACACCAACCACCTGCCCAGTATCAATAAAGCCAAAAATTCGTTTCCCTTGCCTAAGGTCGAATATACGACCAACTGTTCCCCAAAAACCAACCAGAGCAACAATATTTAGCGGTCCCATAAGTACAAAAAGAGCAAAAGCCAGCCATTTTGTATCGCTAAAATAGTATCCTAAACGCAGTAAAAATGTAATACCAAAAACTACGACCAAATTCAAGGCTGCAAGGGAGGAAAAGCTAAGCTTACTCTGAAAATATGAGTATAATGATGTTAGCACAATACCTACTATGCCAGAGATAACAAAGGCTTTTGGAATCATGCTCTGCTCGAAACTATTTAAAAAAAGGGTGTTTGCTCCTACATCGAAAGCTCCTAGGAAAAAGCCTAGGAAAACCGACTGGAACAGAAGCAGCGATACGGGAACAACCTCATCGCGCCTAAGGTTTAATGTTTCATGTAGAGCCAAAATTTAGAGTATAATTCGAGCCATTTATACTAATACTTGCTTCGCATATATATTGGTTATTCATTTTTAATCTATTTTGCATAATCCTTCATTGGATCAATCTTAAGAAATTTCGAGAAAAAGTTTACGCCCATATAAAAGGGTATTGTGTCGAGCAGTGCAGATATAAGTTTAAAAACGTATCCCGAAAGAATAAAAATCACAAGTGTTTGAGTAACGGTTTTTCCTTCGGGTATATCAATGGCATGAGCGTAAAAATAGGTGATTAAAACCACGGCAACAGAATCGACCATTTGGCTGGTGATAGTAGAAACATTATTGCGCAACCAAAGGTATTTGCCCTTTGTAAGTTTCTTTACGAAATGAAATACATGCACATCAACAAACTGGGCAGTTAAATATGCTATCATTGAAGCGGCAGTTGCTCCAAAGGTCAGCTTTCTGATATGAAAAAATGATCTACTTGATTCATCTAGGGCAGGCAGCCCAGTTTCGGGCATCATTTCGGGTACAGGTGGCAAAACACCGCCGATCCAAAGAATAAAGAGCACCCAAATATTTAAAACTAAGCCAGTCCAAACAACAACATTAGCCCTATGTTTACCATATAGCTCGCTAATGAAATCGGTACACAAAAAAGTAATTGGATAGGGTAAAATTCCAACAAATAGCATTACAGGAATTTTCAACGAAAAGATATTTATTGTAAAGTGAATATACCTAGATATTCCAAGTATATTTAGCATGGCCAGAGTTCCGAGGAACAAGCCTGCGAGAACAATAAAAACTACCTCACGCCTATTTATGAGCTTTTGGTCAACATCGCTTTTGTAGTCAAACATGGTTTTAGGGTGTTGTTTGCACCTTACCTTCACATCTGAAAGCAAAGCACTTAACAAAGTTAAACTAATTTTCAAGAAATCAAAGTAGATCAAAAAAAAACAGGCTATCGTTTTGATAGCCTGTTAATTTTAGTAGATAAAAGTAGAATTATTCGTATTGTTTCAGCAAAAGCTCAAGTATTTGCTTTCCGGCTATTGATACAGATGTACCTGGCCCAAAAATGGCGGCCACACCCTGATCGTAAAGATACTGATAGTCCTGAGCAGGAATTACACCACCACAAATAACCATTATATCATCGCGCCCAAGTTTCTTAAGCTCTTCCATAACCTGCGGAACGAGCGTTTTGTGGCCAGCAGCAAGGCTCGATACACCCAATACATGCACATCATTCTCAACTGCTTGCTTCGCTGCCTCGGCAGGAGTTTGGAAAAGAGGTCCAATATCCACATCGAACCCAATATCGGCATACCCTGTTGCAACCACCTTGGCACCACGGTCGTGGCCATCCTGACCCATTTTAGCAATCATAATTCGGGGTTGGCGTCCTTCATGTTTGGCAAACCTATTACAAAGCTCGCGCGCTTGGTTAAAACTATTATCATCCATAGATTCTGCTGAATAAATTCCTGAAATCGATCTAATAACGGCCTTGTACCTTCCAGCAACTTTTTCGCAAGCATCGGAAATTTCGCCAAGCGTTGCGCGTAGTCGTGCCGCCTCTACCGAGAGTTCCAAAAGATTCCCTTTGCCCGTTTCGGCACATTTAGTAATTGCTGAAAGAGCTTCCTGAACCTTAGCCTCATCGCGATTAGCCTTTAGCTCTTTAAGCCTGCGTAACTGGCTTTCGCGCACGGCCGTATTATCTACGTCAAGTATCTCAATTGGGTCTTCTTTCTCTAATCTATACTTGTTAAGCCCTACAATAATATCCTTCCCTGAATCGATACGAGCCTGCTTACGAGCAGCAGCCTCTTCAATTCTCATTTTTGGAATGCCAGTTTCAATGGCTTTGGCCATACCTCCCAACTCCTCAACCTCTTGGATAAGTGCCCATGCCTTATGTGCTATCTCGTGGGTTAGCTTCTCAACGTAAAACGAGCCAGCCCAAGGATCAACTGCACGTGTAATATCCGTTTCTTCCTGAATGTAAAGCTGAGTGTTACGGGCAATACGAGCGGAGAAATCTGTAGGTAGTGCAATAGCCTCATCCAAGGCATTTGTGTGCAAACTCTGGGTATGACCAAGCGCAGCAGCCATAGCCTCAATGCAAGTTCGGGCAACGTTGTTAAACGGATCTTGCTCGGTTAAACTCCAACCCGATGTTTGGCTATGAGTTCGCAATGCAAGCGATTTTGGATTTTTGGGGTTAAACTTTTTCACTATTTTAGCCCATAGCAAACGGGCTGCGCGCATTTTGGCAATCTCCATAAAATGATTCATGCCAATAGCCCAGAAGAACGACAAGCGAGGTGCAAACGCATCAATATCAAGACCTGAGTTAACTCCAGTGCGCAAATACTCCAACCCATCGGCAAGAGTGTAGGCTAGCTCAATATCGGCTGTGGCACCTGCCTCTTGCATGTGGTAGCCCGAAATAGAGATACTGTTAAACTTGGGCATATTTTTAGCCGTGAACTGGAATATATCGGCAATTATCTTCATTGAGAATTCGGGTGGATATATGTAGGTATTTCGCACCATAAATTCCTTGAGAATATCGTTTTGAATTGTTCCGGCCAGCTGATCGAGCGTTGCGCCCTGCTCCAGCGCAGCTCCAATGTAAAAGGCCATAACGGGCAGAACGGCACCGTTCATTGTCATCGATACCGACATCTTATCCAGCGGAATACCATCGAAAAGAATCTTCATATCCTCAATTGAGTCGATAGCCACACCGGCCTTACCAACATCGCCAACAACCCGAGGGTGATCGCTATCGTAACCACGGTGCGTAGCAAGGTCAAATGCTACAGATAACCCCTTTTGGCCTGCGGCCAAATTTCGACGGTAAAAAGCGTTTGATTCTTCGGCAGTTGAAAACCCTGCGTATTGGCGAACTGTCCAAGGTTTATTAACGTACATTGTGCTGTATGGGCCACGTAAGTAAGGAGGGAGTCCGGCAGCATAGTTCAAATGCTCTAAATTCTCCAAGTCCTCTTTGCTATAAACGGGCTTTACAGCAATCTGCTCAGGAGTAACAAACTTTTCAGGGGTTGTTTGCAATGCCCCTGGGGTGTGCTCCTGATCGATGTTTATTTTTTTGAAATCTGGTTTCATAGTTTTCTGTTTTTATATTGTTTCAGCTTAGAGGTTGTTACGCTCCAGAATTTGACTAGAAATGATCAACAGCTAACTTATCCGAAGGCTTGCTGTTTCATTAATTGGCATAACTAACTAAGCCTCTTCAATTCTGCATTTAAACGATTCCCAACATTTTCTGATAACCTTTCAGGGTTTCAAGCACGTTGCTCTTTACGCTGATAAAGTTTTCAATACCATTAGTTTCAAGGGCTGGCCTACAGGCAGGCTCACCAGCAACGACAAAAACAGCCTTGCCTTTAAGTTGAGCAGATGCTTCCGGTGCAAGGGTTTCGTACTCCTCGTCGGACGAACAAATAACTACAATATCGCTTTTTGCATCGAGGGCAGCTTTAACGCCTTCATCAACGGTTTTAAATCCAATATTATCTACTACATCAAACCCAGCGCAAGCAAAGAAATTGCAGCTAAACTGAGCGCGAGCTCTTCGGAATGCAAGGTTACCCAATGCTAGCATAAACACCTTGGGGCGTTTGCCCGAAACATCGGTCTTGTACCTTAGCTCTTCAAACGCTTGTGACCCCCTGTATTGAGGGAGCGGTTGGCAAACTGCATCGGAAGCCTTTTGGGCTTCTGCCTTTTTAACAACATTTAAATCTACAACCTTTGTGTCGGCTATCTCAGAAAAATTGGGGTACTGATTAGTCCCAAGCACGGTTTGTTTGCGCGTTGAAATGTTGGACTCTCGCTTTAATGCAAGGGTATTTATTTCATCCTGAATAAACCCAGCAGTAAAGGCCTTTACATAACCGCCTAAATCTTGAACCTTACCAAAAAGTTCCCAGGCATGCTTTATAACCGATTGGGTTAACGTTTCAATGTAGTAGCTTCCTGCGGCCGGATCAACCACTTTGTCGAAATAAGCCTCTTCTTTCACAATTATTTGCTGATTACGAGCAATTCGTTCAGAAAAAGCAGTTTGCTTCTGGTATGGCGCATCGAAAGGTAAAACGGTAAAACTATGAACACCACCAAGTATAGCCGACATAGTTTCGGTGGTTGTACGTAGCATGTTAACGTATGGATCGTAAACCGTTTTATTCCATAGTGCATTAACCGCATGGATGGTGATTGGAGCGAATGAAGCACAATTATATGCCTCAGCAATTTTTGCCCAAAGCAAACGTACTGCCCTAAACTTGGCAATTTCCATAAAGTAGCTTGACCCTACGGCAAGTGTAAATGAGATTTTACTAAATGCTTCGCTAGCACTTACACCCTTTTCGGTTAACCAGTTAACGTACTCCACGCCCATTGCAAGTGCAAAGGCTATTTCCTGAGTAGTTGACGATCCGGCATTGCGAAATACATCGCCCCTAACGGCTATAAGCTTAAACTGGGGAAGTGATCGACCAGCTTCAACAACCTCGAATGTTCGCTGCGCAGCAGTTGCCTCATCAACGCAAAACTTACCGTTAAGCGAAAAAGCGGTAAGCGGACTATAATCGAACGATCCCTTTGCTTTGTCAATATCGACATTAGCCTTTTTAAGCGAATCGATAAAAATGGGTAATATTTTACGCGAGTTACATCCCGACACAAAGTTTATCTCATTCTTTTCAGGATTGATACCAACAGTAAGTTTCGAAACCCCATCAACCGACGGTTCGCAATCGGCACAGGTAACAAAACCAATCGAGTCGGCTCCTTTTTTAAGGGCATCAATGGCTTTTGCGTTTGCCTGTTGCGCATCGCAAGCATCAAAATCTTGCCTAACCAGCCAGCTATTTGAATGCGAGTGTGTGCCCCTAGCGTATGGGAAATTGCCCGGTAGCGAAAGAGTATTCTTAATGCTCTTAAGATCCTCGGCTCTGTAGTAGGGCTTAACGCTAAAGCCCTCCATGGTTTTCCAAACCAACTTTCTGTCGTAGTCAGCGCCTTTCAGATCCCTGATTATTACCTCTTCCCACGCATCTGTTGATACTGGTGGAAATTCGGAAAATAACTTAGAATCGTTTGTGTTTTCTGCCATAGCCTATTTAATTTTTGATTTAGAATCGAAGTGCAAATTTACAAACTATTAGTATTGTAAAAGTTAATAAATGGCATAAATAGTAGTGAGAGTGTTTTTTAGCATATAGATATGGTGAAATTAATCGTTTCTCAACTGGCTCATTTTTGCAAATGGGAACCATGCTGCAATAAGCGCAGGTACTGCCACATTGAGGATCCAAATAGCATGAGCAGCAAGGGTTATCCCTACGGGATTATTCCAGAATGCACCAATTATAACCAAAGCAAATCCGGACCGAACGCCTGCATCGGCTATTGATAATACTGGGACAAGGCTTGCAAATAGATAAGTAGCACATACTGATGCATATGCAATAGCTACATCCGAGTTAAAACCCAATGCAAATAACATTAGTACAAGCTGGGTAGTAAAAATTGCATAGCGCAAAAAGCTCAATAGTATAATTGCCGCTATTTTGGATTTGGAATTATCGATATTCAAAGCCTCTTTAATCTTTGCCTTTTTAAGGAAGGAAAGTTTTGAAAGAATCCTAAGCACAAGTCCTGTTTTAAAAAGGAAAATAAACACAATAACCAATGAAACAACTAGACTAATAATTACAAAAGGGTTGCGAAAATACTGCTCAAGAAACCCATAGTCAATCAATACACACAAACCCAGAATACCAAAGGCTATGGTTGCTAACTGCTGTGCTAAAGCACACTGAACAGCCGCAATGGCTGCCTGAGGTTTATTCTTTGAATCAAGCAAAGCAACTCTTCCAATGGGGTCACCTATTCGGTTAGGAGTTAATAACCCAACACTTGCACCATACAACGCAGTGTTTAATGCTTGTTTTAGGCTAATACTTTGAATTCCACGTAACGATCTCTTCCACTTAACAGCCTCCAAAAGCCAGTTTATGGACATAAGAGCAACGGCAATAAACAGGAGAATTAAATTATCACCTTCAAGTTGAAATGCAGGTTTAAACTTTGAAAGCCCTTGGTCGTAAAGCCTAAAAGCAACGAAAGCATATGCTAAAAGAGCTACAACAATCTTTAAGATCAAAAATCGTTTTTTTGCCAAAAACACATCGAATTATTTTGCGCTAAATTAGCACAATACAATTAATCAGATAGCATCAGAACGAATTACATTTTTCATTACTTTTACTAGACATTAACCCTAAAAAACTAAAGCCATGAAGAATTTCATAATCTTTGCGTCTTTCGCATTGCTCTTCATTTCGTGCAAGAGTAGCCCAGAAAACGATAAGAATTCAAACATTCTTGGTGGCACGCTAATAGTTTCGCATAAAACCGACAATACCATTCATTTAATTAGCAGAGCAACCGGAGAAACGCTAAAAGTGCTTAACACAGGCGTTGAGCCTCACGAAGTTGAGGTGTCGGATGATGGACGATTTGCCGTTGTATGCAACTATGGCAACCGAGAAATTGCGGGCAACACGCTTTCTGTTTTCGACATTGAGAAAGCATCGTTACTAAAGACCATCGATCTAGGCGAACACACCCGCCCACATGGCATGCAGTGGATAAAAGGATCACAAAAAATGTTGGTTACGGCCGAAAGCACCAACAACCTCCTACTTGTTGATGTTGAAAAAGGCATTATTGAGCGCACCATGAACACCGACCAACCCGTTTCGCACATGGTGGCTGCAAACGTTGATTACAGCAAAGCCTTTGTGCCTAGCATTCGAACGGGTAATGTTACGGTTATCGACCTAAGTACTGACAGCATTATAGCGCAAGTATACTCAGGTGAAGGTGCCGAAGGCGCAGCCGTATCGCCCAATGGCGATGAGCTATGGGTAACAAACAGGGCCGAAAATACCATCTCGGTATTTAACACTAAAACTTTGGCGTTGATCTCAAAAATTGACTGTGGAGATTTCCCCATTCGCATTAAATTTTCGCCAAACGGCAGTAGGGTGCTGGTTAGCAATGCTCAGTCGGCCGAAGTAGCCATAATTGATGCTTCCCAAAAAGAGGTTCTAGCAAAAGTAAAGTTAACCGTTCCACTCCCCACCGAAACAGAAGAAGACCGATTTTTTGCCAACGAATTTAAGAATAGTTCAATACCAATTGGCCTAGTTGTTCCTGACAACCAATGGGCATATGTTGCGAATACTAATGCCGATTTAGTAAGCGAAATAAACATAAACACCTTCGAAATAACTCGTCACTTCAAAACAGGGAAACAACCCGACGGTACAGGTTTTTCGCCACTAGTTCCCAAAATTGCAGAATAACAAAGTATTAAAAGCAAAAGAAGATAAGCACAATGAAAAAAAGCAAGAGAAAATCATTTGCCAATATTGATAAGATTAAGCATTTCATTACCAAGGAAATTTGGAGTATTCAGCTAAAGGATTATCCGCTACCCCGCCGAATCCTGTTTCATACGCTCCGAATTCTGCTTTTGGCATACAGAGGTTTTATTGAGGATAGGGTTCTTCTCCGGGCATCAGCACTGACCTATTTTACGCTAATGTCAATTGTACCCATACTAGCCATGGGGTTTGGCATAGCCAAAGGTTTTGGGGTTGACAAATACCTCGAGAAGCAACTGCTAGAGAATTTTCAAGGCCAGCAAGAGGTGCTTACCCAAATAATCGACTTCTCCAATAACCTCTTACAAAATACTGGCGGTGGACTAATTGCCGGAATTGGTGTGATCGTTCTGTTTTACTCGGTGCTAAAGGTTTTTGGGCACATTGAGCACTCCTTTAACGATATTTGGCAGATTAAAACAGCTCGTCCGTATGCCCGAAAATTTGCCGATTACCTCTCGATGATGCTAATTGCACCTGTACTGCTTATTGCCGCTAGTGGTATTAACGTTTTTGTTGCCACTCAGCTCGATAACCTATCGGCCAAAATTGAGCTAATAAGCTACGTAACGCCATTTATAATGTTCCTGCTTAAGTTCTTGCCTTACATAATAATCTGGGTGGTTTTTACCCTACTTTATATTGTAATGCCTAACACAAAAGTGAATGTGCTTTCAGGAATCATTGGTGGAATAGTTGCTGGTTCAGCGTTCATGGTTATCCAATGGGTTTACATCGATTTTCAGGTTGGTGTTTCAAAATACAATGCAATATACGGTAGCTTTGCAGCACTTCCGTTATTCTTAGCATGGTTGCGCATTAGCTGGCTAATCGTTCTGTTTGGTGCTGAGATTTCGTTTTCTCACCAAAATCAGAATCTGTACGAGTTTGAGGCCGAAACCGAATCGATAAGCAATAAATCAAAAAAGGCGCTATCAATATTAGTCCTAAGCAGAGTAATTAGCCGCTTTGTGGCTGGCGAAAAACCCTATACCTCACAAGAGCTCTCTAAGGACCTGAAGCTACCAATTCGACTAATCAGATCGCTTCTTGACGACCTTGTTGAATGCAACATACTTTCGGTAGCGCTTACTACTGAACCAAAAACTCACGCATATCAGCCCGCACAAAACATCGATAAATTTACTGTTTCATTCGTGTTTAATGCGCTTGACAGCTATGGAGCAAAAATTAGCCTAACAAATCCGAAACTTGATGCAATAAATGAGATATACACATCATTTATAGATACCGTTGACAAGCTTGACAAAAACTTAATGGTAAAAGATATTTAACACGTTAAAAACTTTTACTCACTCTCTTCAAACTACTAGCTAACTTTTTATTTTCAGGGTTTAGCATGATAAAAAAACCTTATGTATGGTAGACATTTAAGAAAATTTTCAATTTTCTTAAAACAAAAGCAACCTATTTTGGGTTTGTTGCATCTATGCTATTGGGGAAAAAGGTATGAATTTTGTTAATCCCCAAAACGTAATATTTATTAGCATTATAATAAATCATCCCATATGTCGCAATCAGATATATACAGCAAAATCAGATGGATTTTAATGGCAAACTTTAGCCTGAAAGATACCACAAACCACTTTAAAGCGAATCTTTCCGAAGACCTTGGGCTTGATGCATGGGACATAAACCAGCTAATTTTTTTGGTTGAGAAACACTTCAACATACAGTTCGACCTAGGAGTTGAGAAAAAGGTGATAAGCCTTAATCAAATAGCATCATTAGCCTACAATGCACTAAATAGGCAATCGGGAAATGTAAGGGTCGCTTAAGTAAGTTTTGTTTTTTTGCAATAAATCTTTTCCAATAAACCCTATGATTTGGCAGTTTTGCTAATCGTAGGGTTTTTTAATAAACTTTTTCAACATCCATTGCCATTCCTCCAACGCTTTTTTCCATAACTTTGCAGCAAATACAAGCCATGAGAATTCACTTTATTGCCATAGGGGGAAGCGCAATGCATAACCTAGCCATTGCGCTAAAACAAAAAGGTTACGCCATAACTGGTTCCGATGATGAGATTTTTGAACCATCGCGCAGCCGATTGGCCCAAAACGAACTTCTGCCTCAAGAAATTGGCTGGTTTCCAGAAAAGATAACCAGCGAACTCGATGCTATTGTACTAGGCATGCACGCCCGAAACGATAACCCTGAGCTTATTAAGGCTAAAGAATTAGGGATTAAAATATTCTCGTACCCCGAATATCTTTACGAGGAAACAAAAAACAAAATGCGTATTGTTGTTGGTGGAAGCCACGGAAAAACCACAATAACCGCAATGATTATGCACGTTTTAAAAGATTCGGGCATTGCCTTCGACTACATGGTAGGTGCTCACATAGCTGGTTTTGAGAATATGGTTGGCCTATCGAACAGTACTAAAATTGCCGTATTCGAAGGCGATGAATACTTAACCTCGCCCATTGACCCTCGTCCAAAATTTCATCTTTACAAGCCTCATGTTGCTGTTATCTCTGGAATTGCATGGGATCACATCAATGTTTTTCCAACCAAAGAGTTCTACGAAAAGCAATTTGAGCTGTTTGTTAAAACCATACAACCCAAAGGACACCTCGTGTTTGCACAAAATGATAAAAGTGCACTTAAGGTTAGCAAAAAAGCGGGCATCGACACTACTCTTTTGCCTTACACCGAACATCCTAACGAAGTAAAAAACAATGCAACTTACCTTAAAAACAGCGATGAATTTGTAAAAATTAAGGTTTTTGGCAAACACAACTTAGAGAATATTTCAGCTGCCCTAAACGTGTGTAAAATTGTAGGCATAACCGAATCCAAGTTTTATAAATCCATCGCCAGTTTTTCGGGTGCTGCCAAACGAATGCAAAAATTGGCCAGTAACGAAACGGTTGATGTGTTCACCGATTTTGCCCATGCTCCATCCAAAGTTAGAGCAACGGTAAAAGCATTAAAAGAGGCGTATCCAAACAGGAAGTTAGTAGCTTGCCTCGAACTTCATACGTTCAGCAGCCTAAACAAATCATTCCTCAACGAGTACAGCGGAACGCTTAACGAAGCCGATTTTCCGTTAGTTTTTTACACACCTAGTACCATTGAGCACAAAAAACTTCCTCCGCTCGACCCCAACTTCGTTAAGCAAAAATTTGGCAATGCTAGCGTAAAAGTATTTAACAATCCGAAAGAACTATATCAGCATATACTAAAACACCCTTGGTATAACACCAATCTACTGTTCATGTCGTCGGGAAATTTTGGTGGCCTCGATTTGAACCGAGTTGCTAATGTTATTGTTGAGGATGACGATTTCCCCAAACGATACCTAAAATTCTAACACATAACCAGAATACCATGAAGCTTTCGAGCAAAAACATCGACATCGTCCCTCTTAGCCTTAACAGCTTAAGGCTATTCATAAAGTCGAGGAGCCAATTTGAGGAAAAGCACAACCTCAAAATATCGGGTAAAGAGCTTGCCGATGCCTACAAGGAAGAGCTTAACGAGGTTATTGAACGAACACCCGATGTCTGGGACAACAATTGTTCCGATTACCTGTTCTATACCCAATGGATTTTAGTTCACAAACAGCAAAAAGCAATTGTTGGGCAATTTACCTTCAATGGTAAACCTAATAAAAACGGAGAAGTTGAAGTATTTTTTAGCATTGAAAAACCTCACAGGCAGAATGGGTATGCCACAGAAGTAATGAAAACCATACTCGAATGGGCATCGCAGGAAAGCACTTTTAAGGTTGTTCTTGTTGAAGCCGATCTGAAAAATAAAGCAGCCATGGCTTCGTTAAAGAAGTTAGGGTTCCGAAAACTCGAACAAAACGACGAGGAAAGCGATGTTGAACCAACAAAATACTACAAAAGGATAAAATGCGAACCAGTAATAGAAGAGCTTGATTTCGATTAGTTAACATCACAAATAATAATATGAATATGAAAAGAGTTGCCATTATTATCGTTATTACAGCAATTTCACTTTTAAGCCTTTCGGCAAGTGCACAGCAAACATATAAAACAGGGCTTGGCCTCAGAGGAGGATATCCATCAGGAATTACAGCAAAGCATTTTCTAAATAACACATCGGCCGTCGAGGGAGTGCTTTCGTTTGGCTGGGGCGGTTTTGGTATTACCGGCCTTTACCAACTTCACAATCCAATCCCCGATCTTCCAGGCTTTAACTGGTATTACGGAGGTGGCGCCCACTTAGCCACAGCCAAAGAGAACGAGGGCAACCCTTGGACAGGCAACCCAGAGGGTAAAATTTTTCTGGGCGTTGATGGGGTTATTGGAGCCGAATACGTTTTTAACGAAGCACCAATTTCCATTGGTTTAGATGTACTACCCATACTTAATATCGTATCGGAACTAGACATTTGGTTTAACGCAGGATTATCTATTCGATACACGTTTAAATAATTTTAAAAATTTTCTCGTTTTTTTTTGCAAGAAATTTTTTTTCATATACCTTTGCAGCCGCTTTACGATAAAAATGTTGTAAAGTTATTTGAAATAATGGCCCGTTCGTCTAGGGGTTAGGACGCCAGGTTTTCATCCTGGTAACAGGGGTTCGATTCCCCTACGGGCTACAACATATTTTTTTAATAAAAAAGCATCATGGCAAATCATAAGTCAGCAATCAAGAGAATTCGTCAAGCCGAAACAAAAAGGCTTCACAACAAGTATCACGCTCGTACCACCCGTAACGCCATTAAGGTACTAAGGGGAACTACTGACAAGAGTGCTGCTGAGGAAATGCTTCCTAAGGTATCATCTATGCTTGACAAATTAGCGAAGAGGAATGTAATCCACAAGAACAAGGCTGCTAACCTTAAGAGTTCGCTTACACTACATGTAAATGCGCTACAATAGTTAGCACAACATATTCTACACTAAGGCTCGCTCTGCGAGCCTTTTTTGTTTTTAGCCACCTGCATTCAACGCATTTTTGTATCTTCGGCTACTGTATGCTCATGAAAAAACATGAAAAAAGAAAACACCGAAAACCCACAACGTACCCTTACCATTAAGGACTGGGCTTTAGACGATAGGCCAAGAGAAAAAATGATAGCCAAGGGTGCTAACGCCCTTAGCGATGCTGAGCTAATTGCCATTCTAATTGGATCGGGTACAGCAAACGAAACGGCAGTTAACCTCGGCCAAAAAGTACTTGCAAATGCAAGCAATAACCTCAACGAGCTTGGCCAATTTAGCATTAAGGAGTTAACAAAAACCAAAGGCATTGGAACCGCCAAAGCCATCACCATTATGGCTGCACTCGAACTAGGCCGAAGACGAAAAATTTCCGAGGTAATAACCCGCAAGCAGATTACCTCGAGCAACGATGTTATTGAACTTTTCCAACCTAACCTGGCCGATTTGCCTCACGAGGAATTCTGGGTGCTCCTTTTGAACCGAGCCAATAAGATAATTGAACGTATTAGAGTTAGCGAGGGAGGTTTTACTGCCACTATTGTTGATGTTCGAAAGATTATGAAAACAGCATTAGACCACAAGGCAATAGGTATTATTCTTTGTCACAACCATCCATCAGGAAACCACAACCCTAGCAACGAGGACATTAGCATTACAGCAAAGATAAAGCAGGCTGCAAGCACACTCGATATAAATTTGCTCGACCATGTTATTATCACTCCCACTAAATGCTTCTCAATGGCCGATAATTCGCTGATATAAAAACTTATAGAGATCTGAAAAATACCTTGTACATTGAATGGTAATACGCACAATTATTAGTAATTTGCAGCCTGTAAACAGCAACACAAACTACTACCCTAATGATTAAAATTTTAGGCGAGCAGAACTCCCTCCTCAACCGATTTATCTACGAGATTAGAAGTGTTGATATACAGAATGACAGCATGCGCTTTAGGCGCAACCTTGAGCGCATCGGCGAAATTTTTGCCTACGAGCTCAGCAAGGAGCTAGCTTACAAAACCACCCATGTGCAAACTCCACTTGGAATTGCCGAGGTCCCACTATCATCCGATAAAATTGTAGTGTCGTCGATTTTGCGTGCGGGGCTCCCAATGCACCAAGGTCTGTTAAACTATTTCGATGGTGCCGAAAATGCTTTCATCTCAGCATACCGAAAGTACAGCAAGGACGGCTCGTTTAAAATTCAGTTCGAGCATCTCTCCTGCCCCAGCATTAACAATAAGGTTTTAATTATTGCCGACCCCATGCTTGCCACCGGATCGTCGATGATACTTGCATACAAAGCACTAATCGAAAAGGGTAAGCCAAAGCATACGCACATTGTCTCAATTATTGCCTCGAAGGAGGGAGTTGAATATACAAGAAAAAACCTGCCCAGCAAAGAGGCTACCCTTTGGTTAGGAGCCGTTGACGATGAACTTACCGTTAAGTCGTACATTGTACCAGGCCTTGGCGATGCTGGCGACTTGGCCTACGGAGGGAAAGAATAATACTAAAAGCCTACTTATTAACACTCTCATGCTCAACTTGAGCATATTGCCAAACCTTTGTAGTGTCAGTGCAGGCAGCAAGCAGTTCGCTAATCGTCTTACAAAGTAAAGGGTGTACAAAATTTGGCGCAATTTGAGCTAGAGGTTTTAGCACAAAAAGCCTTTCGTGCAGTTTCCTGTGCGGCACTACCAGAGGGGGCAATGTATAAACACAGTCATCGTAAAAAAGCACATCAATGTCAACAGTTCGAGCAGTATATGCGTCAACATCAACATCCCGAGTTCTACCCAAATTATTCTCTATTTGTTGGCAAGCATCTAAAAGGCACAATGCTTCAAGAGAAGTTTCAACCTCAAGTACCCGATTAAGAAATGGAACATCGTGCTCAAAGCCCCAGGGTTCGGTTTCGTATATATCCGAATGGTTTATAATACGGCCAATTGTATTACGAACCTGTTTAGCGGTTTCAGAGATTAACGCTTCTCTATCACCTAAATTTCCGCCAATAATTAGGAATACCCTGTGCATGGTTTTAAATGAAGATTACTGATATTTGGGAAACCGCAAAGTTTGGGTAAATATTCCAATAAATCAACCCGCAGCTAAAACTTTTTTCATACTTTTATTTCGCAAAAATTGAATTACACACCTAAAAATTACAAATATGAAAGACTTTTTTAAGTACATGTTTGCCACCATTGCTGGCATAATTATCACTAGCATAATTATGCTACTTATATTCTTTGGTATTATAGGAGCAATGGTTGCCAAATCGGATCAGGCTGTCGATGTTAAGGACAATTCGCTGCTTGTAATAAAACTCGATCAGCAGATTGTTGACAGAGGAACTGACAACCCCATGGGAAACTTCGATTTTATGAGCCTTAAACCAGTTCCTCAAATGGGGCTCAATGATATTTTAAAAGCAATTGACAATGCTGCTGACGATGATAAAATTCGAGGCATATACATCGAAACCGAAGGTATTCCTGCAGGCGCAGCCACTTTGGAGGAGATTAGAGCCTCTCTCGAAAAATTTAAAGAATCGGGCAAATTCATCATCAGCTACAGCAACGTATACAGCCAAAAAAGCTACTACCTAACAAGTGTATCCGATAAGATATTGTTAAACCCCGAGGGCACGGTTGAATGGGTTGGCCTTCGAAGCGAAATCATGTTCTTTAAAGGAGCTCTCGAAAAGCTTGGCGTTGAAGCGCAAATACTCCGCCATGGCAAGTTCAAATCGGCTGTTGAACCCTTTATGTACGATAAGATGAGCCCCGAAAACAGGGAGCAAATACTTACCTACACCGGATCGATTTGGAACCACTGGGTTGAGGGCATTAGCAAAACGCGTAACATATCCGCCGAGCAGCTAAACCAATTTGCCGACGACCTTACCATTCGTAACGCCAAAACTGCATTGGATAATGGCATTGTTGATAGCCTTGTTTACAAGGATCAGGTTATAAACATGCTTAAAGAGCTAACCGACACCAAACCTAAAAAGGACATTAACTCGGTTAGCCTAGCCCAGTACACAAAGGTTAAGCCTAAGCGCCAGCACAAAGGTTTCATTAAGGAGAAAATTGCCGTTGTTTACGCATCGGGCGAAATTGTTATGGGCGACGGTAACGAAGGAGCCGTTGCTGGCGAACGCTTCGGTAGGGCCATTCGCGAAGCTCGTCGCGATAGCACAGTAAAAGCCATTGTCCTTCGAATTAACTCCCCCGGCGGAAGCGCTCTTGCCTCGGAGGTTATTTGGCGTGAAGTTAAATTAGCCACCGAGGTTAAACCCGTTATCGTTTCAATGGGCGATGTAGCCGCCTCGGGCGGATACTACATTGCGGCTCCAGCCGACTATATTATTGCAAGCCCCACCACCATTACCGGCTCAATTGGCGTATTTGGCATGATGCCTAACGTTAAAGAGGGGATGAACAAAAAATTGGGCATTACCGTTGATGTAGCTAAAACCAATAGGAATTCCGATTTTGGTTCACTCTTCAGGCCTATGACTGCCGAAGAGAGGGCAATTGGCCAGCTAAGCGTTGAAGAGGTTTACAAAACATTTATTGGCCACGTTGCCGAAGGTCGTGAAACCACAGTTGAAAAGGTAGATGAAATTGGCCAAGGTAGAGTTTGGAGCGGTGCCAACGCAATTAACATCAACCTAGTTGATGAGTTTGGCGGTTTACAAAAAGCTATTGACATTGCTGCCGAAAGAGCCGAAATTGAGAACTACCGCATTACTGAACTTCCCGAGCTTGAAGATCCATTTGAAGCACTTGTTAAGCAGCTAACAGGTGGCGCAAAAGCAAGGATTTTACAAAATGAACTTGGCGAAAGTTACAAACATGTTGAACGCCTAAAAAGCATTGTTAACAGTAAGGGTATTATGGCACGCATACCCTACGACGTTGAAATGTACTAAGCTATAAGCATCTAAAAAAGGGCTATCCTAACTGGCATAATTGAGCTAAGCAACGTAACTAGCCAACCGTTAGGAAAGCCCTTTACTATTCTCAATCTCACGATCAAATGCTTAAACACCTACTTTGGCCATTTGCACTGCTTTACGGTTTTGCTGTAAAGCTACGTAATGCATTATTTAATGTTGGTGTTTTAAAATCAACTTTCTTTAGCAGAACCATATGCGTTGGCAACCTCACCGTTGGAGGAACTGGAAAAACCCCACACACCGAGTATTTAATAAACCTTATTAAACCTCATACAAGCGTAGCCCTACTTAGCCGCGGCTATAAAAGGAAAAGCAAAGGCTTTGTACTTGCCAACCAAAACAGCAGCGCATCAGCCATTGGCGATGAACCCTACCAAATTTTCTCAAAATTCCCAAGTATTGCCGTTGCTGTTGACGGAGATAGGGTAAACGGGATTGAAACGCTTAGGAGGATTAAACCCCAATTCGATATTATCGTTCTCGACGATGCATTTCAGCACCGATACGCAAAAGCCGAACTAAACATCTTGCTTACCGATTACAGTAATTTAATTCACTCCGATTTCTTTTTGCCCGTTGGTAAGCTTCGCGATAGCTTTACCGAACGTAAAAGAGCCAACATGGTTGTTGTAACCAAATGTCCGACTATGTTATCTAAAAAGGAAAAACAAAAAATTAGGAAAAACCTAAAACTTCATACTTGTCAAAAATTGTTTTTCTCCACCTTAACCTATGGCAGTATTAAGCCCGTTTTTCCTGAAGTCCACTCGGACAACGCGACCTTATCAAAAAGCCTTAATACGCTAGCCGTTGCTGGCATAGCCAACCCAAAACCGTTTTTCGATTATTTGGCAAATGAATCAACCCTTAGCCAGAGCATTTCGCTCCCCGATCATTTCAATTTTAGCGAAAAAAAAATTAGAGCTATATTTGAAAGATTTTCGCAAATTCGGGAGGACAGTAAGGTTATAGTAACAACCGAGAAGGACGCCAGCAGGTTAAGAGAATTCTCGCATCTGCCAAGCCAAATTAAAATATGCTTCTACTACCTCCCCATTGAGGTAACCTTTTTAGACGAAAGCAAAAACGAATTCAACAATAAAATTCAAGAATATGTTAGAAACACTAAAGCAAACAACGGCCTACATTGAGAGTAAGGTAAGCGTAAAACCAGAGGTAGGCATTATTTTGGGAACTGGCTTAGGCGGATTGGCAAAAGACATTAAAAATCCCGAAACAATTAATTACGCCGACATACCCAACTTTCCTGTTTCAACAGTAGAGGGACATCACGGAAGGCTTATTTTTGGCGATCTTGGAGGTAAAAAGGTGGTAGCCATGCAGGGTCGTTTCCACTTTTACGAAGGGTACGACATGAAAGAGGTTACTTTCCCTGTTAGGGTAATGAAGTACCTAGGGATTAAACAGCTATTCGTTTCCAATGCAAGCGGTGGCGTTAACCCCGAGTTTGAAATTGGCGATTTAATGATTATTAACGATCACATAAACCTTTTACCCAACCCCCTAATTGGCCCAAATAACAGCGAGTTTGGCCCACGCTTTCCCGATATGAGCCAAGCATACGACCACAGCCTAATTGCCCTTGCGCAAGAAATTGCCGCTAAGCATAGCATTAAAACGCAAATAGGCTGCTACGTGGGCACTACGGGTCCAACCTTCGAAACGCCAAAGGAATACCAGTACTTCCGTATAATTGGCGGCGATACTGTGGGCATGTCAACCGTACCCGAGGTAATTGTTGCAAGGCAAATGGGAATACCCGTTTTTGCCATCTCCATAATTACCGATTTAGGCGTACCGGGCAAAATTGTTGAGGTTACCCACGAGGAAGTTCAGCGCATTGGCATGCAGGCCGAAAAAAAGATGACTCTTATAATGGAGGAAATGCTACAAAAGCTATAGCCTAGGTTAATACCAAAACTTTCTTACTATACCATAACAAAAATGCCGAGCATCTAGCCTCGGCATTTTTGTTTTACAATCCTTCCAATTCGGCTAACGTTATGCCTAAGTCGGTATATGCTTGTTGGCTTCGCTTCAGTTCGGGAGACGATCCTGCCTTACGGCAGGTAAATGCACTGCCACCAAACGTTGTTTCAATCAATCAGCCTCGGGCAAACTGGGGAACACTACTCCTCATTTATTGACGTAAAACCTTCAATCTCCCTAATAGCCTCTTCTAAAACAGTGCGTTTTACACTTGTGGAGTAATTATACTTTCTGCCATTTTTTAAAATGAAACAAATACCACCGCCCATATACAATGCATTGATAAACTTTACAGAGCCAATATTTTTTATTGAAAACTCTCGATAAAAGAAAGGATTCCAAGAATTCCGGATTACAATACGTTCGCTATTGTACTCAAAATTATAATGTTTTGGAATATATCCAATTACAAACAGCACAAAAAGCATTAGGCTATACACATAACCCTGTACTGTGAAAGAATTGGCAACAGATACAAACGCAATAAAACCGAATACAAACGCAATAATTATTATGTCGTTTTGGCTATCCTTTACTTTTTTCATTGTTTCTTCAATTTATATTCTTTTCCTTCGTTACCACGCGTGGGGACACTCGCGGTAGCGGGGCATAATAGCAACGAAGTTGTAAACTTCGCCGAGCAAGGGGCCGAGCATCTAGCCTCGGCATTTTTGTTAACCAATCCTTACAATTCGGCTAATGTTATTTCTAAGTCGGTATACCGTTAAAGGCTATGCTTCCATTGAACATAAGCTAAACACTTATCTCAATTTAGTGGCAACCACCACCGTTTTCTTGTAGCGATTTACGTTACCCTTCAGGTCGAAGGCTTCAATAAAAATTACGTAGGCTCCCATTTTTGCTCTTCGTCCAGCATCGTCAGCACCATCCCACTGTATTGAGCCCGATGTTCCCAAAAGCATATTTGAAGCCAAACGCTTAACCCTGCGGCCACGCGAGTCGAATACCATAATGTTGGCAATATAGCCACTCTCGGGAAGCTCGTAGTTAATTAGCAGCACATCCTCAAAGCCATCGCCATCGGGTGAGAATACCTGATGCGATAGGTTAAAACTATCGTGACCTTCAATCGCATTGGTAAACTGCGAGTTTTTTGCAGTGGGTGTAGCAAAACCGGCTGTTTGGGCAGCCGACTGCCAGCTCGATGATTCGTTGGTTGGCAAATCGGGGTTAAGCCGCTCAAGCGAAATACCTTTTACATCGGATAGTAGGGTATTGTGCATCCCTTCATCGTACCTAAGCTCATCAATAACTTCGCTTACCTCGTTAATAAGCACAACGTATCCGTTATCGTTAGAGTAGGCAGGTAATTTGCTCAGGTCAACCATTGCGCTTGGATTTTCAACGTAGTAGAACTGGCTAACCAGCGATGGATTATCGGTAAGCACTGCGAATGCATTGGGCATTAAAAGCCATGAGCTACCCGAGGCGGGAAAGTACTCGTTTAGTTCGAGTGTTGTTTTATTGCGGTTCGCAATCCACATAGTTTTTAAATCGACTGCTTTATCGGACCTGTTGTATAGCTCAACAAAATCGACTCCACCTGAATAGGGGTTGAAAAGCACCTCGTTTATAATTACATCGCCAGCGTTGGGCGTTTGCGGAATGGCAACCTGCAAACAGGTTGGGCTTAGCGGATTTCCTGAGAAATCGGTTATTTCGCTGGTGAAGCATAAATCATACTTTTCACCAACAACCATTGGTGTTCCAAGGGTTAGTTCAACCCTATTGTACTTAAAATCTGTTGTGGCAAGCCAAACCGGATTTCCAATTCCGTTGCTAAGCGAGTATGCCTGTGGCATTGATACCGATAGGCTATCCATCACCTCAGAGAAACCAACGGTAATATGGAGGTTATCAGTAACCCCAATTTCAATAATTTGAGGTGATTCAACATCGGGATTGCTCTCGCTAACCGAGTTAGCCCTTCCGGGTGTACCGCCCGAGGCATCGTTTGTTGCTGTCCAATTGGCAGCACCTTGCACCAGATTTTCGGAATCAATTCGCTCAAGCGAATACCCTCCGTCATCCTTAATATCATCGTTGTACCAGGTATCGGAATACTCAACCCAGGAAATTAGGCTGCCAGCACTATCGTATATTCCTAAGAACATTCCACCCACCAGTAGCGTTGGAAACGATGGAACACCAATGGCATTGCCAAACTGGCTCATGGCCTCATGACCACTTGTACCCGAAAGAATAACGTACCCGTTAGGCTCTATAACCCCTTCGGGTATTGTTGCAATGTTATTATTTCCTTTTACCTTCCAACCTGCAAGCGATATTGGCGATGATGTTCGATTGTAAAGCTCGACGTATTCAACATTAGGAAGCTCGGTTGCGGTTGATGGCCGTGCCATAATTTCATTTATCACCAAATTACCGAAGTTACCCATGGCTCCCATGCCTATTGAAATGCTATCGTTAACAACCATTTCCCCATTCAACGATGAGATATCGTGGGCAAACAGCATTAAGTTTTCGGTTGGAAGCTGCTCGGTTCGTAACGAGAACTGTTGCGGATTATCGATATTTTCATAAACTGCGATAACCGAATAATCCTGACCGCTACCATCTTTTATGCTATAGTTTGCTGGGGATGTTGCATCATCAATATTAACTGCCGATGAAAAGATAATACTAACCGATGATAGGTTGAGCAACCTAGCGCTCTGTATTACTGGTGGATATTGAACACCGCAAATGCTAAGGTTATCAATCCAAAGTTCACCTGCCCGCGATGTTGTATAGCTAAACACAGGGCCGCAGGTAACCGATGAGCTAACGCTCAAATCAATGGTTCTACCTGCCAATTGGTAGTAGCTCTCGCTAGTTTCGGTTTTGTACCACAACGACCATTCGCCGATAGGCGATCGAGTTATCCTAATTGGAATGGTTTCGGATTCGTCCCAGTCGAGGGGCGACTGCACCATAATGCTTACACCAGCATCTTTACTTACTCGCCAAAGCGTTAGCAAATCGTCGGCACCCGAAAGGTTAACGCCCACCGCATAGCCGTTAAACTGGCCTAGCTCAATAGTTTCGCTATCCGATGCAAGCACAAACCAAAATGCGTTATCGGCCGATGGATCCCAATTACCATTTCGCATGGTAAACACCCACTCTTTTGGGCTATCGCCCAAGTTGTCAATTAGCAAATCAATGGCTAAACGACTGGTTCCGCTAACTCCCGACAAGCCATGTTTTAGCGAACCTCCACCATAAACTGGCGAAACGGTTGAAACTGCCCAATGCTCGGTATTTGGGAAAGTGGCAGGATATCCATCCTCAAAATCTTCATCAACAGGGCAGCTAGCTTGACCCCCATTCCAAATTGGATCGGAAAGAGCAGTAGCCTGACCACCCACATTCGCTTCAGCCAAAAACTGGTACTTACCCTGAGCTTCAAGCTCAACATCGCTCCAAACAGCCACCCCGCTGATAAAAGATGATACGTCTGAGGAAGTGGTATAACCAGCAGGGCCATAGCCAAGACCAAGCGTTGCATTACCAGTTGCATCGCTATCAATACTTCCAAATTCATCAACTGCAGCAACGGCAAGCGTAATTGGTTGCGGATGGCTCACCAAAAATGGTTGCTGAACAAAGGCGAGGCTTGTGGCTTGTGCATCGACAGTAAAAACAGGACCAACTATTCCAACGCTAAATGTGGATGAAAGCCCCGAGCCAAGGTATGAAGTTTGCCAGCCGTGCCCCGAAGCGGGCACATGAAGACAAAGCGTTGAGCCATCGGTTTGTCCTCCCTCCTTTAGATAACCTTTTAGGCTAAACCCAAGGGTTTCACCATCGGGAATTGATACATCGCCAACCTCAAAATCAATGCTTATGCTTTGCGATGCAATTGTAACCGACGATAAAGGTATTTGTTGACCATTGCTCCAAACCGATAGACCACCGAGCATGCCGTTTAAAGGCTTGTCGGTTGGCAAACCAAAAGGTTTGAAAACCATTCGGGTTACGTATGTGGGCAAGCCATCTGTTGTTCCAAGGTCGGAAACCGCAAAGCGAAAAATCTCAACGGCATCGGCAGGGGTTGTAGCTAAAGTGCTAATTTGCCCATCGGTTAAAGGCGTAGCAGCGAGTGCAAGTGTTGATGTATTATCGGAGCAGTAAATTAGCGAAGAGATTGCATCGTTATAAGTAGGTGAAGAGGCTAACAGAGTAAAGGGTTCTGCAGCGCTATAGGATAAGCCGCTCCATATTGCTTTACCGTTGGAAATGGTAGCTTCGGGGGTTGGAATAGAAACATCGCCTGCGCCACTATTCTTTGAAAGGATTATCGTGCCCGCTGCATCAATATCGATGCTTCCGCCATCGTCAACGGTTGATACATCAACGCTAAACTCATCGCCTAATCCAACCTGCGAGGGAGCAGATGTAAACTTTAGAGTGGTAGCCTCAACATCAATAGGGAATGTGTTTGAAAGAACCTGCACAGGAAAATCACTGGCAAAGGTAGAGCCTTGGCTGTAAGCCAAAAAGTTATGATCGTTCTGGTCGACCATAAACCCTAGGTTTGCACCATCGGCTAATCCACTTGACTTAAGGTAAACCGAAACAGACACCTCGGCAGTTTGCCCGTCGGGAACAGTAATTGCTCCAAAGGGCACTGGAATAGATATGGATGCGGTAAGTATATGTGGATTGCCAATTGAAACCACCTGATTGTTTACCCTAACCACAACACCAGCAAGGTTGCCGCTAAACGATGCCATATTGCTACCTGCTGGCCGTTTTAAATAGATTTGCTGCACGTAGGTTGGCTGTCCGTCGTTTTGGCCATCGTCAGCAATGCGGAACCTAAACACCTCCTTTGCCTCGCCAGGCAGCGTTAGCAATGATGATATTGGCTCACCCGTAGGTTGCTCATCTGGCGCTGTAACCTCAGTTGTTGGGTCGTTCACTACCACAATTTCATCGCCTATTGCACCCTCAAGCCCAGTAGCAGAAGCAGCCAGCGAGAAGTTATCGTTACCGTTATAGGTTATATCTGCCCATGTAATAACCCCGTTTATGGCATTGCTTACTAAAAACTCAGCAGGCAAAAGTTCACCCTCACCGCTTGCCAAAGCAAGAGTTACGCTACCATCGTTATATGTAGTGGCCAAGTTACCGCTTATATCCGATGCATGAGCAACTATATCGAAAGGTTGATTTAAGGAGAGCTGCTGTGGATAAGTAAAGAAGGATAAGTGCGTAGGCAAAACCTGAATGGTAAAAAGATTGGATACAACATCGACAGGAAAATTGACTGCAAAAGCTGAGCCCTCGTAATACGACTCCCAGCCATGGTTTTCGCTGTTAACCATTAGCTGAAGTGTAGCCCCATCAACAATGCTCTCGGAATTAAGATATACCGAAAGAGTGAACTCATCGGAGTCACCATCATCAACAACCATTTGCCCTTGAGATATATTAATCTCAATAAAATCGTCGGTAACCTGTACATTATCGATTGCAATTGCTCCCTCACTCCCGCTTAAAGTTACACCGCCAATTGTTTCGGGTAAGCTGGCAGCGTTGGCTCCAGCAACCTTGCTAAATTTCAATTTGGTTACTTCGGTTGGCAATCCATCGGAAGTGGCCTGATCGGTTACCGTAAAGCGAAACACATCAACCGCATCGGAATTGCTAGTGGCAAGCGAGCTAATTATTCCTCCAGCAATTTGGGTGCTTGGCTCGGTAACCACTGCATCGTAATCGTTAGTATTTAAGGGTTGGTAGGCAAGCTGCACATCGTCGACAGTAAGCAAACCAGCAGCCGAAGTGGTATACGAATAGTAAACTCCAAAATAGCCTCCTATAGTAAATGTAGCGTCAGTAACGAACCCTTGGTCCTGCAAATCTTGATATGACCCAGAAGTTGAAACCCTCAGTGTAAAAGTTCCATTTACATCTCTCTCAATCTCAATAGCACCAACTCCTGAAGTTGTAATTTGCGTTTGCCAATTAATGCTTGTAGCAAGTATTGAAGAAAAGTTTCCATTGTCTACCCTATAGAGCCTAAGCATATCGTCGGAACCTGTTAGATTAACGCCAATTAAATAACCATTTGGACTTTCGCTCGAAATCATACCCATAGCATCCTTATCGGAGGATAAAAACACGCCCCAATGGTTTCCTGACGATGGATTCCATCCGTGGCGGAGTTTGAATCTCCATGAAATTATCCCCTCATTGCCACTCCATATGGGCAAATCAACCGAAACCCTATCAACTCCTTCACCACTAGCTGGAGCATGCTTAAGCGATTGCGAACCTTCAATGGCGTTTGAAGCGGAGATTTCCCATAGGCCTTCGGCGGACTGTGTCCATGCGCTTAGGTCGCCATCCTCGAAATTATAGCTTACCGCTTGCGATTTGGTCAAAAATGGTAGCAAAATAAGCGATAGAAGTAGAATATGAGTTTTCATATGCTTTTTATTAGGTAGAAGCTTTACTTTTGCAAAGAAATAAAAAATTGTGTTACTATGCGAATTGCGGTTGTGGGTTGCACTGGTTTAGTTGGTACCCAAATGCTAAAAGTTATCGATGAGCTTAACCTTAACATTGATGAACTTATTCCCGTTGCATCGGAACGATCGGCGGGGAAAAAAATAAGGTTTCGGGATAAAAACTATGAAATAGTTACCCTAAGCAGTGGGGTTAATGCAAAACCCGATGTGGCAATATTCTCTGCTGGTGGTGAAGTGTCGAAACAGTGGGCACCCGAGTTTGCGAATGCTGGTTGCTTTGTTGTTGATAACTCAAGCGCATGGCGAATGGATGAAGGCAAGAAACTAATTGTGCCTGAAATTAACGCACACCTGCTAACCAAAAGCGATAAAATTATTGCCAACCCAAACTGCTCAACTATTCAAATGGTTGTTGCATTGGCACCCCTTCATAAAAAGTATAAGATAAAGCGAATTGTAGTTTCAACCTACCAATCGGTAACCGGAACTGGAGTTAAGGCTGTTCAGCAACTCGAAAACGAGCGCAAGGGCATTTCGGGTGAGATGGCCTACCCGCACCCAATCGATCTAAACTGCCTTCCGCATGGTGGATCGTTTGACGAGGATGGATATACCACAGAAGAAACTAAGCTAGTTAACGAAACCCGAAAAATTCTTGGCGACCCTACAATTAACGTAACGGCAACCGTTGTTCGCGTTCCCGTTCGTGGTGGGCACTCCGAGGCTGTTAACGTTGAGTTTGAGAATGAGTTTGACCTGCAAGACGTTAAGAACATCCTTAGTAATGCACCTGGAGTAGCGGTTTTGGATGATCCTACTAGAAACTTATACCCAATGCCCCTAATTGCCGAAGGCAAAAACGATGTGTTTGTTGGGCGTATCCGCCGAGATAACTCACAACCCAAGAGCCTAAACTTGTGGATTGTTTCCGATAATCTACGTAAAGGAGCAGCAACAAATGCCGTTCAAATAGTTAGCTTTCTGGCGAAAAATGATTTTATTAAGTAAAACCAGAGCGGCTAGTAAAGAAAGTTGTTTTTAGGATACCTAACCCGGTGGATATCGGAGATTAAGGTGTAAAGCTTTTGCTTAAACTCATCGATATTGCCTTTTTGCTTAGCCGATATAAAAACGCATGGCGAATTGCTCTTAGCCATCCATGTTTGTTTTAGGTAGCTTAGGCTATAGTTCTCCTTGGTAACTGGCATGGCATCGAACTCGCTTTTTTCAACCCATTTGTAGGCATCTATCTTGTTAAACACAAGAAGAGTAGGTTTTGTATCGACCCCAATTTCGTGCATGGTTTGGTTAACCACCTCGAGCTGCTCCTCGAAAGCTGAGTGCGAGATATCAACAACATGAACAAGCACATCGGCCTCGCGAACCTCGTCGAGGGTCGATTTAAACGACTCAACAAGTTGATGAGGCAGCTTACGGATAAACCCAACCGTGTCGGATAGCAAAAAGGGGAGATTCTCAATAACAACTTTTCGCACTGTTGTATCGAGAGTTGCAAAAAGCTTATTTTCAGCAAATACTTCCGATTTGCTAAGCATGTTCATAATGGTTGACTTTCCCACGTTGGTATAACCAACCAAAGCCACACGAACAAGGCTTCCTCGGTTTTTCCGCTGGGTAGCCATTTGCCTATCAATTACCTGCAGTTCCTTTTTAAGCTTCGATATTCGGTCACGAATAATTCGTCGGTCGGTTTCAATCTCGGTTTCACCAGGGCCACGCAAACCTATTCCTCCTCGTTGGCGCTCAAGGTGAGTCCACATTCGGGTAAGCCTTGGCAATAGGTACTGATACTGCGCCAGTTCAACCTGTGTTTTTGCATATGCCGTTTTTGCCCGCTGGGCAAATATGTCGAGAATAAGATTAGTACGGTCAAGAATTCGCCTATTAAACTCACGCTCAAGATTACGAAGCTGCGAAGCCGATAGCTCATCGTCAAAAATAATAAGGTTGATATCATGCTCGTCAACATAAGCCCTTATCTCGGCAACTTTACCCGAACCAATAAACGATCGAGGGTTTGGGGTAAAAAGCTTCTGAACAAAACGCCTAAGGACTTTAGCCCCGGCCGTCTCGGCCAAAAAATCAAGTTCGTCTAAATACTCACTGGTAAGCTCATCTGACTGCGCTTTGGTTTGCACACCCACCAGCACCGCTGTCTCCTGATCCTTAACTGTATCAATTGGATCTATCATGTGTAATTTTAAAAGTTTATTCCATACAAAAAACCCTGATCGCAATCAGGGTTTTTACTGCAATATTGAAAAAATAATTACTGTAGTACAAAAATAATTGGGAAGGTAAACGAAACCCTTACTGGTTTACCACGCTGCATACCTGGCTTCCATTTTGGGCTCGACTGCACAACTCTAACGGCCTCCTTATCAAGGGCTGGGTCAACGCCACGAACAACGCGTACGTTTGAAACTCGGCCATCAGGCTCAACAACAAATGCTACGAAAACCCTACCCTGGATACCATTCTCGGCCGCAATATCAGGGTATTTGAGATTTTTTGCAATGTACTCACGAAACTTGTTACTATCGCCACCGCCAAAACCGGGCATATCTTCAACAATAACAAAAATTTCTTCCTCCTCAACCTCTTCCTCTTCGTCGTTAAACTCAATGATATTAACGGCTACGTCTTCGTTAAACTCAGTATCGAAAAGGTCCATATCATCATCTAAATCAACATCGTCCTCAACAATGTTAATTATTTCGGGAACTTGTACTTGCTGAGGTGGAGGGGGTGGTGGCTTAATCTCTTCTTGCTGCGTGATGGGTATCATCTCCTCTTCCATTGCAACATCTTGCGTACCTGCTAGGTCAGTTTTAACACCACCAGTTGATGTCCACTCAAAAGCAAGTAACACAAAGGCTAACGCCAGTAAAAGTCCAATTTCTGTGAAGAGAAGTTTCTTCTTTTCCAGATCAACTTTCGGATTCTTTTTAAGTTCCATATCTATTTTATTTGAGCCCTTAAAGTTACTAATAAATTTTTCAATTCAATACACTTCATTAACTTGCGTTGGCAAAGCAACAAAAAAAATCAATATCAATCAAATATTTTTACGGTATAAATGCTTTAAATGTTTTTTAAAAAATTGAATTTTTGGAGTATTGAATTTTTTTTATGTATTTTTGCCATGCTTTTTTCGAGAACCTAGTTTTATAACGCCAAAGGTTAGTGAAAAATTGTTCTTAAACTAGATGGGGGTATAGCTCAGTTGGCTAGAGTGCTTGACTGGCAGTCAAGAGGTCAGGGGTTCGACTCCCCTTACCTCCACAAATAAAGGTCGATCCGTTTTTGGGTTGGCCTTTTTTTGTTATTTTGCACTAGTACAACTAAACTCTCCCCAAAAATGCCAAAAATGGAATCCTCATCACAAAATCGTTACCATAACATGATTTATAATCGGTGTGGCAAAAGCGGCTTAAAGCTACCCGCTATCTCTCTGGGCTTATGGCACAATTTCGGAGGGGTCGATAAATTTGAGAATTATCGCGATATCGTTTTAGCAGCCTTTGATTCAGGCATAACCCACTTCGATTTGGCCAATAATTACGGGCCACCACCAGGCTCGGCTGAAAGCAACTTTGGGCAGATACTTAAGCAAGACCTGACAAACCATCGCGACGAGCTAATAATATCGACTAAAGCGGGCTATCTGATGTGGGATGGGCCATACGGCGAATGGGGCTCAAGAAAGTACTTAATTGCTAGCCTTAACCAAAGCCTTAAAAGGCTGGGCATAGATTACGTTGACATATTCTACTCACATCGATACGACCCCGAAACCCCTTTGGAGGAAACAATGGGGGCACTCGATTTTGCTGTAAAACAAGGTAAAGCCCTATACGCTGGTATTTCGAACTACCCAACCGATGCAACCCGAAAAGCATCGGAAATTTTGAGACAAATGGGAACGCCATGCCTAATTCATCAGCCAAGATACTCAATGCTTGACAGGTGGGTTGAGGATGGCTTACTTGATGTGCTTGAAGACGAAGGAATTGGTTGTATTGCATTTTCCCCTTTAGCGCAGGGGTTACTAACCGACCGATATTTAAAGGGAATACCCAACGATTCGAGGGCAGCAAAACCGCATGGGTTTCTAAACAAGAATCAGGTAACAGCAGATGTATTAAATAGAATTACCAAACTAAACGAATTGGCAAAAACGCGTAAACAGTCGCTTGCCCAAATGGCCATTGCTTGGCTTCTTAAAGATAAGAGGGTTACATCGGTTCTGGTTGGTGCAAGTTCGGTGGCTCAACTGCATGATAATCTCGCAGCAATTCAAAACCTAACATTTGCTAGGGAAGAGATTGATGCTATAAATGCAATTCTTTCATCAGTATAGAAAAGATTAAGCATAAACTGCACCGATAATATTTGCGCATAGTTCCAATCCATAAAAAAAAGAAAAAGCCAACCCAAATAGAGTTGGCCTTTTCACTACAAACTACTAGATTAACCTAAACCGAAAAACAAATCCTTACAAACTACTTATATCAATGCTTTGGGTGGTAGTCGTTCTACTTTCAACAATAACACCCTCAACAATGCCTAACACTTCCTCAAAATCGCCGTTTACCATTGAGGCAACTATCAAATCGTATGTTTTTGGTGCAAGAAAATCGATGTGATAGTTTCCGTCCTCATCCACAATATCGCTACTAATCGCATTAGGGAAACGGGGAGTTTCTTCCAATGGATCATCGGCTTCAGCCGATGTGTATGTTCCCTCTTCGTAAGCATAAATAACAATATCTTTCCCTTCGGGGATATTGGTTACACCGCCTACAATTTTACCAGCCTGCTGATTGACAATAAGCCTAACTGTTGGCCTAAGGATATACATGCCCATTGTACTTGCATGAACAACTGATTTCCGCATATCGAAATCGGCAGTTACCTCAACAGTTCCGTTGGCTGGCACTTTAAAAGCACCAACACCCTTAAACCCCGATTGTGAACCACTTGGTACAAATAGCGGCTCTGTTGTTCCGTTGTTGAACTCAATGTAACAACCTGGATTTTGGGGCGTACCAGCTCCGTATTCGGGTGCATCGAGAATAAACCTCAACTGTGTATAAGTACCAGGCTCCATTTCAAGATTACCCAACAGCTCGGTTGCACCTCTGGTCAAATCAAGAATATTAAAGAGTTTAGGCCCCTGAAAATCGGTAAAACTCTCAAAATCATTTTCTCCGCCACCTAAGTGATATTGAATGTCGGTTATTGTTATAAACACTGCCGATACTTCATCCATATCAACAGGTGCATCGGTAATTGAAAGTTTCAAAGTTCCCTTGTCGCTATCCTTCTCACATGAAACAAAAGAAAAAGCTATTAGGGATAACATCACCATAAATAAGCTTATCCTTTTCATCGTAGTAAAATTAATGTTCAACAAAAACATATTTGCTACTAAGACGAATAGGAATTAAGAATGGTTGGAATGGTAATTAAAAAATGCTGTGAGTTAAGCTAACCGAAAAGTTAAACGAGGCATTTTGAGTTTGGTTAAGGTAAGAGGGAATGGTTTCGTTACCCGAAAAAATATTTGCCAAACCGTATTTTACTGAAACACCTGGCGACAACGTTAACCCGTAGGGTAACCTTAATGGAAACTCATAGCCCAACTGCAAACCGTAGTCGAAATTTTTGTAATTATCTGTAATTTCTGACCTTACTCCATCAATGCTTTGCGAAGCATTTTGCAAAGTAGCAAAATATGCTCCGAACAAAACGTAATGTGAACGATGCGACTCTTTAAATAAGTATTTAGCATGAAGAGCAAGGGTATAATAATCGAGTTCAAAGCTATTCGAAACATACTTTCCATTAATGTACTCTTTATAGCTTTGTTTGTTTTGGCTTATCCAATGAAATTCCGATTTAAACCCTAACCTTGGTGAAACATTGGCACCCACAACAACTCCTAAATTTTTTCCAAACGACGCATCGTTTGCCGTAAGCTCATTGCTTCGGAAAGCACTAAAGGTTTTACTACTAAGCAACCATGTATTAGCTAGCTGTCCGGTAAAACCCGCGTATACTGAATTGGTTTTACTCTTTTTCCTCTTAATATTCTTTTCGGAGTTTGGGGCAAAAAAATTTGGCTCAATGTTTTCGGCTAGAGGCATTATACCAACAAAATCTAAAGCCCTAACTGGTTTTATTGTATGGGTAATCCCAAAGGAATTGCTTTGCTGTTTTACCTCTGATTTAGCATCATCAATAGCCTTTTGAGGAGAAAAAGATGGGTTTACTTTTTGACGAGAAGAGGATGTTGTAACCGAAGTCAAAGGTTTTTCAATGCTGGTTCTAGCTTGCGGTAAATATGGATCAGGCAACGCGTTGGGCTGCTCTTGCTGCTCAACAATCAAATCAACCTCAGCATTCTGGCTAAGAGGCAAGTAAAACAATGTGCCCCCAACTGTTGCCGCCAAAAGAATTACCGCTGCGGCTGCATATAGCAAAACCCGCCTTTTCTTATCTTGATAAGCTAAGGATTGGTCTATCCTCCCCCACACCATATCAATGTCGAGCTCATCCTGTATACCACCCCAAACCTGCTCGGGCGGAACCATGTTGCTATTATCAACCAACGACTTATACCAGCTATCAAGTCTCATCCTACCATTTATTTACATCGCCTAGCCACTCTTTCAGCATATTTCTGGCCCTGTTATATTGCGATTTTGATGTTCCTATAGATATGTTAAGCTGTTTTGCAATCTCTTTATGCGTATAACCCTCTACAGCAAAAAGGTTAAAGATAACACGTGCACCCTCAGGCAACCTCTTTATAAACTGAAGCACTTCGCCAAGGCCTATAGATGGAATTGCTTCGTTTTCGCTAATTGTTGCTTCATCTTGGGGTTTTTCATTAATAAGCTTTTTTATTCCAGTTTGCTGCCTAAGCAAATCAATAGCAGTATTAACCACCACACGCCGAACCCAACCCTCCAATGAACCTGTATTATTATAAGCATGAATTGCCCTAAATACTTTTATGAATGATTCCTGCAGCATATCCTGGGCAAAGTCTCGATTACCCGCATAGCTCATGCATATGCCATACATTTTTTGAGCGTACCGACGATAAAGCATTTCCTGAAACCGTCTATCTCCTTGCTGACAACCAGTAACTATTTCCTTTTCACTATAAAACTCTGCCTTCATTGAAATTTACTCGAAGACCACTGAGAATGAATTCCCTAATCTATTCGCAATTTGATTAAATATGTCGATATTATTCTTGCTATTAATTAGCAAAACATCTTTGCCTTCAATTTTTACTAATGTTGCCTCCGATAAAATACTCGGATTAATAAATCGGAACATGAACTGTGCATCTAACTCGACCCTTGCTTTTGAAAGTTTATCTTTTTGAAGCACAATACTGTTTCCTGATCTGGGTTTTGCCCTTACCCTTACCTGATCGGCATAGCAGTACTCGAAACGAATTGGCACCGAATTTTGGTTACCCCACGACACATCACCTTCAAGTATAAGCGAAGCATTTTTTACGGAGCATAAATGTAGTGTTATATCTATTCTATTATAGACCCCTTGCGGAATATCGAAGCGAACATCGATGTTTGTCGATTCGCTATCCAAATCTGCAAGTATCTGGTTTCCTAAGTCCGAAATAAAAAAAACATCCTTACCCTCGTCTCTTCTGCCATCAAACTCTATCGCTTCAATCGCTAAAAAGCCCTTATCAATAGTAAAAGAGTTAGATGCAGAGTTCTCCTCATAACCCCGGACAACCTCAGTACCATCGGCATAAACAGACAACATGCCAAACGAAAAGGTAACATCGGCAGGTAATGTAAGCTCATCCTTTTTACATGAGCTAAGAGTTGCTAAAAAAGCAAATACAATTACTGGGATTGTAAATTTCATAGTAGTAAAGTATTAGCAGTTTACCTATTAGACGATAACAAGGGGGAAATGGTTGGAAAATCAGACCCCTTTTTTAATTTCGTTCAGACAAAAGTAATTTATAAACCAATAGGTTGAGTAACACATAATGCTTTAATGGCATTAAAAAATAAATATAAAAATATGTTGTAACTTTGCAAACTCAATATTTGAACTTAAAAAACAATGAAGAACACTGACAAGTGCTCGTTTTGTGGGCGGCCCAGAAAAGAAGTTAACCTGCTAATTGCCGGTGTAGATGCGCACATTTGCGACTTATGCGCCGAACAGGCTAACCTCATTGTACGAGAAGAGCTAAAAAAGAAGGGAGATTTTAACCTTAGTAAAAACAAGCTGCTAAAACCTATTGAAATTAAGCAGTTTCTCGATCAGTACGTTATTGGCCAAGATGATGCAAAAAAGTATCTATCGGTTGCAGTGTATAACCACTACAAGCGTTTACTTCAGCCAGCTACTGATGATGAGGTAGAGATAGAAAAATCGAACATCCTGCTTGTTGGTGAAACAGGAACTGGAAAAACCTTACTAGCTAGAACCATCGCAAGAATGCTGCATGTACCATTTACCATAGTTGATGCTACCGTGCTAACCGAAGCCGGATATGTTGGCGAAGATGTTGAAAGTATTCTTACCCGCCTACTACAAGCGGCCGATTATAACGTTGAAGCAGCCGAGAAAGGAATTGTTTTTATTGATGAGATAGATAAAATTGCGCGAAAAAGCGATAACCCTTCCATCACCCGCGACGTTTCGGGCGAAGGAGTTCAGCAGGCTATGCTTAAGCTGCTTGAGGGTTCAAAGGTAAACGTACCGCCTCAGGGTGGCCGTAAGCACCCCGAACAAAAGATGATAGAGGTAGATACCCGAAACATACTTTTCATTTGTGGCGGTGCTTTTGAAGGAATACAAAAGAAGATAGCCAAAAGGCTAAACACGCAAATAGTAGGTTACGGTGCAAGCAAACACCGCGAGCAAATCGATAGGGATAACCTGTTGCAGTACATTGCTCCTCAAGACCTAAGAAATTACGGGCTTATTCCCGAGATTATTGGTCGATTGCCTGTAATAACCTATTTGAATCCTCTTGATGGGGAGGCACTAAGAAATATCCTAACCGAGCCAAAAAATGCCATAGTTAAGCAGTACCAAAAACTTTTTAACTACGATGGTATTACGCTCGAAATTGAGGATAGTGTTTTAGACTATATTGTTGATAAGGCCATTGAATTTAAACTTGGAGCTCGCGGATTACGCTCAATTTGTGAGGTAATAATGATTGATGCCATGTTTGATCTCCCTTCGGGCAATGAGAAGGAAATGGTTATTACCCTTGACTATGCTCAAAAGAAAATGGAAAAGGCCAACATAAAAAGGCTTAAGGCCGCCTAAACTTTTCGCTCAAGGTTAACGTAAGTATACTCAAGCCCATCGGTTTCGGTGGGCTTTCCTTTTTCTGAGTGCATCTCCTTCCATTCGGCCATGTTTATTTCAGGAAAGCTAACATCGCCTTCAAAACTCCTATGCACTTTGGTTAGGTAAAGTCTGTTAGCAATTGGCAATGCTTGTCGATATAGCTCACCTCCACCAATTATGAAAATCTCATCATCACCCGAAGCCATACTAATAGCATCGTTTAAAGAATTAACAACTTCCGCACCCTCAACACTATAGTTACCATTTCGGGATACAACAATACTTTTACGTCCTGGGAGCGGTCTGCCAATCGACTCCCACGTTTTACGCCCCATTACAATATGATGGCCCATGGTAAGCGCCTTAAAGCGCTTTAGGTCGCCTGGAATATGCCAAATAAGCTGATTGTTATTCCCAATTACACCATTCTCGGCAATGGCAACAATTATCGAAATATTCATTGTAGTTATGCTTTTACCTAATTGCTATACAGCTACCTTACCTTTAATATGAGGATGTGGATCGTATCCTTCTAGACTGAAATCATCGTATTTAAAATCGAATATCGATTTAACATCTGGATTTAAAACCATGGTTGGTAGCTTTCGGGGCTCACGGGTAAGCTGCAGCTTTACCTGTTCAACGTGGTTTGAGTATATATGAACATCGCCAAAGGTATGAATAAAATCGCCTGGCTTTAGACCAGTTACCTGAGCCATCATCATTGTTAGCAAAGCGTATGATGCGATATTGAACGGAACGCCCAAGAACACATCGGCGCTGCGTTGGTATAACTGGCACGAGAGTTTACCGTTGGCAACGTAAAACTGAAACAGTATATGGCACGGAGGAAGAGCCATGTTTTCAATTTCGCCAACGTTCCATGCGCAAACCAAATGACGACGCGAATCGGGGTTGCTCTTTAACGATTGAACCACCTGGCTAATCTGATCGACCTTATGCCCATTGGCCGCAGGCCAACTTCTCCACTGCGATCCGTAAACAGGGCCAAGGTCACCGTTCTCATCGGCCCACTCGTTCCATATGCTTACGCCATTATCGGTTAGGTACTTTATGTTTGTTTCGCCTTTTAGGAACCAAAGCAGTTCATGAATAATTGACTTTAGATGCACTTTCTTGGTTGTAAGCAACGGAAAACCTTGGCCTAAATCAAAACGCATTTGGTATCCGAACAAGCTAATTGTACCTGTTCCTGTACGGTCGGTTTTTTCAGTTCCACTCTCAAGTATATTATCCAAAAGTTCAAGGTATTGCTTCATTGTATACTAGTTAATATTTTAGAAATTCAATTACAAAATGGAATCATCTCACAGCCCAAAAATAACCTCACAGCTAACCTTGAACCAGAAGTTTGTCGTTCTCGTTAGGGATGTACCTTAACAGGCTCATTAGCTCGCCATCCCAAGTGGCGTAGGTAAAGTTCTCAATCCAATCGCCCAAAACAACAAGCTTTGCACTATTTTTCAGCGGATGAATTACCGGAGCATGCCAGTGCCCAAAAACGAAATAGCTATAAATCTCGTGGTCCAAAGTAGAGTTGGCAAACTGAGCGATAAGTTCACTATCGCCTTTAAACTTGTAGGTTACCTCTTTGGAGTAGCGACTATTAACCGACCAGCGATTGCCAAACCATAGCGAAAAGTTTGGGTGAAGACGCGAGAACAGCCACTGCAAAACCCTATTGGTAAAAATTGATTTTAGCAGCTTATACCCATAATCACCTTTCCCAAGGCCATCGCCATGCCCTATAAAAAACTTTTTGCCATTAAACTCTCGTACAATGGGCTTGCGGTGTAAATTTACGCCAAGCTCTTTAGGAAAGTAGTCGAACATCCAAACGTCATGACTGCCAGTAAAAAAATGAACAGGAATTCCCGAGTCTACAATCTCTGCTATTTTACCGAGGAAACGGGTAAAGCCTTTGGGAACAACCCTTTTGTACTCATACCAGAAGTCGAATATATCTCCAACCAAATATATTTCCGAGGCATCCTTTTTAGCTTCATCGAGCCACTTCACAAAAAGCTTTTCGCGCGCCAAAGCACTTCCCTTTGGGGTAGGTAGACCAAGGTGAATATCGGATGCAAAATATACCTTTTGGTTGCCCATTTGCCTTTGCTTACAATGTTTTTTTAAGCGTCTCTACCAAATCTTTACCAAACAAATCTTTACCAACTATATCAAAATTACGATCGATTAGGTAGTTAGCCGGAATTCGCGTAACGTTGTAGTTTTGGGCTGCAACTGATGCATCGCGCGATAGCTCGCTAACGTTTATCCATGGCAATTTGGCCGACTGTATTGCACCTAGCCAGCTCTCTCGCTCAAAGTCGAAAGAAACCTGGTAAATCTCAAACCCTTGCGATTTAAACCTTTTGTATACCTCGAGAAGTTCTCGGTTCTCAAGTAGGCTATTCTGATTATACGATGCCCAAAAATCGAGTAAAATTACCTTGCCTTTTAGCGACGACAACCGAATTGTATCGCCATTAGCGTTTGGCAGTGCAATCTCAGGAAGTGATGATTTGGCATTTTTCAGAAACGACTCTAGGTTTCGGGTCGAAACAATCCTCTCCATATTTTCTATGTCCTTAAGCATACCTTTAGCATAGCTTGACTCAGGGTACATTGACACGATAGATGTTGCGACCACCTTAAAAAGATGAATATCCTCTTGACGATCGAACACATACTGGTTTTCGCCATACTGTTGGTAAAGTGCCATTACGTTTGCCCTTGACATGGGGTTATCCCAAATAAAATCGGTACTAAACGCTCTTTGCTTTTCTATTGCATCAGAGTACTCAGCCAATAGCTCTTGTTTCTGACTTTCGCTATTAGCCTTTGAACGAAGAGTTGTGAGCGAGTCGAGCGATTTAACCGTTTGAGCAATGCGTTGCGACAAAAGCTGTGTTTTAAGCGAGCTTTCAGATCCCTCAACCGTGTAGTTCAAAAATTTGTTTAGATCAAAATCTAATTTCACGCTTTCACCTGGTTCAAGAAGCAACACAGCAACTCTATTTTTTCCGCTATTTACATGTAGTTGAAAAAAAGTAGGTTCCAATAGTTCATCAACCTTAAAGCTAAACGTTGGATTTTTGCTCTTAACCTCAATGGTTTTATGTAGAATATTTTTATCAAACTCCTGCTTATAAAGGCTTACCTCGGCTAATGAGTCGATTCCTGATATTGTACCTTCAATTCTAGAAACATTTTCGTTCTGACATCCAAATAGTAAAAGCGGTAGTACAAAAAGGAGTAATTTAAACTTGTGCATTTGTTGTTTCGTTAGTTGTATATTATTATTTCAGCGAAAAGCAAACCCAAAATCTTTTATTAAAAACTATGAATTTACTTTAATGGTAAACGCGATTATTATATTTCAACTTACATCTATGTTTTAAGTTTTCTTTAAGCCTAACGACTTATTTAGCGATGACAAATTTAGCGATAAAACCCACAACTCTTAGTTTATAGCATAAAAACCCTATTCTTAGTTACTTCTTATCAAGAAATTGTTCCAGCTGATCAATGCTAATATTTCGCTCTAAGATGATACCATTCCTATCAATTAAATAATTTGACGGAATGCTATTAATGCTTAACGAATCGAGAATAGGCGATTCCCATTGGCGAAAATCGGTTGCTACCAACCACGGGATACTATCTGCTCGTATTTCATTCAGCAATTGCTGCTTATCATCGTCAACAGCAATTTGAATTACTTCAAATCCTTTGCTCGCGTACTTTTCGTACAATCCCTTTAACTGAATATTCTTTCCCGCACAATCGTCGCACCAGGTAGCCCAAAAGTAGAGCAGAATATAGCGTTTACCAACTTGCCACAAGCTAACTGTATCGCTACTTACAAGCGGTAGTTTTAGGTTTGGCACCCTTTGCCCTTGACTTAGCATTTCCGAACGCTTATCGTAAAGCTTTAGCTGTGTCGATATTTTTTTCACATTACTGTTCAAACTTGCTACCATCGGATTGTTTGGATACAATGGGTAGAGCGACGAGTCGACAAGTTTGAAGAGTTCAAAATCTTCACGCTTATTCAGCACGGCCCTTGTTTGATCGTACTGCTGATAAAGTGCCAATATAGCCGCAAGGCTATACCTATTCTCCTTCACAAAATTAACAGTGTACCTTCTATGCTCGTCAATAGTTGAAAGGTATGCGCTATCGACATCCTTTTTTATTTGATTAAAATTGGCACTATCTACGCTTGAGCGAAAGAGTGCTGAAAGCGAATCGATTTTAGCCACTGCTCGGTTTAACCGTAGGTTCAAATCGCGAACCAAGCGAGATCCTTTCGATCCTGAAACAGAATAGCTAGTTGCCAATTGCCCTTTTTCAGCGGCAATTAAAACCTCATCGTTGGGTTCAACAAGAAGCACTATTGGCTCAGCTTCGCCTTCGGCTTGCAGAAGTATGAACCGTGGTGTTTCGGCATTAATTATAAATTCAAAATTTCCGTTGGCATCAGTTCTGGCAGTATCAATAGTTGCAATCCGATCATGCGAAGCCTCTCTAAGCAGAATAAGCGTATACTCAGCACCATCTAACCTTCCCTTTATTGTCACTTCCGATGAAACGCCACCACACGAAACTATTATAAAAAATGCTGCGAGGATAAATACCTTATAAAAATTGACTATTGAATTCCTTTTAATCATCAATGAAATGTAATTGTTGTTTTAGCGCAATAGTTTGCAGCAAATTTAATCAAAATATAAGAGGGAGCTAATACTTTATAACGCTAAATTATTGTAAATTGGGAAGGGCATAAACAAATTGAAAAATTGAGCAAACAATGGCTCAAGCCATTTAAATTATTTAAAAAATATTTTCAATCAGACATTAACCTTTTAACATGTTAACCTAAAACTAACAAACCAATGGGTTATCTTGAATTTAATAAGCATGAGCTAGGCAATTTGGCCTACTCGTTAAACAGAGAGATACTGAGCACCAACCGAGCCGGTGGATATTTTAGCACAACCATTGTGCTTTGCAATACTCGTAAGTATCACGGGTTAATGGTTCTTCCCCTCGACCAGTTCGATGGCGAAAACCATGTATTGCTCTCGTCGGTTGACGAAACCATTATACAACGCGGAAAAGAGTTCAACCTAGGAATCCATAGGTACCCCGGAATATATGAACCTAGAGGCCATAAGTATATTATTGATTTTGAATACGAGCCAAGCCCAAAAATAACCTATAGGGTTGGGGGAGTAATTTTTAAGAAAGAGCTCCTTTTTGTTCATAACGAAGAGCAGTTCATGATACGCTATACGCTAATTGATGCTCACAGCCCAACCAAATTGAGAATACGACCATTCTTAGCTTTTCGAAATGCCCACAAGCTTTCAAAATCAAACTTGTATGCCGATAAACGCTACCGCGAAACACCCAACGGTGTAAAATATCGGTTGTACCAGGGTTTCCCCTTTCTACACATGCAGCTTAACAAGACCAACGAATTTGTTGCAGTCCCCGACTGGTATTACAACATTGAGTACAAAGAAGAAATTAAGCGAGGTTACGAGGGGCATGAAGACCTTTTCGTGCCAGGTTTTTTTGAAATACCAATAAAGAAGGGCGAAAGCATAATTTTTTCGGCAGCAACAACTGAGCAAAAACCCATGTCGCTAACCCGAAAGTTTAATGCTGAAATTGGCCGACGGCCCAAAAAAGATAATCTGGAAAACTGTCTTCGCAATGCAGCCCACCAGTTTATTGTAAAGCGCGGAAAAAAAACGGAGGTTATTGCCGGATACCCTTGGTTTGGCCGTTGGGGTCGCGATACGTTTATAGCCCTCCCCGGTTTAACCCTAGCTGTTGGTGAAGATAAGCTTTGCCGCGATGTTCTAGACACAATGACAAAAGAGGTTAAAAACGGGCTATTCCCAAATATGGGCAACAACACATCATCGGCGTTTAACTCAGTCGATGCTCCATTATGGTTCTTTTGGGCAATTCAAATGTACCTGAAGCATCAAAAATCGACCGACGAAACGTGGAAAGCATTTGGAACAAAAATGAAAGGCATTCTGAATGCATACCGTAACGGACAGCTACCCTACAGCATAAAAATGCATGAAAACGGTTTAATTTGGGCTGGTGAAAAAGGCGTTGCACTAACTTGGATGGATGCAGTAGTAAACGGCGTTCCTGTTACCCCTCGAACAGGCTATCAGGTTGAAATTAATGCGCTTTGGTACAATGCAATTATGCTAACACTTTCGCTAGCCAATAAGCATAACGACACAAAATTTGTAAAAGAGTGGGCACCAATAGCCAACCAAATACCACAATCGTTTACCAAAACTTTCTGGAACGAAGGCAAGCAATACCTAGCCGATTTTGTTGATTACGATGGCCAAAACCTTTACGTTAGGCCTAACCAAATTTTTGCGGCATCGTTACCCTTCAGCCCCATTTCCGATGAAATAAAAAAGGAAGTACTCAACGTTGTACACAAGGAGCTTTACACCCCAAAAGGGCTAAGAACTTTATCGCCTAAAAACCCAAACTACAGTGGCCAATACGAAGGCGATCAGGCAATGCGCGACAGCGCTTACCACCAGGGTACTGCATGGCCATGGCTTCTTGGTCATTTTATTGAAGCCAGTTACAGGCTAAACGGAAAATCAACCAATACGCTAGCCAAAGAGGTGCTTGATTCGTTTTGCGACGACATATCCGACCATGGCGTTTGTGGCATTGCCGAGGTTTACGATGGCGATCCACCTCAACGACCGGGTGGTTGCATATCACAAGCCTGGAGCGTAGCAGAGATAATAAGAATTAAAAGATTGTACGAAAGTTACACTTAGTTTAACCACGCTAAAAACATGGCATGAGAATACTAATGTTTGGATGGGAATTTCCACCTCACATATCAGGAGGTTTAGGTACTGCTTGCTTTGGCCTCACTCGAGGTTTAGCAAAGCATAATGTTGATATTGCCTTTGTTGTTCCCAAAGCCTTTGGCGACGAAGATCAATCGGCTGTGCGCATTGTTCCTGCCGAAGATGTTGACGTAAGCCATATTTCAATTGAACTCGAGGAATTTTGGAAAAAGGTGAGTTACCTCGAGGTTAGCTCTAATCTTATCCCCTACGTTGGCCCTGAAGAATTTGAAAGGCTTATCACCGAATCGGAGTTAGAAAAAAAGGAGGAAACCCAAACCAATTCGAGCCACCGTTTTAGGTTTACTGGAAAGTACGGCAAAGACCTTATGAAAGAGGTATCGCGCTACGCGCTAATTGCTGCAAGCATTGCAGCAAACGAAAAATTCGATGTTATCCATGCGCACGACTGGTTAACCTATTTGGCTGGCATTACGGCTAAAATGGTTTCGGGCAAGCCGTTAGTTGTTCATATCCATGCCACTGAATTCGACCGAAGTGGCGAAAACGTTAACCAAGCCGTTTACGACATTGAAAGGCAAGGCATGCAAATGGCCGACAAGGTTATTGCTGTGAGCCACCTTACACGAAATATTGTGATAAATAGGTATGGAATACCCGAGGATAAAGTGGTGACGATACACAATGCTGTTGATTTCGCCGACAACGAAAACCCTTCACTCACAACCCGAGGTGTTCCCGAAAAAGTGGTTACTTTCCTTGGGCGTATTACTTTTCAGAAAGGTCCCGATTACTTTATTGAAGCAGCAAATAAGGTTATTAAGCGCTACCCAAACGTTCGGTTTGTGATGGCCGGTAGTGGCGACATGCTGAACAGAATGATTAAACGTGCTGCTGAACTTAGAATCTCAAATAAATTTCACTTCACGGGTTTTCTCCGAGGTCCCGAGGTGCACACCATGTTTGCGCAAAGCGATGTTTACGTTATGCCCTCCGTTTCGGAGCCTTTTGGCATTAGCCCGTTGGAAGCAATGAAGAGTAACGTTCCGGTAATCATATCAAAGCAATCGGGCGTTGCCGAGGTGCTTAAGCATGCGCTTAAGGTTGACTTTTGGGATATTGATGCCATGGCTGACTCAATTCACGGTTTACTTAAGTACGATGCGCTATCGAAATACTTTAAGCAGCACGGACAAAGCGAGGTAAACAACCTTAAGTGGGAAAACGCAGCGAACGAGGTTAAAGAGGTATACAAATCGTTAATATCGATTTAGCCTTAAATAAACAGCAAAAAAAGAATTAAAAAGCCAATACAATGAAAACCATCTGCTTTTACTTTCAGGTTCATCAGCCTTTTAGGCTCAGGCGCTACCGATTTTTCGACATTGGGAAAAACCATAGCTACTTCGACGAATTTTCGAACCGATCAATAATGCGAAAAGTTGCCGAAAAATGTTACCTCCCCACAAATAAGCTAATGCTTGACCTAATTAACCAATTTGGTTGCCGGTTTAAAATATCGTACTCCATTTCGGGAACTGCGCTCGATCAGTTTGAGCTATACGCCCCCGATGTTCTCGAAACCTTTAAGCAGCTTGCACAAACTGGATGCGTTGAATTTTTAGCCGAAACTTACTCGCACTCCCTTTCGGCTCTTAAAAGTCCATCCGAATTCGAAAAGCAGGTACAAGCGCAGGCCGAAAAAATTGAGCAGCTATTCGGGCAAAAACCAACCACGTTCAGAAATACGGAGCTTATCTACTCCGATGAAATTGGCGCCATGGTCGCCAAAATGGGATATAAGGCTATGCTCACCGAAGGGGCCAAGCATATTATGGGCTGGAAAAGTTCGAACTACCTATACACTAATGCCATTAACCCAAAGCTAAAGCTGCTACTAAAAAATTTCCAGCTTAGCGACGACATCGCATTTCGGTTCTCAAATACAGCTTGGGAAGAGTGGCCATTAACTACCGAAAAGTATGTGCATTGGCTTAACTCCATCGATCCAAAGGATGAAATCATTAACCTATTTATGGATTACGAAACCTTTGGCGAGCACCAGTGGGCCGAAACGGGTATTTTTGATTTTCTAAAAGCTCTTCCGCACAGGGTTTTTGCTGACACTAACTTTGAGTTTCTTACTCCTGCCGAAGCAGCCAAAAAACATCAGCCCATTGCACCTCTCCATGTACAGTACCCAATTAGCTGGGCCGATGAGGAGCGTGACCTTACCGCATGGCTGGGCAACGAGATGCAGGATGATGCATTCGACAACCTCTACTCAATAATCGAAAAAATTAATAGTATTAATGACCCAGACATTCAGCGCGACTGGCGCTACCTACAAACCAGCGACCACTTTTACTACATGTGCACCAAGTGGTTTAGCGATGGCGATGTTCACAAGTACTTTAATCCCTACGACTCACCATACGATGCATTCATAACCTTTATGAACGCCTTTAGCGATTTTAAGCTAAGAGTTAATGCACACAAAGAGGTTGAAAGCAAGGCCAAGGAAGAAAACCCTCTTCCGGAGGAAGTTGATGTAATGATTGAGGAGTATGAAAAGAAGCTGAAAGAGCTTAAGCAGCTTAAAAAGAAAACCGAACCCAAAAAGCTAACCCGATCGAAACCAAAACAAAGGGTAAAGAAATCGACAAAAAAGGCTTCACCAAAAGCATCCACTAAGGAAAAAAAGTAATTCTACTTCAAAAGAGTTAAAACCAATGTAAAACAAAAAACTATGAACGAGAAACTACTGAAACCCGACTATCTGTTCGAGGTAAGCTGGGAAATTTGCAATAAGGTTGGGGGCATACATACGGTTATCTCAACCAAGGCACTTACGTTGGTAAAAGAGTACAAGAATAATTTAATAATGATTGGCCCCGACGTTTGGCGCGACACCGTTAGCAACCCTGAGTTTATTGAGGACAGTCAACTTTATGCATCGTGGCGCAACAAAGCAGCCGACGAGGGCCTTCGAATTCGTATAGGACGCTGGAACATTGAAGGAAAACCTGTTGTGGTTATTGTCGATTTCACTCCCTTCTTCGCCAAAAAGGATGAAATTTTTAAGGAGCTGTGGGAGGAGTATAAGCTCGACTCAATTACTGGGCAATGGGATTACGTTGAGCCTGCCCTATTTGGCTATGCAGCCGGAAAGGTAATTGAAAGTTTTATGCGTTTTCAGCTTACTCAAAGGCACCGAATTGTTGCCCAATTTCACGAGTGGATGACGGGAACGGGGCTTCTTTACCTCAAAAAACACGCTCCTCAAATTGGCAATATCTTTACAACCCACGCCACTGTTATGGGACGATGCATTGCCGGAAACAACATTCCACTCTATAGCAAACTCGAGAAATACAATGCAGAGCAAAAAGCAGCTGAATTTAACGTTATATCAAAGCAGTCGCTCGAAAAAATATCGGCTTTAGAAGCCGACTGCTACACAACCGTTAGCGACATTACAGCCAAGGAATGCGAGCAGTTTCATGGCAAAAAGGTTGATATAGTTACCCCCAACGGATTCGAAAACAGCTTTGTACCCGAAGAGGAAGAGTTTAAGCTTCGCCGCATTGAAGCTAAGGTAAAATTTTACGAGGTAGCCGAGGCCCTGCTTGCTCACGATGTTGCAAAAGATGCCATGGTTGTTGGTATTAGCGGAAGGTACGAGTTTAAAAATAAGGGTATTGATGTTTTTATCGATGCGCTTGCAAAGCTCAACCAATGCCCAAACCTAAAGCGCGAAGTTCTTGCTTTTATCCTAATCCCATCGGCACACCATGGTCCGCGTAAGGATGTTTTTAAAAATCTGGTTGAAAAGGATAATGAAAATGTAGTTGTACTTAGCAATACGCACCTAACCCACTATCTCAACGACCCTGAATACGATCCAATTCTCAATAGGATCAAATCAGCTGGTCTTTTCAACTCATCTAGCGATAAGGTGAAAATATTTTTTGTTCCCTGTTACCTCAACGGCAACGATGGTATTTTCAACCTGCCCTATTGGGATCTGCTCATCGGTATGGATATATCAGTTTTCCCATCCTACTACGAGCCTTGGGGATACACTCCTCTTGAGAGCTTAGCCTTTCACGTACCAACTATCACCACATCGCTTGCCGGTTTTGGACTTTGGGTAAACACCTACTTTACCAACGAGCACCCAGGCATTAAGGTTATTGAGCGAACTGACGATAACGACGAACATGTTATTGACGAGATATCATCAACCCTTTGCAGCTACGCTGCTTTAAACCTCGAAAACCAGGAAGTATATAGGAATAATGCGCTTGAGGTATCGCAAATAGCCCTGTGGGAGAACCTAATTAGCCATTACAGGCAAGCATACAGCATAGCGCTACAAAAAGTTGAGCAACGTACGCAGCAGTTTATGGATATTGATCGCGAGGAGCAGCTCCCAACGGTTGAGAAAAAGTTTCACATAAACAAGCCCAACTGGGTTCGCCTGCTTATACAAAAAAGCATCCCCGAAAAGCTCAATGCCCTCGATGAACTATCGAAAAACCTATGGTGGTGTTGGAATCCTGATGCTGCCGAACTATTCGAATCGATAGATGAAGAGCTTTGGAGCGAGTGTGAGCAAAACCCCATCCTTTTCCTCGACAAGATTTCACTTAAAAAGTTTCAGAAGCTCGAAAACAATGAGCTTTTCATCGAGAAGCTAAAAAATGTGCATCAGCATTTTAATGGCTACATGAAACAAAAGCACGGCCGAAAAGGACCTAAAGTAGCCTACTTTAGCATGGAGTTTGGCTTACATACTAGTTTAAAACTTTATTCGGGCGGACTTGGAGTGTTGGCTGGCGACTACCTAAAAGAAGCGTCGGATAGAAATGTTCCCCTAGTTGGCATTGGCCTTTTTTACCGCTACGGATACTTTACCCAACAGCTATCATCGGCAGGACAGCAAATAGCCTCGTACGATCAGCAGAACTTTACTCAAACCGTTGCCAAACCTGTACGTAACATTAATGGCAAATGGAAAACCGTTAGCGTTGCCCTTCCCGGTCGCAACGTAAATGCTCGAATTTGGCGTGTCGACATTGGCCGTACCGAACTGTATCTTCTCGATACCGACTTTGAAGAGAACCAACCTCAGGACAGAGCAATTACCCATCATCTGTATGGAGGTGATTGGGAAAACCGCTTTAAACAGGAAATGATTCTAGGCATTGGAGGTGTTAGGGCTCTTGATGAGCTTGGCATACACCCCGATATTTTTCACTTAAACGAGGGACACGCTGCATTTGCCGGATTAGAAAGGCTTAAGCTAGCAATTATTGAGGAGAAATACTCGTTTGAAGAAGCGCTTGAGCTCGTTCGGGCGGCTAGCCTATTTACTACGCATACTCCTGTACCTGCTGGGCACGATTCGTTTCCCGAAGATATGCTACGTACTTACATGGCTCACTATCCCGAACGGCTTGGCATTACCTGGGAGCAGTTTATGGATCTTGGAAAACTTAACCCAGGCGACATAACCGAGCGCTTCTCAATGAGCTACCTTGCAGCCAACCTATCGCAAGAAGTTAATGGGGTTAGCAAGCTGCACGGCGCAGTTAGCCAGCGCATGTTTGCCAACTTGTGGCCAGGCTATTTCCCCAGCGAACTGCACATAGGCTACGTTACTAATGGGGTTCACTATCCAACATGGGCCTCTCCCGAAATTAGAGATTTAATTGAAACAAGCCCTAATGAGCATAGCTTCGATAACAAGCCAAATTGGGACAACATCAATAATATACCCGATGCCAAGCTTTGGGATATACGAAACGCAAACCGAAAAAAGCTAATCGACTATATTCGCACACGCCTTGTCGATCCGCAAATTGTAAAATATGAAAACCCCCGACAGGTTGTTGAAATTCAAGAAAAACTTCGCGATGATGTACTTACCATAGGTTTTGCCCGTCGATTTGCAACTTACAAACGGGCCCACCTGATAATTCGCGACTTGGAACGGCTTAGCGAAATTGTGAACAATGAGGACAAACCCGTACAATTCATTTTTGCGGGTAAGGCACACCCCAATGATAAGGCTGGGCAGGAGCTAATTCGAAGAATTGTTGAAGTAAGCAAGAAACCCGAGTTTACTGGTAAACTGCTTTTCTTGCAGAACTACGATATGGAGCTAGCAAAGAAGATGGTTCAAGGTGTGGATATATGGCTTAATACACCAACTCGCCCCCTCGAAGCTTCGGGTACCAGCGGAATGAAAGCAGTTATGAACGGCGCCATGCATTTTAGCGTGCTCGACGGATGGTGGGTCGAGGGTTACCTCCCCGATGCTGGATGGGCACTGCCCGAAGAGAAAACCTATCTGCAGCAAGAATTCCAAGATGAGCTTGATGCAGAAATGATCTATACAATAATCGAAAACGATATTGTGCCAGCATACTACCACCGAAACGAAGAGGATATACCAGCTGACTGGATAGCGTACGTAAAAAAATCTATCTCTCAGGTCGCATCAAGGTTTACCACTACTCGTATGATGATGGATTACGAGGATAGGTTTTACCATAAGCTATACTTGCGCTCAAACAGACTTAAACAAGAAGACGCAGAACTTACCCGAAAAATTGCTACTTGGAAACGAAAGGTTACCCGTTACTGGGATGGCATTGAAATTATTACCGCAGACCAATTTGACACATCGCGGCAAGCCATTGTGCTTGGCAAAGAGTACAACTCCGAAGTTGTGCTCGATCTCGGCAAACTCTCACCCGACGAAGTTGGGGTTGAACTCGTTATAGCCGAACTAATTGAAAATGGCGATGCAGCTATTAAGCTTACCAAAGAATTCGACCTTGAGCATGTTGAGGGGCAACGCGCAACTTATAGGCTCTCGTTCATCCCTGCTGAGCCTGGAGTTTACGATTCAGGAATACGGATTTACGCTAAGCACAATGAGCTACCCCACCGCATGGACTTTACGCTTGTAAGATGGGTATAGCAAACACTTATGTAACTTTATGTAAAAAGTAGCCAGCAATATCGGCTACTTTTTCTATTTTAGCAGGGTTTTACCTATTGACCATGCAAATACTCCGCAACATAAACGATTTAAAAACCATATGCCCAGCAGTTACCATTGGGTTTTTCGATGGATTACACATTGGGCACAAGCATATTCTCAACAAGCTTAAGGAGTGTGCAACTCGCAAGCAAACGCAAAGCCTAGTTATAACATTTTGGCCACACCCCCGAATTGCCCTAAACAACGATGCACAGGGGTTAAGACTAATCTCTTCGCTCAACGAAAAAATAATCCAATTCGAAAAAGCCGAAATTGATGCACTGCTCATTATAAATTTCACCGAAGAATTTGCCAAGGAAAAGGCCTACAGTTTTTTGCAAAACACTTTGGTTAACCAAATTCAAGCATCAACAATTGTTATGGGCTATAACCATGCCTTTGGGTATAAAGGTGAGGGCAACTTCAACCTAGTTCAAATGCATCAAGAAAAATACGGATATCAAGCCATAAGGGTTGAACCAGTTGAGATTAACGGAATTAAAGTTAGCTCAACGCAAATTCGAAGTGCCCTTGACCAAGGAAACCTGAAACTGGCCAACAATATGCTCGGCCGTGCATACTGTATTACCGGAACAATTGAAGGTGGAAAACAAATAGGGCGTTCCATAGGTTACCCCACGGCCAACATCAAACCTTCTGAACCGCTTAAGCTAATCCCTCGCGACGGAGTTTACGCTGTTTGGGTTGAATACAACAGCCAAAAATACCCTGCCATGCTAAACATAGGACTTAGGCCAACGCTAGGTTCAAACCTAAATCGAACCATCGAGGCTCATATCATTGGATTTAAGCACAACATATATAACGAGCAAATTCGTATTCATTTTACTGAGCGCATTAGAGATGAAATGCAATTCCCTTCGCTAGAATCGCTAAAAGCGCAGCTAGCTGTCGATAAAATTAAGGCACTCACTATTTTAGAAACCGAATAATCAAAATCATCTTGCTGTTATGGCAATTTAAACTACCTTTGTAACCCCAAAAAACCAATAACTTTTTCTTGAACAAAACCGTAAGAAAAGCATTGTATATTATCAACAAAACAAATAAGCATAATGAAGAACGTATTAGTTGAAACACTACCCTACAAAGTAAAGGACATATCGCTGGCCAACTGGGGAAGAAAAGAAATTAGCATAGCCGAAAAAGAGATGCCAGGCCTAATGGCAATTCGAAATAAGTATTCAGCAGAAAAGCCATTAAAAGGTGCCCGAATATCCGGATCACTCCACATGACCATACAAACCGCAGTGCTTATCGAAACCCTTGTAGAACTTGGCGCTGATGTACGATGGGCTAGCTGCAACATATTCTCAACTCAAGATCATGCTGCCGCTGCTATTGCCGCCGCTGGCATACCTGTATTTGCATGGAAAGGCGAAACCCTTGAAGAGTACTGGTGGTGCACCAAGCAAGCCCTATCTTTCCCTGACGATAAAGGGCCTCACCTAATTGTTGACGATGGTGGTGATGCTACCTTGCTAATACACATGGGATACAAAGCCGAGAACGACCCAACTACTATCGACCGTGAGGGTGAAAGCATTGAGGAGAAAGAAATACTTAAACTTCTGAAAGAAACCCTTGCCGAAGACAACCAAAAATGGCACAAGCTAGCCAAGGAATGGAAAGGTGTATCGGAAGAAACGACTACTGGTGTGCATCGTCTTTACCAGATGATGGAGCGTGGCGAATTGCTAGTTCCGGCCATTAACGTTAACGACTCGGTAACCAAGAGCAAATTCGACAACCTTTACGGATGCCGCGAATCGCTTGCCGATGGAATAAAGCGCGCTACCGATGTAATGATTGCTGGTAAAGTTGTTGTTGTGCTTGGCTATGGCGATGTGGGTAAAGGTTGCGCTAAAAGCATGCGCGCATATGGAGCAAGGGTTATAGTTACTGAAATTGATCCTATTTGCGCCCTACAGGCCGCTATGGAAGGTTTCGAAATTAAACCTCTTGAGGATGCTCTTGACGAAGGAAATATCTTTGTAACATCAACAGGTAACCGCGATGTAATCACACTCGATCATCTTTTAAAGATGAAAGATCAGGCCATTGTTTGCAACATCGGTCACTTCGACAACGAAATTCAGGTTGAGAAGCTAAACAACGCCCCAGGTGTTCGCAAAGAAACCGTTAAGCCTCAGGTTGATCAGTATTTCATGGAAGATGGTCGCTCTATCTTCATCCTAGCCGAAGGTCGTTTGGTTAACCTTGGTTGCGCAACGGGTCACCCAAGCTTTGTAATGAGCAACAGCTTTACCAACCAAACACTAGCTCAGCTAGAACTATGGCAAAAAAGCCTTGATATAGATGTTTACCGACTTCCAAAGCACTTAGATGAAGAAGTTGCTCGCCTACACCTCGAACAGCTTGGAGTTAAGCTTACAAAGCTTACCAAGGAGCAAGCCGACTATATTGGAGTTAAGGTTGAAGGACCCTACAAGCCCGATCATTACAGATACTAAACGGATAATTCAAAATACCATTGAGGTTGCGCTAAAAGTGCAACCTCATTTTATATTAACCTCACCCAAATGAAAGAGGATATTAGCAAAGCTGTTGAGACGCTAAAGGATGGTGGTGTTATACTTTACCCTACCGATACAATTTGGGGTATTGGCTGCGATGCCACCAACCCCGATGCTGTGGCAAAACTAAATGAGCTAAAGCAGCGCAGCATAAACAAAAGCATGATTATCCTGCTCGAAAACCCTGCCATGCTCTACTCGTATGTTGAACAAATTCCCGAAATGGCATGGGATTTAGTTGAGCTTACCACTAAACCTCTTACCATTATTTACCCCAAAGCCAAAAACCTTACGCCAGCCCTTATTGCTGCCGATGGCAGCATTGGGATAAGAATTGTAAAACATGCTTTCTGCCAGAAGCTAATTCAAGCTTTCAGAAAGCCCATTGTATCATCATCAGCAAATATCACAGGAAAACCATTCCCAAAAAGCTTTAGCGAAATTGACAGCGAAATTGTAACTGGAGTCGATTATATTGTACCAAGCATATACGATGAAGGCAACCCTCCTATTCCTTCAGGAATAGTAAGTTTGGGTACTGGCGGAGAGGTAAAAGTGATAAGAGAGTAAAAAAATGCAAAATGGAATTTTTTCATAAACATCCCATACAAAAACGCTTTAGCGATTTGGATATGCTCGGGCATGCAACCAACTCAATTTATCAGCAGTATTTTGATTTAGGTAGAATGCACTATTTTACCCAAGTGCTTAACGAGCAAATGAACTGGGAAAACGAAGGTCTTATATTGGTTAACATCAGCATTAGCTTTATCGAGCAGGTTAAGCTTTACGATGACATTGAGGTAAGAACTAAAATTCACAAAATTGGCAACAAGAGCCTTCAAATGGCTCAGCAAATTTTTAACCTAACAACCCAAAAGGTTGCTGCCCAAAGCGAATCGACTATGGTTGGCTACCACGGCAAGCAAAATGCAAGCATTCCTATTCCAAGTAGATGGAGAGAACGCATAGCGGCTTACGAAAGCGATATAAATTTTGATTTATAGGTCGGCAATACCCTCGGGGAGTTCCATGATAAGGGTTTTAGTTTCCTCGTTCAGCTCAAGAATAAAATCGGAGGTAGCAGGGATAAGAATTTCGTTACCTGCACTATTCACAACTAGAAAAACAAGATTTCCGGAAAAGTCCTGAAGTTCCTCTATTTTTCCTAGCAAATTACCGCTACTATTCACTACTGTGAAGCCAACCAGATCATCGAGGTAAAGCTCATTGTTTGGCTTACGCTGCTTAACCTCAGCAAAAACCGATAATCCAACAAAACTGGTTGCCAGCTCATGGGTATCAACCTCATCAAAATGAACAATTGAGGCAGTTTCACCCTTACTCCGCATGGAGGTAATAAAAAAAGGAATCGGTATCCCTTCAATTCGAAGAAATACCGATTCAAATTCGTGTTCTAAAGGATCGAAATTATTCTTCCACAAGATTTGAACCTCACCATTCACCCCATGAGTACGTTGAACTATTCCAACCTCAGTAAGATGACTTTGGTTCATAGGGATATCCCTTACTCTTGAGTTTCCTCTGTTTTGGTTTCAGCCTCAGGCTCGCCTTCGGTTTCTGCTTCTGCATTAACCTCTGGGGCTTCAGCAGCCTCTTCAGATTCTTCTGCTTTTTTAGCCTCGCTAGCCTCTTGGGCTGCCTCCTCGGCTAATTTTTTTGCAATCTCTTGAGCACGTGCTTCGCGAACCTTCGACTCGGCTTCAATTCGCTTAGACATTTCGTCCTTCTCGCCTTTTGCAAGACGATCTTTTTTGGCTTGAATTTTCGATTCTTTCTCCTTAAGCCAAGCGTTGAATTTCTCCTCTACTTGCTCTTCGGTTAAAGCACCTTTTTTCACTCCATCCAGAAGATGTTTCTTAATCAAAACTCCTCTGTACGATAGGATAGCCCTAGTTGTGTCGGTAGGTTGAGCGCCCTTCTGCAGCCAATCCAATGCCCTATCAAAGTTTAATTCAATAGTAGCAGGATCAGTTGTAGGATTGTACGAACCAATCCTCTCAATGAATCTGCCATCCCGTGGCGCCCTGCTATCTGCCACCACAATGTGATAGAAAGGTGCTCTCTTTCTACCGTGGCGGCTAAGTCTGATTTTTACAGGCATACTTAAACGCTTTTTTAGTTAAACCTACTATAATTTTTGCCGCGCAAAGATAGTGTTTTTTTATTTACTATCAGAGTTTTTACACTATAATTTGCTTTTCTCTCTTATTGCAAGAAAATAACGCCCGAACACATCAAAAAACCTTCTCTACTAGCATGCTGCGTATTTTATTCAATAGTTTTCAACATCCACAAATCTTGACATCAGTTTTGCTAACTTTGTACGGATTGCAATAGCACACCACACATTAAGTAACAGTTTAATAACCAACCATGAGCAAGTTTGTACATCTTCACGTCCACTCACAATTCTCAATCCTCGACGGAGCCTCAAGCATTAAGGGCTTAGTTGAAAAAGCCAAAGGAATGGGCATGAACGCACTTGCGCTTACCGACCACGGGAACATGTTTGGGGTTAAAGAGTTTGTAAACACTGTTGCAAAAGTAAACGACCCGATAAGCAAAGAGATTAAGCGGCTGAAGTCCGAAATCAATGCACTTAAAGATGATTCAGGTTCAGCTGATAAAATTAGTCAACTCGAAAACCAGCTAAAAGGCGAAGAGCAAAAACTTTTTAAGCCAATTATTGGTTGCGAGGCATACGTTACTGCAAACAGGCACAGCCGCGATAAGGACGATAGGGGTGGCGACCACTTGGTGCTCCTTGCCAAAAACCTTACTGGTTACCATAACCTAACCAAAATGGTTTCGTACTCGTGGACCCAAGGATTTTACCAAAAACCCCGCATTGACAAAGAATTACTTCGTAAGTATAGCGAGGGAATTATCGTTTCATCGGCATGCCTTGGAGGCGAGGTTCCGCAAGCAATTATAAAGGGAAATATTCAGCAAGCCGAAGAGGTAATCTATGAATTCAAGCAAATTTTTGGCGATGACTATTACCTTGAGGTTATGCTACATCCGGTTAAGCCTAATGGATTTGCCGAGGATACCTACATTGAGCAAGGACGAGTAAATAAGGTGATTCTTGAGTTGGCAAAAAAAACTGGGGTAAAATGTATCGCAACAAACGATGTACACTTTATTAACGCCGAAGATGCGCTTGCACACGACAGGCTAATATGCCTTAATACGGGGAAAGACCTTGACGACCCCAAGCGCATGCGCTACACCATGCAGGAGTACCTCAAAAGCGAGGAGGAAATGCTTAAGCTTTTCCCAAACAACCCTGAGGTTATTTACAACACCCAAGAAATTGCCCAAAAGGTTGAGTTTTACACCCTCGATCATGAGCCCATAATGCCCCACTTTGGGCTTCCCGATGGCTTTACCGATGATAACGATTACCTAAAACACCTCACATTTGAGGGTGCCAAAATTCGTTGGGGCGAAAACCTTCCAAATGACATAACCGAAAGGTTAAACTTCGAGCTCGAAGTTATTGCTCGAATGGGATATCCTAGCTACTTCCTTATTGTTTGGGACTTTTTAAGGGCTGCCCGCGAAATGGACGTATCAGTTGGCCCTGGCCGAGGATCGGCAGCTGGCTCGGCAGTTGCGTATAGCCTTAAAATAACCGATATCGATCCAATAAAATACGACCTACTGTTTGAGCGTTTCCTTAATCCCGAGAGGATATCGATGCCTGATATCGATATTGATTTTGATGAAGACGGACGCGAACAGGTGCTTCAATGGGTTGTTAACAAATACGGCAAGGAGCGCGTTGCTCACATTATCACTTTCGGCACCATGGCTGCAAAAATGGCCATTCGCGATGTGGCGCGTGTACAAAAGCTACCACTACCCGAGGCAAACCGCATTGCAAAGCTTGTTCCCGAACGCCCCGGAACAACGCTAGCTAAAGCCTACAAAGAGGTACCAGAGCTGCTCGAGTGTAAAAAGTCGACTGACGACCTTGTTCGTACAACCCTCCAATACGCCGAAGTGCTTGAGGGTTCGGTTAGGCAAACTGGCGTACACGCTTGCGGAATTATTATTGGCCGAGATAATCTCGAAGAACACATCCCGATATGTATTAACAAAGATGCCGAACTATACGTTACACAATACGATGGGAAACATGTTGAGTCGGTTGGGCTTCTAAAAATGGATTTTCTTGGGCTAAAAACCCTTTCAATTATTAAAGATGCGCTCACTTTTATAAAAGAATCGAAAGGTGTTGACCTAGACATTGACCACATTCCACTTGACGATAAAAAAACATTCGAACTTTATTCCAACGGCGATACAACTGCACTCTTTCAGTTTGAATCGCCCGGTATGAAAAAGTACCTGCGCGCACTCAAACCAAACCGTTTCGAGGATCTTATAGCCATGAATGCCCTGTATCGTCCAGGGCCACTTGAGTATATCCCCAGTTTCATTAACCGAAAGCATGGCCGCGAAAAAATTGAGTACGACATTCCTGAAATGGAGGAATACCTCCGCGATACATACGGCATTACCGTTTACCAAGAGCAGGTGATGCTCCTGTCGCAAAAACTTGCTGGTTTTACAAAAGGTCAGGCCGACTCCCTCCGTAAAGCCATGGGTAAAAAGCTTAAAGATGTAATGGATAAGCTAAAAGCCCAATTCGTAGACGGTTGCCTCGAAAGGGGATATGACAAAAAGAGGGTAGAAAAAATTTGGGGCGACTGGGAGGCCTTTGCTCAGTATGCGTTCAATAAATCGCACTCAACCTGCTACGCTTATGTTTCGTACCAAACGGCCTACCTAAAAGCGCACTACCCCAGTGAGTTTATGGCAGCCGTACTCAGCCGAAACCTCTCCGACATTAAAAAGATTACCCTCTTTATGGATGAGTGCCGGAGAATGGGAATTCAGGTTCTTGGCCCCGATGTTAACGAGAGTAACTACAAATTTACTGTTATGCAAAATGGCGACGTAAGGTTTGGCCTTGGCGCTATTAAAGGCGTTGGCGAAGGTGCTGTAGCAAACATAATTGAAACCCGAAAAGCAGGAAAATTTGTTGATATATACGATTTTGTTGAGCGCGTAAACCTTCAAACTGTTAACAAAAAAAATATTGAAGCACTAGTGCTAGCTGGAGCATTCGACAATCTTGGCATTAGCGAAAGAGCACAGTTTTTTGCAACCGACCCAAAGAGCGGCACATTTATCGAGCAGCTATTGCGCTATGGAGCCAAAGCCCAACAGGAAAAAAACAACGTACAGCAAACACTTTTCGGAGGAATGGATTCTGGTTTCGAAATACAGAAACCAGAGCTACCAAACGTTGAAGGCTGGTCAAAGCTCGAAAACCTCAGCAAGGAAAAGGAGCTAATTGGCATTTACCTATCGGCGCATCCGCTCGACGATTACAAACTTGAGGTAGATTCGTTCTGCAATGTTACCCTTAGCGAAATGAAAGATCCAACGCAGCTAATTGGACGTGAACTTAGCTTTGCCGGCATAGTATCGGAAGCGAAAGTGCTTACCACAAAAAAGGGCAACTTTTACGGACGATTAACCATTGAGGATTTTACCGATTCATACGAAATTACCCTATTCGGAAAAGACTTTGAGAATTACCGCAAATTTTTCTTTGTTGGTTACCCACTTCTTATAAAGGGCAGGTTCGACCATAGCAAATTCCGCCCAGGCGAGCTGGAGCTTTTCACCAAAAGCATGCAAATGCTCTCCGATGTGCGCGATGAACTTGTGAAAAAAATTACCATCTCGCTTATGGTTAATGAGGTGAACGATGAAATAATTGATAAAATACAAACCATCACCAGTGCTAACACCGGCAAGGTGCAGCTAAAATTCAGGGTTATGGATCCACAAAGCCGTGTTAGCCTCGAAATGTTTTCGCGCGCATACAGGGTTAACGTCTCAAACGAGCTAATTGACCATTTAAAGCAAATGGACTTAAACTTTAAGATAAACTGATTACTCAGCAAAAACTTTTTTAAACCGAAACTATTATCTTTACATAAATTTTAAACATTAAATTAATTACACTATGGCACTAGCAATTACCGATGCTAACTTTGAGGAGCTTGTACTAAAATCGGACAAGCCCGTACTTCTCGATTTTTGGGCTGAATGGTGTGGTCCATGCCGAATGATTGCCCCTTTTGTTGAACAAATGGCCGAAGAGTTTGAAGGAAGAGCCGTTATAGGCAAAGTTGATGTTGACAATAACCCAGGCGTAGCAAGCAAGTTTGGCATTCGTAACATTCCTACTGTTCTTTTCTTTAAGAATGGTGAAGTTGCCGACAAGCAAGTTGGGGCAGTTCCAAAAAACGCACTTGTAGCAAAGCTCGAAGCTTTACTTTAGCCAAAAGCATACATCCAGCTTAGGCAAGCATCTACCAAATATAAAGGTAGATGCTTGTTTGGCTGGAGCCTATTACAACTAACTATTAATCAGACATGAGAGTTTGCGTATTCTGCGCCTCTAGCGCAAAAATTTCCGAGAAGCATTTTGAGCAAACAGATAGGGTTGCAAAAGAGCTTGTGAATGCGGGCTGTACAATTGTTTATGGTGGAGGTTCGGTGGGGCTTATGGGCCGATTAGCTGACACTGCGCTAAGCCTTGGTGGCGAGGTAATTGGCGTTTTACCTCGCTTTATGGACAAGGTTGAATGGGGGCACAAAAACCTAACGCAAATGGTGCTGGTTAAGGATATGCGCGAGCGAAAAAAACTCCTTATACATAATGTTGATGCGGTAATTGCACTTCCGGGTGGTTGCGGAACTCTCGAAGAGCTAATGGAAGTTTACACGCTAAAACGTTTAGGTAAGTTCACAAAACCAATCGTTGTGCTCAACACTGATGGGTTTTACACACATCTCGAGCAGCTCATCGACAAGATGATTGAGGAAAAGTTTATGCGTCCCGAGCATCGTCAAATTTGGGAAATGGTTGGCACACCCGAACAAATAATTCCTGCCATACATAACGCCCCACACTGGGACGAATCGGCCATTAAATTCGCAGCAGTTTAGCCTTTTGCCAATTTGTTTCTATATGTAAAGAGTTTACTGTCGCCAATCTCATCGAAACTATATGGTTTTCCCGAAAATTCGGGTGCTTTAACCCCATCGTAAAAAAACTGATTGCCCACAAAAAGCCTTGCCTCATCCCAAAGGTTCCTTTTAACAAAGCTATTAATTAGCATTGCTCCTCCCTCAACAATAAGCGAGGTAATATTTCGCTCGTAAAGCTCCTTTAACAACTGCGACTCCAACCCCTTGGCAAAATCAATAACTACAATTTCCATGTTAGGAATAGATTGAAAATCGACCTTTCGGGCAGAGGCACTCGAATTATTGCCTATAAAAACAAGCGTAGGCATCGATCCGTCGTAAACGTTCGAATCCTTAGGTAGGCGCAACTTACGGTCGAGTACAATTCGCAATGGGGTTTTACCGCTCCATTGGCGAACATTAAGCTTTGGGTTATCCTTATCCACCGTATTGGTACCAATAAGTATGGCCTGCTCCTCGCTTCGCCACTTGTGCACAAGAGTACGAGCAAGCTCGTTAGTAATCCAAACAGGGGCTATTGGGTCGTTAGGTTTTCTCACAGCATCAATAAACCCATCGAGGGTTTGAGCCCACTTAAGTATTACGTATGGACGCTTTTTAGCGTGGTAAACGTAAAACCTTCGGTTTAGCTCTTTGGCTTGCTGTTCAAGCACACCAACAACAACCTCTATTCCAGCATCTTTTAGTTTTTGTATGCCCGCACCTTGCACTTGTGGGTTAGGATCCTTTGCTGCAACAACAACCCGCTTTATACCCGATTCAATTATTAAATCGGCGCAAGGCGGTGTTTTACCGTAATGAGAACAGGGCTCTAAAGAAACATAAAGCGTAGATTCGGATAGCACAGATTTTTCCTTTACTAAATTTATGGCCATTCGCTCAGCATGGTCGCCTCCGTACTCCTTATGGTAACCCTCGGCTATAATCCTATCGTTATAAACTATAATTGAGCCAACCATTGGGTTTGGAGCAACTCTGCCCTTTCCGTTTACTGCCAATTCGAGGCAGCGGTTCATGTAAACTCTGTCATTTATGTCCTGTTCCATATTTTTTCAATACTTTTGAATAAAAAAGTTGCCACATGCAGGCTCAAAGCATAATATACAAGTACAAACAAGTTACAAACAACCTGTTAGCCTTTTACCCCTTAGCCGAAGCGCAAGCAATGGCTCGATTGCTAATTGAAAAGGCAACAGGCATTCGGGCTCACGATGCTATTTCAGATCCAAAACTGCTATTAAGCATTTCGCAGAACTTGCTAATTGACCAATTCGTTGATGAGCTAAAGTTACAAAAGCCTATTCAATATATTCTAGGCGAAACGGAGTTTTTTGGAATTAGGTTTAAGGTTAACCCTTCGGTGCTAATTCCTCGTCCAGAAACCGAGGAGCTGGTTGAATGGATTCTTGCAAACGACAAAACGGGCTTTCCTTGTATTCTGGATATTGGCACAGGTTCGGGGTGCATTGCAATTGCCATAGCAAACAAACTTCCGGCGGCAAAGGTTTTTGCTATCGATATTTCTGCTGAGGCTATTGCCATTGCAAAGGAAAACTCAATGAATGCCAATACAAGCATCTCATTCACCCAAACTGATATTTTAGCGTTACCCAAAGAGTTTAAAGGATCGCCATTTGACGTAATAGTTAGCAACCCGCCCTACGTTCGCGAAAGCGAAAAAAACATGATGCAACCCAATGTTCTCAACAACGAACCAAAAACTGCACTTTTTGTCAGCGATTCAAATCCGCTAGTATTCTACACAGCTATTGCTAAAGTTGCAAAAGCAAACCTAAAGCCCAACGGTTGGGTTTACTGCGAAATTAACGAAGCCCTTGGCAAAGAAACTGCCGATGTTTTCAGCAAAATGGGATTCATAGCAATTGAAATTAAAAAGGATATAAATGGTAAGGATAGGTTTATTAGAGCAAAATTGGATGCTTAAAATTTAATCTTTAACTAATTGTAAAATTCAATAGTTTATCGATTTAAGAGACAAGTTAATTAGTCAATATTCCCAAAAAAATGCATAAGCAGCTTACACCCGAAAAAGCCCTCGACCGAGCCCAATGGCTTTGTAGCCAAAGCGAAAAGTGCATTTCTGATATTAGGCTAAAACTCGCACAGTGGGGAGTTGAGCCTAACGAAACACAACGAATAATAGATTCGCTAATTGCCGATGGCTTTATTAATGAGGAACGATACGCACAAACATATGCTCGCGACAAAGCACGGTTTAGCAAATGGGGGCCTCGAAAAATTGAAATGGCCCTCCGCGCAAAGCGAATTAAGACTGAAATTATACAAATGGCCGTGGCCAACATTCAAGATATTATCAGTAACGATAATCTTTTTGAGATACTATCAAAAAAAGCAAAAACGGTTAAGCATAAAGATGTTTATGATTTAAAAAACAAGCTGCTCCGCTTTGGAGTTTCAAGAGGGTTCGATTACGGAGCAGTGCTGAATGCTACTGAAAAGTTAATAACCCATAAATAGCATTAAAGTACAATTAGCATACACCCTCTTTTTTGCTAACTTTGCCATTCAAATTTTTCAACAGAAATACAATGATTACCACCGACCAAGTAAAAGAGCTTGTTAAGCGCACGGATGCGCTGAGGAGGCATCTTTGACATCGACAACAGAACGATACGACTAGAAGAGGAAGAGCAAAAAACCCATGATCCCACCTTTTGGGACAACCCCACCGAAGCCGAAAAGCAGCTTAAGGTTATTGCCGAGCTTAAGCACTGGATAGGCGCCTACACAAAGGTTAAAACCTCGGTTGACGACCTACAGGTTATTTTCGACTTTGCCAAGCAAGGCGAAGCAACCGACACGGAGGTTGATGAGCAATACCACCAAACCCTTTCGCTAATGGAAGAGGTTGAAATGATGAACATGCTCCGCCACGAGGAAGATAAGCTAGGAGCAATCCTTAAAATAAACTCAGGGGCTGGCGGCACCGATAGCATGGACTGGGCCGAGATGCTCATGCGCATGTACATACGCTGGGGCGAACGAAACGGGTATAAAACCAAAGTGCTCGATGTGCAAGAAGGCGACGAGGCTGGTATAAAATCGGCCACCATTGAATACGAGGGCAATTTTGCCTACGGATACCTAAAAGGCGAGAATGGGGTGCACCGGCTGGTTAGGCTTTCGCCATTTAATGCCAACGCCAAACGCCATACATCATTCGCATCGGTTTTTGTTGCTCCCTCGGTTGACGATACCATTGAAATTAACGTTAACCCCGCCGATATTAAATGGGATACCTACCGATCGTCGGGTGCGGGTGGCCAAAATGTAAACAAGGTTGAAACTGGCGTTAGGCTCCACCACATGCCAACTGGCATTGTAGTTGAAAATACCGAAAGCCGATCGCAGCATACCAATCGCGAAAATGCTCTGCGTTTACTGAGAGCCCACCTCTATGAACTTGAACTGCGCAAAAGAAAAGAGAAGCAAGCCGAAATAGAAGGGAAAAAGCTGAAGATAGAATGGGGTTCCCAAATCCGAAACTATATTCTCCACCCATACAAGCTAGTTAAAGATGTTAGAACAACTCACGAAACGGCAAACGTACAGGATGTTCTTGATGGCGAGCTAACCGATTTCATTAAGGCTTACCTTATGCAGTTTGGTGCCGAATACTAATCTTTACAACCTTTACAGAACATCTTCTCAATTTTATTGTTAACCGCCTTGATATATAGGTGACAACCATCAAATGCAACTTTTTACATATATTAAATAGTTGCAAATGTTTTGTTTGCAAACTAAGCATCGTGTTTTTATAAAAAAAACACAGGTAAAAATTTGTGATTGTTCTGTAACACACTTAATTTCGGCAACTAAATAAAACACTAAATGTTAAACCTAAACTAAATCGACAAAAATGATTGGAAACCCATTGTTTTGGTTAGTCCCAGTTGCATCCATTTTAGCGCTATCATTCGCTTGGATGTTCTTTTCACAGATGATGAAAGCTGATGAAGGGACAGATACAATGAAAAGAATTGCTGCTCACGTTCGCAAAGGAGCAAGTGCCTACCTTAGGCAGCAGTACAAGATTGTAATCATTGTTTTTGTGGTTATAACCATTATCTTTTCAATTTTGGCCTATGGCCTTGGAGTCCAAAACCCTTGGGTTCCTTTTGCATTTATAACTGGTGGTGCATTCTCTGGTTTAGCCGGTTTCTTTGGAATGAAAGCCGCAACATTTGCCTCGGCACGCGTAGCAAATGCTTGCCGTACGTCACTCGATAGCGGGCTTCGTCTTGCTTTCCGCAGTGGTGCTGTTATGGGCCTTGTAGTTGTTGGCTTGGTTCTCCTCGATATCTCAATCTGGTTTATCGTACTTAACTACTTCATACCCGAAATGGAAGGCGGTTACAAGCTTATGACCATTACAGCAGTTATGCTAACCTTTGGTATGGGTGCATCAACTCAAGCACTTTTTGCCCGTGTTGGCGGTGGTATTTACACAAAGGCTGCCGATGTGGGTGCCGACCTTGTGGGAAAAGTTGAAGCAGGAATTCCTGAAGACGACCCTCGTAACCCGGCTACAATTGCAGATAACGTGGGTGATAATGTGGGTGATGTTGCAGGTATGGGAGCCGACCTTTTCGAGTCGTTTGCCGCCTCAATTCTTGCTTCGGCTCTGCTTGGAGCTGCTGCATACATTAACAGCCCGTTGCAAAACAATGCAGTTATTGCCCCAATGCTAATTGCTGCTGTTGGTACAATTCTTTCAATATTAGGCGTATTTCTTGTTCGCACAAAGGAGGGCGCAACACAAAAGCAGCTGCTTAAATCGCTTGGTTTTGGTGTAAATATTAGCGCTGTGCTAATTGTTATTGCATCGTTCTTTATCCTTAAGTTTCTTGAATTGCCCTTAGGTATTTGGGGGTCAATTATCGTTGGTCTTGTTGCAGGTATTGGCATTGGTCAATCAACCGAATACTTCACAGCATCGGCTTACCGTCCAACCCAAAAAATTGCCGAATCGAGTTCAACTGGTCCTGCTACTGTAATTATTAGTGGCGTTGGAACTGGACTTATTTCAGCAGCCGTTCCTCTTGCAATTGTTGTAGTAGCAATTACTCTTGCTTTTGGTTTTGCTACTAACTTCGACTTTAACATGACAAGCCTTAACTTTGGCCTTTACGGTATTGGTATTGCTGCTGTTGGAATGCTATCGACTCTAGGCATTACCCTTGCTACCGATGCATACGGCCCAATTGCCGACAATGCAGGCGGCAACGCTGAAATGAGCAGCCTTGGCCCAGAGGTACGTAAGCGTACTGATGCCCTTGACTCGCTTGGCAACACCACAGCCGCTACAGGAAAAGGATTTGCCATTGGTAGCGCTGCACTAACTGCATTAGCACTTCTTGCTTCGTATTTTGAGGAAATTAGGATGATGTTCGTTAAATTCCTTGGTCGCCCCGACGAGCTTATAAACGGAGTTAAAGCAACCGATGCAGCATTTATCGATTTTGTAAAGCATTACGAAATCCACCTAATGAACCCAATGGTTATTGTTGGTATCTTTATTGGCGTAATGGCTGTTTTCCTCTTTAGCGGAATGACAATGAATGCTGTTGGTCGTGCTGCGCAAAAAATGGTTGACGAGGTTCGCCGTCAGTTTAAGTCAATTCCTGGCATTATGGAAGGTAAGGCTGAACCCGATTACGCTCGTTGCGTTGAAATATCAACCAAAGGAGCCCAGCGCGAAATGCTAACACCATCGCTCCTTGCGCTGCTTATCCCTGTTATTGTAGGTATTGTGTTTGGAGTTCCTGGTATTGCTGGTTTGCTATTGGGTACGATTTCAAGCGGTTTTGCATTGGCAATATTTATGGCAAATGCAGGTGGTGCTTGGGATAATGCAAAAAAATACGTTGAGGAAGGTAACTTTGGCGGAAAAGGGTCTGAAGCGCACAAAGCAACAGTTATTGGCGATACAGTAGGCGATCCTTTTAAGGATACTTCTGGCCCAAGCTTAAACATTCTAATTAAGCTTATGGTAATGGCATCGGTTGTTACAGTTGGTGTTGCAGTTTCGTATCATATTTTCTAAAAGAGAATAATTATATACATAACAAAGCCGAGGGAATCCCTCGGCTTTGTTTTTTTTACAAAAAGTAGCATGTTGATTTTAACCTCAATTTTGGGTACATTTGGTAAACTTAACCAATATGCTAAAAACATGAAAGCATTGAAAATTGCTATAGTAATTACCATTTCAATTATTCTCAGCTCGTGCCTAACCCACTACTTTATTGAGCCAGTTCCATCAAATGCCAAAGCCCAAAAGAGCATGCCCAAACCGCTTATTGGCCAATGGAACAAGGGTAACGAAAAGCATACCATTGATAAGCAAAAATGGATTAACCAATACGAAGACTCGACGGGAACAGTAAAAACTAGCATTGAATACGAGCTGTCGGACAGCATGATTATTAAGAAAGCAGGGAAGTACTACTTTGTAAATAGCCTTGAAGAAAACGGATACTGGACTGTTTACCTCGGATTTAAAGAAAAAAATCACTTCTACATTAAGGGATTAAGCGATACCGATACGCTTAACTTCGCAACAATTCTGAACCTTAAACCCGACTCAACAGTTAAGGATAAAGAGCTCTACTACAACAAACCTCTTACCCGGAGGCAAATGCGAAAATTTGTTAAACAAGGCGGATTTACCGATACCCTTATCGTTTTCGATATTGCTAACCGAACCGTAGAGAATTAGCTTTTGCTACTTAAAACCTATACTGATATCCAATGCGAACAACCTGTGTTTCGTAGTAATCGTCGGATTTAAGGGTAAAGTTAGTACCATCAATCTCATACCTTGTTACCAAGGTATTTAGTATGTCGCTGGCATTAATAAATAGTTGACCTTTGCCATCTTGTATTTTGCGGGTTATACCAGCATCAAGAGAGTAACGAGACAGAATTTTACCTTGGGGAACAATATCGGGGGCAAGATAGATACCTGTTATTTGTAACTCGGTATCCTCAGCAAAGCGGGCAATTAAATTCATTTTAGCATTACCGGCAATAATAGATTGCTCAGCACCAGTGTAGGAAACGTTATTTGGATATGCGTTTATAATAGTAAATGCACCAATCCAGTTGCGATACACATTGGCGTTGGCATTTAGCCTAAAAATGCTTCCTAGCTGTTGGTTTAGCACCAATTCGAAACCAGTATTCTGACCCTTATCGGCATTCTGGTTTACCTCAGCTAACAGATTTCCCGAAACTTCGGTAATAATTTTGGTGAGAATACTGGTTGACATCCGATGATAGGCTGCACCGTAAAAGTAACCACCACTCCACGATTGCCTGTAGCCCATCTCAACCGATTGGGTAAACTGTGGCTGAAGATTTGGATTTCCCATAGCCAAAATCTCAGGGCTAGCATAGGTTGGAAACGTTCTTAAATCCTTTTCCTGAGGCCTATCGACCCTGCGATTATAGAACAACGACACTCGGCTGTTATCACTTATAAGCCAAGTGGCACGGATATTTGGGAATGGGTCAATATACTCGAACCCAGCACTGCTGTATACGCTGTGGTTTGGATCAACCAGATAGTCAATTTTAGCATACTCGAGCCTAAGCCCAGCCTCCAGTTCAAACTTTTTTCGCTCGTAAATGTAGGTTCCGTAAATTGCCGATAGCCACTCACGGTACTCAGCACTACCCGATAGGGTGGGGTCGAGAATTGAGTTATCGCCAGGCTTAAAGAATATATCGTTGGGGAAAATACGAGCGCGCTGCTTAGTTCCCACCTCTAACCTACCCGAACGTAGTGGCTTAGTGTAATCAACGGTTAGGTCGAAAATATTCTCATCGGCAATAAGGCCGGTTGTGTCGGTTCCAGTAGAGTTTGGGTTGTACAGTTTGTTGGTGAAATAAAACAGCTCATCCTTGCGCCGGAACGAGTAGTTGAACGACGATACTAAACTATGTCCCGGTTGAGTAAAAGAATGTTTGTGAGTTACAGTAGCAAAAAGCGTTTGGTTCACCTCATTCTCGTAGTACTGCCAAAGTCGAATCCTATCGCCAGCGGTATTATTATAAGGAATATCGCCAAGGTCGGTGTACTCGCGATAGTTAAAAAGCGCAGAGAAGGTAAACGAGTTTCTTTTGTTTGGGTTAAAATCGATACCCGTTTTAATATTGTAAATTGGCTGTGTTCTGTTCTCCAAAAACTGCTGATACACGGTTTCTCCATCGTTATAGCTACGGAGCGTGAACTCGTTCTTCATCATCTGCTTATGGTAAAGCAAATCGGCCTGCGCAAACACGTTAAACTTATCCTTTTTGTAGTTAACTGAGAACGATGGATTTATTTTTGGAGTAAATGCGTACTGGTCTCTTATACCATCTAAACTTTCATTTTTCTGTGTTAACGAGCCAACACCAAGTGTTAACCCTGCTTTGCCGTTAAAACCATACTCCTGATCTTTTTTAAAGATGATATTTACAATGCCAGCCATTCCACTAGCATCGTGACGTGCAGAGGGATTGTTAATAATCTCAACCGACTCAATGGCCGATGCAGGAATATTATCGAGCCCCGACTGTGCACCCAATCCGGTAATGGCTGTTTGCTTGCCATCAATTAGGATGGTTACCTTATCGCTTCCGCGGAGAAAAACTTTACCTTCCCTATCAACAGTAACACCTGGCAAATTCTGCATAACCTGAAGTACCGATCCGCCTTGCTGGCTTAGGTTATCATCAACAGTAAAAGATTTTTTATCCATTTTCGATGCCACCTCAACTCTAGTTGCGGTAACGGTTACTCCCTCAATCGCAGTTGATGATTCGGCAATTGCAATTTTCCCTAAATCAAAAAAACTATTTAGCCTACCAATGTGGAGCGGCAAATTCTCATCGGCATAGCCAATGTACGATACTTTTACGCTATAATCACCGGTTGAGAGGTTTTCGAGAACAAAAGTACCGTTATCGTTGGTAATGGTACCAGTTATAAAGTCGCCCTTACTATTAGTAACGGTAACATTTACGTAAGGAAGCGGCTCAGTTGTGTTTTTATCGGTAACTAAGCCCGATACGGTTGCATTACTAATTTGAGACTGAACTGGCAATAGGCTTACAATAAGAAGTACAAATAGGGTTAGGGTTTTTAGTTTCATTACTTTTGTTTTAAACGATAATTTATCTGCTTAAACAAAATTGAAAAGGAATAGTTTAGTGGCTTTGGTTGTCTGCTATGAGATTTCAATGCCAATTACCAGAATATCATCAACCTGATCGTTGGCAGCTTGCCACAAATCCATGGTATCCTCAAGTTGGGTTTGTTGCTGATCCATAGGTAATGTGCAGGTATTTAAAAGCAACTCCTTAAATGGCTTGGCCATAAACTTGCGCCCATCGGGACCTCCAAACTGCGAGACATAGCCATCGGAAAACAAGTAGAGCCTATCGTTAGGCTTTATGGCAACCCGTTGCAAGCTAAACGGCTCATTATCCTTAGGATATGCACCAACTGGCATTTTATCGGCCTTGTGAACAATAAGTTTTCCATTGCGAATAATGTATAGCGGATTGTATGCTCCGGCAAACAACAGCTGAAGTTGGCTCATATCAATTGCACAAATGGCCACATCCATCCCATCCTGTCGTTGGGTATCGCGCCCAGTTTTTTCGAAAGTTGCCTTAATCTTCTGACGTAAATTATTCAGTATTTCATTTGGTTGAGTTATACCCTCAACGTTAACAATATCGTTTAAAAACGAAACGCCCATCATGCTCATAAATGCACCTGGTACTCCGTGGCCAGTACAATCGGCAGCCACAACTATAACCAAACCATCCCTTTGAGTTATCCAGTAAAAATCGCCGCTTACAATATCGCGAGGCCTAAACATGATAAAATAATCGCCAATTAAGCTTTGAATGATATCATCGGAAGGCATTACAGCCCACTGAATTTTTCGAGCATAGGTAATGCTTTGGGTAATCTCATCGTTTTGCTTGTATATTTGATCGCGCTGTTGCTCAATGGCCTGTTTTTGGTTTTCAATAGTTCGCGTTCGCTGCTTTACTTTTAGTTCGAGCATTAGCTTGTCTCTTCGTAAACTTTTCTCTCGTAGCTTTACAATGAGCAGAAGCAACAAAACGCCACTTATACCTGAACCAATGTAGAACCATATAGTTTGCCAAAACGGAGGTTCAACAGTAAAAGGCAGTTTAATGATGTTGCTTGTGTTTCCAATAATATCTTTTGCCCTAACCAAAAGGGTGTATTTTCCCGAAGGTACAAAGGGTAGCTCAATAAACGGGTTGCCACTCCACTCGCTCCAACTATTTGTTAGCCCATTTATCATGTACTGAAACATTACAGCGTTTTTGCGAACAAACGAAGGAGCGCTTATGCGTACTTTTAAAGCATTATCAGCATAGCTAATGCTCACATTACTAGGATTGAGTACATTCCCATCCTTATCAAGAATCCTCTTTATGAACAAGCTTAAAGGTTTTGCAGTAGTATCGTTGGGTTGAGCCGCTAACCTAAAAATATGCTTGTAAGCATTAATTACAAATACGCTATTATCGGCTGAAACGTTTATGAAAGTAGGATTCTCGAACAGATTTAGCAGCTGCGTGTTAAAATTGGGGCTACAGCTGTCAATGCTTATGCAACTCCAGCGAAGGCTATCTTGCTGCCAAAGCACCCCCCGATGATACTGAAAAAACTGAGTTTGGTTGCTACAAGTAAAATCGTTTGTTTTAACCAGTTTACCATCGTTTAGCTCAAAGACGCTATTTTTGAAAAAAACGAATGGCTTACCCATTACCTTTCGAATAATGGGTGAACCCAATTCGCCCATGGGCAAATCAACCATAGTAATCGAATCGCCATTTTTGCTCGCCAAAAAAACATCAAACTCGTTACTAAAAACATAGTCACCAGCCGATAGCTGAACAACACTGGCAATTGCACCCGTTTGCTTTGCAATGCTTTTTAATGCTCCTTTTGAATTACTTGTTGAGTAAACAAAAACATCCTCGTTGGTTCCAATAAGTATATCGCCTTTTGTAATATCCGACTCTTGCGCAAACTGAATATTTACTCCTTTCACAAGTGGTTTTGCATGTCCGTTTGTAACGCGATATAGCCCAAAGTTTGTGGCAGCGTAAAGGCTATTATTAACAACAACTAAAAACCTTACTTTTCCATAAAGCCCTTCAACCTTTTTGTAAACATGGCTAACCGACTCGAGCTTCTGTATCTGTTTGCGCCTATATTCAACCTCAAACTGAGGGTAGTCATCAACAACCTCATTTACCTCGATATTAATATGCTCATCGGCTACCTTCTCTTGATTACCCCTATTGAAAAGTCTTGAAATAAAACCTTTACGCTTTTCGCTTATGCTTTGCTCCTGCTGCAGATCTTGCTGCGGTTTATCTACTACTTTTTGCTTGGTAGTTTTTACGTAAACATCAACCGGCTTAAAGGTAAAGTGCTCAGCAAGGTAAAAAAGTCCTTCGCCCGTTCCAACGTAAAGGGTATTATCAAATTTGACACACGACAACACATTGCCCATAAGTCCACCGTAATGGCTCATTGCACTAATGGGCAACGAGAAATCAACTCGCGATATTCCCATAGGATGCGATATCCACAAACCTTTTTCGTTATCGGTACCCAGCGCAAAAATCTCATCGTCGGGCAGTCCGCTTCTAAAGTTCAACGTCGATGACGTTTGGCCATTATTCGCATCAACAATAATGCAGCCTCCGTTTAGGGTAGATAATGCGATTAGGCTACTATTTACCGAAATACCCCCGTTCAAAAGGCTTGCATTAACATACTGCTGATCGGCTAACTTGAACTGTTTAAGCCTTTGCCCATCGAAGGTGTAAAGCATATTTGTTTTCGTTCCGAAAAATGCCATTTCGTTATGTATGAACGAAAAGGTAAAATCGTCGCCAACAGGCAATCCGGCAAGCATTTCATGCCCTCCGTTTGGCTTGTTTAAGTATATAAGAGCGCTATTTTTAACATGGTAAGTATTTGAGCCAAGCTGAAAAAAGTCGGAGATAAAAACCTCTGGACGAACATCGTGGTAAACGGTATCAACAAAAATGGAATCGGAGGTGCTAATTTTACAGATTGTGGTTGGCGATACAACGAATAGCCCATTGTTAGTGCGCGAAAATTTATAGTAAAAATTATCGTCATAAACGTTTATAAGATTTACCTGAGAGGGATAGGCATTTTCGTCGTTATCAAAATATCCTACACCTTGTTCGGTACAGTAAAATAGCCGATGGCTATATGCCATTGCAATTGGCCTGCCCATAACACTAAGTCCCTCCCACTGCCAGCCATCAAACGAGTATATGTCTCTTCTGTTTAAAACGTACAACTCGCCATTCTCGTTTTGCTCAAAGCCCCAATTCTGATTGCTCACTCCGCTTGGCAGACCATAATTTACAAAATATGGATTTCCGTTTTGCGCATTAAGCCTTGTGCCACCCACCATTAGCAGTAGCATTAAGAGTATAGATTTGAATATATTACCAGCGATATACCTTTGCATTTTTTCGGCCAATAATTACCCTGCCCAAGTATCCCTATCGAGGCTACGGTATTGAATAGCCTCAGCTACATGTTCGGGTTTTATGTTTTCGCTTGCTTCCAAGTCGGCAATGGTGCGCGACACCTTTAGAATTCTGTCGTATGCTCTGGCCGAAAGGCCAAGACGTTCCATGGCATTTTTAAGCAGCGCATTTCCGGCTTCGTCTAGCACACAAAACTTACGAATTAGCTTGCTGCTCATTTGGGCATTTGCGTATACCCCCTTCCACTCAATAAAGCGTTCGGCCTGAATCTCACGCGCTTTCACAACTCGTTCTCTTACACCAACCGAGGGTTCGGCAGGGGGCGCTTCGGCAAGCTTATCGAACGGTACGGGAACAACCTCAACATGAATATCGATACGATCGAGCAAGGGTCCCGATATTTTATTCAGATACTTTTGCACCACTCCGGGCGAGCAAACGCAATCCTTATCGGGATGGTTATAGTATCCGCAAGGGCAAGGATTCATCGAAGCAACAAGCATAAACGAAGCAGGATACTCAACCGAGAATTTAGCTCGCGAAATGGTTATTACTCTATCCTCGAGCGGTTGGCGCATTACCTCGAGTACGGTTCGCTTAAATTCGGGCAGCTCATCGAGAAACAGTACGCCATTATGTGCCAACGAAATTTCACCAGGCTGAGGGTAAGTTCCGCCACCAACAAGGGCAACATCGGAAATAGTATGGTGTGGACTCCGGAAAGGTCTGCGGGTCATAAGTGAGGTATCCCTATCGATTTTCCCTGCCACCGAATGAATTTTTGTTGTTTCGAGCGCTTCGCGCAACGTTAAAGGTGGGATTATAGTTGGAAGTCGTTTTGCCAGCATGGTTTTACCTGCACCAGGAGGACCAATCATAATTAAATTATGCCCCCCTGCTGCTGCCACCTCAAATGCACGCTTAACATTTTCCTGCCCTTTTACATCGGAAAAATCGACCTCGTACTCATTGGCATGTTGCATAAATTCCTCTCGTGTATCAACAACTGTTGGCTCGAGGCTGCTGTTTCCGTTAAAAAACTCAACAACCTGAGCAATGCTCTCAACCCCATAAACATCGAGATTATTAACTACTGCTGCTTCTCGGGCATTATCTTTTGGCACGATTAGTCCCTTAAACCCTTCCTCACGAGCCTGAATTGCAATTGGCAATATACCTTTAATGGGTTGTACAGTTCCGTCGAGCGAAAGTTCGCCCATAATTAAGTATTCGGCTAGGTTATCGGTTTGAATCTGCTCCGAAGCAGCAAGGATTCCAATTGCCAGAGGCAAGTCGTAAGCAGCACCCTCCTTACGGATATCGGCAGGAGCCATGTTGATTACAACCCTCTTTTTGGGCATCTTTTTGCTTACCGAATCGAGAGCAGTGGCAATGCGTTGCTGGCTTTCGCGCACTGCGCTATCGGGAAGACCAACTAAAAAAAAGTTAATTCCTTGTCCAACGCTAACCTCAATGGTAATTGTGGTTGCCTTTATTCCATGAACTGCGCTACCGTATGTTTTTACCAGCATTTAAAAAAACTATTTAGGAGTAAAACACTTGAAAGGTAGCTAGAATTTGTGAAAAATGTAAAAATCTGCAAGAGCAAAAAATTCTACAAACAAAAAATGCAGCCTTGTGGGCTGCATTAATCTTCGAATTAATCTTTATGCTATATCGATTCTGCTATCTGCTGTGCTAATGAAGCAAACTCATCGGGAGTAATTTTTACCCTTGGTTTCTGAAAGCTAATATCGGCTTCGCTATTAAGCGGAACTAAGTGAATGTGTGCATGCGGAACCTCAAGCCCAAGCACAGCAACGCCAACTCGCTTGCAGGGGACAACACGCTCAACAGCTTTAGCAATACGCTTGGCAAACACCATCATATCGGCAAGGGTTTTATCATCAACATCGAAAATGTAATCAACCTCATGCTTGGGAATAACAAGCACGTGCCCTTTTACCAAAGGGTTAATATCGAGAAAGGCAAAGAAGCGTTCGTCCTCCGCAACCTTGTACGAAGGAATTTCGCCAGCTGCAATTTTTGAGAAGATCGTTGCCATAACGTTTAAAGTTTAAGTTTACCTTGAAATTTCAATAATTTCGAAGTGTACCGTACCCGATGGGATTTGCACCTCAACCGACTCGCCAACCTTTTTTCCAAGAAGCGCCTTGGCAATTGGTGTACCAATTGAAAGTTTACGCTCTTTAATGTTAGCTTCGCTTTCGGCCACAATGGTATACTCCATAATAGTATTGTTGGTCTTATTCTTAATTTTTACTTTGTTAAGAATTTGTACCCTATCGGTATCAATTTTACTCTCATCGATCACCCTCGCGTTGGCAATGGTATCTTCAAGTTTTGCAATACGCATCTCGAGCATGCCCTGCGCCTCCTTTGCGGCATCGTACTCTGCATTCTCAGACAGATCACCCTTATCGCGGGCCTCGGCAATCATTTGCGAAATTGCAGGCCTCTCAACTGTACGAAGTTGCTCCAGCTCTTTATGGAGTTTTTGCAAACCTTCCTTTGTTAAATAGGTAACTTTTGACATGGCTAAAAACGTTTGTTATACTATGGGGTAAATAAAAAAGAATCCCGATGTCTCGGAACTCTTTTCCGTTGCAAAGATACGGATATTTTTATAATAAAAACAAAATTAGGTGTTTACTCAAACAGAAAAATATTTTGGTTTTATAATTTCAGCATAAACTATTGCCTTTTTGGCATCGAACTCTTTTACTAGCGTGCTCTGATTTTCGAAAAATGCAAGGTCTTCTTCTTCCTGCGTTGGGGCATCGCCAATTGCCGACGAGGCAATGCTGTCTTCATCAAACTCATCGATTCGGTGCTCAACGTTAACCTCCATCATTTCCTGAGCCCTCTCATGCATACGTTGCTCAAAATCGGTAAGCTGAACTTCAGGTTCTAGCTCTTGCTCAGTTAGCAGTTCTTCATCCGCTAGCTCATCGGTGTTAAAGGTTGTAGGCTGACCCTCGCTACCAAACAAAATGCTAAATGGATCGTGGCTTTGCTGGCCTTCCGTTTCGAGGATAGTTTGCGACTCAGATTCCTCATCGGATTCGAATTGCAGATCCACTGGAGGCCTCGGAGGAGTGGCCTTTTGCTGAGCCTTTTTCTTTTTTTGCGCAACCCCATTCACCACTGCCAAAATAATGGCAATTACAATGTATATTATGCTATCTAAGTCCATTGGCTTTACACTTATTGCGTTTCCAAAACATTAACTTTTCTTTCAACGACTTTCTTGATGCGTAATTTCGCTTAGTTTCTCGTTCGTTCTGCTTCATACGAGCCTGAACTTCGGGGGGCTGCTTGCTTTTATGGCGCTTAACCAACTTTTTCTGAATTTTATCAGCCTGCTTCTTTCGTTTTAACTGTGGTTTATTGGCCTTTCGCTCAAGGCGCTTAGTTTTTCTGTTTGCCCTTCGGGCAACACGCTCACGCTTTTTTTGCTCGCGCTTAAAGTTGCCATGATACCCCATAAGGTTTCCCTCAAGCCCCGACGGAAAAACCTTTTTGCTACACGAACCACCTCCAAAGCTAATCAATATCAACGATAAAAAGAAGAGAAGATAACGAATTTTTTGGAACATTACACCTAAATACTATTGCGATAAACTATTTAATACGTTGAAACGTTTAACCATCGTAAACAATTATCTACATTTGCCAAAAATTAACAAATGAGAACAGCAAAGATAACAATAGCCCTTACAATACTGGCAATACCAATGGTATTTTGGTCGTGCGTTAAAGAAGAGCCAACCATAATTCCCGATGTGCCCGTTGATATTAGCATATACCTGTTGCTCCCTCAGTTTAACGATTTAAATGCTGTTAACAATGCCATTATCTACCCAAACGAGGGTTACGATAACAACGGAGTAGTCATATACCGGTTAAATATTGAGGAGTTCTTTGCTTATGACGCTACCTGCCCTCAGCACATTTCAAAAAGCACTGCTGTTGTTCTGGATGATGACCCGGGTTTTGCAATTTGCCCCCACTGCGAAACAACCTACTCACTAGCAAATTTTGGACAAGCAAGTTCGGGGCATCCTTTAAAAAGATACAAGGTGTCGTTAAATGGCAATATCCTTAGGGTTTACAACTAATAATTTGGCTCAACAACCAACCTGTCGTCAATCATCCTATTATGGTATTGCTGAATAATTGCCTTTAGGAATTGTTCATGTTTTGGTGCGCTAAAACCATCTTGCAAAGCCAAGTTATTCTTTAACATTCTATCGGTTTTAAATTCATAGGCACCAACTTGCTGTTTACCATTATAATGGACAAGCGTATCGCCCATGGCAAACTGATAGGTTGAACCAGTATAGCTAATAAAGTAATCATCCTCATTATCGGCAAGCAGGTTTTTTCCGAATGCAACAAAAGGGTTATCGAAATTCAGGTAAGCCAAAATCGTTGGAAGAATATCAATATGCTGCGCCAACTTTTGGCTTACGCCAACTAATCCGTTTGAAGGATGGTAAAAAATAATTGGAACGGCATATACCCCTAGCTTAGTTTTAAACTCATCATAATAGGGTTGATTTGGATGATCGGCCGTTATAACAAAAAGCGTACTATCGAACCATGGTTTTTGGCTAGCCTCCTCGAAAAATCGTTTGAGGGCATAATCGGTGTAGCCAACACACTGATGCATGGGTATTTCCCCCTTGGGAAAAACATTCTCATATCTCTCGGGAACCCTAAATGGGTGATGCGACGAAACGGTAAATATTGACGTAAAGAAAGGCTGAGGCAAATTATCGATTTCGCTTGCAAAGAACTGCAGAAACTCCTCATCCCAAATGCCCCACATGCCATCAAAATCGCTCGAGTTGCCATATTCGCTCATTCCATAATACTTATCAAACCCAGCCATTCGGGTAAACGCTTGCAGCCCCATTGAGCCATTGGGTGCTCCATGAAAAAATGATGTGTGATAACCCTTAGGCTTAAGCAGCGAAGCAAAGCTATTAATCCTATTCGACGAGTAGGGTGTTAGCACAAATGGTTCAACAATCATGGGTATTGAAGCTAAAACAGAGGGAAGAACATCTATCGACTTTCGTCCATTGGAAAATGCGTGCTGAAACATTAGGCTATGGTCGATTAACGAATCGAGAAAGGGCGTGTACCCTTTGTAACCTTGCTGTTGCAAATGAGGGTTGTAGTTTCCAATATACTCACGTCCCACACTCTCCAAAATAATTACAACTACATTTTGTGAGTTAAAAGTACTATCAGGCTTAAGTTTACGCTCGGGCGTATAAATGGCTTCGAGTTCAGCCTCATCCTTAAAGTAGGAAAGCTTTTTTAGAGGTTTTACGCCAATAGTACGAATTACGGCAAAGGGAGTATTTAGGACAATTGCTGTTTCGAGCGGATCGTTTACAAACTCACCTGCATTGCTAAGCGTAATTGGTCGGGTGCTGTGCCTAAACCCTCCTCGCAAACCGCCAACAGTTAGCCCAGCAAAAAGAGCCATCAGAATAGTACCAATTAAAACGTACACTCCGTGCTGCTTTATTCCCTTTGGTTTTTCGCCAAGTTTTGCCTTTCGATAAAGCAACACAAGTAGGACTGTAAATACAATCCAAATCAAGAAGATGTACCAATAGTCGACCAAAAAACTCCCAAGCAACGAAAGAGAATTTTGCTCGTTTTGAAACTCGCTAAATACCGATGCAGTGGTTCGCCTAAGGGTAAACTTAAAGTATACCATATCGGCACAGTTTGCCAGAATGGCAATGCTGTTTGTCGCAACAAAAACGTACTTAAGCACATTTTGGTAAATAGCGTTATATCGAACTGTAATGGGTATCAGGAACAGAACTATATATAGCAAGTTAACATAGAGTATTCCCGAAGTATCGAACTTTAACCCTCCAAGCATCATAAGCATGAAGCTGCCAAAATCGACTCCAGGAAAGTAGCTTGCGTTAAAGAGGTAAAACAAAATTCGGCAAACAGAAAACACAGCATAAACCAAAAGAACATTGGCAATAGCAGTTGTGTATATACTATCTTTTAATCGTATATTTGAAAAGTAGCTACTTACAGAATTACCCATAGTAAAATATTTTTGCAAAGGTATAAAATATCCTAAAAGCCTGTTATTAAGACCTCGTAATTACACCTGAGCTAAAAAAATGTATGGGTAAAAATGTTTGAGTATAGGGGTTACACCTTGTATTATTTAACAAATTAAAGTAGGTTTGTAGTTTGAGTAGCACCATTAACATACGCTAATACGTGGCTACAAACTCCTAGTTATTGGATTTTTAGGCTTTAAAAAAATCCATATTAGCATATACTAGGTTAAGGTGTTTTGCAGATGAAATTGCTTTACGAAACTGGAGAAACAAAGGGCAACTAATGAATAAGATTAAGCTTAACGTACTTGGGATATCTTATAGCCAAACGCAGTCGGGCGCATACGCATTGGTGCTGAGCGAAGAAAACGGGAAACGACGTATACCAATTATTATAGGAGGTTTTGAGGCGCAAGCCATAGCAATTCAGCTTGAGGGGCTCACCCCTCCACGCCCGTTAACCCACGATTTGTTTCTAAATTTTTCAAAATCGTACGGCATTGAGCTACTTGAAGTTCAGATATACAAATTGGAAGAGGGTGTATTCTTCTCAAAATTACATTGCGACAACGGTCAGAAAGAAGTGTATATTGATGCCCGAACCTCCGATTCGATTGCCCTTGCCCTAAGGTTTAACTGCCCAATATACACAACTAGCGAAATAATTGACAAAGCAGGAATTGTTCTTGATATTGAGGAAGGTGAAGAGGAAAAGGGAACAGAAAAAGGCGCCAAAGTTGAGAACAAATCGACCTATGCCGAAGATAGCGAAACAGAAGCTTTGAAGCACCTTACCATTGATGAGCTGAACATGCTACTCAACGAAGCCGTATCAAAAGAAGACTACGAAAAGGCCTCGAGAATACGCGACGAGATAAACAAACGATCCTAACTAACATCAACAATAACATGATAAAGAAAGTCCTTTACGGCCTTGCTATTGGCCTCGTTTTAACCGGAATGGCTGTAACAGCCGCCGACAGTACACGTACCGAAACAACACCTACAGATACTACTTACACTGAGGTTTCAACAGAAACGCTTAACCAGCAAGCAGCCGACTCAGAATCGAACAACGTGAACCAGCTGCTTATGGAAAAAAAGAAATTCCAATTCGATTTTGTCTCAATACTCCGTGGTTTACTTGGCATGGTAGTACTAATTGGAATTGGCTTTATTTTTAGCACTAACCGAAGGGCCATTTCGTGGAAGGTTGTTGGCATTGGACTTGGAATACAGCTAGTACTTGCAATTGCAATTTTACAGTTTCCTCCCGTACAAATGTTCTTCGATTTTATAGGAAAAGTATTCGTAAAAATTCTCGACTTCTCAAAGGCAGGCACCGAATTCCTATTCCCTGGCTTCCTCAATGTAGAAACTTTTGGCTACGTTTTCGCTTTTCAGGTATTACCAACCATCATCTTCTTCTCTGCCCTAACTAGCCTACTTTTTTACCTTGGGGTAATTCAAAAAGTGGTTTGGGCATTGGCATGGGTAATGACAAAAGCCATGAAACTATCGGGTGCCGAAAGCTTATCGGTTGCGGGTAACATTTTTTTAGGGCAAACCGAATCGCCGCTTATGATTAAAGCCTACCTTGAGAAGATGACTAACTCCGAGATTTTACTGGTAATGACAGGAGGAATGGCTACTCTTGCCGGAGGTGTGCTGGCTGCTTACATCAGCTTTTTGGGCGGCGACGACCCGGTACAAAGGCTTGTTTTTGCCAAACACCTCTTGGCTGCTTCAATAATGGCTGCCCCTGGGGCAGTGGTCATATCAAAGGTTCTAGTTCCCCAAGATCAAAAAATTAATACAGATGTTGAAGTACCTAAGGAGAAGATTGGAAGTAACGTGCTCGATGCCATATCGAACGGTACAACCGAGGGCCTAAAACTTGCGGTTAACGTAGCAGCCATGCTGCTCGTTTTTATCGCATTTATTGCCATGTTTAACTTTACGGTACAAAAAATTGGCGATTGGACCAACCTTAACGAGGCCATTGCTAGCTTTACCAATGGGCAGTACAAGTCGCTTTCGCTCGAATTTATACTCGGATATACCTTTGCTCCTGTTATGTGGCTAATTGGCGTAGCCAAAGAGGATATAACACTGCTTGGCCGTTTGCTGGGCGAAAAGCTAATTATGACCGAGTTTATTGGCTACGTTAGCCTTGCCGAGCTAAAGGCTGCAGGTGCCTTTGCCTCCGAAAAATCGATAATAATGGCAACCTACATGCTATGCGGGTTTGCCAACTTTGCCTCAATTGGTATTCAAATTGGTGGTATTGGTTCGCTTGCACCTGGCAAAAGGGTTTTACTCTCGCGTTATGGTTTAAGAGCGTTGTTAGGTGGAACTTTAGCCTCGCTTATATCGGCCACTTTTGTAGGGGTTATTTTGGGATAGTATTAAGAAAGAGGCAGTTTTAAAAGTCCAAACATCGTCATTACGAACCTGCCTTGCCGGCAGGCAGGCGAAGTGAAGCAATCTTATTTGTTTGTTTATAAACAGATTGCTTCGCTCGTACCTCGCTCGTAACGACGTAAAATCTTCTTTTTTAGGTGCCTTCTACCTTTAGAAAAGTAACCATGTAGCTGCTACTTGTACATCGAATTTCTGAGCTCCTGTATTTTCTCATCAGTAACATAATCGTCGTACTCCATAATTTTGTCAATTGTTCCATTTGGAGTAATCTCAATAATTCGGTTGGCAACAGTTTGAATAAACTCATGATCGTGCGATGCCATAAGAATATTACCCTTAAATCGGGTAAGCGTGTTGTTGAATGCTTGTATTGATTCCAAATCTAAATGATTTGTTGGCGTATCAACAACCAGCACATTTGCGTTTGTTAGCATCATACGCGAAATCATACATCGTTGCTTCTCTCCACCAGAGAGAACTGTTGTATTCTTAAAAATTTCCTCACCCGAAAAAAGCATCTTGCCAAGGTATCCACGAAGATATGCCTCACTAGTATCCTCCGAAAACTGCCCAAGCCAATCGACAAGCTTCATCCCCTTCTTAAAAAACTTAGAGTTATCGAGAGGCAAATACGAGTTTGTAATGGTTTTGCCCCACTCGAAAGTGCCCGAATCGGGCTGAGCAACTCCACTAATAATATCGAATAAGGCTGTCATTCGACGATGATCGCGCGATAGAAAAACTATCTTCTCATCCTTTTGAACGGTAAAACTTAAGTCTTTAAAAAGAACCTCGCCCTCTATGCTTGCCGACAATCCGCTAACCTTAAGAATTTTGTTTCCGGGCTCACGGTCGGGGGTAAAAATAATACCCGGATATTTCCGGTTTGAGGGTTCAATCTCTTCGTAGTTCAGCTTCTCTATCATTTTCTTGCGGCTAGTGGTTTGCTTCGATTTAGCCACGTTTGCGCTAAAGCGCTGAATAAACTCAAGCAGCTCCTTTTTCTTCTCCTCAGCTTTCTTGTTTTGCGATTGCTGCTGACGCAGCGCAAGCTGACTCGACTCGTACCAAAAGCTATAGTTACCCGCAAATTGCTTTACCTTTCCAAAATCGATATCGACGGTATGAGTACAAACCGAATCGAGGAAGTGACGGTCGTGAGAAACCACAAGTACCGTATTCTCAAAATTTGCCAGATAGTTTTCGAGCCACCTCACCGTTTCAAGGTCGAGGTCGTTGGTAGGTTCATCGAGAAGTAAGTTGTCGGGCTTGCCGAACAATGCCTGAGCCAACAGAACGCGCACTTTCTCTTTTCCGCTAAGCTCTTTCATTAGCTTATAATGCTTATCCTCCTTTATACCAAGCCCGCTAAGCAGGGTTGCCGCATCACTTTCGGCATTCCATCCATCCATATCGGCAAACTTACCCTCAAGGTCTGCGGCTCGTATGCCATCCTCATCGCTAAAATCGGGTTTTGCATAAATTGCATCCTTCTCCTGCATAGTATTCCAAAGGTTACTATGCCCCATTAAAACGGTATTTAGTACAGTAAACTCATCGAACTCGAAGTGATCCTGACTTAAAACCGAGAGCCTCTCGCCTGGACCAAGGCTAACCGAACCCCTTGTGGAATCAATATCGCCCGCTATTATTTTAAGCAAGGTTGATTTTCCTGCTCCATTAGCCCCAATAACTCCATAGCAATTTCCGGGTAAAAATTTTAGGTTAACATCTTGAAACAAGAATCGCTTACCAAATTGAATCGCCAAGTTTGATACGGTAATCATAAATGTATTGTGTGTTATTAAAATATTTCAATCAAAAAGGGGGCAAAAGTACGCAATTAGTTTGCCTTACGGAAGCATTTCGCTTTCTTTTTCAATAAATTACAAGATAGCCTAAGGAAAGACTGGCATCACAAGTTAAATTTCGAAATGTAACATTGACATGTGGCTTGGTGAAATTTACAGTGATTACAAATAAAGGAAAAGCCGTAAAAAAAACGATTACAGGCAATACGTATTAACGCTAGCCTGTAACCTCAAAAAAATCCCTCTCGTGGGTTGATTTAAAGGTTGCAGCGCCCAGTACAACAAGATTTATCAACCGTTGCTCGGCCTCTTTATGGGGTAAAAAAGCCGCACGGCTGCACTCATCAACAGTTACCTGCTTTTGCTTATTTAAGTAGTCGATTAATACCTGATCCTGTGGTGTTAAGCTAATTTTTATTGGCTTTCGATACCTTATGGCGTTCCAAACCTTAACCCGTAAAGGAGTAGCGAGTAAATTTTCATCGTTAACTCTAAAAAAGGCTTTCCATTTCCCGTCCTTATCAAGGGCTTTGTATAGATTTTTGTGATCGGGCTTAACCAACACCTCAAGCAAAACCTTTTTATTAATTTCCCAGCGGGTAACCGAGAATTTCACTTCGGGCTTGCAATACATTTCAGCAGCAGCCTCGAGCATGTAGTACTCCTCATCGAAGTTTACGCCCGACACGTTGCCGTTATCCTTAACGCCAATAAGTAATATTCCACCATCGGTGTTGGCAAAAGCAGCAAGCGACCGAGCAATTTTTTTGGAGTCGGAGATGGAATGCTTAAAATCGAGCGTTTGGTGCTCACCCTGCTTTATTAGGTTTGCAATATGTTTACTCACAAAGCGAAACTAGATGGTTGGATTTGTTACTCGGCCCATAAAGAGTATTGTTCCCGATTGGTTGTCGCGAATTAGGAACATAAATGGGCGGTTTGCATTAAACTCAACAGGTATTTCAACCGATTTACGAACAATAACCACCGCTGTGGCGGCCGCTGCCTCGGTACCCTCTTCGGAAACCTCAACAAATGCCTTGTGGTATACCTGATCGATTTTCAGCTCGGGGATACGGGTCATGCGCGTAAAATCGGCAGCATTGCTAAATGCTATTGGCATACCCATGCTCGACAGTACCGGCTTGAGCTGATAATCGGCCTCGAACTTAAATTTTGGTAAAGTAAGATTTACCTTTCGTTCGGTTAGCAAATCGGCATATCGGTTAATATCGCTAAGCGATAAGCTCTTTTCAAGCGTTTTTATCGACTCATCCTTATTGGGAAGAACAACAAGCATTGAGAATTGCTTGCCTGCGTAAGGAAGTTCGATCATTTTTAACCCATCGCCCTCGTAAACGCTAAGCTTATCCTGCATGGTCATCATAGTTGCTCTTACCGTCTTTCCCTCAAGGGTTTTAAACTCATCGTCCTTGGTATTCTCTTCGAGAAATTTTTTATCCCACTGCCCTTTAAAGTAAATTGCGTTTGTAAGAACAAGAGCCGTTAAATCGGTAATTGAACCATCGGGTAGTAAATCGACGATTCGGTTTTTTGTTTTGCTCTCGACCCACCTATTAATTTCAAGCCTACTCTCGTTAGGTTGGGTTCTGAAAGACATACGCTCAATGGGCGCATCGTAAGCGCGGTTAACCCTCCAAAGGTAAAACCACTTAAACTTGTACTGCTTATCGGCCCAAAGCTGGTTTGCAATTGAAATTTCAACACCTTTACTCCCGCGACTTACTAAATCGCTCTGTAACTTCCCCATGCTTTGGTGAAAACTCTTAGTATTGTCCGAAAAACCAAATACGCTTGCAATTTGCTTTTCGGTTTCGGCATTGGCACCCGAGTAGGTCATACCCATTGCAACGCTTAGGCTAAAGGGCGAAAAGAAAAGGTTTTCACCATCTGCTGAGGCCAGCTGCTTATACATTTCGAGGGCAAAAGTGTTCGACTGCTCGGCTTTGTATTCGTTACTTTGGGCGCTTGCCATTGCAAACATAAGTATTAGTGATAGTGTTGCTGAAAGTGCTTTCATAATAGTAGCTATAAAGGTTTTTGCTAAGTTAGTAATTTTAGGCAAACCTGCATAAGGCAAAACAAATGCCAATTGCATAGGTTAACCTTTACGCATTTGCTCTTTTGTGGATAACAGTCCGCAAGCCGCCTGAATATCCTCACCTCGCGATGCACGAATAGTCGTAAAAATTCCTTTTGAAGTTAGCGCATCGCGAAATGCAAGAATTTTCTCGTCGGATGAACCCCTTAACGGGCTATCGGGGATTGGATGAAAACGAATTAGGTTAACCCTACAGTTCAGGTTATTCAACAGTCGCACAAGCTCTTTACTGTGGCGAGGCGAATCGTTCAGCCCATCGAACATAATGTACTCGAATGAAACGCGTCTTTGACCTGAGAAATCGTACTTTCGAATCTCATCCACAACATCCTGAATAGGGTAAACATTCTGGATTGGCATTAGCGAACGACGTTCATCGTCAAATGGGGTGTGTAGGCTCACCGCCAAATGGCACTGGCTCTGCTCTAGGAACTTGATCATTGCAGGCTTAACGCCAATGGTTGAAACAGTAATACGGCGCGGGCTCATGGCCATACCCCAATCGGATGTTAGAATTTCGAGCGATGCCAAAACATTATCGAGATTATCAAACGGCTCGCCCATTCCCATGTAAACAATGTTGGTTATACCTTGCCACTCGGGGATGCTTCGGAGCTGGTTCACAATTTCGCCAGCCGACAGGTTTCCCTGAAAACCCTGTTTGCCAGTCATACAAAACAGGCACCCCATTTTGCAACCCACTTGCGATGAAACGCAAAGCGTTGCTCTATCGGCATCGGGAATGTAGGCCGCCTCAACAAACTTAAGCGACTCAGTGGTAAATAGATATTTTTTGGTTCCATCGGCCGACTCGGCTACCTTTGAGGGTTTTATCAAACCAATTCGATACTTCTCATTGAGCATACGCCTAGCATCGAGGGAGAGGTTTGTCATCTGGTCAATACTCTCGACATCCTTCTTGTAAAGCCAGTCGGCTATTTGTTTTGCAGCAAACTTTGGCAAACCTTCGTCTAGCACAAGGTTGGTAAGCTGCAAAAGGGTAAGTCCGAAAAGAGGGGGTTTTTGCATGGTTATTCTCGCTGGTTTTTTTTATTTCTCGCAAACCTACCCAACGGCAGGCAGGGGCACTAATTATCTCGTCATTGCGAAACCCTCGCTTTTTGAGGGTTGAAGCACTCTTTAATTGTATTAGGTTGTTAAGTTACTCCGTTCTTAAGATCGCTTCGTAAAGTACACTCGCGATGACGGATAATTCTTTCGGTTTTAAAAATAAATCTCCGCATTAATACTCCCAAATGGTACACCACGCGAAATCAGCACATCGCGAGTATCAACAACCATTTCGGCACTGCCACAAAGGTAATACTTTTTGGTAGTATCGAGGTTTTTCCATTGCTTAAGAAAGACGGTAACCCTCCCCTGAAAGTAATCGTCGTTTGGGCAACGCGAGCAACACTGGATGTAATTACGACCTAGCTTTTCGGTTAGGTAATCGCTATGGTAAAAGTACTCGGGGTAGCTAACACCATGAATTAACGTGGGATTTTTCCCTTTGTCCGAAAGAATTCTCGACATAAATGGGGCAATTCCCGTTCCCGCAGCAATGTAAACAGCATCATCGGAAAACTGTGTAAAAGTACCAAACGGTTCAGAAACCAGAATCTCATCACCAGTTCGAAAAAGTGGCAATGCAGGAGAGAGTTCACCGCCTGACTTCTCAGCATATAGGATATCGATCATATCGGCCTTTTCGGCGCTGGCAATGCTGTACAGCCTTGGGGCAATGTCCTTGTTGATTCCAAGACCAATAACCTGCCCCGCATTAAAATCAAAATTCCTTTTAAACGAGAGGATATACGCACCATTGGCAATTTGCCTATGGCTTAAAATTCGCTGTTTCGAATATTTTAAATCATTCCATGTTTTCATCCATCCTATTTTTACAAAGTTTTTCTAAGTAAATTTTGCTTACTAACGGGAAAGTAGTTAGATGGTTCAACAAGGATGGCCAAAAAATGCATAGAATTACGACCCATTACTTACTCATAGCGCAACGCCTCAACCGGATTCCTCCTTGCCGCCAGCCAGCTCTGCCAGCTAACCGTTAGCAATGCAATTACCAGAGCCAGCAAACCAGCCAGCGCAAACACCCACCAGCTAAGGGCGGTGCGGTAGGCGAAATTTTTCAACCATTTATCCATGGCGAAGTAGGCAATGGGTGTGGCAATTACAAAGGCTATGGCTACCCATTTCACAAAATCAATATTGAGCATTAGCATTACCTGCCAAATTTTGGCTCCGTTTACTTTGCGGATGCCTATTTCCTTTGTTTTCCTTTTCATCATGATAGAGGTTAGGTTTATAAACCCCATAATTGAAAGAAGAATGCTGATAAGGGTAAAACTCCTGATAAGCATATTTGTCCTCTGATCATCGGCATACATCATAGCAACCCTGTTGTCGAGAAACTGAATGTCGGCAGGCGTATCTCCGAATACCTTATCCCATACTTCCTGAACCGTTGTGATGGCAAAGCCCGAGTCGGAATTACGGAATTTGATGTTCATATACCCTGTAGGTTCAAATGTTAAGTAAAATACTATGGGTTCAGCCGGATTGTGAAGAGAGTTAAAGGAAACATCTTTTAGCACACCTACAACAGTTGTTTGACCAAGCCGCATACCTACAACATCACCTGATATTCCACAAAAATCGATAAATGCCTCATTGACAATGACCGAATTAAAACCTCCATCGTTGTACGATATGTCAAAGTTTCGGCCTGCAAGCAATTCCATTCCCATAAGTGGGATATAGTATAAATCAATACCCATTACATTCACTATTCTGGTTGTCATTTCTCCATCAACCTTTATGGGGAAATGAACAGTTCCCAAAACTTCACCCGGCGCTCTTGTTGAAAAGGATGCATACTCTACCTCAGGTTTCCTGAGTAGTTCCTCTCTAAAGAAGTTGACAGTACTGATTTCGCTGGATGGATCGGTGAGTTTTACCAGCAATACATTATCTTTAATAAATCCCATATCGCTGTTCGTTAGGTATCGCATCTGTCTTTCCATAGTTACAGCAGAAAGGATAAGTACGATTGTAAGAGCATACTGAAAGATAGACGATAGCTTGCCAAAAGTAAAAGTACTTTTCCCTGTAAGGTATTGCCAAGGCCGGATCATCTCAAGACCGCTTTTGCCAACATAGTTCAGCCAGGGTATAACCGATGTTAAAAGCCCTAATGCTATAACCATTACAAGCGAAAGCACAACAATTTCATCTAAATGGTAATCGGCAACTTGCAGTCCGGTTATGGATACTACATATGGACGAATAAACAGGAAGATCCAAAAAGCAATAGTAAGCGAAACAAGAATATAGACAAGATTACCAGTAAGCGAATGGAAGTAAAGCATCTTATTCTTCGCCCCTAAAATTTTTCTAACCCCCATACTTTTGGATCGATTGATATTACGTGAAACCAGCAGGTTGGAGTAGTTTGTACTCGCAATTAGGATTAGGAAGAGGGCAACAATAATCAGGAATCGGCTGTATAATTTGTTACCCTTAGGATAATCGTAGTTCATATGAGGAGAAAAATGCAAATCCTTTAGGGGTAGGGCTATTGGTTTGAAAGTTGCGTTTATGGCTTCACCAAAAGGCGACATATACTTAGCATAAAACGAGTCGAAGTTTTCGGTTATCTCCTCTATGTGTGCACTCTCAGATAATAGGATGAAATGATATGCCGAGGGCATCCAGTAACCCTCTGCCAAGTTTACCTCCGATTCATTTTCTGGATTAGAATTGGGATTTGGATGAGAGATTAACACGTTTAGCTTATGATGCGAATTTTTTGGCGAATCCTTTATCACACCCTTTACGGTTAGCAGGTTATCACCCTCCTTAATGGTTTTGCCAATGGGGCTCTCCGTTCCAAATAGCTGTTTGCTAAGGCTCTGGTTTATTACCACTTCTCGGGGGCCAGCTAGTGCAGAGTTTATATTGCCATGAACAAAATCAAAAGTAAATAATTGAAAAACTGAGCTGTCAGCAAAGTACGCTTCATCTATGCTAATTTTAGTCTTCTCTTGCTCTAGTATAATTGATTTTTTTAATGGTGTTAGGCGTGTATACTTTTCTACTATGGGGAAGTGCTCTTTTAGGCCACGTCCCATGTATGGCCCCAGCACTGCATGCTTGGCCTCCGAACCAGTGGTCTTAATCTCACCGCTGATACGATAAATCCTGTCGGCTTTTTCATGGTAAGCATCGTATCCAAGTTCGAATGTAACCCTTGAGTAGATAAATAACACTGTTGCAAAAGCAATTGCCAACCCTGCAACGCTAATTAGAGAGGAACCATTGCAACTAATTAAATCTTTTAGGGAGATTTTGATTGATTTCAGACACATCGTTATAATTGTTTATTTGCTCGTTTTCCAATTAACGCTTAAGAAAATTTCGCCTTGTTCCCCTTGTTGCATTAGCGCCCTTGATATTCCCTCCGCCCCAGGTGAGTCCAGACTTACGCTCTCTGAACGGCGAATTATTCATACCCCAGCCCTTGGCATCCAAATCTCCCTTCTCTAGAGGAAAAGACTCTTTGTTTGGCACCTTATATGAGTCAATAATCCAGTTAATCTTTT